>Ga0137377_10004725_pt1 | contig 10769 bp, 10 predicted proteins | sample SagtaG_22_FD_104815 | JGI IMG/M metagenome (GOLD analysis project Ga0137377, IMG submission 104815) | Vadose zone soil microbial communities from Sagehorn Ranch, Mendocino, California, USA - Sage2_L_40_16 metaG | ecosystem: Environmental > Terrestrial > Soil > Vadose zone | place: USA... | reverse complement strand
GCCGGGTGGGTGGGTGGGTGGGTGGGTGGGTGGGGTGCATCAGCTGCGGGACCTGTCGAACGGCTGCAGGCGTAGTGTCCTGTTGATCACGGTCCCTCACCCGCATATGGCGCGGGTGAGGGACCGTGATCATGGATATCCCATAATATGGAAAGATCAATATCGAATTCTGAGACACATATCGATCGGGCCGACGGCAGCCGGCGCACTCATCGACGCCATCTATCAACCGTGCTGCCTCGGGCACCCCCTGCCCGCTGGCCACCGCCCCCGCGGTGACGACCGTCAATGCCGCACGGCCGATCCAGGCTGTGCCACGCTGCGCAGCCGTTCGGGATCCTGTTTGTCTTGCCTGTCTTGACGGGGAGTCCCGGCTGGAAGTGACTCCGCCGGGCGGGCCGGCGGAGTTGCGGCCTGCGCCGGGCCGGGCCGGGCAGGATGGGGCGTGAGGAACGTAGGTCAATGGCTGGCTGCGGCCTTGGTCCACCTGCCGGAATCTCCGTCACGAACAGGGTCGCGTCGATGTGCGTCATGGAGAATTCTCCTGGCGTGGGTTGATTGGCAGCGAATCTGGCTGGGCGGGTCAGAAGCCGACCGGCTGGCGGATGAGGACGACGTGGATACGGCCGGGCAGCTCCTGGTGGATCTCCAAAATCTTGCCGACCGAGCTGTGCTGCCCGTAGGCGGCCTGCGCGCGGGCGTCCTCGAGTTTCAGGCTGTACTGGTAGATCCGCTGGTGCGCCGCCGCCAAGGTCGGGACGAGCTTCTGCGCGCCGACGACGAAGATGACGCTGGCAGCACCCCAGGCGTACGACGCGAGCTGGCTGCCCGAAGCCGAGGCGATCACCAGCGTCCCGTCCCGGGTCACCGCGTGCACGCTGCCGAGAGCGTAATCGGGCTGGCCGCCGATCGCCTTCATCTCCTGCGCCTGGGTCGCGAAGTCCAGCGCGAACATCTTGTTGCGCGCCGACTCATACCGGCCGCCGTTGTTGACCGCGTCCGCGATCCCGGTCTCGTCCAGCGTCACCGAGGTGTTGGTCATCACCGAGGAGCCCTCCGGGATGCGGGCCAGCACCGCCTTGCGCGCGGCGTCGAGGTCGCCGGCGACCTCGGTGCTGAATCCGTGCTCCTCGAGCGCGACGACCGTCGCCGCGAGCGTCTGGTCATCAGGCAGCGCGGTGAAGCGGTCAGATGCCTGGGTCATGGTCATTGCCGATCCTCCTTCGGGGCAGATCGCCGTCAGCGACGCCCGGGAGCTACCTTTGACTTGAACCGTCAAGTCAAAGGTAGGAACTTTGACTTGAACCGTCAAGTGAAGCGATGCCTCCGTCTCGGCCGGGCACTGACCACCGCGTCACCCTGGCCGCACGCCGGCGGCGGCATGAGGAAGCTGAACGGCTCTGCCGGCGCGTGTTCGCTGGCTGGCAGCGCGTCCTTGGTGACGAACACCCAGACACCGTGGCTGCCCACCACGCCGTCCAGATCCACGGCAACCGGAACCACTGCCGCCACCCACGTCCGGCACCGCTGCGGCAAAATCAGCGGCATGGCAGCCGAACCCGTCAACCTGACCGAGGCACTGGCGTCCTTCGACGACGTCTACAGCCCCCGGATCGTTGCCCGCATGAATAACTACGACGTACGGATCGCCCATGTCCTTGGGGAGCACGTCTGGCACGTGCATGCGGACACCGATGAGTTCTTCCTGGTCCTTGACGGCCGATTCGACATCGCCCTGCGCGGCGGCGGCAGCGAGCGCACAGTCGTGCTCGGGAAGGGCGACACGTTCGTCGTGCCCAAGGGCGTGGAGCACAAGCCATCGTCGCCGGGCGGGGCCATCTTGATGTTCGAGCCCACAGGGACCGCAACGACCGGGGACCGGCACCAGGGAGAGATCCCAGAGCATGTGGACAGCACCACTGGCCACGAGCTTCGCTGAATCGGCGGACTGCTGATCCTGCTGCTTGAGCCCGTGATCGCGCTACCAGCGGGCGGCGGCCAGTGCGGCGCACCGTGCCGGCCTCGCCGCCCCGGCAGGAGCGGTCATTCTTGCGGCACGGCAGCCTCTGGGGGCGAGGTTGGTGCGGCGGCGGCTCGCTCTCGCTGGATGAGCACCCGCCGCAGGACCTTGCCGGACGGGGTTCTGGGGATCTCCGGCACGATCTCAACCCTGCGGATCCGCTTGTGCGGCGCAACCGCCCGCCTCGATCCGGCCGGTGCCGGCATCGAGGATACGCGCCAGCGCGGTGGCCCCAGGGGCGTCGCCGATGGTCACGATCTCCCGCACCAGCGAGCCGGCCGCGGCCTCGGCGGCCCGGCCGGCCAGCTCGGGCACGGTGACGAGCAGGCGCGCGCCACAGTCCCGTAACTGCTGACCAATCTCGCCGGTGGTAAACAGCGGGTTGATGGTGGTCACCACGCCGCCCGCCCGGATCCCGCCGATGAACACCACCGCAAACTCGGGCCGGTTGGGACTCAAGATCGCCAGCACGTCCCCATGCCCGAAGCCACACCAGCAATGCGGCGGCGAGGACGAGCCCGGCCACCGCGTCGGGCAGGAACAGCGGCCGGTGCCCGGCCGGCTGGTGCCGAGGGACGGCGGAAGGCTCTCGGTGCTGAGCCCGCCCGGTGACGGAACCACGCTGCACGTGCAGCTTCCGGCCGGTCCCCGTGCCGCGATGCCGCCCCCGGGCCGCCCCGGGCCAGCGCCGCGCCGCGCTAGCGATTCTGCATCCTTATCCCGAACGGCTGACGCTGACGTCGCGCCCGCAGCCGACAGCACCATTGAACCATTGGCGTTGCTATAGGCGTGCCGTGAAATAAGGAACTTGCTCCGGTTCGGGGTGTCATTTTTTCGGGTTTCCTTGATCCAGGAGAATCGTCAGCGATAATCCCTGAAAACTCTCCGGAATCAAGGAAAATTCAGCATACGAGAAAGTCTATCTCGTATGCTGAGATATATATTGGCGGTATCTGCGATTGCTGGCACAATTAAAGACGCCATCTGTCAATCACCGGCTCCGCTCACCCGGTTCGCGTCGGCCATCGCCCCGGCGGGTGACGGCAGGCCACCCGCCGCACCGCAGGCCGGCACCAAAGCCCGGCGGCCGCCACCGGCATGGCCGCGATCATCCAAGATCGCCCCGGCCGCATCCCCGGCGAGCGCGGCATCGCGCGATAGCACCCAGCTACGGGACAACCGCCAGCCCGCCGCTCCTGTCGTGCTCGGCCATGCGCCGGGCCAGCTCGAACCCGCTCTCACCGGCGAGCGTGATGCCGGCCAGTGCGACCTCCGGCCGCAGTTCCTCCGCTCGCCCGAGAGCCTCCGCTGACGTCGAGGCAACCCCCACGGCGCGCACACCCTCCCGTTCCAGGAGAAGGCGTGCAGCGTCGAGAAACGGCCGGTTGTCATCCACGATCACTACGCCGAACGCCATCTGGACAGGGTTGCCCGACACAGACGGCGCCGCGCATTGCAGCCAGCAGGAACCCGTGGCCCGGCCCCGTGGCTTCGAGGAGGTGGATAGTGGAGGCACGGCGATTCCGCGCTGAGACGAGAGTTCGGTGGTCGCGATGCAAGTCACCAGGCAGCATGTGGTTGACCTGTTGCGCAGGACAGGATTCCCGGAGGCAGCCGACGAGGCCATGCGGGTCCTGCCCGACCCGGTTGATCTCGATGAGGTCGCGGCATGGGCCGCACCGCACGGCATTACGAAGGATGAGCTCATCAACCGGATGGGCGGCAGCCCATGACGTGGTGAGCCGCATGGCGGTCACCGCGGCGATGCGCTCCGGCGACCAGGCTGCGCCTGGCTGTGGCCATGCGGTGCAGGACGTCCAGGACGGCGCGCCCGGCCTAGGACGGTACGGAATAACCCTGTTTTCGATCAAGAAGCAGGTCGTTGACCTGCGGCTTTAGGGCGCCGATTGGCGAGATTTGGGCCTTGTTCAGATGCGTCCTGGTAAACATGCGCCCGCTTCGCGGCGCTCCCGTGGTACACGGAAATAGGCCCAGGTGTCACAGTGGCCTCAGGAGCACCAGCGGCGGCCTATTTCCATGTCAGGCCCGGTCGAGCCGGGCAGCGACCTCGTCGATGTCCATGGATGCCCTCCCCGGGGCATGCGGCCGGGCTGGCCGCGCACGCCGGGATCACGGGGGGGGGGAGACGCGCGCGGCCAGCCGCCAGGGACCTGTTCCCAAGACGCCTGGCACCGTGCCGCAACCCTGACGCGTCACCAGTACCTGGCACTGCTGCCCAACAGCCTTCGGTGGCGGAACAGGCGCACATAAGGGAGAACGCCAGGGCCGGCATCTTTGTTACTCACGCTCATGGGCGATGCCGCCCGGGGGGTCAGCAACCAGCGCGGCGAGGGAAGCGCTGCAGTGGCGCGTCAGCCAGCACAGCCATCCCACGCGATGGCCGGACCATCCACCTCTCACCAAGCCGCACCACCGCCGGCGCGCCTCGCCTGGCTGGGCGAAGCCCCCGCCAGGACTTGACCGGAAAGCCGCAGAAACGTCATGGCAAGCTGCCATTCCGCCCGGGAAAAGCGCTCGCCCGTAGCCTGCGGGTTGACCGCCGGACAGGACGGTCGCCTGGCTGATCCCACCAGCCACTGCAGACCCTTCTACCGATAGCTACAGATCCGTTACAACGCCATCTCACTCGTCTCCGGCATACCTGTGCCAGCCGTGTCAGCCCTTTGCGCCTGCTGAGAAATCTCGGGTGCCGCGATACAGCGCGAACGCAGCCAATGGTGACTGGCTGTATGCGGTAATTTCGCGCATTGACATGGCCGTGAAAGCCGATTAGCATCAGAATGTGAGAGTCCATGATCGTGCCCCAGTACCCGAGGCGGGGGACGGCCATAGCGAGGCGTTATCAGAGAGGCCCTTATCAGAGAGGCACTGTGTACGCCTTTCCGGACCCCTGCCGATAAAGCTGACTAGATCGGCACGCACCGTGGCGGTCCGAATCCACGGCACGATCGCCATCGCGACTCAGCCCACCATCCGTGCTGTCGCGCGCGGCGCCCGCGAGGGTTCTCGGCCCGCGAGGCCCGTTGGCCCGCGGTCGCGAGGCCTGGTTCCGTTGATCGCCTTCGGCGTGTCCCCGACCCGCGGAGCCGCCGCGCACAGCGACGTACCTGGCGAGACCCCGGGAGGTAAACCGTGTCCACTGACATGGCGGTCGAGGCCGTGGCCCGCGAAGACCTCGTGCGCGTCCTCGAATCCGATGTCGAGCCCGCTGGCATAGATCCCGGCCTGGACATGGCCGACGGGTACGGGCTGACGTCGCTCAACAAAGTGCTCTTCGTGATGTCGGTCTGCGCGGACACCAACGTCAGCCTCTCCTTGTTCAGCGAATCCGACGTGGCCGCAATGCGAACGCTCCGCGACGTCATCACGGCGCTCGCCAAGCACGCGGGGACGGCGGCCTGACATGGCCTGGGCTGAGACCGCGGCCGCGTTACTTGAAAACGAGCACGTGCTGCTGCGGCCCGTCCGCCCCGGGGACCGCGCGTCATTGCATGCCATCGCCATGGACCCGGGCATCTGGCGCTATTTCGTCATCAGAATCGAGACCGACGCCGACTTCGACGCCTTCTTCGACGCCGGCATCGCCGACCAGCAGGCCGGGCGCAGGGTCGTTTATCACATCACCGACAAGCGGACGGATCGCGCTGCGGGCAGCATGAGTTTCTGCAACATGGCGGAAAAGGATGGGCGCCTGGAGATCGGCTGGTCGTGGCTCGGCCGCGACTTCCAGGGCAAGGGCGTCAACCGGTGGGCCAAATTCCTGATGCTCCGGCACGCCTTCGAGCACATGGCCGCGGATCGCGTGGAATTCAAGAGCGACCGGCTGAACGTCCAGGCCCGTCGCGGGCTACGCAATATCGGCGCGCGCGAGGAAGGCACGCTGCGCAGCTTCAGCCCAATGCCGGACGGCAGGCGCCGCGATGCCGTCTACTACAGCGTGCTGCGGGCGGAGTGGCCGTACGTGCGCGAGCAGTTGCTTGCCCGGCCAAAGGTGGTGCCTGTGGGGGCAGTCACATGAGGGCGGCCAGTGTCCCGCTCGTCCGTGCCATCGGCGGACCCTTCGCCGTCGGGTACCAGCACGGCGCGGCGCGTGCCGGCGCGCTTCGCGCGTTCATCGGCGACGACCTCTGCCGGATCAACCGGCTGGCCCCGGTCCCGGTGTCCGTCGAGTCGCTGCGTCCGGCGATCGCCGCGTACGGGGCGGCGATCGCGGCCGCCACGCCGCGGCTGAGCGAGGAGATCGACGGGCTCGCACAAGGCGCCGGCATCTCCCGCGAACTGGCAGTGCTGCTGCAGCTACGGCGCGAGATCATCGGATACCAGCGGGTGCCCTCGCGCGGGGACTGCACCACCTACGCAAGCCTATCGGCCGGGCCGGATGGCGGTCCGGTGCTGGCGCAGACCGTCGACCTCAACGGCGACCTCGACGACCAGATCGCGGTGCTGGACGTCCGGCTGTCCGGGTCGGCGCGGCGGGCGCTGGTCCTCAGCTTCGGCGGCCTGCTCGGCTACCTCGGCGTGAACAGCGACGGCCTCGCGATCGGGCTGAACCTCGTGCTCGGCGGCGAGTGGCGGCCCGGCCTGCCGCCCTACCTGGCCATCAGGCACCTGCTCGACAACGCGGGCTGCGTCGCCGGCGCGCTGGCGATCCTGCGCGGCCTGCCGCTGGCCAGCTCACGCTCGCTCACGCTGTGCGATCAGGCGAGCGTCGCGTGCGTTGAGATTCTCGGCAACGAGCAACGGCTCGTCTCCAGCGCGCAACCGGTGCACACCAACCACTTCCTGCACCCCGACTTCACCGACTTCGACGAGCTCAACGTGTTCGCCCGCAACTCGTCGCTGCTCCGGCTGAAAGCCTGCGAGGCAGGGCTGCGCGGACTCGCCGGATCGGGCACGGGCGCCGGCGTCGAGGAGCACTTCGCGCTGCTCGCCCAGCCCACGATCTGCGTGGCCGGCACGGGCGACATCCGCCGCGAGCGAACCGTCGCGGCCGTGGTGGCGCTGCCCGGTCGCGGCGAGCTGCACGTGCGGCCCGGCGACCCGTCGCGCAGCAGCACCCGAACCTTCAAGTTCACCCCGGACGGCACGGCAGACGGGTGCCCCGTGCGGTCCGGCGGGCCTTGATCCGGCACCTGGGCGGACGCCGCATTCGACGATGTTCACGACACGCAGCGAAAGGTCAGCGACATGAGGTGTCGATCCCTCCCCGGCGTCCCGCCGCCGGGTATCACCGCGGTGGCGGTGCCATGAGCGGCGCGGCCGACTGGTTCGTCAGCCGAGGGAGCGCGGCGCCACCGACAGCGCAGCCGGCGCGAATCTTCTGCTTTCCTTACGCGGGTGGCAGCCCGCGGGCCTACCTCGACTGGCAAGCCGGGCTGGGCGAGGACGCCGAGATCCTCGCGGTCTGCCGCCCGGGCCGCGAGCACCGCGCGGCCGAACCCCCGCCGGCGATCGAGGAGCTCATCGACGGAGCTGCTGCGGCGATCACCGCGGTCACCGAGGCGGACGGCCGCCCGTTCTACCTGTTCGGGCACAGCTTCGGCGCGCTGGTCGCCTTCGAGGTGTGCCGCCGGCTCTCGGGGTTCCCCGCACCGCGCCACTTCGTCGCTTCCGGCTGTTCGGCGCCGTCGCTGCTACCTTCGCAGCGCGTGCAGGAGATCGCGAAGCTCACCGGCAGGCAGTTCGCCGAGGCGATCGGCTTTTTCGGCGGCCTGCCCGCCGAGGTCATCGCCGACGAGGAGGTGCGTGACCTGCTGCTGCCCGGCCTGATCGCCGACTTCCGGATAGCCGTCGGGTACCGGTACCAGCCGGGGCCACGGCTGGGGGTGCCCGCGACCCTCGTCGTCGGGCGCGACGACCCGCACGTCAAGGCGGCGCAGATCGAGCCCTGGGACGGCGAGTTCACCTGGCCTCCGGACCGCCGCTGGGTCGACGGCGGCCACTTCTACTTCGAGCCGCGGCCCGCCGCGGCCGTCGACATCCTGCGGTCGCTCGTCCGGGCCGACCAGCATGTCGAGCTGATCTGAGAGACAGGCGCATGCAGCTTCACCCGGTCCCGGCGGACACCCCATCCCGCGCCGAGACGACCGCGCCGGCCCCGGCGGCGCCCCCGATGACCGGGGAGACGACCGGGGAGACGACCGGGGAGCGGTGGGCATGAGCACCGGCACGGCGTTCTTGTCCGGGGCGAGCTACGTCCTTGGCGAGAAGGAGGTGGACCGCACCTGTATCGGCGACCTGGGCGAGCTGGCCCGCCGGTTCCGCATGGCACCCGACGCCGGCCTGTGGGGCTGGGGCGGCATCCGCACGACCGGGCGCGACCTCGAGGAACTGGCGGCCGGCACCGGCCTGGCCACGCTGCGGGCCGCCGGCGCCGACGCGGCGTCGATCGACGCGCTCCTGCTCTGCTCCAACCGGATCCCCGGTCCCGCCGAGGGCCACGGCCGGTTCGTGCAGAACGTGCTGACCGGGATCGGCCTGCGCGACATCCCCTGCTACGGCCAGAACATGAACCGGTGCGTGAACCTGCTGGCGGGACTCGACGTCGCGCGTGCGTTCGTGGCGAGCGGCCGGCACCGCCGGGTTCTCCTCATCACGACCGACAAGGTGGCCGACGGGGCGGACCGGATGTCGCAGTTCGCACTGTTCAGCGACGGCGCGGCGAGCTGCGTCGTCGCCTCAGACACCGGTGACATCGGTGACACCAGTGACACCAGTGACACCGCCAGCTACGAGCTACTTGGCTGCGCGACCGCGCAGGATACGGCCATGCTGGAGTGGACCAAGGAGATCAGCTCGGACCTGGCCCGTGAGGTCAACGACCGGCTGCTGACGCCGGCCGGGCTGACGCTCGGCGACATCGCGGGGCTCATGCACGCGAACCTGTTCAAGCCGCTGGTCGTGATGAAGGAGCGGCAGGCCGGCTTCAGCGCGCAGCAGCTCTACCTGGACAACATCCCGCGGATCGGCCACTGCTTTGCCGCGGACCCGCTGATCAACCTCGTAGACCGCGCGGCACTCGGGCACCTGGGCGAAGGCAGCTACTGCCTGCTGGCGTCGAGCGTGCCCGGATCGAGGATCGGCGCACTGCTCAAGAGAGTTCATTAGGCCATGTGTGCAGGAAAAGAGGTTGCCATGGCTGCGGCACCGACGTTCGAGCTACCCGACACGATCGCCGCGCTTCCCCCCCGCGCGTTCGAATTCAGCGCCAGGGCACGCGAGGAGGCCGACGCGATCGTCAGGCAGCGGCCTGACGAGCTGTTCCTGCGCCTGCTGCGCGACCAGGAGTCCGAGGCGGTGCTGCTCGTCGCCCGCCGGGTGATCGACGCCTTCCTGCGGCAGCACACCCGGCCGCACGTCCGCCAGCACACCCGGCAGCACACCCGGCCGCAGACCGGGGTTCCGGCTGACGGCGGACTGCCGGACGACGCCAGCGCCGGCGACATCGCCGCGCACGTGGCGAAGACCCGCGCCGGCCTGGCCGTCATCATCGGATCCCTGCCGGACACCGAGCCGGACACGCGCGACACCGTGCTGCGGCAGCGCGCACCGCTCGGCCTGCTCGGCGGCTGCTGGCTCGACGTGCTGTCGCAGCCGGCCACGCAGCCGTCGGTGGTCGTGAACCGCCTCTTCGCGCAGCATTTCACCCAGCGTGGCGAGGGCAACCCACGGCGCTCCCTGCACTACCTGCGGCGGCGCCGGATGGAGGAGGTAGGGATCTACCTGCCGGAGACCGGCGCAGCGGACTTCCTGGCACGAGCCGGCGCGCGGCCGCTGACCGCCCTGCACGGCAGCTTCTACCTCGCACTGTCACGCCTGCCGGCCAGCTTCCTGCCGGAACTGGTGGGGGTGCACTACGTCTTTCACGCACTCGGCGTCGACGACCTGCTCTTGGGCATGGCGCCCATGCTGGCGGAACCGGCACTGCGCGACGTGCTCACGGCCTACCTGGAGCTCGCCGGCACCGCGGAGCGCCGGCGCCTGCATGCGGGTATCCGGCTCGCGGCAGCCCTGGAACGCGAGCACGCCGCGATGCTGGCTGAGCTCGCCACCTGGCACCAGGGCCTGTCGCTGGAATCGAGGGCCGCCGCCGTCGTGGCGCGGCACGCCCCGTTCGCGGGGCGCCATCATCGCGGCGTGCACGTCGGCGGCCGGCCGCTCTCGGCCACGTTCAGCGACCCCGGCCTGGACGTCGCGAAGTTCCTGCGCGAGTTCCGTGAGGCCGGGCAGCTCAGGCGGACCCGTGACGGGAACTCCAGGTTCATCAGGGCGATCAAGTTCGGCGGCCCGATGTTCGGCATCTTCGACGAACGCGAGGCCGCCGTCTTGCGGGCATGGGTGGAGTCCGTGCAGGCCGGTGAGCGGCCGGAGATCGTGATCTCGGCCGACACGGCCGGTGACGCCCAGGCCGCGGTGCGGGCAGCCGCGATCGCCGCCAGCGCGCCGGCCGACGTGGTGATCGCGGACGCCGGCGCGCCGAACGACCGCGAGCTGCTGTACCGCCTGGTCAACATCGAGAACCACGCCAACACGCTGCCGCTCGCCAAGGAGCGGGCGGCGCGGCTGTTCGCGGCGGCGGAGATCTTGTTCACGCACGGAGCCGGCGGCAGGTACACGGACGCGAGCTACTTCGACTACAGCCCGGAGGCCCTGTACGAGCGGGCCGAGCGCGTCTACTGGGAGAAGCTGGTCAAGCCGTACCAGCCGCTGGCCGAGATTCCCGACCGGG
>Ga0137377_10004724_pt1 | contig 10770 bp, 14 predicted proteins | sample SagtaG_22_FD_104815 | JGI IMG/M metagenome (GOLD analysis project Ga0137377, IMG submission 104815) | Vadose zone soil microbial communities from Sagehorn Ranch, Mendocino, California, USA - Sage2_L_40_16 metaG | ecosystem: Environmental > Terrestrial > Soil > Vadose zone | place: USA... | reverse complement strand
CACAACCGTCTTCTTTCAGAATCACGAGCCTCTCTCCTTCTCCAAGATCGCTACCTGTGCGGCCCGAATAGGCGATAGAACATGACATCACCATCACAATCATCCTCCGAGCCTCCAGACCCTTCATCAATTCTCTACGAGCCTCCTCGAGTTCTGGAGACACAAAGACAGCCATTCAAGCCCGCCTAGAAAGACTCATTTCTCCTTACGCAATATATCAGGATGATTTGGAAGAAAAGGACGATAGAGAAGTTGCAGAGCGGTACAACACTCTCTCACCCTCCTACAATGAGCTATACGGACAGGAACAGTCTCCCAAGCACAAGGCGGTCATCGAATTTATTGCAGATGAAAGATTCAAGATCCTTGTCGACGTTGGATGTGGACCGGGCACGTTCCTAGAAAGTGCCCAAGAACTGTACGAGTATGCAATCGGCATTGACCTGTCGACGAGTATGCTCAAAGCAGCAAGAAGACGACGAACTGGAAAGACCGACCTAGTCCAGGCAACGTCGCGTTTGCTCCCAATCAAGAATGATTCGGTCAACTGTCTAGTCTCGATCTCTACCCTCCGAGCCGATCCAAACCTTCGCGCGTCGACTAGCGAAATGAAAAGAATCTGCTGCAAGAAAGCCATCTTAGCTGTGAGCCTCTTTCAACATCCAGAGAATGATGTCCCACGCCTTCTGGCTGGTACTGAGCACTCATCACGTATTTCTGCAAGGGAAACCGTCTATTTTCTGCGTCTGAGCGACTGAAAGATCCCGAGTTGTGGCTTCGGTCCTTGGATAGTTTAAGAACTAGACATAGACCTTGTATCGGTGACACGGATGCCAGGATGCTCACACCAGTGGCGTGGAAGAGGACAGATGGCACGTTGCATAAGATGCGGCAAGCTAAAGTCCGACTTCAGGAAGGAGCAACACAATCAGAAGATGATGCAGCGAGAGGAATCGGAACTGGCTCAAAGCTAGAACTGCCCGGAATTTACTCGGCGATTTGACAAAGAGCTTTTATGGACTCTATGAATGCAAACCGTCTAAAGTGGAGTAGTTGGAACCGTCAAGAAAACCGCTGAACCTTCTCGTTCGAAAATTGAACGGTGATGTCTCAGTGAAGCTGAAGAACGACACTGAGTATCGGGGAAAGATGATCGACTGCGATAGTCACATGAATATAATACTCGACGGGGCGAGAGAATACCGTGGCGGGGACCCGGCGACAAATTTCGGCAGTCTGATTGTCAGAGGAAGCAACGTCCTATACATCTGTGTAACCGAACCTACTAGCTAGTCTAGCTAGCTCTTTTTCGTCGGAGGTCCTCTGATGGCTCCTAGTACTCTTGATGAGAAAGCCTTCGAGCGGATGACATGTTTGATTCCCACCGAAACGGGGATTCCAACGAGCCCGCCACCAACAACTTGTAGTACGTTGAAGGGAACTTCCCCAGAGGCTGCGGCGATTCCCGTGAATTCAGAGGACCCGAAGACCAGAGCTATGAAGAAGTACTCTGCAAGGAAATAGCCGACGACCATAACGACGCTCCCTACGGCCCAAGCTATCAACAGCATCCTTCTACTCCCGCTTCTCTGGGAGATCAAGCCAGCAACATAACCTTCGAGTCCTTTTATCACCAGCGTAAATGGCGCGAAGGTCCCGAATCCCAGGGCATCAGATAGTGATGAGCCAATACCGCCTGAAAATCCTCCAATGGTCGGGCCGAAGGTCAGCGCGCTTATGAAGATCATAATGTCTCCGAGATTGAAGTATCCCTGGGTTGATGGAATCGGAATCTGGAAGAGGTATGTTGAGAGAAAGACGAGTGCTGTGAACACGGCAGTTATGGTTATGGTTATGACGGGGGTCCGATGCCCCGCTTCGACTCTCGGACCTGTTTCAGTTTTCGTTCCCATTTTTGTCACCTACTGGGATACTCGGGAGCTCGCGACGATCTGCTCGGATTCCAGCGTGGGTCTCTTAGAAGTCGCAGCTCGGACGAATCCCAGATATGGAGGTGAGGGTCGTCCTGGTCTCGACTTGAACTCTGCATGAAACTGGGTTGCAAAATGAAAACGCTCCTTGGGTAATTCGAGAATCTCCATTCTCCGGTTGGAATCGCTTTTTCCAGAAAATCTCAATCCTCCCGAAGTCAATTGAGCAATGTATTCTGGGTTAACTTCGTATCTATGTCTGTGCCTCTCCCAGACCATGGTCTTCTGATAGAGCGAATATGCTACAGTTCCTTCATCGATGTGTATCTCGTGCGCGCCCAGCCTCATCGTTCCGCCCTTCTCCAAGACATTATTCTGCTCCGGCATAAGGTCAATCACATGATTCTTCGATCCGGGGTTGAGCTCCGAGCTTGCTGCGTCAGCTATGCCCAAGCTTCGGGCAAACTCTACAACGGCTAGCTGGAATCCGAAGCAGATTCCTAGGAAGGGGATGTTGTGGGTTCGGGAGTATTCTATGGCCTTGATCTTGCCTTCGGACCCTCGGGATCCGAAGCCGCCCGGGACGAGGACTCCGTCGAATCTGGACAGTACCCTGACCTTTGCCGGTTCTTTCTCAAAATCGTCTGTCTCGATAAACTCCAGGTCAACCTTGGCTTCGAGGGCCGCCCCGGCGTCACGGAGGGCATCATTTACGCTGACATAACAATCTGCCAGTTCCGCATACTTTCCGCAGATCGCAATCGTTACCTGGCTTCGCGGGCTGAGGTGGCTCCTGAGCATCTTCTTCCACGAACTCCAATCGGGTGGAGTGGGCTGTAGCTGGAGCCTTCTCACGAGATAGTTGCCTAGACCCTGCTCGTCCAGGAGGAGGGGAGACTCGTAGATGCTCGCGATGTCTTGTGACGTGAAAACCGCTGATTCCTCTACGTTGCAGAAGAGGGCTATCTTCTTCCTCGGTTCCGGTCTGAGAGGCACTTTGCTACGGGCGACTATAACGTCAGGCTGGACGCCTATCCTTCGGAGCTCTTGTACGCTGTGCTGTGTGGGCTTTGTCTTCTGCTCTCCAACGACATCGAGCATTGGTACGAGAGTGACGTGGACATTGACGACGTTGCTGATTCCTTCGTCTAGCCGGAACTGCCGGGCCGCCTCCAAATACGGAAGAGATTCGATGTCGCCGACAGTCCCGCCTATCTCAACGATCACAAGGTCAACTCCCTCGCTTGCGATGTTCCGGAGCCGATCCTTGATCTCGTCTGTAATGTGAGGAATTATCTGTACGCATTTTCCGAGAAAGTCTCCTCTTCTCTCGCGCTCGATTACTGAGGAGTAGATCTGACCCGTCGTTATGTTGTGGCTCTTTGGTACGTTGATGTCGAGGAATCTTTCATAGGTGCCGATGTCCATGTCCGTCTCTCCGCTGTCTTCGGTGACGAAGACCTCGCCGTGAATGTAGGGGTTCATCGTTCCCGCGTCGTAGTTGAGATATGGGTCTATCTTGACCGCGGTGACTCGGAGTTTTCTTGCCTGGAGGATCTTGCCGATGGATGCAGCTATGACGCCCTTGCCTATGCCGGACATTACTCCGCCGGTGACGAATACGAACTTCGCCAAAGGGTAACAGTGAGAGGATTCAGAGCTTCCTCAAAAGATTGACGGCCCCCGAGGCAACTGAGGAAGAGCGATCCAGAATAGCGTCTGGAGAATGCCAAAATCGCGAGTATCTAGGCTCGCTGGATCAGCGGCTTCGGCTTCATCGGCGAGGCTCTCCCTTCTGGGAGTCTGAGGCCTGCTTTCGCCCAATCATCCAAGAACCGTTTCAATCCGATATCCGTTAATGGATGCTTCACCATCTTGTCTAGAACTTCGGGCGGCATGGTGGCAACGTGTGCCCCCAGCTTAGCCGCTTCCACTACATGGATGGGATGGCGTATGCTCGCGACTAGCACCTGGGTCCCGAGGCCGTAGTTCTGGTAGATCCGGAGTGTCTCTTCGATAATCTTCATCCCCTCGTGTCCCGCGTCGTCCAATCGGCCGATGAATGGGCTGGCATAGTCTGCTCCAGCCTTCGCTGCCAAGAGTGCCTGGTTGGGCGAGAAGATAAGGGTCACATTGGTCTTGATGCCTTCCTTGTGGAGTTTCCTCACTGCTTTGAGCCCTTCCGCTGTCATGGGGCACTTTACAACGACATTGGGTCCGAGGCCGGCGAGATCATGGCCCTCTCTGATCATTCCCTCCGAATCTTGGCTGACCACCTCGAGGTTCACTGGACCCGGGACCAGTTTCAATATGTCATGAACCAGCTCGGTGAACTCTCTGTTCTCTTTCGCGATGAGTGTCGGGTTGGTGGTTATCCCATCGAGAACACCCATGTCGACGAAGGTCTTGATAGACGGAATGTTGGCCGTGTCTAGGAATATCTTCATTCCAGTAATCACCTAGAAGCGACCAGTTTCCTGGAAGCTTTCATGATCTCTTGCGGGGTCAGACCATACTTAATCATCAGCTCCTTGTGCTCGCCGGACTCTCCGAAAGTGTCGTGGAGGCCAACCCTGGACACTGGCACAGGGTAGGATTCCGAGACAGTCTCGGCCACCGCACTTCCGAGACCGCCGATGATGCTCTGCTCTTCGGCGGTTATTATCCCGCCAGTCTTCTTCGCGGTTTTGAGAATGGTATCGGAATCTAACGGCTTCAGCGTGTGAGAGTCTATGACCTCCGCTGATATTCCTTCCTTGGACAGCGACTCGGCAGCCTCAACTGCCTCGTTCACCATTACTCCACAGGCAATGATCACAACGTCTGACCCCTCTCTCAAGACTTCAGCCCTCCCGATCTCAAGGTCGGCGGGCGACGAGTAAACCTCCGGCACCGTGGCTCTGCTGAGGCGGATGTAGAATGGCCCAGGAGTCCTCCACGATTCACTCACCAAGGCTCTGGTTGCCGACGCGTCAGCCGGCACGACGACTCGCATGTGCGGAATCGCTCTGATCGCTGCAACATCCTCGACAGTCTGGTGGGAGGCACCATCAGGACCCACGGTAAGACCCCCGTGGGATGAGACTATCTTGACGTCGAGATTAGGATAGGCAACCGCGTTTCGGATCTGGTCGAGGCATTTGCCCGGAACAAAAGCGGAATACGTGCTTACAAAGGGAATCTTTCCTGCGAGGGCGAGTCCCGCGGCGACTCCGATCATGTTCGACTCTGCGATCCCGACGTTGAAGAACCGTTCGGGATAACGGTCCGCAAATAGACTCGTCTTTATCGAGACGGATGTGTCGGCTCCAAGCACCACCACTCTCGTATCCTTGGACCCTAACTCTAGGAGCGCGTCTGCGTATGCGTCGCGCATGGAACTCATCTGGAGCAGCATCAGATGGTCCACCCTCCGGGAATTCTTAGGTCGTGTAGCATGTTAATTCATTCCTTTCTCATGTGCTCGACAAGCTTCCTGACCGTGTCCTTGTCCGGGGCCTTGCCATGATACGCCGGGTCCCATTCCATGAATGAGACTCCTTTGCCCTTGACTGTGTGGGCGATGATGACGGTAGGTCTGTTTCTCATACTCTCGGCCTTTTCCAACGCCTCTATTACCTGGCGCAGGTCGAAGCCATCAACTTCCAGAACGTGCCAGTTGAAGGCTTTCCATTTGTAGCCGAGGGGTTCTATCGGCATTATCTGCTCGGTCAGACCATCCTGCTGTATCCCATTCCGGTCAACGATGGCAGTGAGATTGTCCAGCTTAAACTTGGAAGCCGCCATGGCCGCCTCCCATGTCTCGCCCTCGTCCATCTCACCGTCTCCCAGAAGAGCGTAGACCCGGTAGCCCTTCCTGTCGAGCTTCCCCGCCAGCGCCATGCCAATGGCCGCTGAAAGTCCGATCCCGAGAGAGCCTCCGGGGAATTCGACGCCTGGAACCCTAAGGTCCGGATGTCCCTGGAGCCGGCTATTCAATTTTCGAAGCGTCTTCAGCTCGCTTACCGGGAAGTATCCTGATTCTGCGAGTGTTGCGAACAATACTGGGGCCGCGTGTCCCTTGGATAGGACGAACCTGTCTCTGTCCGGCCAGTCAGGCCTTTTGGGATCGTGTCGCATCTTGTAGAAGAAGAGGGAGACTAGGACTTCGACCGCTGAGAGGCTTCCGCCAGGATGACCTGATTTTGCTTCTGCCACCATCTCTAGAATGTCGGTTCTGACCTTGACGGCTTTCTGGAGGAGCATTCCAGTGGGAATCTGGGCTTGCTCCATGACTAGTGGACCGGAACCTGAACTATCTGCTCTGCAAGCTCAAGTGTCGTACTGGCTTGAGATCGAAGCTCGTTCAGATCCACTACCACTGTGCCTATCTGGTCAGCCTGCTGCGCTGCCGCGAGACCTGCTAGTAGGACTGCCTCTTGGACTGGGGCGTCTGAGGCGAGGGACATTGCGAGGACGGCGGTCATGCAGTCTCGAACTCCCACAGCGTTGAACCCCGGTTTGGGACCCTTGAACGGTGGGAAGCTGGTAATGTTCCTCTTCTCGAAGAGAATCATCCCACGCTCGCTCCGGGTGAGGAGGAGGCTCTCACACTCGAGCCTGGACATGAGGTTATGACCCATGTTCCGGAGAGACGTGTCATTTACCATAGATACCCCGGTTGCGATGCTGCCCTCTCGGGCGTTGGATTTGACCATCGTGACGCCGATATAGTCGAGATAGTGTCTGACCTTGGGCTGAGCGAGGACCTTCTTGCCTTGGACCCGGCACTCCTCAACTACGTTGCTAATCAATTCGGGCGTTATCACTCCCTTGTCATAGTCGGAGAAGACAACGCCGTCCGCGCTCTTGACCAGCTGCTTTAGAGAGCCTAGGAACTGTTTTGTGACATGAGGCTCGACGTCGGATCGGTACTCCTTGTCGATTCGGAGGTACTGTCTATGGTTCAGTATGAACCGGGTCTTTAGGCTGGTAGGCCGATCGTTGACAATGACGTTTGACGTGTCAACTCCTCGTCTCTGGAGCTCTTCTACCAGCCATCGTCCAGCTTCATCCTTTCCAACAACGCCCAAGACCTTGACTTTTGCTCCTAATGCGACTAGGTTGTTTGTCAGGTTCGAGGCTCCTCCGAGAACCAGTTCCTCGGAGATGAAGTCTGCTACCGGTACTGGAGCCTCGCGGGAGAGCTTTCGGCCTTGAGAATTGACGTACCGGTCGACTATCAGGTCCCCAATGACAAGAATGGATTTCTCCCGAAAGCCGTCCACCACCTTGGTGGGATCTGACACTGCGAGTGTCAACTGGGGAACCAGATCAGTCTCGTTGGTCTCGACTCTATTTAAGATTGTCAGATTGTCGCGGGCATGACGATGGTTGCGTGATGATAGAGAATGCTACTTTACGTCCTCAGCCCGCTTCACTAGTCTGACTCGGCACATGACATGGTCGCCGTCTTTGACCCCGAATATTTTCCTGATCTCTTCCGGGATGGTTATGCGTCCACCCGCGATTACTTCTGCGAAGAAGGGTATGTCTTCTTCCTCGACCTGGATAGGCAACTGTTGGCCTCTGGGGCAAATGGCTAAGAACCCGATGATATAACTTTTGACAAAAATGGAATGTGAATGATCTCGTCGGAGTGAGTTGTTGTTGAAGACTATTGTTGATACTGGCTTCGCGGATCTTTCGCGGATGAACTTTGATGTTTCGGATGAGCAGAGACTGGTCTTGGACGAGGTTGACCGGGCCTGTCGGGAGCTCCGACCTTTCGAGGACGAAGCCTACTTGGCCGGGAGATTCAACGAGCATCTCGCGCCAATATTCAGGAAAGCACAACTGTTAGGGCTGCCAATATCGCGTATGTATGGAGATGGTCAAGGGGCTGATGTTCTAACATATGTGTTGGCGCTTGAGAGGATCGGCCGGGAGGGTACAGGTGTCAGAACTTTTCTCTCCGGTCACGTGTCTCTTGGTCAGGTTACGATTCAGAAATGGGCGAGCGAGCAGCAGAAGCAGCAGTATCTCCCACCGGCTACTAGAGGGGAGAAGACGATGTGTTTTGGCCTGACGGAGCCGACGGCGGGAAGCGATCCAGCGTCGCTTCGGACAACCTTTGAGGATAGGGGAAGCTACTACATTCTCAACGGGAGCAAGGCCTGGATATCGAACGGAAGTATTGCTGATGTGGCTGTAGTTTTCGCTTACCCGAAGGGGAAGAGGGATGGGATGTGCGCGTTTATTGTTGAGAAGGGATTTGAGGGGTATTCGAGCCAGCAACAGAAGCACAAGCTTGGGATGCCCACCTCCGACACCGGGTCTATCTTCCTAGACAACTGCCGGGTTCCGAAAGAAAACCTCATGGGACCTCTGGGAAAGGGTCTGAGCATCGCCTACTCGGGATTGATGAGTGGTCGGCTGAGTGTTGCGGCTGGCTGTCTCGGGGTAATCGAGGATTGTATCGAAGAGGCGGTCGCGTATGCGAGGCAGCGGGTCCAGCATGGGAAGCAGATTGGTAAGCATCAGCTTGTGCAGCGGCATATTGGGGATATGTCGACGAGTCTTGAGGCTGCGAAGAATCTGGTTTACAAGGCGGCCTTGTTGAAGCAGCGGAGTGATTCTAACCCCGGGGATAGGGAGTTGAGGGATGAGGCTGATGTTATGATTGCTAAGGCGAAGTATTTCGCTTCGAATGCTTCGTTTGATGCTGCTGACCGGACGGTCCAGATTCTCGGCTCCAGCGGCTATAGCTTCGAGACGCGGGCGCCTCGCCACCTGGTGGATACGAGGGTCTGTAGAATCTACGAGGGCACTGACGAGATTATGGTCCAGAAGATTGCTGTCAGCCTCCTCGGCAATGACTATGAGGCTTACAAGTAGCTGCTCGACGATTCTTCCCGGACGGGGTATCTTCCCAAAGATGCACTCTTCTGTCGCGAGAATTTTTTTATTTTCAAAATCCTGGAGGGGTCCTCTGGCAATCTGAACTGGTTCTAGGCGAGATTGTCGGTTTGTCGCCCAGAACGGGCTTATTGGCGTTTTTCAGTAAGTGTTGGTGAGGGCCGTTCAAGCGTGAATAAGGTGCTCAGTGGGACCCCCCTCCCGAATCGTTGATCCGGGCTTATTCCGGGTGATTTTCTAGATTGGATACTTTCCAAAGAGCTGTTCCGTGTCGTGAGGATCAACGCTTTTGAGATTTCCAGAATGGTAACGGTTTTGGTAACCGTGGATGGTAACAGCAAGAGTCGTTTTTGCTGGGGGTGGTGGAGGGGGGTCTGAGTTTTGTTGGGAAGGAGGTTGGAGAGGCGAGGCTCGTATGGATTGTCGCGTGGAGTCCCGGTTGAGGCAGGCTTATTTTTTAGATCGGACGATATTCATATTGCGGATAGGATAGATCCGGTCTGGGGGATTGTGATCATTGGGAAATAGGCTCTCTTCAGTGTCAATCTCTAGATATACGTTGTTGGTTGGGGCGCAACTTGTCGTGAACGTGACACTTGCCCTGTGGCTGTACAATGAGTATCTTCACAATCCATTCATGCAGACATACATGTCTTCGGTATGGCCCGTGATCTGGCCGGAGGTCACGGTAGCGGCTGGCATACTGGTCGGGGTTGTCGGTTCGCTGGCAGCCTACAACAAAGGCCATCTCAGGCGACTGATCAAAGTCACCCCTCGGAGCATAGCTCAAGGGGCTGCTAATCTTGCCACGATTGACGTCTGCCCCTTCTGCGACATACCCCTGAAGACCATCTCGGAAGGAAGACTGCAGTGTCGAAACTGTAGACGGTACTTCAAGAGCAACCTACCGAAGGTCGCAGTCTAACTCTCAGCAACCTCGCCTCTGCCCTTATTACCAGTCCAGACGATCCCCTCTCAGAGCCCGAAGTAGAGTGAGCGCATCTATCGACCCGGACATGATACCCTACCTTCAAGAGGCCTGCTACTACCTGAGAAGGAAAGGACTCTCATTCACGGAACTTTCTAAGGCGTTAGAGATCTCCGAGGCTCAAGCAACGCGACTATTCGAAGAGTACGCATCAAAGATAGCCGCCGGCGCGGCGAGCGAGAACGAGGTGGACAAGAACCTCTGGGAGGACATTCACAACGACTCGTTCGGAAACGAGAAGATTACTTTCGCGAGAGACGACGGGTTCTATCACTGCAGACGCTCGGACCTAGAGCTGATGGAGAGCTCAGCCCTCATGAGCATCTTCGAATCGAGCAAGAAATTCCTCGACTTCGACATGTACAAGCCATATCTAAACACGAAGCCCCCGGTTGGATACGACCCCATGGCGCTTCAGCGGCAAGTCAAGAGAGCAATCGAACTCATCCAGGAGATTCTAAATCAGAGATTTAAGAAAGAATCAGAACAAGAGTAGCAAATCGCCTCCGTGATTGTCCAGAGTCAGACTGAATAAGCCGCCCCTCGTCTCGAACTTTTGACCTTGTCGCTTGAAGGATTCGAGGTAGCGGTAGTCGGAGCAGGACCTGCGGGAAGCGCCGCCGCGTTAACACTAGCCAGGGAAGGGGTCCAGGTACTCCTGGTGGAACGAGGAACGTTCCCCGGGGCAAAGAACGTCTTTGGTGGCAGAATCTACTCCTACGCGGTCAGGAGACTCCTGGGAGACGCTTGGAAGGAGGCTCCGATAGAGCGGTTCGTCCGGAAAGAAGGCCTCACGTTCATGACAGACGACAGCGCCTTCACGGTAGAATACGAGTCCAAAGATCCGGAAGGTAGCTTCACCGCCAAACGAGCGAGATTCGATAAGTGGCTGGCCGAACAGGCAGAGAAAGCAGGGGCCTCACTCATCACCGAGGCGAGAGTAGACGACCTCAT
>Ga0137377_10004723_pt1 | contig 10772 bp, 19 predicted proteins | sample SagtaG_22_FD_104815 | JGI IMG/M metagenome (GOLD analysis project Ga0137377, IMG submission 104815) | Vadose zone soil microbial communities from Sagehorn Ranch, Mendocino, California, USA - Sage2_L_40_16 metaG | ecosystem: Environmental > Terrestrial > Soil > Vadose zone | place: USA... | reverse complement strand
GGGGGCATCTCGCGATCGGCGCACGGCAGTGGGCCGCAAAACATGCGGCGTGTTCCTGTCCGATCTCACCCACAGCGAAAACACTGCCGCCTGTAGCAGGGGCGCCAATGGGTGGCCGCGGAGCTGCGGCGTGTTCCTGCCCGATCTCACTACAGCGAAAGCCCTGCCGATCTGCCGCGGGGTGCCAATGGATTGCAAGGGGAGTTATGGGCGATTGGGGTTGGCTGGTCGCTGGGAGATAGGGGGCGCCGGAACAAGGTCATTAACAATGTTGGCTAGATGTTTAGGCATGGCCGAAATTTAAGCTGGTCGCCGCTTGATTTTTTGTGCAACAGCCCTACGATTACAGCGTGGCAGTGTTCTGCGCTGTCGCAGCGCTTCCTTGGGCGTTTCCTCCCTAGACTTGGGCCGCAAGCGATGCTAGCGGCCCTTTTTTATTGTCGAGATTAAGACCCTGCATTGTGTTGAGCTTGTGGCTGGCTGCTACAATATTGAACAATTTTGATGCCATTGCGGTGAATTTCTAGGCAACGCGAAGAGCCCTTGCCCATCCTTGGCCACCCAATCTTCCTTCGCCTCCCTACCTGCCCAAGGGGGGCGAGGGGCAGTCGGGCGGGGCGGGCTGCCCTCGACCCAAGGGAGCCTGGGCCGTTGGAGAAAATGGCCGGCAAAAGAACTGTTCCCTCCTAGGCCATGGCCATGGGACGCAATGTACTTCTTGGAACAAAGCTGTCCCGTTGAGGTACAACCTAGCGAGACAAGTTCGCAGCGAGACATAGCGGGTAGCGTGCGGCCCATCACTGGCAAAAGCGTGTTGCAATCCGGACACAACGTTTGCTTCTTCGCCCAATATGTGGATAAGCCGCTGGACAGCTTTCGCCGGGCGGGAGACTATTTTGACCGAGAAGCCCCCATGAGGGGAGACTAAGATGAGTACGGTACGGGGAGCCGGACACTACTCGGGCTTGTTGCCCGTTGAGCTGTCAGACGAGCCATCTCCAGTTCGCCCGACCACCCTCGAAAGTGACCGCCCCCGAACGGGCAGCCGTCACTCCGCAAAACGAACTTCGCGCGCCCTCTCCCGTTTCCTGATTGCGTTTTGCATCGGTGTAGCTGCTACATTGGCTTGGCGGTCCTATGGCGACGCGGCGAGGCAGATGATCGCAAACTCGTACCCGCTGCTTGGCTGGTTGGCGCCGCAAACCGAACCGATTGCGCAGAGCGCTCTCAACATGATCACACTCGCCGCGCCAGCCACGCCTTCTTTCGATCAGCAGCAGCTCAGCGCAATGTCGCCTGATCTCGATGCGGTGCGACGAAGCATCGACCGGATCGCCGCCGGTCAAGAGCAGATTAAAGAGCAGATGATGCGTAGCATCGACCAAATCGTCACCAGTGTGGCGGCTGGTCAAGAGCAGATAACGCGTAGCATCGACCAAATCGCCACTAGTCAAGAGAAGGTAACGCGCAGCATCGATCAGACCGCCACCAGTATGGCTCAGGCTCCCTCGGCTAAGGCCAGTGGAATCACGGTCAAGAACCGAGCCGATGGGGCATCGTTGCAGCCGACAGAGCGTTTGAACTCAAAGCCGAGCGAGGCGAGACCGCCACAGACATTGTCAGAAACAGGAAAGCAGCTCTCTGCGGGAGCGGGCCTGATTCTTCCTGCTTTCCGTCAGCTTCGGCTGTGCTGCAGAACCACCCGGGAGTATGGCCGTCATGGACCATGAAAGCGCCCGGTCACGAGGGCACCCTATGTTGGTACGCCGCCGCCCGACCTAGGCCAAGCGACCATCGAAGGGAGCTGATGCCCCAGGGAGAAAGAGATTCCAGTTTAATCCGGCCGGGTGTTCCGAGATGAAGCCGGCCAGGATTCCGATTTGAAGCCGGCCACCGTTCCGAAATGAATCCGGCCACCATTCCGATTTGAAGCCAGCCGCCCTGACGGTTGGCGGCGTTTTTCTGCGGGTCAGCGAAGTCTTTTGCGTGTGCGCTCGCTCTAAGGACACCAAGTGAGATGATGCCAAAGGAGAAAGAGATAGTCGGAACAACGGAGAATGGGCTTTTCGCACCGTCCAGCCCCCACGACGCGACTGACACGGACATCACAAACCCTAAGCGCTCACGGGCTGTTCCGGATTGCAACAACTCCCACGATATCGCATCGTCGGCCATGTTTCGGCCCACGAAATGCCTGACGGTTGTGGAGCGTGTCACAGCATCCCTGATCGACCGACCGTTTGGTGCTGCTTCTCATTCGCGTGGCATCCCAGCAAGCGCGGCCTCCCGCAAGCGAACCGGATCACGCTCACCGTTGCTCGCCGCCTCAATAATTCGTTGGGCGACGACTTCGAGTACCAATTTAGGCGGGCCGCCCTCGTCAAGCTCCTTTAAGGCAGCGGCAAAAGCTTCACTCATTGCCTCAATCGCCTCGGGTTCAAACACTTCAGGTTTTACGAAGGATTGGATGAAGGATCGGATTGACATCGTTGCTACCTCCCCACCGCAGCAAGCGCGTACCATAAGTTGGAATTGAAAGGCTTAGGTCAAGCGCAATTCAGGCAGTTCGGTGCCGCAGCGACTGTCCTTAGCGCGCGGATCGTTCGAGTCAGCAGGATATTACGTGCGGGCGTCCATCGCATGTAGCAGGGCGGCCCGAAAGATGCGGCATGCGAGCGCTGAGGTCGGCAACGGGCCATCTTCGCCCGTGACTACGAAACGCCGATAAGGACAGTGAGGTGGCAGGGTCTTGAAGGCCCGTGAAGCGCGAGCGCAGTTGGGAACAACACCTGTAGCGGTCCAGGCGCATGACCGCCGAGAGCGACGCCAAAAGCTCAATCTCGGCGGTCGTCGCGATAACCTCCCTGCTTACCGCCATAAGTGTCCGGATTGCAACACTTCCACAGGCTCGTATCGGCGGCCACTTTTCGGCCCACGGAATGCCTGATGTCGCCTGCGTTGTGGCTTCCACGTGCGGTTCTACGCATTGGCACGCCCGCGCGCGGCCTCGGTCCCCTTGATGACACACGCCAAGGCGGACCGAGGTCTTGTTTCGGCCTCAACGTCAAGGTGGTCTATTGGAGGCCACGAATGGCGGCACCCTCTCGAAAACGCCGTCTCACGGGGGAAGTGCGCCGGGCGCTAGAATTGCTCGTCGACCAGCACTGCACCACCGAGGCGCTGATGCTTGCTCACGGTTTCACAGAGCGGATGCTGGCCCGCCTGGTTCTGGCCGGGCTCCTGACGATACAATATGAGGTGATCAAGAGTGACGCCAAGCCGATCGAGGTCGGCAAGCTCATGATCACTGAAGCCGGTCGGCAAGCGCTCGAAGGCTGATCATGCGCAGACCATCGTGCACAACGACCCTTCGGTCTTTCGCTATGTCATGAGGACTGACGAATATCCCGTGGTGATCAAGAAGCTTGTCCAATTTGAATTCCACCCAGTGCAATATGTAGGTCAGGCTCCCCATGCAATCGTAATATAGAAAGCCGCCCTTATAGGACGCAAAAGCAGCGGCGCACACAGTAGCCAGCCCAATCCAGGTTCGCGTTCGCATCATACTCGTCGCCCCTCACACCAAAAAGCGACGCACCGTAGGGGTGGCGTTGCAGACATATAACCGTCTGATTTTCAAGGGCGGCGCCCCCAGGGTGGCGGGCCGTAGCGCTCGGAACGCGCCGATGAGGCGGGCGTTGATTGAAGCGTGTGGTTTTCGACCTTGCCTCACGCGGCCCCGGCCCCTGCTCCGCTGTTTTCCCGAAGGGCCGGGGCCTCAACTCTGATCCTGGTCCTGCATGCGCAAGCCGCCCAACGGGACACCGACGCGACAGCCTACCGGCACGCAGCGATGATATCGCCTCTTCTCGCCGGCGCCGGCATGAATGGCGTCCCCGAGACGATCATGCTGCGCGTGGATTTACGCGTGCGATGCTCTTTTCCTCAGGAACGCACCGCTGTGCTCGGGCGTTGCATTCCAGCGGGGGTTGTCTTACTTCGCTAAAATCCGATCCCAATTATTATCAAGGCCGCGAACGCGTTGCCTTGGCGTTGATATTCGACTTTTACAGGTTGCCCGCTCTTGAGATCAGACAAATTGCCGGCCTATGTCGCACTATTAAAAGCGCACCCCCATCACGTCATGGATGCATCGTGGCTTCCCGCTGACAAACAGAAAATGATCAGAAATGGAGCACGCCATGACCAGGACAGCACGGGCGTTTCCAGACGAGTTGACCAACATCGCCAATCACCACGGCGAGATCATGCGCGGAATGACCGAGAAAGCGGCAATGGATCATGTGAAGAGCGTGATCGCCGACAACGATATTGTATTCGGTATCTGGGAAGATGAGAGCGAGGCAAACGGCGTTGGCGTGCTCGTCATCAAAGGTGATCGTGGACGTGGCCGGCGACCAATGCATTCCGTCTTGCATTTCCGCGGTGCCATGCACCGAGCACGATCAGGCTGTTGCGGCAAAGGAAACGCTCGGTGACGGCGACCTGAAGTTGCACTGACAAAAATCGAACGTGAGCAAAAGCAAGGCAAACGTCCCCGGCTCTTACAAAGCCAGGGTGAATCGTTTGCTGGTTTTTCTTTTTCCGCTAATTCTGCCAAGCGCAGCCACTTCGTCGCCATCTCTATGAACAGCGCTTTCTCACTGATGCTCCTCTGCCACCGGCACATGCACACACATTCGGTGGCGTATCGGCGATAAGTTTCCGCGACGGTCATCGAACGCCCCACGTCCCCCTGCTTGCTGCAAACCGCTGCAGACGTTTTTCGCTCCGGTGTCCGATTCTTCAACTGTCATCGACAACGCGCAAAGTCACGGAACGTTGAGGTACGACTCTACGTGTTCAGTTCTGCGGGATTTCGAAAGGAGAAAATTATGATTGACCCGCAACCTACAGAAGTACGCAGCGAAGTGTTGACGTCTGGCGACGATGGCACCTGCAAAATACCGCCGCCTCCTCTTGGAGCATGCCTTCGTTTTGGTCAAAACAAGCCAAGAGGGTGAATACCAATAACCAACAGAAAAGTAGTCATTAAATGAGCACAAAAAAAGGGCAACATTTTTCGCGACAGGTATCAAGTCACCTTATCCGACCGCGAAGGCCGCCCTATTATTTTCCCAGAGTACCAGTACGCGGCATCGAATCGTGCATTCAGCCCACTCGGCAACATTCGGTGGTGAGTCCCAGCCGATCGTTCCTAAAGACGATTTTGTCGAAATACGCTCCTCGTTCGGAACCAAACTTAGTGAACCTTGTTTGAGTTCAAATGGCCTAGGGAGCCGGGCTCTAACCAGCGCTGTAGCCCCGACGCGCACGACCTTTGCGAAGAAGAAAAGGTCAGCGGGCGGTTGAGCATTGCTCACCTAGGTCCAAAAACAGTAAGAACCTGGAGATGCGTCCATGCAAAACGCCACCCAATTACGCGCAAGCGCCGAACTATATCTCAAGATTGCACGACGATTGAGCGACCGCAACGCCCGTGATCAGTTGCATGCTGTGGCGGCGGAAATTTTGGCCCACGCCGTCGAGCTTGAAACTCAATCCGGCCCACCCCTCTCGAAATCCTCAGGCATAGCTGAGCGACAGGAGGGCCCGGGACTTCGTCGCGAATAATCCGAGGGAGGTCATCCACACGCTCCGAAACAGAGCTCCTAACCACCGCGTCATTCAAGCCAAGATCGGCCTAGAGCTTCGAGCGCTCTATGGCCTGCCACACGAACTACCGCATCGGAGTCTCACGCTTCTGATGCAACTCAATGGGCAAAAGCAGACACCGCCGGGAGGGACCAGCCGATGAAACCTGCAGAGATTTTCCTGAGATCTGCCGCCGAATGCGAACATATGGCCAAATTTGCACGAGACTCTCAGAGCAAGGCTGCATGGAGGGGAATGTCCGAGCGATGGCTTCGGAATGCTGAATTGTTTGAGCGCAAAGAGTCAGCTTCGCGACCGCAGAACCGAGATCGGACAGGGCTCGCAGTTGGTCTCACAGATACCTCGAAACGGAGGGTGGGATTTAAACGACAATAAGAAGACGAGCCTGTTCGTCGTAGACGCATGAGCAGAATCGGTGGCATGAGCCTGAGTGGCGCTAGCCTGAGGTGGAGTAGCGTTCATGAGTAATGCTTCGCATCCTGATACCTCATCTTTGGCGCGGCGACGCTCCTCAGAGGACGAGGCCTTCTCTTCAGAGCGCGACACCAACGCGCTCCGCAAAATTTGATTACGGCCACCGTTCGGCCCTTGGATCGCCGGGAAGCATTGTTTTCTCTATACGCGTTCGTCCCCAGTATTGATGGATGGGTGCTGCCATGGACGACTACCGAAAAAAGGCGGAGGAGTGTTTGCGCGCTGCGGAACACATGCGCAGTCTGGGGGAGCGCATTGAAATGCTAACCGTTGCTCGCGCCTACGCGAGCTTGGCCGATTATGCCAGCCATATCGGCCGCGCCGACGAAAGCCACGATTTACAGAAAGAGCTATAGGCCTTTGCCTCCGAGGCTGAGGTCTTACCATACTCCCAACCTCGGAGATCGGGATCACGGCGCAGGGGGCCGAGGCCCGAGCGTGGGAGTGTTGTTGAATCTGGTGCAAGCTTTTTTTCCCAACTTGGCCTTGCGCGTGGCAATCAACTGCGTCTGAGCTGGGCCGATATCTGGACATCAATCGGACGTGTATCACGCGTCGCGCCATCGCGCTCCTTAGGATGGACAGGCAAGGCTCGTCCGCAGGTTCTACGCTACACCTGCCAACAACATTCGAGAACAGAAGCCCCCAGTACTCCTCGGGACTCGCTGGCTAACCAATCGCGGTGCCGTCCATCCTGCCAACAACATTCGAGAACAGAAGCCCCCAGTACTCCTCGGGACTCGCTGGCTAACCAATCGCGGTGCCGTCCATGGTGTGTGACAGCGGTCCCGTGAAACGATAGCCGTTTTAGAAATTCAGTCCGGGCGGCAGGGTCTTATCGACGTCCGTGATCTGGGTATCCGGCCACCGCGGCGGATCAGTGAAGTGGCTGAGCTTATGGATTGCGGCGCCCGCGTCGGAAGCGGCCCGCGCCTTGTTCACTTGGATGGCAAGATTTGCAGCGCCAAGTCCAATCGCTCCCGCCACCGCGACTGCGAAAAGGGTGTCTCCGACTTCGTCGAGAAATTCGTTTCGCATAACCATATCCTCCCAGTTGCGCGGCCCACTTTCTCAGTCGCGATGCACCGCGGCGGAAATCGCCCAGCTCGGCACCACGCCACTTTTTGAGGCGGCGTAGTAATACTGTTGGGGGGCGAACCGCGGCTCATTCGACCGCCATGGAAGGAATATCTTCTGGCCGGCGCTTTCCTCCGTCCGCGGCGTCATGTTTGCGATCGCTCGCCCGCTCTCGCTACCGGCGAGGCCGGGGCGGCGAGCAAACGTGCGCTTGGAAATTTTACGATGAAAATGGAGTTCGGCAGCGTCAGCCTTTTGTCCCGCTACTGGTGATCGTGCTCTGCGCTGACCTCGTCAGCCGACAAGCCAGCGAGTACGTGCAAGATACGGTGAATCTCTTCGGCCGTGCCTGAGTGGTTCGTCATGGCCACATCCTCCCATAAGGCGAAGGGCGTCGGACGTCCCCATGGCATGTCACACACCGTGAAGCGGCGCCGACAAATCTACGATGTAGGAAAACTGCGGTGGGTTGTAACTAGGAACGTCACGATCGATTTCAACGGGCTAAATCGACGCCCCCGTGGATATGACAATCTGTCGCAAAGTTCCGGGTGACGACAATTGTCCCCATACGTACCAAAACGCGCCCGCAATGCTTGGCAGAGTCATCTACCGCGGGCCAAGTGGATAGAGAATGGCTACCAGCATCTCCTTTGCCGTGGCGCGTTCGCTGAGTAAGTGTAGACGCAGTATTGACCTCATTTTAGGTTAAGCCCCATTGATGCAGAAATTTTGTGCATTGAAGCACGTTCGCAGACGCGGAATGCAATTTCTCCGCTGAGGTAGGTTTTTGTGCTGCGTGTGTCCTTTTTATCTAATTAGAAAAGCGCCACAATTATCTCGGCATTCGAAATGGCATCGTTCTACCAGCCTGCCGCTCTGCGAATCGTGGAACCATTCTCAAACGGAAACGTTCATTGCCCTACAAAATGGAGAGCGGCATGGGTGTTGATCTCCACAGGCGGGGCACCAGCAGAAATCGCCTTCTCGTGACCGGTCAAGCGGTCGTGCCCACGCTTATAATCCTCACGACGAGCGTGAGCTGCTTAAGGCCTGCCGCTGAGATGCCAGAGCCCCCTCATCGAATTGTCGAGCGCATTCTGCCGTTTTCAAGCCACTTGTCCGATGAAGAGAACCGGCAGCTAGTTCAACAACCGTCCGATGCGAAGCCGAATCTTCAACAGGAGCAGCACAAGATCTCCTCGCCGCGCAAGGTCGCGAAGGCACATGCGCCGGATACGAGCAGCGCATCTGCTCCGCGCCCTGCTCCGGGAAAGACGAACCCGCCGCCGCTACTCGATCGGGAAAAAGAGCAGCTGTTCCAACAATTTCTCGAATGGCGGAAGCGCCAGACGGACGTGAAGTAAGGAGGCGACGCTTACGCCAGTGCTGTTGGCGAAAGCCTTCGACAAGACCCCGTCGGAGGCTTTGGGTTTTGCGTCATGCGGCATCGTCGACTACGACCTGGTGCATCCAATCCAGCCCTCTGTTCGACGCGCCGCAAGCAAGTTCAAAACGCTGCCGTCGGTGACGCTGAGCAATCTGGTCGAGCTGATGAAGGGGGGGAGGCCGGAGACGGAAAAGCAGCCGGCGCTACGGAGATCGAGCCACCTCGACCGTTTCTGTTGAAGAGCCAGCTGCCTGGCAACAAACGAAGTCCGATCTCCATCATCTTCTGCGTGTCAGCAAGGACATGCTTGGCATCTACCTTCGCCATTTCCATATGCCGGTGGTTCCATTCTAGAAGGACCGTTGCAACGTCCGGCATCGATCGAGCTGCAGTCACCTTGGATGCAAACTCGGCAGAGAGATCAGCCTGAGATTGAAGATGATCGAGCCAGCTCCGGTTCGCCTCCTGAAATCTATCGAGCAGTTCCGAGTGGGCCTTCACGCATTCGTGAATGTGCTTTCTTCCCATGGTAATAAATACCGATGGGATTAAACCAAACGGCGTTGGGCTCTCCGCCTGCTCGGTGAGGTATTCCCTTTTGGCCATGATACGACTCCTTCGTTGCTCATGTTCCCCCGCCATCTGCGACACATCCAGCCACGCTTATGCAGGGCCATTTGGACGAACTGCTCCAATTGGCCATGTCGAAACCGACAGAAGTACTGGACGATTGCATCGTCTGACATGCCAAGGTCGCGAAGGATTTCATGAGAGCTTCGCGGAACCCACGGCGCGGAGGTCGTCGACACAACCTTTCCGATCTTCTTTGGACGGCAAGATAGTTCGATACTCGCCTCACAACCATTCAGGTTGCCCCTACTCATCGCTGCCTTCCTTCAGAAATGGCCAGACGCACTGGCCGAACATTCTCGTTAGATCGTTGCGACTGCGATTTCGTCCGGATCAACGACGTCTCGTCGGACATTACGCCGGCCCGAATAATGTCGGCCCCTAGGAGAGCACCATCAAAATTGGCTGTACCCCCTTCTTTGCAGGTCTGCGCCTTGTCGTCGTACGTAAGCAGACTGGTGTCAGCGCGGTGGGCTCGCAGCAAATTCGATAGGATTGCTGCAGGCACTCGTCCCCAACGTTTCGTAGCGTTGTGAACTCTTGGAGCGCGACAAACGCAATTCTGAAGCTTACCGATGATCCTCCAAACTTGCCGGCGGCTGTCAATCCTCCAACCTTACCAACTCCTGTCGCGATCGTTGCGTTTTTGAGGCCGTCGCAAGGCACGGAGTCTTTTTAAAAAGGAATCAGAATGTTGCGTGTCTGGGCGGATAATGTGCGATTGATCGCCGCATGTGAATGATCACGAACATTCGATCCGCCACATCATAGTGAAAAATGTGTACGCGATGCGGCTGTCTTGTGGCGGTGCGGTCGATAGGGCAATCATAACAAACTGTAAAACGGATATAGTGCTATTTTGTTATTATTTAGAGGATCGGGTATCTAATTTCATTCCGTTCCGCCTTCGCCCGGTATGGAGGTGCCACCAAAAGACAGCAAATCATTGCCGACGAAGCCGACGGGAACTCGCGCGGGAACCCGCAACCGTTTCGTGAGTTATTTTCGATTACGCAACGGTGCCGCCGCGCGGTGGCGATTGCATCTGCTTAGGCGAATGTTCCAATCATATGAAGGAGGTCGGAAATGCTCAGTAAACTTCTGATCACGACCGCCGTCAGCGGCCTAATCATTTCGGGCGCGATTGCCCAGTCAGAAACCCCGACCGCACCGCCAGCGAAAGACCAATCAGCGGCGCCGAAAGAATCAACGTCTGCGTCGGGGACCAAATTCATTATGGCGCAAGGCGCAGACCAGTGGGTGTTTACAAGGTTCAAAGGACTCGACGTGCGCGGTCCAGACAATGCAAGTGTTGGCTCCGTCAATGATCTGCTATTTGACGGGACCGGAAAGATTATTGGCGTGGTCGTAGGCGTCGGCGGGTTCCTCGGCATTGGCGCGAAGAACGTCGCCATCGACATGAGCGCATTCGACGTTGTCCCAGCCGATTCTGGTGGTAACCACACCTACAAAGCTCCTGCCGGCGACGCGAACGACCCGAGCAACGTCAAGCTGAAGGTGGCGT
>Ga0137377_10004722_pt1 | contig 10772 bp, 10 predicted proteins | sample SagtaG_22_FD_104815 | JGI IMG/M metagenome (GOLD analysis project Ga0137377, IMG submission 104815) | Vadose zone soil microbial communities from Sagehorn Ranch, Mendocino, California, USA - Sage2_L_40_16 metaG | ecosystem: Environmental > Terrestrial > Soil > Vadose zone | place: USA... | reverse complement strand
GAGCAGGGCGTCACCGACACCGAGATCCTGCTCGGCGGCTCGAACTCGTTCTCGGGCCCGCTGGCCTTCACGGGCGAGCAGATCACGAAGTTCGGGGTGGATCTCGGCTTCAAGGCCGTCAACGACGGCGGGGGCATCCACGGCCGGAAGGTGCGGACGATCTGGTACGACGACGGTTACAAGCCGCAGGACGCGGTGGCGAACACACGCAAGCTCGTCGAGCAGGACCAGGTGTTCGCGGTCATCATCCCGCAGGGCGCCCCACCGGTGGTGGCGACGCTCGAGTACCTCGAGCAGAACCGTGTCCCGCTCCTGTTCCCGTACCAGAGCTCGACCGTCACGCGCGGCCGGCACTGGGTCTTCCAGGGCATGACGATGAGCGACCGCTCGTCACGGATGATGATCGACTATCTGGTGGGTCGGCGAAAGTACAGGAAGTTCGCCGCGCTCTACCAGGACGACGAGTACGGCAAGTCGTTCCTCACGGCCTTCGAGAAGGACCTGGCGCGCCACGGCCTCAGGCTGCTCGCGGTCGAATCGGTGAAGCGCGGCGTCACCGACGTGAGCGCCCAGATCGCCAAGCTCCACACCGCGAAGCCCGAGGTGACCTTCCTGGTCCTCGTACCCGGCCCGGGCGCGCAGGCGCTCAGGGAGCGGCAGAAAATCGGCTGGACCGACACGCTCATGGTGTCCACCGGCCCGCTCACCGACGAGCGGTATCTCTCGCTCGCCGGCGACGCCGCCGAGGGTGTCGAGGGGCTGTCGCTCTGGCCCGACCCGCTCACCTCGGACCTGCCAGGCGTGCGGCGTTACCGCGAGCACATGCAGAACTACTTCCCGCGGAACGAGCCCAACCGGTATTCCCTCGCGGGTTACTTCGCCGCGATGCTCTTCACGGAGGGCGCCATGCGCGCGGGGGCCCGGCTGACCCGCGAGTCGTTGATCGCCGCCCTCCAGTCCCTCAAGCGCTGGGAGAGCGGGATCCTGCCGCCGCTCACCATCGGCCCGGACCACGAGACCCAAAAGCAGGCGGTCTGGGTGCGTGTGGAGCGGGGCCGCTTCAAGCAGCTCACCGACTGGCTCAAGTCGGAGTAGCCGACGAGAAGGAGACGACGTATGCGAGTCCTCCTGGCCCTCGTCATCGCGGGCCTCGCCACGGGCGCCACCCCGCTGCCCGCCCGGGCGCAGCAGGGCGTGACCGACGCCGAGATCCTGCTCGGCGGCTCGAACTCGTTCTCGGGCCCGCTCGCCTTCACGGGCGAGCAGGCGACGAGGTTCGGGGTGGACCTCTACTTCAAGGCCGTCAACGACGGCGGGGGCATCCACGGCCGGAAGGTGCGGACGGTGTACTACGACGACGGCTACAAGCCGCAGGAGGCGGTCGCCAACACGCGGAAGCTCCTCGAGCAGGATGGAGTCTTCGCGATCATCGCCCCGCAGGGCACGCCGCCGGTGGTGGCGACGCTCGAGTACCTCGAGGAGAACCGTGTCCCGCTGCTCTTCCCGTTCCAGGGCTCGCCGATCACGCGCGGGCGGAAGTGGGTCTTCAGCGGGATGACGCTCTACGACCGGCAGTCGCGCATGATGATCGACTACCTCGTGGGCGCGCGGAAGTTCGGGAAGTTCGCGACGCTCTACCAGGACGACGAGTACGGCAAGTCGTTCCTCACCGCCCTCGAGAAAGACCTCGGGCGCCACGGGCTCAAGCTGGTGGCGACGGAGTCGGTCAAGCGCGGCGTCACCGACGTGAGCGCCCAGATGGCCAAGCTTCAGGCGGCCAGGCCCGACGTGCTCTTCCTCGTCCTCACGCCCGGCCCGGGCGCCCAGGCGCTCCGCGAGCGCCAGAAGATCGGCTGGAGCGAGGTCGTCATGGTCTCCTCCGGCCCGCTCACCGACGAGCGTTACCTCGCGCTCGCGGGAGACGCGTCGGAGGGCGTCGAGGGACTGTCGCTCTGGCCCGACCCGCTGACCTCGGACCGGCCGGGCGTCAAGCGATATCGCGATGACTTAAAGACGTACCTCCCGAAGAACGAGCCCAACCGCTACTCCCTCTCGGGCTACTTCGCGGCGATGCTCTTCACGGAGGGCGCCACGCGCGCGGGCCGCCGCCTCACGCGCGAGGGACTCGTCGTCGCGCTCGAGGGGATCCGTGGATTCGAGAGCGGCATCCTGCCGCCGGTCACGATCGGCCCGGACCACGAGACCCAGCGGCAGGGGTTCTGGGTGCGCGTGGAGCGGGGCCGCTTCAAGCAGCTCACCGACTGGCTCAGGGCCGAGTAGCGCGCGGTGCTCCGCGTCGAGGACCTCTCGATCAGCTTCGGCGGCCTCGCCGCGCTGAGTGGCTTCTCCGTCGAGGTCGCCGCGCGGGAGATCGTGGCGCTGATCGGCCCCAACGGGGCGGGGAAGTCGACGGTCTTCAACATCGTGACCGGCCTCGAACGCCCCGCGTCCGGTCGCGTCACCTTCCTCGGCCGTGACCTCCTGGCCATGGGACCGCACGCGATCGCGCGGTGCGGGATCGCGCGCACCTTCCAGAACACCGAGGTCTTTCGCCAGCTCACCGTGCTCGACAACGTGCTGATCGGCTGCCACGCCCACCTCCGCGCTGGCGCGCTCCGCGGCGCGCTCGGGCTCCCCGCGGTCCTTCGGGAGGAGGGCGCGGCGCGCGAGACCGCGCGCGCGCTCCTGGCGCGCCTGGGGCTCGAGGGCCAGGCCGGCGTCGAGGCGCGCAGCCTGCCGCTCGGGCTCCAGAAGCGCCTCGAGCTCGCGCGCGCGCTCGCCGCGGAGCCCAGGCTCCTGCTGCTCGACGAGCCCGCCGGCGGTCTCAATCCCACCGAGACCCAGGCGCTCATGGGGTTGATCGTGCGGCTGCGGGACGAGCGCGGGCTCACGATCCTGCTCGTCGAGCACGACATGGAGCTCGTGATGGGCGTCTCCGACCGCGTGGCCGTGCTGAACTACGGGCGGAAGATCGCCGAGGGCCAGCCGCGCGCGATCGCCGTCGAGCCGGCGGTGGTCGAGGCCTATCTGGGCCGCGAGGACGACTGAGGATGGCAGTGCGAGCCGCAGCACGTCGCGGGGCCGCAGGGCGAGCCGCAGGGCCGACCGGGGGCTGGGGCCCCCAGGCCCGAGGCGAGCGATACAAATCGGCCCCGCCGTGCGAGGCGAGCCTATGAGGGTGCCGGCGACGCTCGCGGTCGAGGACCTCGCGGTGTCCTACGGCAAGCGCCGCGCGGTGGAGGGCGTCTCGCTCACGGTGGGCCGCGGCGAGATCGTCGCGCTCCTCGGGGCCAACGGCAGTGGCAAGTCCACGACGCTGAGAACGATTTCGGGACTGGTGAGGCCCGCGCAAGGCCGCGTGCTCTACGAGGGGCGCGACATCACGCGTGAGCCCGCGGACCGGATCGTCGCGGCCGGTGTCGGGCACGTGCCGGAGGGGCGCGACGTCTTCGTCGAGTTCACCGTGCTCGAGAATCTGCTCGTCGGTGGCCATACGGTTCCCCGGCGCGACCTGGCGGCGCGACTCGAGGACGCGTTCGAGCTCTTCCCCGTGTTGCGCGAGCGGCGGCGCCAGCTCGCGGGCACGCTCTCCGGCGGCGAGCAGCAGATGCTCGCGATCGCCCGGGCGCTCGTGGCCCGGCCGCGCCTGCTCCTGCTCGACGAGCCCTCGCTCGGCCTGGCGCCGATGCTCTCGCGCGAGATCTTCCGTACCATCCAGCGGATCAACGCGACGGGCGTGGCCGTCCTGCTCGTCGAGCAGAACGCGCGCCGGGCGCTCCGGCTCGCGAGCCGCGGCTACGTGCTCGAGACGGGTCGCGTCGTCGTCGCGGGGACGAGCCAGGAGCTCGGTGAGGACCCGCGCGTCCGTGCCGCCTACCTCGGGTTGGCGGCGCACACCGGCGCCCGTCGAGGGGGGCTCGGGGTGTAGGATGGAGGCGGCATGGCGGTCCAGCGCGGGCTCCTCCTCATCGCCGACATCGCGGGTTATACCCGCTTCATGGAGTTCCACCGGACGGACCTGGCGCACGCCCAGGATGTCGTGGCCCGACTGCTCGAGGCGATGATCGACGCCACCTCGGCCCTCGATCTCGTGGAGGTGGAGGGGGACGCCGCGTTCATGTACCGCCCGTTGCCGGGCGGCACGGGCCCGGAGCTGGTGGAGTCGGCGCTTGGCCAGTCGGTGGCCATGCACGGCGCCTTTCACGCGCTCCAGCAGAAAATCGCCTGCCTCAACAACTGCCCGTGCCAGGGGTGCGCCCAGGTCGGGAACCTCAAGGTCAAGTTCGTCGCCCACCTGGGCGACGTGGCGCCCCAGCGGGTCAAGCGGCTCACGAGGCTCGCGGGCTTCGACGTCATCTTCGTCCACCGGATGCTGAAGAACTCCGTCCCGGTTCGCGAGTACCTCCTGATGTCCGAGCCGCTGTGGGAGCGCGCGGACGAACGTCTGCGCACGGGCGCCCGGCCGCTCGAGGAGGAGCTCGAGGGCGTGGGTCGGGCCCGCACCTGGTACCTCGACCTCGCCGCGCTCGCGGCGCCGCTCCCGCCCCGTCCCGAGGTCACCTGGCTCGCGCGCCAGCGCGAGACGCTGGGCGTCGTGCTCCGGGCCCTTCCCTATGCGCTGGGTCTCCGGAAGCTCGGCGGGCTCCGCAACCTCACGCCCGCGTAGACAGGCGGTCGCCCGCGAGCGGATGTTCCAGCCCGAGCTCGAAGCTCTCGACCGCGAGCGGCTCGAGCGCCTGGTCCTCGAGCGGATGCGCGCCACGCTCGCTCGCCTCAGCGATCACCCGGCGCACGCACGCCGGCTGGGCGGCGCGCGGCCGGAAGACCTCCGGCGGCTCGAGGACTGGAGCCGGCTGCCGTTCCTCACGAAGGCCGAGCTGCGCGACGCCTACCCCTTCGCCCTCGCGTGCGGGCGGGAGCAGGCCTACCGCCGGGTCCACATGTCGAGCGGCACGACGGGGAACCCGATCCTCAACCCGTACACCGCCGAGGACGTGGCGCAGTGGGGCGAGGTCATGGCGCGCTGCTACGTCGCGGCGAGCGTCGGCCGGAGCGACGTCATCCAGATCACGCCGTCGTTCGGCCTCTTCACGGGCGGCTTCGGCTTCCACTACGGGGCCGAGCGCATCGGCGCGATGGTGATTCCCACGGGCGCGGGGCGCACCTCCCTCCAGTTGCGGCTCATGCGGGACCTCAAGGCCACCGTCGTGACCGCGATCGCGACCTACCCGCTGCGGCTCGTCGAGGTGGCGCGCGAGGAGCAGTTCGACCTCGCCTCGCTCTCGCTCCGCGTCGGGATCTTCGGCTCGGAGACGTGGTCCGACGAGCTGCGCCTGCGCATCGAGCGGGAGCTCGCGATCCAGAGCTTCGACATCATCGGCATGACCGAGACCGGCGGACCCGGCATGGGGATCGATTGCGGGGCGCGTGCGGGGATCCACGTCTGGGAGGACCACTACCATCCCGAGATCGTGGACCCGGCGACCGGCGCCGTCGTGCCGGACGGCACCGAGGGTGAGCTGGTCGTCTCGACGCTGACGCGCGTCGGGCTGCCGCTCGTCCGCTACCGCACCCACGACCTCACGCGCGTGCTCTCGCGCGCGAGGTGCGGCTGCGGCCGGACGGCGCTCCGGCTCGACCGGCTGCGCGGCCGGACCGACGACATGGTGATCTTCAAGGGCGTGAACTTCTACCCGCGCCAGGTGGAGACCGTCCTCCTGCGCCAGCCCAACCTGAGCCACGAGTACCAGATCGTCCTCGAGGGCGAGGGCGGGGGCGAGCGCCTGACGATCCACGTCGAGGCCGAGGCCGGCTGCGATCCCGCCGTGGGCGCGCGGATTCGCCGCGAGCTCTCCGACCTCCTGGCGCTCTCCCCGGAGGTCCGCTTGGCGAGGCTCGGCGAGCTCGAGCGGTCTCAGGGCAAGGCGGTCCGGGTCGTGGACCGCCGCACCGTCCGGTGACGCGAGCCCTCGAGGGCGTCACGGTCCTCTCGCTCGAGCAGGCGACGGTCCTGCCGTTCCTCACCTATCGGCTCGCATGCGACGGCGCGCGCGTGATCCGCGTCGAGAACGCCGGGCGCCCGGACCCGAACCGATTCGTCGGCCGTGACGTGCTGGGCGAGGCCGACATGCGGAGCTATTTCCTGCCGAACAACTGCGGCAAGGAAGCGGTCACCCTGAACCTCGGCGAGGCCGAGGGGCGCCGGATCCTCCGTGAGCTCGTCCGCGCGCTCCGGGTGGACGTCTTCGCCACCAACCAGCGCCCGCGGAGCTACGCCAAGCTCGGCATCGACGACGCCACGCTCCGGGCCGTCAAGCCCGACCTGATCTGGCTCGGCGTCACCGGCTTCGGGCCCGACCACGACGAGGCCGCGTACGACCCGATCCTCCAGGCCCGCGCGGGGTTCATGGAGCTGACCGGCGCGCCCGACGGCCCGCCCACGGTGTTCGGGCTGCCGATGGTGGACCTCGGTGCCGCGGAGCACGGCTATGGCGCGATCATGCGGGCGCTCTACCACCGGGCCGTGACGGGGACGGGGGCGCGGCTCGACGTCTCGATGCTGCGAAGCGCGGTCTCCTGGATGGTCTCACCGGTCCTCCTGTCGGCGAGCCTGGGCGAGCGGATCACACGGACGGGGACCATCCATCCATTCTTTGCCCCCGTGGCGGTCTTTCAGACCCGCGACGGTTACGTGTACGTCGCCGTCGGCAACGACGCGCAGTGGGCCGCGCTGGCGAAGCTCCGCGCGTTCGCCGGGCTCGACCGGCCCGAGTGGGCCGCGAACGCCGGGCGCATCGCCGATGTGGGGCGGCTCCATCGGGAGCTGGGCGAGCGCGTCGCGCGGCTCCCGACCGCCGAGGCGCAGGCCCTCCTGCGCGAGGCGGGGGTCCCGATCTCGCGGGTCAACACGCTGGCCGATGTGGTCGCCGACCCGCTGGTGGCTCCTCGGCTCGTCCACGTCCGGGACCCGCGCACCGGCCTCACCGTCGCGCTGCCCGCGCCTCCGGTCGGCGACCCGCCGTCGCTCACTTTCCCGCCGCGTCTCGGCGAGCACAACGACAAGATCTACGGCGAGACGCTCGGGTACCCGCCGGAGCGGCTCGTCGATCTCCGGCGCCAGCGGATCATCTGAGGGGGACGCCCGTGAACGACGCCTTCTACCTGACCGAGGACCAGCGGCTGATCCGTGACCTCGCGCGCACGATCGCGCGTGAGCGCGTGGCGCCGCACGCGGCCCGGTACGACGACGCCGAGGAGTACCCCGAGGACTCGATCCGAGCGCTCATCGACGCGGGGCTCTACGGGATCTGGGTGCCCGAGCGGTACGGCGGGACCGATGCGGGGTGCCTCGCGCTCGCGCTCGTGTGCGAGGAGATCGCGTGGGCGTGCGCGGCGACGGCGACCCAGTACCTCGACCAGCCGCTCGGCGGGCTCCCGATCCTCCGCTTCGGCACCGAAGCGCAGAAGACGAAGTACCTGCCGCGCCTGGCGACGGGCGAGCTTCTCGCCGCGTACTCGCTCTCGGAGCCCGGCGCCGGCTCGGACGCGGCGGGCCTCCGGACGACCGCGGTGCGGAGGGGTGACCGCTACGTCCTGAACGGCTCCAAGCAGTGGTGCACCAACGGCGACCACGCCGACGTCATCGTCGTCTTCGCCACGATCGACCCGAAGCTGCGCGCGAAGGGCGTCACCGCGTTCCTCGTCGAGCGAGGCATGCCCGGCTTCGCCGTGGGTAAGAAGGAGAAGAAGATGGGCATCCGAGCCTCGCCCACGGTGGCGCTCCACTTCACCGACTGCGCCGTACCGGTCGCGAACCGCCTCGGCGAGGAGGGCGAGGGATTCACGATCGCCATGGAGACCCTCGACGTCACACGCCCGGCGACCGGCTCGATGGCCGTCGGCATCGGGCAGGCGGCGCTCGACGCCGCGGTGGCGTACGCCCGGGAGCGACACCAGTTCGGGCAGGCGGTCGCAGCCTTTCAGGGTATCCAGTTCATGCTCGCCGACATGGCGATGCAGGTCCACGCCGCGCGCCTCATGGTCCACCACGCCGCCCGTCAGGTGGACGCGGGGATCCGAGGCAACACGTACGAGGCGTCGATGGCGAAGTGCTGGGCCGGCGACGCCGCGATGAAGGTCGCGACCGACGCCATCCAGGTCTTCGGAGGCTACGGCTACACACGCGAGTACCCCGTCGAGCGCTTCATGCGGGACGCGAAGATCATGCAGATCTACGAGGGGACGAACCAGATCCAGCGGCTGATCATCGCCAAGGAGCTGCTCGACGACTGAGCGACGCCCGCCCGCGGAATCCGGCTCGACCGCCGAGGGGGCTATAATTCCCCGACACCACTGGGGGAGGAGTGCATGGCACTGACCCGACTCAGCCGTCGGATGTTCCTCAACACCACCGCGACGGGCGCGGCGCTCGGCTTCGCGCCGCGCGCGCTGCGCGCCCAGCCGGCGACCTTCAAGCTCGGCGTCATCCATCCCGTGACGGGCCCGCTCGCCGAGCCGGGCCAGGCGTGCCGCCTCGGCGCTCAAATGGCCGCGGACGCGATCAACGCGGCGGGCGGCATCAAGTCGCTCGGCGGGATGAAGCTGGAGCTGCTGCTGGGCGACACGCAGACGAAGCCCGATCTCGGGCGCCTCGAGGCGGAGCGCGTCGTCAACCAGGGCGCGCGGATGCTCATGGGATCGTTCGATTCCGGCTCGACGGCGGCCATGGTGTCGGTCGCCCAGCAGAAGCGCGTGCCGTTCCTCGTGGACATCGCCGCGGCCGACCCGATCACGGCGAACGTCGCGAAGGCGGTGAAGGACGGGCAGCAGAAGGTCCAGTACGTCTACCGGAACTTCCCGACCGGCTCGAGCTTCGGCCGCCTCGCGGTCCGGTACTTCAACGAGATCTTTGCGGCGGCCCGCGTCGCGCCGAGGCGGGTCGTGCTCATGTACACGAACGACCTCTTCGGCCAGAACCAGTCGAAGGGGTTCATCGCGGCCCACAAAGCGGCGAGCCCGTCGTGGGAATCGTCGAGGTCATCCCCTGGTCGGAGCCGCCCTCGGACCTCTCCACGGAGGTCTCGCGGGCGAAGGCGGCGAAGCCCGACGTCATCGCGCCGATCACGCGCCCGGCGAGCGCGCAGCTCCTGCTGCCCGAGATCCGGAAGCAGCGTGTCGAGGTCATGGGCATCGTCGGCCCCGGCAGTCCCGGTCTCTACGAGGCGGGCCAGCTCGCGGCGCTCAAGGACGATCTGGAGTACGTGATGGACAACGTGCCGTCGTGGCCCAACTTCAAGAAGGCGCGCACGCAGGCGGTCGCGGAGGAGTACCGCAAGCGATCGGGCGGAAAGACCTTCGACACGAACTCCGTCGCGTCGTACGACGGGATGCTGACCATCGCCGACGTCCTGGAGCGCGCCGGGCGGGAGGCGCTCGCGGACCCCGACGGTCCGGAGGCCATCGTGGAGGCGATGAAGAAGACCAACGTCAAGGACATCCTCGCCGTGGCGGCGGGTCCCGTCGTGTTCAACGAGATCGGCGACAACCCGAACGCCTCGACGGCGATGATCCAGATCCTCGGCCAGAAGCCGGTCGTCGTGTGGCCCAGAGACGCCGCGGTGCAGAAGTTCGTGTTCCCGCGGCCCAAGGTCTAGCCTGGACCTCACGCTGGTCCTCCAGTCCCTGGTCAGCGGGCTCCTGTTCGGTGGTGTCTACAGCCTCATGGCCGTCGGCCTCACGCTCATCTTCGGCGTCATGCGCGTCGTGAACTTCGCCCACGGCGACATGATGGTGTGGGGAATGTACGTCACGTTCCTCCTCGCGTCGCGGGCCGGCGTGGACCCCTACGTGGCGTTCGGCGCCGCCGCCGCGGCGCTCTTCGTCCTCGGACTCGCCGTCCAGCGGGGGCTCGTCGACCGCGTCCTCGACGCGCCGCACGAGATGCAGATCCTCCTGATGCTCGGCGTCGCGCTGATCCTCGAGAACACGGCGCTGCTCGCGTTCGGCCCCGAGCCCACGCGCGCCCGCTCGACGCTCGCGGCGGCGACGATCTGGCTCGGCCCGGTGTTCGTGGACGTCGCGCGCCTCATCGCCTTCGGCGTCGCGCTCGCCCTGACGGCGGCGCTCTGGCTCTTTCTGTTCCGGACCGAGCTCGGTCGGCTGATGCGCGCCACGGCGGACAACACCTTCGGCGCCCTCGTGATCGGCACCGATGTGCGACGGGTGTACGCGGTCGCGTTCGGTGTCGGCGCGGCGTGCGTGGGGGCGGCGGGGGCGCTGGTCGCACCGATCCTGCCCTGGGAGCCGGCGACCGGGCTCTCGCTCTCGGTGGCCTCGTTCAACATCGTGATCATCGGCGGGATGGGGAGCCTCCTCGGCGCGTTCGTCGGGGGGCTGCTCGTCTCGGTCGCGGAGTCGCTCGGGGCGGTCTTCCTCCAGCCGTCGCTGAAGGAGCTCGCGAGCTTCTCGCTCCTGATCCTCATCTTGCTCTTCCGTCCCGCCGGCCTCTTCGGCAACGGCCGTGATGGTTGACGTGACGGGGCGAGCCGAACGGAGCCGGGTCGCGCCTTTGTCAGGCCACCCGCGGAGTGCTCCGGCCTCGCGGCCCCCGGTGGAGTGAAAAGCGCTATGCCGAACGGAGCCGGGTCGCGCCTCGTCTCAGGCCACCCACCGATCGCGCCGGCCTCGCGGCCCCCGGCGGAGTGAAAAGCGCTATGCCGAACGGAGCCGGTTCGCGCCTCGTCTCAGGCCACCCACCGATCGCGCCGGCCTCG
>Ga0137377_10004721_pt1 | contig 10774 bp, 8 predicted proteins | sample SagtaG_22_FD_104815 | JGI IMG/M metagenome (GOLD analysis project Ga0137377, IMG submission 104815) | Vadose zone soil microbial communities from Sagehorn Ranch, Mendocino, California, USA - Sage2_L_40_16 metaG | ecosystem: Environmental > Terrestrial > Soil > Vadose zone | place: USA... | reverse complement strand
CGCAGCAAGTTGGAGAAATGGATGCAACTCCTGGCCGATAAGCAGATCGACGAAGACGAATTTCGCTGGCTGGTGGAATCGCAGAAGGCGGCCGCCGAAATGGAGGCGTTGCGAAAGGCCAACGCAGGAACCATGCGAATCGAAAAATTCAGAGATTCCGTCCTGCAGATCATGGTTAAAACCGCGGTCATGGCGATTGTCGCGGCGGCATAATTTTCTTGCATCGTCGAATGCCTGCTGATTTCCGAATTCACTTTGGGGCTGCAATTTTGGAATTCGAACGCCATTTCCACGCGCAGACAGCTAGTTCGCAATATTGCCGCGAACCCGCCGGCAAGCCGGAAATTCCTCGGGGGCTGGCTCAAGCGCAATAACGTGTTGCGCAAACTAGTTGTCGAGCCAGAGACAAAAACACAAATCATCTGACGATGCCTAACGACAACAAACCCGGCACCGTTATTCAACGAACATGGTGGCGCATTCGCGATCTTTACCACGAATTAAAGCCCTGTCGTTTTAGCGTCATTGTCGCTCTCATTGCCTGGCCCGTGTTTGTCTCTGTCGCGCAAGGTACCGAAATATTGCGGTCGGTTGGCGAAGGCACCGCGATTGGAGGGTGGGAATTGCTCCGCATATTCGTCTTCTTCTCGGCGCTGATGCTATGGGCGATCACTAGCTGGTATGCTGCGCGGGTCTTGCTTTACTTCGACTTTCCCGCGCAACGTGGAGTCGCCCGCTCGAAATTTGCCGAGACGCACGTCCCGCGAATTTTGGGCATCATGCCGATCTTAATTGTCGGCTGGGGATTCGTGGTGGCGGCGCGTTCTTACGATCCGACGGCGACCGCTCATCGCTGGCTGCTTGGCTTCGCTGTTCTCTGTATTGTCCTGGCGATTGTCTTTTATCTACTCGTCGCGTTGCGCCGTCGCTTTCTCGGCGCCATGCGCACGCAGCAGGTTAGACATGCAAGCCAACTCGAACCCGGCACGATCATCGGCCTCGGTGTGATGGCGTTTGTGGCGATCGCGCTTTTCATCGCCTTCACCGTCGCTCCCGTCTCTATCGCTCAGCGGCTCGGCGCGGGTTCGATCCTGTTTTTGGCCGCAGCTTCGTGGGTCGTTTTCGGAGGTTTCTTTGTTTTCCTGGGCAGCCGATGGCAGTTCCCTGTGATCACGGTTGTTGTCTTGCTGGCTCTGCTCTTCAGCTTGTGGAACGACAATCATCTCATCCGCTTGGTTCCACGCCAGGAAGTGAAACGCGCCGATGTCCTCGCCTCATTCCAAAAGTGGTACGATTTGATCGAAAAAAACTATGGTGCCGACAAGATGCATCCGCTTTATATCGTCGCCACGGAGGGCGGCGGAATTCGGGCCGCGTATTGGACGGCGATCGTTCTGGGAGCGCTGCAGGATGCGAATCCAAACTTCGCGCCTCATCTCTTCGCCATTAGCGGGGTTTCCGGCGGAAGCTTGGGCGCAGCAGCGTTTGATGCACTTCTCGCCGAACCAACGACCGCGTCACTCAAGTTCAAAGACAAAGCGCACGCAATCCTCGGCCAGGACTTTCTTTCGCCGGCTCTCGCCTCCATGTTCTATCCGGATTTGGTCCAACGCTTCATTCCTTTCCCAATTCCCTATTTCGATCGCGGCCGATCCTTGGAGATGGGTTGGGAGAAAGCATGGCGCGACACGATGGGGAACGATCGTTTCGCGCAATCGTTTGTCGATCTTTGGAAGCCCAATCCCGATTCTCGGGAATGGATGCCTGCCCTTTTTCTTAACGGCACCTCGGTCGAAAAAGGCAACCGCATCATCACCAGCAATCTCCGGCTGACCAATATTTTCCTCGATGCCGATGACGCCGCCGACAAACTCTCCAATCGCAGATTGGATGCGACGAAAAACGCTTGCCATATTCCGCTCAGCACCGCTGCGCACATGAGCGCGCGCTTCACCTTCGTGAGCCCAGCCGGACGTTTCCCCGACGGCTCGCACATCGTTGACGGCGGTTATTTCGAAAACTCCGGTGCCACGACTGCCTATGAGATCGCCACGCGCATCAAGGATTGGTGCGCCTTTAAGAAAATCACGAACGTCGATGTGAAAGTCATCATGATTAGCAATGATCCGCGCAAACCACCAATCGGCCCGGCCAAGCCGCAACCGGAACTGCCTGGACCGAAACACACGAAATCATTGCTCGTCCAGGGTCAATTTATGGGCGAGCTTACGGCTCCGCTTTACGCGCTGCTGAACACGCGCAATGCACGTGGCACCTACGCGCAAAAGGCAATTGGGCGCGAGCAGCGACGCTTCAAAGCCGGCGTAGTCGAAGCGCCGCCTGACTCCGAAGCCGCCGAGCTCAAAACCAGAGACATCGTCTATTTCAAACTTCGTGACACCAAGGTCCCATTGCCCCTTGGCTGGATGCTGTCGGCTGCCGCGGCCAGAACAATTCGGGAGCAAATCAATCAGGATGACGAGGTCGTTCAGAACCAGAGCGCAGCGAAGGAGGTGCTCGCGAATCTACCACCAGCGCGGCCATCGCCATAACGCGACCTCAATTCGCGTATATCTGAAAATGAAATCTTGCGCAGCCAAGATCGAGATCGTCCGCGGCGACATCACGGCGCTCGATGTTGATGCCATCGTGAACGCGGCGAACACGACACTTCTCGGCGGCGGCGGAGTGGATGGCGCGATTCATCGCGCCGCTGGACCCGAATTGCTTGCAGAATGTCGAACGCTCGGCGGGTGCCAGTCCGGTGAAGCAAAATTGACCCGCGGATATCGTTTGCCCGCCCGGTTTGTCATTCACACAGTAGGCCCGGTCTGGGCAGGCGGGAAACATGGTGAACCGCAGACTCTTTCGAATTGTTATCGGAATTCATTGCAACTCGCGGTTAAAAACGGGATCAAGACGGTTGCGTTTCCCGCGATCAGTTGCGGCGCCTACGGCTATCCGATTTCCGAAGCGACGCGGATCGCGGTAGAAACAACCCGCGGATTCCTGGCGACCACCGACAAAATCGACAAAGTGATCTTCGTTCTTTGGAGCCAAGATATTTACGAGGCCTATCGCCGATTACTGTAGCCGCTTCCCTGTGGGAAGCGCGACACAGACACGGTGAAAATCCAAGACCGCTGGCAATTTGAGAGACGCAACGAAAGCGCGATTTACGATTCCATTTGTATGATTAATCCGAACGAAAACGATCTTACGAGGGACGAACCGCTTCCGACGCAGCTCCAGTCGGGCGAAGAACAAATTGGCTCGGGTGGGCGTGAGCAGTTTCGTCGAGCAACCAGGAAAATTTCCACGGCCATGAGCCAGACGTGGGATGAGACAAAGGAGAAAGCGGGCCGAGCGCGCGAACGCACCCAGTATTTCGTGCGCGAAAATCCGATGCCGACAATACTCGGTGCGCTGGGACTGGGAATCGCGATTGGATTAGCGATCCGCTACGCTTCGAATAGCGAGCAGAAGGCAGAAATTGAAATGAAGTCGCCGCTCGCGAATCTGAACTGGAGTCTTCTTTCGCTGCCTTTTCTCTGGCCGTTATTCAAATCGGCCAGGGAGAAATACGAAAGCTCGGCCGAAGCAATGAAAGATGGTGTCAAACGGTTGAAAAAAATCGACGTACATCGTTACGCAAAGCCGATCCGCAAGCGCTGGAAGGCGTGGACGTGGTAGGGCATCTTTGTCAGGTTGGGCCTTCTTGATTAATGCTGCGATTCATCAAAGGGCGAGGAACCCATTGATAAGATCTGCGAGTGGGCGTGGATACTGCGCCATGAAAGCGTGGCCGCCGCCCTTGAATTTGGGCGAGCCAGGCACCCGGAATCGCATTGACCAGCGCCAGCGGTTGGAAGCAGGAATCACGATGTCCTCAATACCAGCAGCGACGAATGTGGGCGTGCTTAGCTCCCGAAGCCGGTCGCCAGTGCCATCGCGGTGCCAAGCGTCCATCGCCGCGACCTGCCGGCGGACGAGGTCAGCGGACAGCTGAGCGCGCGCGGCCGCTACGATGCCGCCGAATTTTTGGTAAATGGATTCCGCCAGATCGGCGGGAAACAAGACCGAAAGCAGTCGGCGAGCCTGCTCATGCGGCGTGCCAGACATGTCGGCCAGTCGCGACCGGACGTCAGGTGAGGCGAGCTTGGCATCGGTTCCTCCCGGATCCGTGGAGAGCAGGATGAGTTTGTTGATGCGGGCCGGGTGCTCCAAGGCGAGCGCCTGGGCGATGCATCCGTCCAGTGACCATCCCAGCACACTTGCACGCTCGAACTCAAGAGCCTCGATTACTCGGGCGGTGTCCTCGGCGAGCTGACGGATATCGAATGGCGCTCCGTTGTCACTCGAGGCGCCGATGCCACGGTTGTCGAGGAGGACGAGCTCGCTGGCAGCCGCGAGTCCGTCGATGAACGAGGCGTCCCAGTCGGCGCTCGTTGCGGCTAGGCCGTTGAGCACCAGCAGCGGTCGTCCACTTCACCTTGAACACAACATTATCCTCGCGGAAGATGTCGATCTTCGCATGGCGAACTCGAATTCATCTGAGCAATCCGCCTTAGGCGGACAACGCAACCCGCTCTTTGAATTTTTTGCGTCGCTGAAGCTCGCGGTCGTTTTGCTCGCGGTCCTAATCGTCGCCGCGATCGTGGGCACGATCTCCGAATCAAGTTTCGATGCGAAGGTCGCACGCGCTTACGTTTATGGGGCGCCGTGGTTCAATCTCTGGCTCGTTTTACTCGGCGCCAACCTCGCCGCTTCGGCCCTCTCACGCTGGCCGTGGCACAAACATCATCTCGCGTTTCTCATCACGCATCTTGGCATCATCACACTGTTGATCGGATCGCTCATTGGCCGGATTTTTGGAATCGAAGGGACCACGACGCTCTTCAAAGGCGAGGGGCCAACGAATCGTCTCCTTATCGATCAACGCGAGCTACGCGTGCACGATATCGACGGAATCGTAAAAGGCTATCCCGCAGAATTTTTGCATCATCCGCCTGATCCGCAGCACCCGCGCAACCTCGGTCTGCTCGCGAGCCGTGCGCGTTTGCAGATCGTCGATTACGCCCCCGCGATCGAGGGAAAGCTGAATCCGAAACCGCTGACCGATGGCGGCGTGCCTGCGCTGCACTTCACTATGTCTACCGCGATGATGAACCAGCATCTCGATAGCTGGCTGCTCGCCGATGATCCGCAGCACGGAAATTTCTCGATGGGTCTCGCAAATGTCGAATTGAAGCGTGGCACCGCGCCGAATGCTGCGGAAGGTAGGGGCGATTTACCGTATCGCCTTCAAACGAGCGAGAGCGCCGGCCTTCACAACACCACTGAAGGGCAGGCGAGTAAGAATGAAGAAACCGATCTTGAGGAATCGATTTTTGCGTTTAGCAAAGCTCCCGACGAACAGATCGGTCGCGTTCGTAAAGGCGGTAGCACCGGGGCGAAAGTGCGGTTGGAACAGCCACAAAACGGAAGTAAAGGACGCGTGGTAATTTCGTTTGGCGAAAAGGAAGCCAGCTTCGATGTCGCAGAAAATCTCGGACAGGACCAGGTGATCGGCAGAACACCGTTCACGCTCAAAATCGACAGTTACTGGCCCGATTTCCGGATCGCGGATGGCAAGCCGAGTTCGCTAAGCGATCAGCCGAACAATCCCGCAGTGCTTGTGACGATTCGCGGGAAAGGGGTGCCCGCTACAGAAACGAAACCGAATCCGCACGGCACTGAAATACCGGCAACGGGTGGCCCGCCCACAATGCCTCCGCCCGGCCAAGAAGCGCCCGATCATCTCACGCTTTTCGTCGCTGACGATGGCGCAATTAGTTACGAACTTGTTTCTCGAAAGAATGGGAAATCATCCGGCAACATCGAGATAAACAAACCCCTCCCGACCGGTTGGGCGGATTGGCAACTCAGTGTCGACAAGATGATGCCGCATGCCGAGCAATGGATGAACTTCACGCCGGTGAAGTCCGATCAAACAGCGATATCTTCCACAGATTTGCCCGACGGTGTGTGCGTGCGCCTTCAACAAAATGGCCGAACGTCGGAGCAATGGGTGCCGGCTGGTTGGCAAGTGACGGTGCCGACCTCACCTGGTCAAACCATGATCGCTTACGGTTGGAAAATTATTCCGCTGCCGATCGGGCTCGAGCTGCTCAATTTTGAAGTGAAACGCAACGAAGGCAGCGACAGCCCAGCGGGGTTCAAAAGTACGCTGCGAATTGTCACGGCAGATGGCGAAACCGCCAACGGCTCGTGCTGGATGAACAATCCGTTCAGTTATCCCGGCGCGTGGTGGCGCACTTGGACCGGGCTGACTTACAAGATTTCGCAGGCGTCCTGGAATCCGGAAAATCTCGGACAAAGTACGGTGCAGATTTTGCGAGATCCCGGCTGGCTATTGAAATGGATCGGCTCTTTGCTGGTTGTGATCGGCGTGTTCATGATGTTTTATCTCCAGCCATACCGAAAACAAACCGAAGGCGAACCGATCACGCCTTCCGGTCCCAAACCGACAAAGCGACAACGCGAAACTTCGTCTGCTATTCCAGTCCCGCGATTGCGGGATTCAGCATTGAAAGGCACGCCAAGATGTTGAACGTTCCGCTTTCACATGCGAAACGGGAAGGGCATTCAGACACTCGCGCTCGTTAGTGTGGTGGCGGTTTTGACCGCGTGCGCGTCAACCAAGAAACTGGGTTGGGTCTCCAGCACGGAGGAATCCGCCTCAGGCGAACCCACATGGGGTTACTACAGCGATGCCCCGGTAACGCGGTGGAACCCAGATGGGCGGACAATGACGCTGCTGAGCGAATTGCGCTACACCGATCCGCAGGGAATCGTCTGGACCGCACCTGCCGGCTCGGTAGTGGACGGCGCGTCAATCCCCCGCTCGCTTTGGTCGATCATGGGTGGGCCGTTCGAAGGAAAGTATCGGAACGCATCCGTGCTGCACGATGTTGCCTATGGGCAACACAATCGGCCGTGGCAGGATTGCGACCGCATGTTTTACAACGCGATGCGCTGCAGCGGTGTAAGCGCTGTCGAAGCAAAGACGATGTTTTACGCACTCTATCGCTTCGGGCACCATTGGAAGTTCCCGATCAAACGCGCGAAACCAGTGAAGTTCAAGGGAACGATGGTCGCAAGGGGAGAAGAAATTCCGCGGGCGATCCCTGTGAACGAGAACGAGCTCGGTGATGCACGCGAATGGATTCGCCGAGCCGAGCCAAGCTTGGAGCAGATCGAGCAGCGTGCCGACGCCGAAGGCCGCTGAACCTGGCTTCATAGACGACCGAGCTTTCTTCGCTATAGTCTCGGAGCTGAATCCAACGGGTTCGAGAAAGAAAACTTCAACAGGAGGATATTCATGCTAGGCGAGAAGATTGGTGGAGCGTCGGGCAAGGTTAGTTCGCAGCGGGTGTTGCCAAATCCGGGTGGAGGTCCAAAGATGGAAACTTCATTTCAGGCAAAGGGATCGCTGCTAGGCACGGACGTAACGGAAACGGGCACCTATTCGTCCGTTGTCCGTCCTGACGGAACCCTCTATGGTGAGGGGCAAGGGGTGATGATGGCCAAAGACGGGAAAATGGCCACTTGGATAGGCCAAGGTGTTGGAACGATGAAGAAAGACGGGACCGTAAGTTATCGCGGTGCTGTTTATTATCAGAGTTCGTCCCCACGATGGTCCCGACTGAACAAGGTCGCGGCGGTCTTCGAATACGAGGTGGACGGGCAGGGCAACTCACGCTCGGAACTCTGGGAATGGAAGTAGCTCGCAGCAAGGGCGCTGTGAGATCCTAACTGCTAGGCCGCTTTCGATTTTGATGCAGTGCCGTTCTTTTCCAGCGCGGCGCTCAGGACTTCATCCACGTTTTCAACCGGAATGAATTTGAGTTTTTGTTTCGCTTCTTCCGGGACATCGATAAGGTCTTTTTCGTTAAGCCTGGGGATGATGACGGTGGAAATGCCGGCGCGCATCGCGGCCAGACTTTTTTCCTTCAGGCCGCCGATTGGCAGGATGAGTCCGCGCAAAGTGATTTCGCCGGTCATGGCAACATCGGAACGCACCGGCGTGTTGCTGAAAAGCGACGCGAGCGCAGTGAACATGGCGATGCCCGCTGACGGTCCGTCCTTGGGAACCGCGCCCGCCGGGACGTGCACGTGAATATCCATCTCGCGAAAATCTTCCGCCTTTACTTCAAGCTGGCTGGCACGGCTGCGGACGAGGCTGAGCGCGGCTTGTACCGATTCTTTCATGACGTTACCGATCTGGCCGGTTAGCGTGATGTTACCTTTGCCCGGGTAACGAGTCGCTTCGATGTGCAACACCTCGCCACCGTAGGGGGTGTAAGCCAGACCGGTGACTACGCCCGGCTGACTTGTCTTTAGTTTGCTCTCGCGGACGTAACGCGCCGGCCCGAGTGTTTGCGCGACGAATTCGGGCGTGACCGCGATTTTGTCGCATTCTCCGCGAGCGCATTTGGCCGCCACCGATCGACAAATCGCGCTAATCTGGCGTTCGAGCTCGCGGACACCGGCTTCATGCGTGTAATCGTTAACGATCCGGCGGAGCGCTTCCTCCTGGAATTCGCATTGCTCGGGTTTGAGCCCGTTCTCTTCCAACTGCCGCCGAACGAGATATCGTTTCGCGATCTCGAGTTTCTCGCGCTCGGTGTAACCGGGCAGCGAAATCACTTCAATCCGGTCGCGCAATGGTTCCGGCACACCGTCGATGTAATTCGCGGTACCGATGAAAATCACCTGCGAGAGATCGAACGGCACATCGAGGTAACGATCGACAAACGTGTTGTTTTGCCGTGGATCGAGCACTTCGAGCAATGCGCTGGCTGGATCGCCGCGAAAGTCGGCCCCGATCTTGTCAATCTCATCGAGCATGAAAACGGGATTGCGCGTGCCGGCGCGGCGCAGTTCCTGGACGATTCGGCCCGGCATTGAGCCAATGTAAGTGCGGCGGTGTCCACGGATTTCCGCTTCATCGCGCATCCCGCCGAGACTGATTCGGACAAATTTGCGACCAAGCGCGTCGGCAATGGATTGGCCGAGGCTCGTTTTGCCGACGCCGGGCGGGCCGAGAAAACAGAGAATCGCCCCGTGCCCTTGTGGATTGAGTTTGCGCACGGCGAGATATTCGATCAGCCGCTTTTTTACTTTTTCGAGATCGTAGTGATCGCGGTCGAGAATTTGCTGCGCTTGATCGAGATCAAGATTGTCCTGGCTCAATTTATTCCACGGCAAATCGGCGATGATTTCGATGTAACTAACGATGACGGAAAATTCCGGGCTGGCGGGCGGAATAAAGTCAAGCCGCTTCAATTCGCGCTCGGCCTGCTTCATTACTTCGGCGGGCGGCTTGGCTTCCTCGAGTCGCGCGCGCAATTGCTGCGCCTGTTCTTCGCTGCCAGCCTCGCCTTCGCCCAACTCGTGCTGAATCGCCTTGATTTGCGAACGCAGGTAGGCGCGCCGTTGCGCATCGGAAAATTGCGAGGCCACATCCTTTTGCAGTTTTTGTTGAATCTCCGCAATCTCGAGCTGCGCCGAGATGTGTTTCTGCACAGCGCGCACGCGCTTTTCAACATCAAGCTCTTCGAGGATCGCCTGTTTTTGCGCGACATCGACATTCAGGTTCGGCGCCAGAAAATCAGCGAGTTGCTCGGCGTTCTCGCTGTTGAGGACCATCAAGCGCGCCTGTTCTGGAGCGTCCGGCGTCAGCTCGAAGAGTCTCGCGGCCGAGTCGCGCAAATTCCTGAATGTCGCCTCCCATTCCTTGCTCTCCGGCGGCGAAACCGATTTGAGCAGGTCGATTTCCGTCCGCAAAAACGGAGAGGTCGCCACGATTTTGCGCAAGGAAAAGCGGCGCAATCCCTGCGCGATCACGAGCACATGGTCGTCCGCCTGACGCAAAAGCTTGAGCACGAGCGCGGCTGTTCCGACGGCGTAAAGATCCTGCGGCTCCGGATCTTCCTTTGTTTCATCGCGCTGCGTTACCAAACCGATCACTTTTGTTCGCGGCAAAGTATCATCGAGCACCTTGATAGATGCCGCCCGCTGGATGTTGAGCGGCACAACCGTCCCCGGAAAAACAACAAAGCCGCGCACGGGCAAGATCGACAATTCTTCCGGGATCCGCGGCAACCGGCTTTCATCCGTTCCCGCCGCGATAGTGCTTTCCGTTCCGGGCTTCGGTCCGGTGTCTGCCCGCAATGCAGTGATTTGCTCTTCGTTCATGTCTTTTTCAACGGCAACGAAATCCAGAGCAATCCGTTGCGTTGTTCCGCGTGCGCTTTGTCGATCTCTACTTCCGCCGGCATTATGACTTCGCGTTCGAACGGTCCGTAATCGATCTCCATCGCCAGCAATTGCACCTGGCGCCCCTCGGCGTCGGTCGGCTCTGGCAACTCCCGTGTGCCGCGAACCATCACGCGCCGCGGTTCCACCGTCAGGTCGATGAGCGAACGTTCAACACCAGCAAGGTCAACATAGATGCGGACGCATTCTTCACAGCGATATGCATTGATTGCCGGCTCCCAGGTGTGCGGCGCAAATCGCGAGAATCGCGAGCGCGCCAGCTCGGAAGTCACGTCATGCAGCGCGCCGTGCAGCCAGCGCAACTTGATGCTGCTAATCGGGTCCATCGGAACGTAAACCTCCACCCCGCACGCTCGGTTTTCAACCGAAGCGCAATCATCAATGCCCAGCCTTCGTTGCGTGTTTCTTTTTCGACCTACGGGAAGCGCCT
>Ga0137377_10004718_pt1 | contig 10775 bp, 10 predicted proteins | sample SagtaG_22_FD_104815 | JGI IMG/M metagenome (GOLD analysis project Ga0137377, IMG submission 104815) | Vadose zone soil microbial communities from Sagehorn Ranch, Mendocino, California, USA - Sage2_L_40_16 metaG | ecosystem: Environmental > Terrestrial > Soil > Vadose zone | place: USA... | reverse complement strand
TGGGTGATACTCACCGAGGCAGCAGAAGGCGGTTGGGGACTCTCAGGAACAGCCTTCGGACGCCAGGAGTTCGCGGCACTCGCCGCCAAAGCGGCCGCGGCGCGCCAGGTAACCGAACAACTAGCCTAGGCTCTCTGCTAGAGAGCTCTTCCGTTCGGAAAGACTTACAGTCTGCTAGTAGCCCTAGATCCACGTGGAGGGTTATTCTCTGCCATTTGCTCGGCCGATCCTTCTCTACGACAATGATTGTGGGATCTGCTCCCGGTTCGCCCACATCGCTGAAAGAACCTCCAAAGGCTGGATCGATACTGTGGGGTTATTCACAAGGCGAGGAATGAGAATCAAGTCTGACTTCTTCAGTCCAGGGGATCGTCCTGACGACAATTTCTGGCTCCTGGTCGGAGACGTCGGCTATGGGGGAAGAAGCGGTCTACTCCCGCTGGCACGAGAGGTTGTTAGAGGTCTAGTCATATGACTGAGAGAGAGGGAGAATCGTGCACTCGACCCAAGAACGCTGTGAGCAGAGTACTCGGCACTCTTCGTCGGGGCCGAGTTGTTAGGCGAAAGCCACGAGGGGTCGCGGTTCAGCCATCTCAACAATAACCTTCTCCACCTTCATATGATGAATACGACGATGAACTGTCAACAACGTAAGACATTCCAAACAGACATGAACAGTACGATGATCCGCCTGTAACTCCACAACCTCATCCTCAGGCCGAACCTCAAACCTAAAACCACAAGTCACAGCCAAAAAGCAGACTCATCCTCCGCTTCTCCTTAATCCTCTAATCGTTGCCCTTAAGCGTTGACGATCTCTTACATTGAGCATACCCTCGGCTCGTCATGATTCCTGACTCCGAGGGCGTATGTAATTCGACGACGAGAACTCGCAAAGGGACACCCAGAGAAGCATTGTCAGCTTGAGGACGTTGCCAGCGTTAGCTCAGTAGCGTTCCAAGCCTTAATCCATCCTTCGATTTCTCCGATGGTCAAAGGCACTGCTAAGACTACCGATACATTTGGTATCGTATCCAATTTCTTAAGAAGCCCTCATAACGAAGTCTTTTTGCTGCGCCGGAGTAAGGCGTCTTCTGATATGATCATCCTCGAACAGCTCCAACTTCTAGTCGCTGTCGACCAAATCAGCCATTCCTAAAACTCCTTTGGTCCTTTCGCGTACACTGGGTGAAAGGCAGTCCCCGTGAGACCCCATGTTGGCCGAACCAAAGACATGGCTATCGAGAATTTTTGCAAAAAGAGAAAAGATAGAGGGGAGAGAAAGTTGTTACTTCTTGTTATCGCGGTTACGAGGGCTGACGTTTGCCGGAATGACTTGAAGCACTCCCTTCTGGATCTTTAGAATAACATAGTCTCCAGTTTTGATATTCAGGCTTTCTCGGGCATCTTCGTTAATAGTAATTCGGCCCCCGGACAGCACCTTCTGTACTTGTTCAGACATGGTATTTCGCAAGTTTACTTTCACACACCTCAAAGATTTTAAGACTTTTCTACACAGTTTCGGGAATCCAGAGAAGGACCGCTGTAGCCGCTACATCTTGGTCTCACAGCACGAGCGTAGACACTCATTTTCCGCATTGAATATCCTTAGTCTTAAATACGTTACAGAGGTGAGAGAAAGGCCGGCCGGGGTGGCCGAATCTGGCCAGGCACGGGCATTGCAGACCCTGACGATGCTGGTTCAAATCCAGCCCCCGGCTCCTCTTTTTCTGGAGTTATCCAGATTAGGGGACTTTGTGAAATGTTAACATTCCGAATATAAGAGTATCCCGAAACGCCGGTCGACGGACATACGGGGCAAGAATAGGGAATACAAATCAATCCTCAGTCACCCTCAGTCGCTTATAAGGGCGAATTTTGGCTCTCCAAAGCCAGAACTAGTTCATTCTTCCCTAACTGAGGCCCTTTGGCCCTCGTTGCAAGGGGATTCCCCTGAATCAGCCGCCTCAACATTCTCCCGAAAGTCACTTTCTGTCTCTTAGCCGCTTTAACAAGTCGGCCGCTGTCCCGTACTCACTAGTAAACAAGCACTGATTGTTTGAATGCTTTCACTAATTCATCATGAGAACGTTGGCTGAGTAGCGACTTATCTACTAATTCGAGAAATTGCTCTTTCTTGACATCCTTGTTAGCTTGCAGAAGAATCACGATTGAGGTTCTTGCATAATCAAGCATAGCTCCCACCGACTCTGTCGCGTACTGCCTTTCGTCTTTTTCGAGGGGTTCGCCGTGGACAAACTTGCTTCTAATTGTGTAGCAACGTTTTACTCGTGTGTACACTTCTTCGGGGTTGCTTCCAGTCAAGCTGAGAATTTTAGCGACCCTTTGGCTCAGGTGATGAACTAACTCTCTTTCGCCACCCCTCAACAGTAGGGCTTCAAGACTCATCATGGCAAAAGTGATGCGACTCTCTGCAGATTCTGGTTTGAGTAAAGCGTCCTGATACCTCTGTACGGAGGTGATGATGAAATCAAGTTTCTCCCCACCTTTGATCAGTTCTTGGGGGATAAGCGGCTCGATTCTTGCTCGGAATTCGTGCAACTTTTCCACTGCCTCCTTGGTTAGAGAATAACTTTCAGAAGGGATTGGAAAGGCGCGAATCCCAGTCGACATCGTACCGAATTGGAGGAGCGATTTCGCGCTCCAAGACGATCGAAGACTAAGCACTGCACCGACATGGAACAGTCGAAGAATAGTCAACAACCTCTCCACCTCGAATTGCAGTTCTAGATTGTCCTTGGCTCGTCTTTCCAGCTCAAGTATCCCTGAAGGCCTGGGTGTAAATGCTGAAAATGGGTCTTCACCAGGCAAATAGAGAGCTAGTTCTAACGGCCTTTCTTCTTCGAAGTCAATCTGTCTTGGGTGCCGTAATAAGACACCGCCATACAGGGTAACCTCCTCATCAACCGTCCAGACGCCGTGGATCCAGCAGACCATTCGCCATCGTTTCGGATTGCCTTCTAGGTCCCCAACAAAAGTTGTGATTAAGTCAACAAGGGTCCCATGGCTATCAGGTAAGGACAACTTAGATACACGCTGGGCAAACAGAGAAAGCCAAAATTCAGCTTGTGGCTCAGTGACTCCATAGGTTTTCGAAATGAGCCTGAACGCCTCAGTATAGTCTAGTAGCGTCTTGATCGTGTTTTCGAAGAATTTGTATTCTTCACGCCAATGGGTTTCTATTCTCTCCACATTTTCGTAACTCCAAGATAGCTGCGCAAGAGTTCCATCTTTGAATTCGAACTTGTCAAACTTTCGTTTGACATAGACCATTTTGGTTTGGGTCGTCCCGCCAGCTTCTTGGAGCTTCTTGACGGACTCTCCTATTGCGTTGCCCAGATTCCAGAGCTTTGCAGAAACAGTCTCAGAGTTATTCAAAGCCAACGACAATGCCAAGTGCGGTAATAAAAAAAGAATGCAGACAGTTTCGTTCTCGTGTCTGAGCAATAGCCGAAAGACTGCTCAACCCTACAGATGTCGAGACAGCGGAGCGACTGGCGCGAACGACTGCACGCCAACCCTTCACGAATGGAACAGGAACTGGCAATCAAACTACAAGACAACGGAATACACTACCAGACACAAGTCGAGATATCTGTAACCACGGCCGACTTCTACTTCCCGCTAGAATCTAGACCATTGATCGTGTTCGTGGATGGCCGGGTCCACCTTAAGAAAAGCCAGATGATGAAAGACGATGAACTGCGAACGGTGCTGCGGAAGAGAGGATTCCGAATCCTAGAACTATACTCCGACAGCTACTCGGACAAGAAGAGAGACCAGCTATACGAACAAATTCTGAATGACCTACGTTAGGAAACTATCCGTAGCTTAGTCTGTAGCTCATTTACGAGCTCCTCAAGTTGAGCGCTTAGAACGGAATTCGACTCTCCCCTACGAAATCTAGTCGGTCTCCCGAATTCGCTTGATCCGTCTCCACTGAGCAAACTGAGTAAGGTCCTTCTCATTTCTATATCCATCGTCGTATATGAGGGGCGTGTGTTCGATATTCAATATGTCCGACAATTCGGCCCTTTGATCCTTTTCATACTGTTCTACTCTCGATAGAATCTTTCTCACCTGATACTCACTCATCCCCATCACATTCGCCACCTCGTTCACAGTTAGGCCAACCATGTTTCTCAGATAATCAATGACCGCATACTTGGCCCGGAGGGTTTTTCCAATCGCCCTTAGGGTTTCCACAGCGTCCTTTGGCTCAAGCATCATATTATGATCGAAATTCTCTTGGTCTCTATCCCTAAAGAATACCAAATGTCGGTGAATTTCCCCATCGACCCAATCGTACCCCAAGAGCCTATTCACCAAGCTCGTTAGAGCGCTGATTATCAGCCAGTCGTTGTTTGAGTCCTCAGATGTTGCCTTGACTGCTGCTTCTAGGTGTCCTAGATCCCCCATGGTCATCATGTCAAGGCGTTCGTCCATCGCAGTTAGATTACGGATTCTCTTCTTCCACTTATCGACAACCTTCAACATGCTATGCTTGACGAAGTTTGCATCCGAAGCAAGACTAGCCTTACCCATGGCCTTCCTCCCGAGGACGCCCATTAATGCCATCTCGAATTCCATTGAGTATCGGAATCGCTCTGCGACCTGCAAAAAGGTCCTCCCGATTGCGCCACTAGAACGAAGCCGTGCTGACCGCATGTGATGAAATCGTGGATATCGCCTCATTCTCTTTTGAGAGGAGGGCCTCGCTTCGGGACCGACCGATCCTGTCGTGCTCCGCTATCGCCCGCGGAATTATCAACCGACCTTCATACTTGTTTCCGATCGCCTCGTACATATCTGCAAGGTAGAAATATCCTACCAATGCAGAAGTAAGGGCATCTACTTCGTGATGACTCACAGGCTCGTTTTCAGACGCCACAATTATTCCGGTATTCGCAAGATCGACCTGCAGATCCGCGAGATCGACACGTTTCCTCGGGAATCCAAGAATATCTTGGGCGGCACCTGGATAACTTTCAATCACATACAAGCGTCTCTTTCTAAGAGTCTTTGCCAGAGCCATTCCGCGTCGAGTAAGAGATTGCATACTGGGTATGAGACAGGGATAGACGTTGATTCCTCGTTTCTTCAGGATTCTCTCAATCTCACGGATGATCCCAAATCGACGACATCTGCAGTTGTCCCTCGTACAGGTTCTCCCTCTCGGGAGAGATAGAGGCGAGTCGATCGAAACGAGAGAGGGTGATGCAGAAATCGTTTTCTGGATTATTTCTTGATCAGTAAAGGCAATGCTGAGACGAGCCGTATTATCCGACAAGACGCAGACTCCGGTAGGACGTTCCTTCGATCCTGATAGATCTATTCCTACGACTGAAGGAGTTCTACCCCGCGCTTTGATCCTTCTAAGCAGATTTGTCACGGTTGTCTCTCTGCGACGGATGGACCTCCTGTCCACCTTAACCAACATTGAGCCGTTTGAGACAACATCCAGAGCGCCACGGTGCGACCTTAACTCGACTTCATGGCGAGAAAAGCTGGGTCGAATTAGAGCTAAGCCCTGGTCATAGGTCTGTATGACCTTCTGATTGATTCTTGATCGAGATCTTCCTCCATGCATTTTGGGAGCGATGTTTTGTTGGAATTTCCTTCTGTAACAATAATCCATCAGGGTCTTCAGGTTCTTCGTGTCGGAAAGGTTGTACAATACTAATTTTCGAAGTGCCTCATCGTCTCCTTTGAGAAATCTACTCCACAGAACGGCCGCCTCTCTTCCTCCAATATCCGTGATCTCTCCCCCTCTACGAATCCCAAGCCTTTGCTCGATCTCTTTCAGAGGTCCCCCGATTCCTACACTCCTGAGAAGGAATCGCAGATCTAAGTGCACATGTTGAAGAGGCAATTTTGGAAACTCTTTCTTGATGAAAGGAACGTCGAATAATTTGCCATTAAATGTGACAAGGACATCGTACTTCTCCAGCAACTTCACGAGGTCGCCTAGGTTGTTGTCCTTGACAAAAATTCGAGACTCTCTACCATCGAATGTTCCAATAAGTGTGATATCGTCGTAATAGCGCGAGAGACCTGTTGTCTCTACGTCTAGGAACAGAGTTCTGTCTCGGAAGTCATGATACAATCTCCAATGCTCGTTTGGAGGCAGATTACCGGCGAAAAACGAGATGTCTCTATTCCTTAATGCGTCGGTCCCCTTTCTTACGAAATCTCTGATGTGCGTTTTCTTATTTTGGCTTATGCGAGGTAGGTGCCTGCCATCGCCAAGTTGCGACCATGACGTAACTCCGTGTTGCCAGAGATACTGCTCTGTCTTATGGCCCACTCCCGGAACGAAAATGAAGGATTTCCTTACCATTTGCGGACTAGAGGTCGGGAGCATGGGCGAATTTTTCAGTTCCAAGGTGCCTGTCTACTTAATGGCTCCGATCAATTCTCCAGGCTATCTCTTTCTCACAACATTAACGATTTTAGCTAGGTCATCCTCTGAAACACCATCGATGTCTCTAACGTTGATGACCTTGACCTCAGCCTCTTCGTAATTCCTGAAGAAGTTTTCGTAAGCGGTGTTAATGCTGTCAACGTAGGCAAATTCAATGCTTTTCTCGAACTCTCGTCCCCTCTTCCGAATTCGGTCAAAGATCAACTCAGTAGGCGTTCTCAAGTACACGACGAGGTCCGGTTTGCGGATCCGTTTCTTGAAGTAGGAAAACAATTCTGAGAACAATTTGTATTCACTCTCGTTGCCTCTCAGGGTTACATCTGCGAAGATCCAATCTTTGTCAAAGAGAAAGTCTGCAAAAACATCTGAGCTAAAGAGACCAGCTGCCTCGGACTTAATCAATTGATGATAATGAATCAGAAGGAAATTGAGTTCGGTCTCGAAAGCGTATCTTTTCGAGTCAGCGTAGAAGTCCGAAATGAAAGGATGCAGCCCTGTCTCCTCGTGAAGAAAGTTACTGTGATATCTCTCTCCAAGTAATCTGGCAGTTGTAGTCTTGCCGGATCCCATGCAGCCCTCAAAGACCACGTACATACCTAAACAGGAAATCCCCGTTCTCGATATCTCCCCAGGAGAGCTGGTCAATTCTAAAGCTTCGCCTCGACGACCAGCATCGACGAGCGAGCATCTTGGACTGGGTCTGGCTCATTTCGGCTCCCGCGTAGAGGCACGTGCGCTGAGGCAAAATGGGGACGCTTGGAATATTGGGGTCCGATAAATCATTAAATCTCTAAAGGAATCGCGTGGCGTCGAGGATTGAGGTCCACGCGTGCAGGTAGGGGAAGACGATGCCACTAACAGTGGTTATTGGAGCACAGTTTGGTGGTGAAGGTAAGGGAAAGATCGTTTCCCATCTCTCAATCGTTGACGATGCTGACATTGTCGTTCGGTGTGGGGGCCCCAACTCTGGTCATACGGTGGACTATGAGGGCTTTAGAATCGGGCTACGAATGGTGCCTGCGGGGTTCGTGAACAAGAGGACAAAGCTCATGCTCGCGCCAGGAGCTCTGGTCGATATCAAGGTCCTGTTCGCTGAAATGGAGAAATGTAAGGTCGATTCGTCACGCCTGATGATCGACCGAAACGCTTGCGTTGTCAGGGAGGGTTATGGAGAGATTGAACTGAAAAGCGGTCTTCGGAAGAGGATAGGATCTACTGTTTCTGGGACAGGGGTCGCAGTTGCGAAGCGATCCCTTCGAGATTCCGATGTTCTTCTGGCGAAAAATGCTACCGAGTTGGCTCCTTTCATTGGGGACGTCTCCGCAGAACTGAACGATAGCTTGGATCGTGCTGAACACGTGATTGTCGAAGGAACACAAGGGTTCGGGCTGTCGCTCTACCACGCTGACTGCTTCCCATATGCGACGAGCAGGGATACTACTGCGAGCGGTTTCCTCTCTGAGGTCGGATTAGCTCCAAGTCTAGTTGATAACGTAATCATGGCCGTTCGAACGTTCCCGATCCGTGTTGAGGGCGAGTCAGGTCCTCTCAAGAACGAGGTGAGTTGGGAGGAGGTCCGCACTATGAGTGGCTATCCTCATTCTGTTTATGAGTTGACCACGGCTACAGGAAGATTGAGACGGGTCGCAACCTTTGACCTGCAAATTGTCAAGAAAGCGACCCAAGTTAACCGTCCCACTCAGATTGCGGTACATGGAGCTGACTATCTAGGGTATGAAAATAGTGGAGTGACAGATTACGATAACTTATCAATTCAAGCTACCAGATTCGTAGAGCATCTTGAAGGATCACTTCACGTTCCAGTTAGTTTCATAGGGACAGGCCCCAAGAATGAGGATTTGATCGATAGGGAGCTAGGTGACAGGGCTTGGAGACTCGATCAAGCGTCAATCACCAACCAGAGCGTTCGGTAGACGAAAGACCCGACCCTCACGCGGACGCGTTGGGGGTGCTGACGGGCGACATGATTCAAGCGTACGTTGACGAATTAGAACCACGCTTGATCGACGGTTTTCAACGCGAACATCTGCGAGCGGCTAGCTACGAGCTGACATTGGGCGATGAGTATTATCAGAACGGCAAGGTCCGACAACTTTCTGATGATGAACGCTTTGTTATCCTTGAGCCCCATGAAATGGCTATCATAACTAGTCGCGAATTTCTGCACATGCCTCGGTATCTCATTGGTCGATGGAACCTGCGGATTAGTCTCATTTACAAGGGACTGCTTTGGTCGGGGGCCGCCCAAGTAGATCCGGGTTACTATGGGAACCTGTTCTGTCCCCTCTATAATCTCTCCAATCACCAGGTCGAAATCGAGCGGCAGGAACACGTGTTCACGATCGATTTTGTGAAGACGACCCCTTATCGACCTGGTATAACCCCACCGTTTTCCATGAAGAGATACAAGAGCAAGGTCGGAGAATACACCCCTAGCTATCCGCTGACTAGCTCTGTAGCCACCCTAAAGACACGAGTGGACGAGGGTGAAAAAAAGGCTGCAGACTTTTCCGAGAAAATCAGTAGCAAGATAAGCGAACTCCAGTCCTCTGTCCTCGTTGGATTATCAATCGTTTTCGCTGGTCTCACAATCGTAGCGACATTACCCGATATCGCGGGCAAGAGTCTGACTCTTCCCCCGGTCGACCTGTATTCTGGGGTCTACCTGTCTCTCTCGGTTGTAGCTCTCATATTATCTGCATTTGCTTTTCTACGATCCAGAAAACTCGATAGTAGCTCGATTCTATCAGAGCTAAATGTTCTAGAAACGATGCGAAACACAAACGTGATCACTATCAAAGACTACGAAAAGAGAAAGAAGAAGTTATTACGGCGATTCCATCAGTGAATGGTAAGAGTTCTGTTCGATATCCACGATTGGCAAACCGGATAAGCAAATTGGGCCAATGAGCTAGAACTAGGGTGATCCGATGACTGCCGACCAGGTTGTGGAACTCTTACTGACGCTCTCCAAATATCGTCAGCGTCGTGAGCAATTCATGAGTAATCCTCCGGACGTACTCAAGACCATGACGTTAACTCTCTCGGAAGATGAAATCAGTACGGCTCGCGAGATATTGACCAGATTCCCGTCGAAAAAGCTGGAGACGCTCTCCGAGACGGTTCAAATTGAATTTGGGAAAATGGCACTGGAAGTCAGGAGCTCTGTGCTTAGGGTAGTAAAGCAGATCGAAGACGGATTCACTAGTGTAATGACGATGTACAAGGTCGCTTTTTACGTTGGCATCGCTCTAATTGGCCTATCTGTCTTTCTGGGTCTAGTCGTTCGACAAGACGCAATTGCATTGGTCTTTGGAGCCCTGGGCACGAGCGACATCTTAGTGTACTTCATCTACAAACCAGCGATAGATCTTCAAACAAGTAGAGGCAACCTAGCTCAACTGGAAATGTCCTTTGTTAATTGGATCGGAGATGTTCACAACTGGAACCAAGTACTGGCATACGTTGCTGAAGAAGCGAAGTCTACCCAGGAAATCGTTGACACTGCCACAAGAGCTTCCTCAACTCTAATTTCGAACTTGAAAGAAACAATGAAAGCCATCGACGATTTCGCAAAGCACCGAAAGGAGAGCGACTAAAGCTACTGGAATCGAACGTCCCACCGCAGGCCTTCCGAAGACACCCTTCTTCTGGTGCCATTCTGGGCGAAAACGGTACCATCTCAGGATTTCTACTTCATTCTCTGTTACCATTCACTGTTACCAGACCCGTTACCAATCGAGAAATCTCAATTGCAGTTGAGTCTCGCGACGCAAACAGCGTGTTTGAGAAAGCTCTCAGTAAGAGGCGTTTGTATCTTTCAATCTATGTCCCATGATTGCAGATAGTAGAGGTCAACGACCTGATTCTGCCTTGGAATCGCCTTGGAAACGGCTTGGGGTCCATTACGATGTTAATGTAAGTCGAGACCAGTGATCTGTAATAGGGGGAATGTTGATGGGTCCGTGTTAGGATCCAGTTAGCCGGCGAACGTCGAGAAAAATAAGGTATGCGTGCTGGTCTCGCGACGCAGAACCGCCCGTCTCTGCATCTGGCTGAACGCTTGGCCGAAGGTTCTATCTGGATTAGCCTAGACACGCTCACGCTCTGCGACTGCGCAATTTAGAGGATGATTTCTTGACCCGATTGCCCCGTTTGCGCCTATTACGGGTCTCGTCGGGGAGTCCTCGTAGGTCTAGTAGCCGCATTGCTTGTAGGCTTGTCAACGGTCCTTGCAGGCTGTGGTGGATCTGCGTACTTTTCCCTGGGACACCAACCTAAGATTCGCAACTGTTTCTTGGATGGTGGT
>Ga0137377_10004715_pt1 | contig 10776 bp, 7 predicted proteins | sample SagtaG_22_FD_104815 | JGI IMG/M metagenome (GOLD analysis project Ga0137377, IMG submission 104815) | Vadose zone soil microbial communities from Sagehorn Ranch, Mendocino, California, USA - Sage2_L_40_16 metaG | ecosystem: Environmental > Terrestrial > Soil > Vadose zone | place: USA... | reverse complement strand
GTTTTGCAACGCCTTCTCGCTCAATGCGATCTTCAAGAATTCAGAGAAATTCGGCGACTTCTCGATGGCCAACTTTCGCTACGACAGAACCCTTGACGTGGATGTTTTGACTGGCTGGTTCTGGATGGTCCGGAAGCAGGCGCTCGACAAGATTGGTGGTCTGGACACGCGGTTCTTTATGTATGGAGAAGACCTCGACTGGCCCAAGCGTTTTCATCAAGGTGGATGGCGCGTGGTGTTTCTCTCAGAAGCAGAGTCGATTCATTACTGCGGGGCAAGTTCTGGTCGTGCGCCGACGCGTTTTTACTTGGAGATGAATCGTGCAAACCTGCAGTACTTCAAGAAGCATCACGGCGCTGGAAGTTTAGTCGGTTTTTGGTTGGCCATCTGGATGCATCAGGCTGTTCGCATCGTCGGTTACGGCTTGCTTTTCCTGTTACGGAGACGAAACCGCGAAGTAGCCGCTCATAAAGTGAAGAGGAGTGCAGCCTGTCTCCTCTGGCTGATGGGGCTAAAGAATCCTAGTGAGGTGAGGTAATGCAGGTGAGCACCACAGTTTCCCAGTCCGCGGACTCGTACAGCCTGACCACGGCGGCTTATAACGAAGAGAGCATCATCGAGCAGACCATTCAAAGCATCATCGCCCAGACTCTCAGGCCTCGCAAGTGGATTATCGTGAGTGACGGATCAACGGACCGGACGGATGAGATCATTAAAGCGTATGCCGCCGAATATGATTTCATCGAACTCCACCGAATTTCGGAAGAACATCCCCGCAATTTCACTGCTCAGGTAAATGCAATCAATCGCGGGTTTTCACTACTTCAAAACCTGGACTGCGGCTTTATCGGGAATCTTGATGCTGACATTACTCTTGATCCCGACTATTTCAGATCGCTCTTAGACAAGTTCTCACAGGATCCGGCATTGGGAATGGCGGGCGGCGCTATCTATGAACGGATAGGCGGGGAATTCAGGCCTCGCCCGGAAAACAGCATTTCTTCCGTTGCACATGCGGTTCAACTGTTCCGCCGCGAATGCCCTGGGCTTCTGGGAGGCTACAGGCCGTTCTCGTGGGGAGGCACTGACTCTCATGCCTGCGTTCGGCTCCGCATGCTGGGATGGAAAGTAAAGAGCATTCCGGAATTAAAGGCTTATCACCATCGGCCAACGGGCGGTGGATTTGGGGCGCTGCGTTACCGTTTCAGAGGCGGATTGATGGATCACTATTTTGGAACTCACCCGCTTTTTGAGATGTTTAGAATGGTTCGCAGAATGGGTGCAAAGCCCTATCTTGTTGGCGGCTTGGTCCGGCTTGCTGGCTTCGTCTGGGGATATGGCAGTGGAGCAAAGCGTGAGGTATCCGCCGATTACATTCGCTTCTTAAGAGAAGAACAAATGAAGAAATTGCGCTCCTATTTCAGATCGCCATCGCCCAACGCGCATGACAGCATCGGGTCAATCGGCAAAGATACGGACTCCTTAGTCTAATGTCCCGCTCAGATGCCTGCGAGAAGCCGCATTTCGGCTGGAGTGATCTCGTAGATAGGCACACCCGAAACTTACAGCGATGAAAGAGAGTGAAAATCATTTTCCAATGAAGGACCCAGCGACCGTTTCATGGGGACGAATTCTAAAATGCGGCATCAGTCTGGGTGCCTATTCCTTCACAGTTGCCTACGAGTTCTTGATCCGTATCCTAGGCGGAAAACCAAAGGGATCGTGCGTAATTCTGAATTACCATTCCATTCCCCTGGAAGAAAGGGCAAAGTTCGCTCGTCAGTTGGACATTGTAGTGCGTCGCGCAACGCCTATCGCCATCGATATGGAAACGATGCCCGCCCCTGGAGTGCGATCCGTTGGAATCACCTTCGATGATGGGTTCGAGAATTTTATCTCGCAAGCGTTTCCTGAACTGGAGCGCCGAAACATTCCGAGTACGGTCTTTGTCATCTTGGACGCGCTCGGAAATGAGTTTGGGACACCGGACCTATTGGAAAGGGTAATGTCCCCCGAGCAGTTGCGGGCCATTCCTGAGAATCGCGTTACGTTTGGATCGCACACTTTGACGCACCCTTTTCTCCCGAGCTTGCAAGAGCAAGATGCCTTCAAAGAACTCCTCGAGTCGCGCGTGCAGTTGGAAAAGATGCTCAATCGCAGAGTCGTTCTTTTTAGTTTTCCATTTGGCGGCTTCACGGAAGCACTTGTAAGGCTTTGTCATCAAGCCGGATATGACAGAGTATTTACGACGTTACCGTATCTTGCTTTTGCGAACGCGAAGGAGTTTGCTGTCGGCAGGATTCGAGTTGACACAACGGATTGGCCGCTCGAGTTCAGGCTGAAGATTGCAGGAGCATATCGGTGGCTTCCTTGGGCTTTTGCTTTCAAGAAGAGACTTCTCAACAGTAGAATTGCGGCGTCCGCGTTAGGATCAAGGCATAAGGAATCGGCCGGGCAAAGAGTACCACATAGTTTAATCAGAAAATCCGCGAGCGATTTGACCGCCTAAAGAGAATGACAGTTGCTGTTATCAACGCCGTGCCTTTCTCCCTTTCTCCGAACAATTACCCTGAATCAGTTTCCTTCGGTTGCGTGTAGTCGCAGGGCAAACGTTCTCGCCTTTCGGGAATACGCCCGCGGCCAAGGGTTCCAGATAGAGCTCTATTTGGAGGCTCCTTTTACGCAACTACGATTATCCGCAGGCAGTACTGCTAATTCGAATATCCCCTATAATTGACCCTATACACGAGGCCAATCCAGATCATGAGCCGGCATTTCTTTGAGTTCTTTCGATGTCCGCAGGACGCCGTTCGGTTTGACATGGCTGGAGATCTTTCCTCAGCACCTGGCTACTTCCGACTCGCAGAGGAACTGAGGCGTAATGGGAAGACCGCCGCTATTCCGGTAGCCAAACATGCGGCTGACGACCTCGTGGATACCCTGCCGGTAGAATGTGTAAATGGCGATGAGATCAGGCTACCCTTCGACCCTGACAAAATGGCGGATTATCTACGATATGAATGTTATACAGAAGGAGGCGGTAAAGGAACAAGCCGACTGGGTGCCCACCCCTTAATAAGGGACATTTACTATCTGTGTAGGCCGCTACTCCGCGTGTCAATCCGCAGCATCCTTCAGCGGATTCACCTCCGAAGCCAACTGAAGAATCCATTTCCTAAATGGCCCGTGGATCGAACGGTTGACCGGCTTTTTGAAAAGATGATAATCGCGGCGATTCGGGCGAATGGCAGTCGTCCCATTCCTTTCATTTGGTTCTGGCCTGAGGGTAAACAGGCGGCTTTCATTCTCACGCATGACGTTGAGGACCAAATCGGTAAAGCTTTCTGCCCATCACTCATGGATATTGACGATGAGTACGGATTCAAGGCCTCTTTCCAGATTGTGCCTGAAGGTCGTTATCCGGTTGAGCCTGATTTCCTTCAAAAGTTTCGGGATCGTAACTTTGAAATCTGTGTGCATGATCTGAACCACGACGGAAATCTCTACCAGGAGCGTTCACAGTTCCGACGTCGCGCTCAACTCATCAACAGATACTGCAAGGAATTCGGCACCAAAGGATTCCGCTCAGGTGTTCTCTACCGAAATCTCCTCTGGTACGGTGACTATCAGTTTTCTTATGATATGTCGGTGCCAAATGTCGCCCACTTAGACCCTCAGGGTGGTGGTTGTTGCACTGTCATGCCCTACTTTATTGGCGATATCCTCGAAATCCCTATTACTGCGACTCAGGACTACACCCTTTTTCACATCTTGCGTCAATATTCGATTGACCTCTGGAAACAGCAGATCAAGACCATTGTAGATGGACACGGTCTGCTAAGTTTCATCACTCATCCAGACTATGTCATCGAAAAGAAACCCCAATGCGTCTATCGAGAACTGCTCGCGTACCTTCGGCACCAATGCAACGAGCGAAATATCTGGGCTGCCTTGCCGAGGCAAATCGATTGCTGGTGGCGACAGAGAAATGCCATGAAATTGGTGCCCAAGAGTGAGGGTTGGGCAGTCGTCGGCGAAGGGAGCGAGAGGGCCCAGATTGCGTACGCCTCTGTGCAAAATGGCACTCTGGTGTATTCGTTCGCGCCACCTGCCAACATGCTGCGAGCCAATCAAATACAAGCGATACATAATGAATCCTCGCGAATCGACGGGTCGCCTGATATGGTGACAACTTCAGGCTTCAATGACGCATCTCATCCGAAGTTCCTCAAAAAACCTGAGCGCGGTACGCTCGTGCTCGACCCTATCGAGTCTGCCGTTAATTCAACTGCAACACTAGAGGAGAAAGTTCCAGAAGTTGGTGGCGGGTTCATGCCGGCTCGTCGCCCGCTGCGCATAGCGATGATTGCCTACTCCTTCTACGAGATGGACAATCGAATCTTGCGCTATGCGTCGGCACTTGCTAAGCGAGGAGACCATATCGACGTTTTTGCACTGCGCCGGGAAGGGCAACCTGCAGAGGAGGTGACGGAGGGAGTTCATGTTAATCGCCTCCAAGCACGCACCCTGAACGAAAAAAACCAACTCTCCTTTGTATGGAGGATTTGTCAGTTTCTTTTGCGCGCTCTGATTCAAGTCGCGAAGCACGAATCACGAGCTCATTATGACCTGCTTCATGTACATTCCGTTCCAGATTTCTTGGTTTTTAGTGGATTGTTTCCCAAATTTCGCGGCACGCCAGTAATTCTTGATATTCATGACATCCTCCCCGAACTCTACGCGAGCAAGTTTGCCTCTGGTGATAAGTCGGGCATGTTTCGGTTCCTCGTTGGTGTTGAACGAGCCTCAACTCGCTTTGCCGACCACGTAATCATTGCAAATCATATTTGGCGAGACCGATTGATTTCGCGTGGCTTATCTCCTGATAAGTGCACAGTTGTCATGAATTATCCGGACCGCTCCATCTTTACCCGAAGGGCCCATTCTCAACCAACACAAGGAAAATTCCTGATGCTCTACCCGGGGTCGCTCAACTGGCACCAGGGTCTCGACGTTGCGATTCGTGCTTTTGCCAAAATAAGTAAGAAGGCTCCTCACGCGGAATTTCATATCTATGGCGACGGGCCCGCAACGAAACAATTGATGGAGCTCATTCGAGAGCTAGGGGTCGAGAGTCAAATCAGCATGCACGCCGGTTGTCCTCTGCAGGAAATTCCCCGCATTATGGAATCTGCTGATCTCGGAATCGTACCGAAGCGAAAAGATAACTTTGGAAACGAGGCGTTCAGCACGAAAATCCTTGAGTTCATGACTATGAGCGTGCCGGTGATTGTATCGGACACCATGATCGATCAGTACTATTTTAATAATTCCATGGTTAAGTTTTTCTGTAGTGGCGATGACAGTGATTTGGCCCGCTGCATGTTGGAAATGATCGAAAATTCTGAGGCGAGAAAACTGCAAATCGAGAATGCAAATCGATTCGTTGAGACCTTCGACTGGAGCGTAAGACAGCACGAATATCTTGAACTGGTCGATCGGTTGACTCGAAATACTCTCGCCTGAAACCATTCCAACCTTTAGATCGGTTTGAGTTGTCCCCGTCAGCTCTTCCTTAATAGACACAGAGCCCGTTGGCCTTCGAGTCTTTCCCTCCTAGAAATATATACTCGAGAAATGGAAATTAATCTTGTGGATAACGTACACTATTCGTTTCACATTTGAGCAGAGCAGGTTTGGTTGGAAGAACAAGCGGGCTGAGGAGCTCATCTCCAACTAGTTGTAGCGGTTTTTGATTACTTCTCACTGTCCCATCAGATTCTGGAACACCGGTTGTTTTCTAATGGAAGGTTTATTCACCCGAAGGGAGAATATACTCAAATGAAGGGTGTCGTTCTAGCTGGTGGCAAGGGGTCCAGACTTTATCCACTCACACGAGTAACTAACAAGCATCTCTTGCCAGTGTATGACAGGCCGATGGTATTCTATCCCGTCCAAACCCTCGTGGACGCGGGCATTAAAGACATTATCATTGTCACAGGGGGGCAGAATTCTGGCGAATTCCTGCGATTGCTGTCCAACGGCAAGGATTTTGATCTGCATCGCGTTCACTACACGTATCAGGAAGGCGAGGGCGGCATCGCCGATGCCCTACGTCTCGCGGAACCCTTTGTCGAAGGGGAGAAGATCTGTGTCGTCCTCGGCGACAACATCATCGAAAACAACATCATCGCCTCGAAACAGACTTTTGAGAAACAGGAGCGCGGCGCCCACATTATCTTGAAAGAAGTTCCCGACCCTGAGAGATTCGGTTGCCCTGAGATCGCTAGCGGACGAATTCTTGGCATTGAGGAAAAACCCAAGAAGCCGAAATCAAAATATGCGGTAACCGGCATCTACTTTTACGATCAAAGTGTGTTCGAAAAGATAGGGAAAACCAAGCCAAGCTGGCGTAATGAACTGGAGATCACCGACGTGAACAATATGTATCTTCGGGAGGGTACCCTTTCGCACAGCAACCTGGAAGGCTGGTGGACGGATGCCGGCACGTTTGATTCGTTGCTTCGTGCCACGAACATGGTCGCGGAATCCGGAGCAAACAAAATCCCAGGTCGTGGAGCTCCGCCGCGACATGCGCGAGACGGCGAATAGAACGGGGCATCGATTATAGACATGACCGACAGGTTAGAACAAAAGGGAGAGACAGCGTGAAGATTCTTGTGACCGGTGGCGCAGGCTTTATCGGGTCGAATTTTATTCGGCACCTGCTTGCGTCCCAGCGTGACGTGGAGATTGTGAATTTTGACAAGCTGACGTATGCGGGCAATCCGGAGAGCCTTGCGGACATTGCCAGCGATCATCGGTATTTCCTCGTTTGTGGCGACATCGCTGACTCACGAGATGTGAATGACGTCTTTACAAAGGGCATAGATGCCTTAGTGAATTTCGCAGCGGAAACACACGTGGATCGCAGCATTGAAGATGCGTCTCCCTTTCTGCGAACAAACGTCCTGGGGACTCATTGCCTGCTTGAGGCCGCGCGGAAATTCCGTCTTCCACGATTTGTGCACATAAGCACCGATGAAGTGTACGGAAGCGCGCCTCCAGGCGTCAGTTTCACTGAAGAAGCCACGCTTGATCCCCGCAGCCCCTACGCCGCTAGCAAGGCCTCGGCGGATCATCTTGTTTCCGCTTATGCGAACACCTTCGGCATCTCCGCCATCGTTCTGCGTTGCACTAACAACTATGGCCCCTTTCAGTTTCCTGAAAAACTTGTTCCGTTAATGATTGCGAATGTGCGGGAAGACAAACCGCTGCCTATTTATGGCGATGGCCTGCAGGAACGCGACTGGCTCTTCGTGGAAGACTATTGCCGCGCCATTGCGCTGGCACTCGAAAAGGCCAAGCCGGGTTCCATCTACAACGTTTCGGCCGGCATGCCCCAAGCTAACCTGAAGATCGTAAGAACCATCCTGCAGCACCTCGGAAAGCCGGATTCTTTGATGCGTACCGTCGAGGACCGACCCGGCCATGATCGACGCTATGCCCTGGATTGCTCCAAAATTCAACGGGAACTAGGTTGGCGGCCAGAGGTGAGCTTCGAGGACGGAATTCGCCGAACGATCGAGTGGTACCAGACCAACGGCGAGTGGCTCGAGCATGCGCGATCGGGAGAATATCAGAATTACTACGAGCGGCACTACACGCGGCGGGCAGAGACATTCAGCAAGTAAGCAGCGGAGCGAACCACGGGCAGCCAGCCTGCCGTCGCGAGACGCTAGAACTCGACGCGATGTCTCCTGGCTTTGCATGAAAGAAATTTAAAGCTTTTTGCAAGAGTAACGGAGTCAAAACGCATTGGATGACACGCGGAACACGGTTTCAAAACGCTGGCTGTTGTTTGGTGTTTGGGTTGCGGTCAGTTCTCTCCTCTTTGCAAAACCTCTGATCGCCCTCGTTCACTTATCGCTTACAAATGACGATGCCTCGCACCTCATAGTGATTCCTTTCCTCACCGCTGGCCTGGTGTTCATCGAACGCCGCACTATTTTCAACAATCTTTCCTTCAGTGCAGGCGGCGGCATTTTCCTTTTCTTGGCTGTCATCATCGCCATCGGTGTGCGCTTGGCTGGCGACATACTGACTCCCGATCTCCGGCTCACAGGCAATGTTCTTGCAGTCATCTTGCTTTGGATAGCGGGATTTGCTTTTTTCTTCGGAAAGACGGCCGTAAAATCAGCCTACTTTTCTCTTCTTTTTCTTTTTCTGACTGTTCCTCTGCCAAATTTCCTATTGGAACGCATCATCTCTTTGCTGCAGGCTGGTTCCGCAGAAATCACTGAAGTTCTCTTCAACTTGACCGGAGTCCCCGTTCTGAGAGAGGGGCTGGTCTTTCACCTCGCGCGCGTTAACATCGAAGTTGCAAGAGAATGCAGCGGAATCCGCTCCACAATAGCGCTTTTCATTCTGGCGCTACCAGTAGTGCATTACGGCTTGCACTCTCTCTGGAAGAAGCTGTTCTTTTTGGCCTGCGCATTCTTCATGATGATTCTGAAAAACGGGATTCGTATCGTTACCCTGACGCTGTTAGCGATGTACGTGGATCCGAGCTTTTTGTTTGGGACACTTCACCGTGATGGTGGAATTGTTTTCTTCCTGCTGGGCTTACTCTTGTTGCTGCCAGTTCTCCTACTGCTGCAGCGCAGAGAATCACCAGCCGTGACGGGAACGAAGGAATTAGGCGTCTCTTCTGAACCAAGGAACTGACGGTGTGAAGTTTTCTCGAGTGTCTACGAAGGAGTTTGCAATAATATCAAGGAAATATATCCTGAGCCCAACAGCAGGGTATTAGCCTCCTGTGTAGCGGTTATAATACTGCCCGTAACCCGTCTCCCGTTCGGCTCCGTTCAGTACTACTCCCAATAGGTTTTTCTCTTGGAACTCGGCCACGGCCTTCTCTGCTACCTCGAAATCCGTAACTCCCGCCCGCACGACAAACAGCACGCCGTCGCACAAATCCGCCAACACGCTCGGATCATGCACGGGAGTAGCCGGCGGAGAATCCAGGATCACAAAGTCAAACATAGGGGTGACGACATCCAGCAGGTGTCTCATTCTGTCGCTGGGTAAAAGTTCACTTGGATTCGACACCTCCTTGCCTCCCGGAATGAAGCAAAGTTTCTCGTCCGGGCCGCTCTGAATAATCGCATATTCATCGGCTTCCCCGCGGAGATAGTCACTCAAGCCGGGCGTGGAAGGAGCCCCGAGAGCTACATGAAGTCGCGACGCTCGGAGGTCAGCGTCAATCAGAAGAACGCGACGGTCCGGCTGGCGGATAATAGACTGTGCGAGATTTGCAGCAACAAACGTCTTGCCCTCAGCAGGAACACTGCTGGTAATGAGGATGCGCTTCAACAGGCGCGTACCAGCAATCTGAGACAGTCGCGATCGGAGAGTTCGAAAAGGCTCGGCCCCGATCTTCTTGCTGTCGGTGCCTCCGAACACGCTCATGCGGGGATCCGGTGTCCATTTCGGATGGGCGCACCGCTTCAGGAGCTGTTCGAATCGGACGAAAGGCTGCTTACCCGCCCTTCCACTGCGGTTTGTCGGAGCTGTGTCCAGTTCATTCCCTGCTTGGGCAGAGCGACCAATTCCTTCCGTCACATCGACGAAAGTCTGCGATGAGCTTGCCGACGGCTGCGACGCCCTTTCTTCCGCAGCCTTCTTCAACGCGTCATGTATCCGACTCATTTTTTCCCTTTCGAATATTCGCTCAACCGTTAACGGTCAAACACGCGTCCCGATTGCGCCCAAGCTCGCTTGATTCTTAGGCGCCTCACTCTTTCCTTGACACAGCGCTTCGAGAACCGGCACTAACGCGAGCACCGGAAGTTTGAGTGCAAGTTCGACGTCGCGTTCAGTATGCATCGATTTGTCACCGATCGCGATCAAGTAGAGAATCGCTAGCCCAAGAGCGAGCCCGCCACCGAAACCTCCGCCGGCAAAATAGACTTTCTTCGGAAACGACGGTCGATCCGGAAGGCTCGGTGGATCGTACACGCGGAATTGTTCGCTCTGCTGCTGGCTCTCAAGATCGCCAGCCACCCCTGCGTTCTGCCGCTTCTTCAGAAGATCGTTATAGAAATCCTGCGCTGTCTGATAGTTGCGGGTCAATTCCTTCAACCGCTGCTCGACCATGGGACTAGCCTGAACGCGGCTTTGCAACAGGCGAATTTCATCCTGGATTTGACCTTGTCGCTTGGTCAAATCTGCGATGTTCATATCGTCCTGCCGTAGTTTTGCTCGGAGTTGCTGAAGCTGTGGAGGTTCCGCCGCTGAAGCTTGCATCGAACCATTCTCAGATGGGTTATTCTTCGGTGCCGCTGCCATCCGTTTTTTCATTTCTTCAATCTGGTTCTTAAGCTTGACGACATCTGGATGCTGGGGAGTGTAGCGCGCCTGCAAACTCGCAAGCTGCTCTTGCAAAGCGCTCAACTGCTGTTCCGCGGTTTCCGGGTTTTGCCCTGTCTGTGATGCCTTCCAATTCGCTTCTTGCTGGCCGATGAGGGATTCATTAAAGGCTTTATCTTGGTGCGCGCGACTCAACGCCTGAGTATTGGCCTCTAGCTGTGCGTTCATCCCCGTCAAAATATTGAGGTTGCTTTGCTCTTCTTCCGGCAAAGACCCTAGATACTGCCGCTTCAACTCGGCAAATTTCGCATCTTGGTCATCCAAGTTCTTCTTAGCCTCTTCGAGTTGTTTGCTTAGAAAACTCGTGGTTTCATTCGCCTGTTGCTTGCGCTCACGCGCGTCCTG
>Ga0137377_10004711_pt1 | contig 10783 bp, 8 predicted proteins | sample SagtaG_22_FD_104815 | JGI IMG/M metagenome (GOLD analysis project Ga0137377, IMG submission 104815) | Vadose zone soil microbial communities from Sagehorn Ranch, Mendocino, California, USA - Sage2_L_40_16 metaG | ecosystem: Environmental > Terrestrial > Soil > Vadose zone | place: USA... | reverse complement strand
TGTACTCGACCTTGATGCCGGTGTCTTTGGTGAACGCGGCAGTGACCTTCAGAAATGCATCTTTCTCGCTTCCGCCCCAGAGCGAGAGAACCTCAATGGAATTTGCACTGTGTCTCGTCGGCTTTGCACTGATCGCCGTCGCCGTCAATCCGGCGGCAAGAACGGCGAGTGCGACGGCCGACGCAACCAGCGATTTCCGTCGCTTCACTCGAATCCTCCTCCTCTTGTTAGACCCCAGATGTTCACCTCGATGCTATCTCCAACGGTGAGGGCTCGTTTTAGCCGCGCGCCGTGAGGTTCAGCTCCGTCTCGGGGTCGAAAACGTGAAGCTTGTTCGACTGGATCGCGAACTTGACCTCCTGACCGGCCTGCACCTTTTGTTCGGACGGGACGAGCGCCACGATCTCGTGGCCCTCGGACTGGGCGTGGATCAGCTCTTCGTGGCCTAAGTACTCGACGACGTCGATCTGCGCCGGGATGTGGACGTCGTCGGCGCGGCCGTTGCCGTTCAACACCAGGTCCTCGGGACGGAAACCGATCAGTAGGTCGCGACCTCGGTTCTGGGCCGCCGCCTTGGCCGCCTCGCCGGAGAGGTGGAGCGTCGTGCCGCCGAGCACGAGCTTGCCGTCGTCCGCCTTGGCAGTCGCGAAGTTCATTGCGGGCGAGCCGATGAAGGCGGCCACGAAGACGTTGACGGGATTGTCGTACAGCTCCGGCGGTGTGCCGATCTGCTGCAGGACGCCAAGGTTCATGACGGCGATGCGGTCTCCCATGGTCATCGCCTCGACCTGATCGTGCGTCACGTAGACGGTCGTCGTCTCGAGGCGCCGCTGCAAGCGGAGGATCTCCGCACGGGTCTGCACACGCAGCTTGGCGTCAAGGTTCGAGAGCGGTTCGTCCATCAAGAAGGCAGCCGGCTCGCGCACGATCGCCCGCCCGAGAGCGACACGCTGGCGCTGTCCGCCCGAGAGCGCTCTCGGCTTGCGTTCGAGCAAGGTCTCGAGGTTCAGAATCTTCGCGGCCTCCTCGACGCGCCGCTTGATCTCCTGCTTCGGCGTCTTCATCAGTTTGAGGCCGAACGCGAGGTTGTCGAACACCGTCATGTGCGGATAGAGCGCGTAGGACTGGAACACCATCGCGATGTTCCGATCCTTCGGCGGCACGCGGTTGACGATCCGCGCATCGATCTTGATCTGGCCGGCGGTGATCTCCTCGAGCCCGGCAAGGCAGCGAAGCGCCGTTGTCTTGCCGCAGCCCGAAGGACCTACGAGGACGAGGAACTCCCCGTCCTTGATCAGCAGGTCGAGCTCGTTGACAGCGATCGTTCCGTCGGCGTACGCCTTGGTGACGTGATCGAAGGTGACGGTGGCCATTCGTCGGTGATGCTAACCGGCGAGAGCCTCCGCGCAAAGCCGCTGGAAGTGGACGACCAACTGCTCGCTCTCCGAGAGGAGTCGCCCCTCGTCAAGGATTCCCGAGCGCACGCCTCGCTGGACGCCCTCCACGAGGCTCCGGTCCTCCGTGCCCACCTGGTTGTCGAAGGCCAGCAGCTCGTCGATCCAGGCCTGGTCCACGTCCGGTGCGAAGAAGTAGTCGAGGAACCGGGCCGTCCGCTCGGGGCCGATCGGGAGCATCGGGCCGCAGGACAGGTTGGGGCGTCCGGGAAAGACGTTCAGGCCGAAGTTCGGCCAGAGGAAATGGAACTGGCTGCGCGGCACTTCACCGTCGGCGAGAAACGAGTTGCCGTTCTGTCGTAGCGGCCCGACCTGGCTCGACACGAGGCCGTTCGCCTCCAGCCGATACGCGTCCGGCGATACGTCGACCGCGGCGCTGAAACCGGGGTGCGCGACGGCGCAGTGATAGCACTCGAGGAAGTTCTCGCACGAGATCTTCCAGTTCGCGTCGAGCTCGAACTCGGCGCGGAAACGGAACTCGAGCGCATCGACGTCGAGGATCTCGCCGAGTTGCGCCGGCACGTCGCCGAGCGCCTCGTCCAGCGGGGCTGCGTCGGGATCGGGATTTACGAACACCAGGGGACCGAAGGTGCCGACCTCGATCTGCCTGAGGCCGAGCTCGTCGGTGTCGAATCCCGGCTCGCGATCGGAGCGCGGTGCGCTGCGCAGCCGGCCGTCGAGCGCATACGTCCACGCGTGGTACGGGCATTGCAACGTCTCGCGCGTCCCGGATCCACTCGCGACGACGTGTCCGCGGTGGCGGCAGACGTTGAGAAACGCGCGAAGCTCACCGTCGCGCGCGCGTGTAACAACTACCGGGATCTGGCCGGCGGTGGACGCGAAGAAGCCCGTGTCCGCGATCTGTCCGGTGTGGCCCACGTACTGCCAGGCGCGCGCGAAGATCCGCTCACCCTCGTGGCGCAGGACTTCGGGATCGGTGTACCAGGCCCAGGGAAGAGACCTCTCCATGTCCGAGAACTGTAATCTCAGCGCGTGGCCGTCACGAAGACGCGGAACCTGCCGCTCATGGAGCAGTTCTTCGCAGTCCGCCGCTTCTCGTCGGTGCTCGAGTTCACGGCGGACGGCACGCACCTTCTCTTCGCCAGCAACATCTCGGGGCAGTTCAATCTCTGGCGCGTTCCCGTCGAGGGCGGCTGGCCGGACCAGCTGACCGCGTTCGCAGACGACACTGTGCGTGGCGTCGGCGTGTCGCCGACAGACGGCCGGATCGTGTTCTGCGCCGATCACGACGGCGACGAGTTCCATCAGCTCTACCTTCTCGATTCCGACCGCGGTTGGCCGGAGAAGCTCACCGACGAGCCAAAGGTCCAGCACAACGTCGGCAGCGCCTCCTGGTCTCCCGATGGGACGAAGTTCACGTACGCCGCGAATGCGCGCAAGCCGACCGACATGGAGGTCTGGGTCCGCGACGCCGAAACGGGCGAGTCCCGTCCCGTCTTCGGCGAGGGCAAGTTCTCCTTCCCGGGGCACTTCTCTCCCGACGGGTCGAAGCTGTTGGCAATCGACTTCCGCAACAACAGCGACGTGTCGATCCACCTCATCGATGTCGAGTCCGGGGAAACGCGGGAGCTCACGCCGCACGACGACGACGCGATCTTCTTACCGGGCCCCTGGGCGCAGGACGGCTCGGGCTTCTACATGGTCTCCGATGCCGGCAGCGAGTTCCGCGGGCTCGCGTTCTACGATCTCGCTTCCGGCAGCCACGACTGGGTCGAGCAGCCGACGCAGGACGTCGACGACGTGGCGATGTCGGCCGACGGCCGCGTGCTCGGCTGGATCGTCAACGACGAGGGCTACGACCGGCTGCGGCTGCGAGACCTCGAGACGGGACAGGACCTTCCCCACCCCGAGCTTCCTGCGGGTGCCCGCCCCCATCTGACCGGGGCCGAGCCTCCGCTTGCAATCTCGCCCGACGGCACGCATGCAGCGCTGATCGCCGCGAGCCCGCGCCGTCCGCCGGAGGCCTGGGTCATCGAGACTCGGACCGGGAAGGCCCGGGCCGTGACCGACAGCCGTCTGGGCGGTCTGCTCGAGGACGATCTCGTCGACGCCGAGCTCGTGAGCTACCCGAGCTTCGACGACCGCGACATTCCCGCCTGGCTCTACAGGCCGAACGTCGATGGAAAGGCGCCGGTCGTCCTGTCGATCCACGGCGGCCCCGAGGCACAGGAGCGGCCCGTGTACCAGGCGCTCTACCAGTACCTGCTCTCGCGCGGCATCGCCGTGCTCGCGACCAACATCCGTGGCTCGACGGGTTACGGGAAGTCGTACCAGCGGCTCGTTCAGCGCGACTGGGGCGGCGGCGACATGCAGGACTGGGAGCACGCGGTCAAGTGGCTGCGCGGCCAGGACTGGGTGGAGCCCGACCGCATCGGCGTGTACGGCGGTTCGTACGGCGGCTTCGCCGTTCTGACGTGCGTCACTAGGCTGCCGCAGTTATGGGCCGCGGCGGTGGACATCTTCGGCCCGTCGAACCTCGTCACCTTCGCCAAGGCGGTGCCACCGACATGGAAGCGGTTCATCGCGCGTTTCGTCGGCGATCCGGAGACCGAAGCCGAGTTCCTCATGGAGCGTTCTCCGATCACATACGTCGAGAACGTGCAGACGCCGCTACTCGTGATCCAGGGTGCAACCGATCCGCGCGTCGTCAAGGGCGAATCGGATCAACTCGTGGACAAGCTGAAGTCACTCGGACGCGACGTGGAATACGTCGTGTTCGACGATGAGGGTCACGGCTTCACGAAGCGCGCGAACGAGCTGAAGGCTTACGGCCTCGCGGCCGGGTGGCTCGAGCAGCACCTTCTCGGTAGCTGAAACTAGCTTCCGGTCGACACCGCGGCAGCGAGTGCCTCGACGACGACTGGATCGAAGTCGGTGCCGGAGCAGCGCCGTAACTCGGCGAGTGCCTCGTCTGCGGGCCGCGCCTTGCGGTAGGCCCGGTCCGTGGTCATTGCGCTGAATGCGTCGCAGGCTCGCACGATACGGGCGACGAGCGGAATATCGTCAGCGGCGAGCCCATCGGGGTAGCCGGTGCCGTCCCAGTCCTCGTGGCAGGAACGGACGATTCTGCCGACGTTTCCCAGGATTCCGCCGACCTGCGAAAGAAGTCGCTCGCCCTCGACGGTATGCGTCTTCATGATCGCCCACTCTTCGTCCGTGAGCTTGCCGGGCTTGTTGATGATCTCACCGGGAACCTTGATCTTTCCGATGTCGTGGAGCAGCGCTGCGAACTCCGCGTCCCTCCGATCACGTGTGTCCAATCCCAGCCTGTTCGCGACGTCGAGCACGAGGGTCACCACATCGCGGCTGTGACTGCCGGTGTAGGCGTCGTCCGCCTCGACGACGTCTCCGAGCAGCATCGCAGTCCCGCGATAAGCATGGCCGAGCTCCAAGGCGTGGTCGATGCGAACCTGGCGCTCACGCGCGAAGTACGCGAGCAGCCCGATCAACGGCAAAGAGACGACGACCAGCGAAGGGTGCGCGCCACATCCGAGCGCGGCGAGGACGGAAATGGGCGTCAGGGCAGAGTCGACGGCCCAGATCCAAACCATGAAGCGCAAGAGGCTCCACGGCGAGACACCGAGGCCGAGCCGGTCGCGCAGAGCAGTGCTGCCGAAGTCGAAGGCGAACTGCGCGAGCAGAGCCAGGGCGTAGATCGGCAGGTTCCTCGGCGTCGGCTCGGGCTGGCCGGCCGCGACGAGGACGAGCGCAGGCCCGACAGCGTGCCAGGAGTTCACGAGCCGCAGGACGCTGCGGTCGACGGGGACACGGCCGCGCACGTATTCGGGCAGACCTCCGAGGAGGAGGCCGGCCATGACGCAGAGCGGCACGTACTGGACCGGAAGCAGCGCGAGCATCGGCACGAGGACGAGCTGAGTCGGCACCGCTGAGCCGGTACCGATCTCGAAGTCGATCCGGGAGGCGAGCGCGTAGGACGCCACGAAGACGAGCACCGTCAACAAACCGACTTGCCGCGAAGAGTGGGCAAGAGCCGCGAGCGTCACCGCAACGGCTAGGAAGGAGCCACCGAGCAGGAGCGAGGCAAGCCGGTCGCGATCGCCTAGGGGAGTCGCGGCGAGTTGCCGTGACTGCTCGATGAGGGCATCGGCGTCGACATCCAGACCGCCCCGCAGGGCGCCACTTTCGGGCAAGGGGGATCCAGTCGCGACCGATGTCGCCATTTCTGCGGTATCGGCCTCCCAGTGGAATTCCTTGACCCGCGGGCTAAATCACCCCAACGGGGGAAGTCGGCTCTGCGAGCGTGGAGAAACTGAGCCCAGGAAGCGGGGAAGGCAACTGCGGCTATCTGAGGAGTGAATTCTGTGGCTTCGAATCGTTTTTTCCGGCGCGTGAGGGCGGTCGTCGTTCTCGGTTTCGTCGGTGGCACGATCGCTATGGCGATGGGCGCCGCCCCGGCTTCCGCCGGCCTCGGCCTAGCCTGTCCCTCTGCGACGTCGAACCCCTTCGCGGGCTGGAAGGACTACGCGAACTACGCGTTCGCACCGGACGGAGGTTTCGAATCGGGTGGGAGCGGATGGACCTTGAGCAACGGCGCGCGCGCCGTCTACGGGAATGAGTCGTTCTACGTTCACGGCAGCTCGGACAAAACATCGCTCTCGCTGCCGGCAGGCGCTTCGGCGACGAGCCCGGGGATGTGCATCTCGCTGCTCTCGAGCAAGATGCGCTTCCTGGTCAAGGGCGATTCCGGATCGAGCGTCAAGGTTCAGATCCTCTATCGAGGCCTGCTCTCCAGTGTGCTCGGCATCCTCGACGGCGGCACGATTTCGGCGGGCGGCTCCTGGAAGCCTTCGCCCCAGATCGGAATGCTGGGCGGGGTCCTGCCGCTCTTGACCTCCTCCGTCTCGTTCCGCTTCACGGCGGTAGGCGGGGCGGCGGGGATCGACGACGTGTATCTCGATCCGATGAAGTCCTCCTAGCGCTCAGCGCATAGACGAAGTTGCTCAATGGAGCTCGTGAGAACGAGCTCCGTTGCGTTAGTGAGTCAGCGTGATCTTCGTCAGTCCGACGGGACTGTCGACATTCGCGTCGCGGAGGGTCGCGAGCCGCACCGCCGCCACCTGGCCCGGCACGACCGTCAGTAGCGGAGAGAGCCACTCGGGAACGCCCGGAACCAGACGCAGGGCAGTGTCGGACTCGGACAGGAATCGCTCGTCGTCGCTGATCGCGATCACCTCCGCGCCTCTCTCACGCACCTTCTCCAGCGCAACGCTCATGCTCGTGAGGGTGCGGCCGGCAGGCGCGATCACGATGGCGGGCCGGCCGGACTTGAGCGCCGCTATCGGCCCATGCAGCAAGTCTGCAGAAGAGAACGCCTCGAACTGCGCACCCGAGAGCTCGCGGATCTTCAGCGCGATCTCGAACGCGGCGCCGTAGTTGACTCCCCGGGCAACGACGCTCCCGCCCTCCACCTCGCGATAGCCGTCGAGCACGCCGGCGGCAGCCAGGGACCGTTCGATCTGCTCGCCCACCTTCTCCGGCATCGCGCGCAGGTCGTCGAGACGCTGCGGGGCGGCCGCGGTCGAGAGCAATGCGACTGCGGCGATCGAGTTGAGGTACGTCTTGGTGGCCGCCACTGCACGCTCCTCGCCCGCGTGCAGCTGGAGGACGGAGTCGGCGGCAAGCGCCAGCGGCGACTCCGCGTCGTTGGTAATAGCGAGCGTGGGGCGGCGCTGCTTTCGCGCCTCGTCGAGAACGGCGACGACATCCGGTGAAGCCCCCGATTGCGAGATCCCGATTACCGCGGCCGGCCCGAGCTCCGGTGGCGCATCGTAGACCGTGTACAGCGACGGAGTCGCGAATGCCACCGGCAGCCGGTTGAAGGTCCCGAAGAGGTACTGCATGTATCGAGCGACGTTGCTCGAGCTTCCGCGGGACACGATCAGCAGATAACGGACGTCTTCCCGGAGGAGTGCTCGGACGATTCCCGGGGCGTGCGCCGACTCGGCGGTGAGGAAGCGCTCGAGAGCCACCGGCTGCTCCCGCAGTTCGGCTTCAACCCACGACATCTGCGACCGCCTCGCGGATCACACCACCTGCCGCAGTCAGTCGCGACCGCGCCGTCTGCGCGTCGACCCCCGCGATGAGGGCGACAATCGCCACCTTCGTGTCGCCCTCGGCTGCGGCAATCGCCCTTGCAACTTCTTCCTCGGGGGCGGCGGTAGCAATCGCGACGGCGCGCCGCGCCCGTGCCCGCAGCTTGTCGTTCGAGGCCCGAACGTCAACCATCAGGTTTCCGAACGTCTTGCCGACCCGGACCATTGCGATCGTGGACATCATGTTCAAGACGAGCTTTTGCGCAGTCCCGGCCTTCATGCGTGTCGAGCCGGCGATGACCTCCGGGCCGACCTCGACCTGGATCGAGTGCGTGGTTCGCCGCGCGAGCTCGGAGCCGCGGACGCACGTGAGACCGATCGTCAGCGCGCCGGCTTCACGGGCGGCATCGATCGCCGCCAGCGTGAAGGGCGTGCGCCCGCTCGCGCTGACGCCGAGGACAACGTCTTTCTCGCCGACCGCAAGGGCCGAGAGGCCGCGCGCACCTGCTGCGGCGTCGTCTTCGGCTGCTTCGTCCTCCGTCGTCACTGCGACGATCCGGTCCGTCGAGAACGTCGGGCCGCACTCCGCGGCGTCGGCCGCAGCCGCGCGGCCCGAGGATCCTGCACCGATGTAGACGAGCCTCCCTCCGGCCTCGAGCCGGTCGACGATCGTGTCGATCGCGCTTGCAATCGGCTCTGCGGCGCCGGCGACTGCAGGGGCGACCGTCCTGTCCTCGTCGTTGATGAGCTGAACGAGCTCTGCCGTTGGACGCAGGTCGAGGTCGTGGAGATCGACGCGCTGTCTCTCCGACGCGGGGTCTTCCTCCCCGGTCAGCGCCCTGGTGACCGCTTCCCAGACGAGCGGCGAGTCCGGTGTCGCCAGGTGCGTCATGTGCCCGCAGGCCTCGTACGCCCAGGTCCACACGTTCTCGACGCCCGCGGCGTGCGTCGCGGCGATCGCCGCCTCCAGATCGGGGATGTCGTCGCGCGTCAGGCCGAAGCTCGGCAACCACATCTGCGCGTCGATGTCGTGCCGGGCCGAGGTCTCCGCGAGCAGGTGGGCGAAGCGTCCGACGAAGGAGCCCGCCGACTCGTCGAAGTTCTTCCAGTACGGATCGGTCGCGAGCACGGAGAGATCCGGCAGCGAGGCGACCGAGTCCCAATCGCTGACGCCGTGGGGACCGTCGGTGAGCGGCAGCAGGCAGATCGTGTTCTTGCCGCCGCGCGACGCGACGTGCGCCGTCACCTCGCCGAGGAAATCGACGACGGATCTTTCACGAAACGGTTGCACTTCCGGGGTCAGACCCTGTGACATGTCCAGTCCGGACAGCTCGACACAGACCTGGCACACGCAAGCCCACCGATTTGGATCGGCGACACCCACGTGCTCCGGCACGGTCCAGTGCGGCTCGTCCCAGAAGACGTAGTCCGTACCGGTTTCGAGCGCGGCATCCGCCCACTCCTTGCAGAATGCCCGGTACGCCGGATTGTTCAGGCAGCCGGTCGCGACGCGACGCCCGTCGTCGAGCACCTGGCACGCCTCCGGATTGAAGGTCACCCAACGGCTCTCGGCCTCGCCGCCGAACGTCCTGCCGACGCCCCACGGGCACATCTGCACCTCGAGGCCGAGCTCGTGCGACGCGGCGACGATCTGGGCCATCGTGCCGCGGTAGTAAGCGAGGTCGTTCTCCGAGAACGTGTGCAACACCGCGGTGTAGCCGCGCGCGGCGATGTCCTCGAGATCGCGCCGGGCGTGACGGGGGATCCGGACGCCGAAGTACGAGACGCCTGCGCGCTTCATGGAGTCGGTTCCGCTACCGCGGCGCCCGCCAACGAAGGCGCTGCCGCAACCGGGCGGTCGCGGCGCTGGGAGAGCTCGGCGACGAGCCTGTAGCGGTCGCCTCGGTAGAGCGAACGAACGAACTCGACCGTTTCTCCGGACGCGGTGCGCGAGGTCCTCTCGAACAGAAAGGCCGGGGAGTGCAACGGCACGCCCAGCAGCTCGGACTCCTCCTCGTTCGTCACGGTCGGCTCGATCGACTGCATGCCGCTTGCGATCACCACGCCGTACTCCTTTTCGAGCAGCTCGTAGAAGGATGCATTCTCGAGGAGCTCACGCGACAGGCCCGGCACCCGATCGGCGGGCACGTGCAGCGTCTCGAGTGCCATCGGCTCGCCGTCGGCAAGGCGCAGGCGCCGGATGAGGACGACGCGCGAGTCCGGCGAGACGTTCAAGGCACGGCCGACGGCGGCGCCGGCGTGCGTTTCGCGCAGCTCGATCGTCCTGCTCCCGGCCGTCATGCCGCGGCGGCGCATGTCCTCGCTGAAGGACGTCAGCGTCAACTGCTGGGCGATCTTCGGCTCGCTGACGAAGGTGCCGCTTCCATGCCGTCGCTCGAGGTACCCGTCGCGGACGAGGTCGTCGAGCGCCGCCCGGAGCGTCAGGCGCGAGATGCCCAGCTCGCCGCTGAGCCGCCGCTCCGACGGGATCGCCTCGCCCACGTGGAGCTGGTCGATCAGCTCGAGCACCCGCTGCCTGGTCAAGACCTGTTTGCTCACGTATTCCTATGGAAGCACAGGAGTCCGGACGTGGTCAAGACCACCACTCCGCAATCAGTGGAGAATACACCCCCTTGACACCAAGATTGGTCTGTGCCAATCTCTCGGCCGTGGTTGGTGGTCTAAACCAATCGGGGAAGCCAGGGTGGCTCCCCAATGCTCCGGGAGGCGACATGAAAGCTCGATTCCTCGTGGCGGCGGTTCTCGCTGCCATGCTCGCCGTTGCAGCGACGACCGCAAGCGGCGGGACCTCGAGGACCCAGGCCGACAAGATCGTGGTCTGGCTCCAGAACGACGCGCAGAACGGTTGGCCTGAGGCGGTTGCCCTCGCCAACAGCAACTTCAAGGCACAGCATCCTGGCGTCACGGTTGACGTCCAGTACCAGTCGTGGGGCAACCATCTCCAGAAGCTCGACGCGGGACTCGCCGGCGGCGATGCGCCTGACGTGATCGAGCTGGGCAACTCGGAGATGACGAAGTACATGGCCGCGGGAGCCTTCAAGACGCTGACGCAGTCGGCCTTCCCGAACAACAAGACCTGGCTTCAGGGCCTCAAGAGCTCATGCCAGTACAACGGGAAGCTCTACGGCGTTCCGTATTACGCCGGCGCGCGAGCCGTGATCTATCGCAAGGACCAGTACAAGGGCGCCGGCATCAAGTCGACACCCAAGAGCCTGGCGCAGTTCATGGCGGACG
>Ga0137377_10004709_pt1 | contig 10783 bp, 10 predicted proteins | sample SagtaG_22_FD_104815 | JGI IMG/M metagenome (GOLD analysis project Ga0137377, IMG submission 104815) | Vadose zone soil microbial communities from Sagehorn Ranch, Mendocino, California, USA - Sage2_L_40_16 metaG | ecosystem: Environmental > Terrestrial > Soil > Vadose zone | place: USA... | reverse complement strand
GTCGCGCACGAAGTTTACTTCTTCGTCTCCTCGATACCTCGCGTCACGCGGGCAGGCAGAACGAACAGCACCTCAGCAAGGGCGAGCGCGAAGGTGAGGCACCGCTGCGCCTCCTGCGGTGTCGGCAGCGGAGCATCCTCGTCAGAGTGGCGCTGGTCGTTCGCGTCCAGCCGTACTTGGTGCGCCCACTTCGCCATGTCATCGGTGATGAGGTGATCGGCAGCAGCCTTGTCGATCCGTGCCTTGAGACTCCCTTCCTTCAAGTCCTTGGCCTTTAGCATCGCGTCCACAGCCGAGGCGCTGAGCATGAGGGAGCCAGCGGGCTGGCCCAAGCTCTCCTGTGCCTGCCGGAGATACTCGGCGGCACGCGAAGGAATCTGATCGGAGATGGTATTCGCGGAAGGAAGACACTCACTCATCTCTTGACCGTCGTTCGGCGCTGAGGCGAGGACGAATTGCTGGCAGACCGTACAGACGAATGTCGCCCAAAAGCGACCGGCGCTGGTGGCTTGCCATTGACGATGAAGAAACGGTTTGGCGATGCCACAGCGAGGACACCGCGCCAAGTCCAACGTCGGCCCAACTCTCGGCACGGCGAGCAGGATGACGCGGTTTCGCCAACGTCGTCAAGGAGGCAGCGGCGGCGCGAGCACGTGGGCCACAGGCGCGGGCCACTCGTGGTACACTCCGCGCCAACTCTTCCAGCGAGCGAGAATCGCAAGAGTGCGATTCATCGACGCGGGGTTACGAGACAGTCGCGGAGCGGTCAGCCCAAGCCTTCCCTCCGGGCGCGCCATTTCTCTTCGCTGTTGCACAGAGGCGTGCATGAGGCCGGTCTCGGAGTGCCCCTGAGCCGGAGGTCGGGCTCTACTCCTCCTTGTAGCGGTCCGCCATCCTCATCTGGTCCGCGACGCCGATCATCTCGTTGAAGTCCGAGAAGTGCATGTAGCGGTCGGTCAGCGAGAGCACGTCGTCGCGCTTGCGGACCTCGCCCAGGAAGTCCGCGATCGCCTTCACGCCGACGAGCAGCGTGTCCACGGGCAGCAGGATGATGGCGAAGCCCAGCTCGCGCAGCCGCGCGAACGGCAGCAGCGGCGAGCGGCCGCCGGGCGCGTAGTTGTAGAGCAGCGGCGTGTCGAACGCGCGGGCCACGCGCTCCACCTGCTTCTCGTCGCGCGGCGCCTCCACGAAGAGCACGTCGGCGCCGGCCTTGACGGCCGCCTCGCCTCGCCGCAGCGCCTCGTCGAAGTCCATCGCGGAGATGGCGTCGGTGCGCGCGATGATGAGCAGATCGCGATCGGTGCGCGCGTCGGCCGCCGCGCGGATCTTGCCGGCGAACTCGCCGCGCGGGATCACCTGGTGGCCCGAGAGGTGGCCGCAGCGCTTGGGCGTCACCTGGTCCTCGATGTGCAGCGCGGCCACGCCGGCCGCCTCGTACGCCTGCACCGTGCGCCGCACGCTGAGCGCGTTGCCGTAGCCCGTGTCGGCGTCGGCGATCAGCGGGATCTCGACGGCGGCCGCGAGGTTGCGCGCGTGGTCGGCCATCTCGGCGAGGCCCGCGTAGCCGAGATCGGGCAGTCCCAGGCGCGAGGCGGAGGTGCCGTAGCCCGTCATGTAGACGGCGGGGAAGCCGGCGCGCTCGACGAGGCGTGCGGAGACGCCGTCGTAGGCGCCGGGGACGACGAGCCCGTTCTTGGTTTCGACGAGACGGCGGAGGTCGGCACGGCGGCTCATGGTCGCTCCTCGGTGATGGCGCTCACGCGACGGCGCGGGCGCGGGCGATGCGGCGGTCGAGCGCGGGATGCGAGAACAGCAGCGCTTCCTTCAGCGGGTGCGGCCGGCGCTCGGCGAGGTTCAGCGCGGCCAGGCGCTCCATGGCCCCGATGAAGCCGTCCGGGTCGCGCGTGAGCGCCAGCGCGAAGTCGTCGGCCTGGCGCTCGACGTAGCGCGAGAACGCGTTGACGAGCGGCGTGAGCAGGAGGCCGAGCGCGGCGAGCACCAGCGCCAGCCACGGCAGGCCGGCGGGATCGGCGACGCCCGCGTAGCCGAAGCGGCCGACACCGGCGCTCAGCGCGTGGCTCGCGACCCAGAACGTCACGACGCTCAGCGCCCCCTGCACGAGCAGGCCGCGCCGCAGGTCGCCGTGGGCGTGGTGCCCCAGCTCGTGAGCGAGCACGGCTTCGATCTCCTCGGGGCGGAAGCCGGCCGCGAGCGTGTCGTACAGGAGGATGCGCCGCGTGCGGCCGAGCCCGATCACGGCGGCGTTGGCCGTCCGGCTCTTGCGCGATTGATCGGCGATCCAGACGCCGACGGCGCTCACCCCGGCCCGCTCGGCCAGTGCGAGCAGACGCGTTCGGAGCGTCGTGTCGGCCAGCGGCGTCAGGCGAAAGAACATCGGCAGGATCCAGATCGGCAGCACGGCCGTGAGCGCGATGGCGAAGGCGAAGGCGAGGGCGGCGGCCGCGAGCCACCAGAGCGGCGTCAGGCGCAGCAGCGCGTAGACGACCTCGACGCCCGCCAGCCCGATCGCCGCGCCGAGTGCCGCGGCCTTGGCGCGGTCGGCGAGCCACGCGGGGAAGGGCTGGTGCAGCAGACCGTAACGCCGCGGGAGGACCCACGACGAGAGCCATGCGAATGGCACGCCGAGCAGCGCGTGGCCCGCGCCGAGCGCCGCCGCCACGAGCGCCACCTGGCCCGCCGCGCTCGCGGTGACGCGCGCGGCGAGCTCGGCGAGGATCCGACCGCCGCCCAGGAGCAGCACGGCCGCGAGGAAGGCGGCGCCGAGCACGAGCCTCGCCAGGCCGAGCAGCAGCTGGAGGCGATGATAGCGGCCCGACTCGAGGGCGGTCATGCGGCGATTGTACACAGCCGGCGGGCGCGGCATACTCGGCGGACATGCGCACGCTGCTCGCGTTGCTCGTCGTCACGCTCGCCGCCGGCGCCGCCCACGCGCAGGACCGGCTCGACGCGCTTGCCGCCGCCGTCGACCGTGGCGCCGCCACGCCGCGCGGCGAGGCGGCGACGGTGGCGCGGATGGCCGCGGCGCTCGCCCGGACGCCGGCCGAGGTGCGCGCCTCGCGTGCGACCACGCGGCTCGGCTGGGGCGACCTCTTCATCGCCCATCGCCTCGCGACGCGCGGCGGCCATCCGCTGGAGAAGGTCGTTGCCGCGCGGCGCACCGGCACCGGCTGGAGCGAGATCGCCGAGGAGGCGCGCGTCGATGCCGCCGCGCTGGCGGACGACGTCGCCGCGGCCTGGCCCGACGTCGCGCGCGCGGTGCCCGCGACGGTCACGCCGCCGGCGCCCACGACCACGACGCCCGCGCCCCCGGCCACGCCCGCGCCCGCCGCCACGCCCGCGCCTGCGCCGTCCGACGACATCCGGGACCGGATGATCCGCGGCGGCGGCACGCGCCACTAACCGCGCTGCGGCCTGCTGCTACAATGAACGGGCGTTCAATCACACCTTTCGCGTAAGAGGAGCCCCATGTTCGATTCGGTCGAGGACGTCCAGCAGCGCTTCAAGAGCGCGCGGTACATCGCGAGCCGGCGGATCTCCACCGTCGTCTACCTGTCGGAGCGCATGGGACGCCCCGTCCTCATCGAGGGACCGGCCGGCGTGGGCAAGACCGAGCTGGCCAAGACGCTGGCCGACATCACGAGCCGCCCGCTCATCCGCCTGCAGTGCTACGAGGGGCTGGACGAGGGCAAGGCGCTCTATGAATGGAAATACGCGAAGCAGCTGCTCTATACGCAGCTCCTGAAAGACAGGATCGGAGAGCTGATCGCCGACGCGCCGTCGTTACCCGACGCCGTCGCGCGCATCGCGGGCCAGGACGATGCGTTCTTCTCCTATCGCTTCCTGTCGCAGCGGCCGCTGCTGGCGGCGATCCAGTCCGACACGCCGGTGGTGCTGCTCATCGACGAGATCGACAAGGCGGAGCCCGAGTTCGAGGCGTTCCTGCTCGAGGTGCTCTCGGACTTCCAGGTCTCGGTGCCGGAGCTCGGCACGGTGAGCGCCAAGCACATTCCGCTCGTCGTGCTCACGTCGAACAACGCGCGCGAGCTGTCGGACGGGCTCAAGCGGCGCTGCCTGCACCTCTTCATCGATTTCCCCGCGCCCGCCGAGGAGCTGGAGATCATCCGGCTCAAGGTGCCCGAGATCCCCGCGAGGCTCGCCTCGGCGGTGGTGGCCGCCGTGCAGAAGATCCGCGCGCTCGAGCTGCGCAAGCCGCCCTCGGTGTCGGAGTCGCTCGACTGGGCGCGCTCGCTCGTCATCCTCAACGCGCAGGCGCTCGACCCGGCGCTGGTCGAGTCCACGCTGACGATGCTCGTGAAGTACGAGAAGGACCTCGAGCGCGTCAAGGGCGCCCTGGACAAAGTTCTCGCGCCATGAGTGCGGGCGCCGAGGCGCGTCAGACCGCCGGCGCCGAGGCGCGTCCCCGGCCAGTGATCCCCCGACCGTCGGGCGGCGGAGCCCTGCGCAGCCGCCCCGACGGCAAATAAGATGGACGAGCGAATCCTCGAGTTCATCGGCGACTTGCGCCGGGCCGAGCTGCGCATCTCGCCCTCGGAGGCGCTCGACGCGCTCGCGGCCAGCGCGGAGGTCGGCCTGACCGACCGCGAGACGTTCAAGGCCACGCTGGCCGCCACCCTCGTCAAGGAATCGCGCGACCTGGCGACCTTCGACCGCATCTTCAACCTCTATTTCCTCGACCTCGAGGCCCTCGGCGAGGGGATCAAGAAGGCCCTCGGCCCCGAGGACCCGCGCGTGCAGGAGCTGCTGGATCGTCTCGTCGACGAGGAAGGCCTCGAGCTGGACGATCTCACCGAGCTGCTGATGCGCGGCGAGGGGAGCGAAATGGAGATGGCCATCCGCGCGGGCGGCCAGAACGCCGGCCTCGAGCGGCTGATGTACTTCCTCCAGGTCGGCTACTTCTCGCGGAAGATCTCGGACAAGTTCGACTGGTCCGCGATCGAGCGCGACATCGAGAAGATCATGCGGATGCTGGAGGCCCGGGGGCTCGATCCCGGCCAGCTCGCGCGCATCCGCAACTACCTCGAGCTGCGGCTGGAGGCCTTCAACCGGATGATCCGCCAGCACGTCGAGCGCGAGCTGGAGCGCCGCGCCTACCGCCAGGGCGAGAAGCTCACGCGCGAGGTGCTCTCGGACAAGCCGCTGTTCGCGCTGACGCCCGAGGAGGTCGCGCAGATGAAGAACGTCGTGGCGCGGCTGGCGCGCAAGATCAAGGACGCGCTCGCGCTGCGCCAGCGGCAGGAGCAGAAGGGGCGGCTCGACACGCGCCGCACGATCCGCAAGAGCCTCTCCTACGGCGGCGTACCCATGGAGGTCTTCCTCAAGCGCCGCCACCGGGAGAAGCCCAAGCTCATCACCATCTGCGACGTCTCGGACTCCGTGCGCAACGCCTCGCGGTTCATGCTGCAGCTCGTCTGGAGCCTTCAGGAATGCTTCAGCCGGGTGCGCTCGTACGTGTTCGTCTCCGAGATCGCGGAGGTCACCCAGGCCTTCGCCACGTACCCGGTGGAGCGCGGGATCGAGTGGGCGCTGAAGGCGGCGCCCGTGGACTACCACTGCCGCTCGGACTTCGGCTTCGCCTTCAGCCGCTTCGCGAACACCGAGCTGGAGTCGCTCGACCGCAAGACGACCATCCTGGTGCTCGGTGACGCGCGGAACAACTACAACGACCCGCAGGCGTGGGCGCTGCGGCTCATCCGCGAGCGCGTGAAGGGAATCATCTGGCTCAACCCCGAGGGCCAGTGGGGCTGGGGCATCGGGGACAGCGTGATGCCGATGTACGCGCCGGCGTGTGATCTCGTGCGCGAGTGCCGCACGATCGGCCAGCTCGGCGAGGTCGTCGACAACCTCGTCTACCACTGGTGGCGCCGGGGCCGCTGATGGCCTCGCGGTTGCACAGGCGCAGGGTGATGCGCCAGTTCCTGATCGGCGTGCTGCTCGCCCTCGCCGTCGCGTTGCCCGTCATGCTCGTCGCCCCGCCCGTGATGCCCGCCGACGAGGACTGCACGCTGATCGAGGACTTCGGCCGAGCGAAGGTCGGCGAGTTCCCCGCCGGCTGGAAGCCGCGCAAGGACGAGGGCAAGAGCATCTACGCGGTCCAGGAAGAGGGCGGCAAACACTTCCTGCGCGCGGTCTCCAAGGGGCTCGGCATCCAGGCCGCGCGCGAGGTGAAGGGCTGGGACCTCGCGGCCTATCCCGTGCTCGCGTGGTCGTGGCGGCCGCGCGAGTTCCCCAGGGGCTCCGACGAGCGGGAGTCGGACGGCAACGACAGCGTGCTCGCCGTCTACCTGCTCGTGCCGCACTCGCGCGTCACCGGGCCGAAGGCCGTGAAGTACATCTGGAGCGAGAAGGTCCCGGTCGACACGCACCTGACGTCCAACGCCGGCCTCACGCAGGTGCGCGTGCTGCGCAGCGGCACCGAGGGACGCGGCGAGTGGCGGCAGGAGAAGGTGAACGTCCTTCAGGACTACCAGAGGTACTTCGACGTGAAGGATCCACCGAAGCCCGCCGGCATCGCCGTCCTCACGGACTCCGACGAGACGAAGTCGTCAGCCTCCGGCGACTACGCCGACTTCCGGATCTGCCGCGAGTAGCGCTCAGCGTCTAGGACGGAACGGGGCCAGGGCCGTCCGCAGCGCGCCGAGCGTGTACGGCTTGGCGACCACGAACGCGACGTGGCTCGCCTCCTCGGCGCTGAAGTCCGCCGAGTTCGTCCAGCCGCTGATCAGCCCGACCGGCAGATCCGGCTGCCGCGTGCGGAGCGCGCGCGCCACCTCCCAGCCCGTCATGCCCGGCATGCCGAGGTCGGTGATCACGAGATCCACGCGCTCGCCGCCGTCGAGCACCGCCAGCGCCTCACGCCCGCCGCCGGCGCTCAGCACGGTGTGACCGTCCTCCGCGAGCGTGTCGGCGAGCGCCTCGAGGACCGCGGGCTCGTCGTCCACGATCAGGATCTTGAGCGGCGCGGCCGGTGACGGCGTGAGGGGGATCGTGTCGGGTGGCGGTGTCACGCCGGGGCGCGGGATGCGCAGCGTCACCACGGTGCCACGGCCCTCCGCGCTCTGGATTTCCATCTCGCCGCGGTGGCGCTGGATGACCCCGAGGCTGACGCTGAGGCCGAGCCCCACGCCCTTGGGGCCCTTGGTGGTGAAGAACGGCTGGAGCGCCCGCTGGCGCGTGTCGGCGCTCATGCCGGCACCCGTGTCGCCGACCGAGCAGTAGACCCAGCCGTCCTCGGTCCACGTACGAACCGAAAGGCAGCCGCCCTCGGGCATCGCGTCGAGGGAGTTGAGCACGAGGTTCATGAGGACCTCACGCAGCGCCGCGGGAGCGCCCGCCACCACGACGTCGTCGCCCGGCTCGAAGCGGATGTCGATCATCGCGTGACGCAGCTGCGCGGTGTCCTGCCAGCGCGGCCGCGTCAGCTCGATCACGTCGGCGGCCACCTCGTTGAGGTCCACGCGGGTGGTCTCCGGCACGGGCTGGGCGGCCGCGAAGCCGAGGACGCGGCGCACGACCTCCGCGGCGTCGCCGACGGCGCGCTCGGCCGTCTCGAGCGGCTTGCGCAGCACGGGGTCCTGCACGCGCATCAGCAGGAGCTGGAGGCGGCCGGAGACGACGGCGAGCAGGTTGTTGAGGTGGTGCGCCATGCCCGAGGCCATCTGACCGAGCGCCCGCCCCGTCTCGCCCTCGACCAGCCGCGTCTGCGCCGTGCGCAGATCCTCGACGACGTTCTGCAGCCGCTCGGTGCTCAGCCGCGACTCCTCGAGCAGGCGCGCGTTCTCCAGGGCGTAGGCGACGTGCGCGATGAGCGTGCTGAGGAACTGGAGGTCCATCGGCGAGAAGGCGCGCGGATCGACGGGCGAGGCCGCGCCCTTGGCGAGGTTGATGACGCCGATGACGCGGTCCTCCACGCGGATGGGCATGCAGATGAGGCCGCCGCCGTCGCCCCGCTCGAGCTCGCCGACCTGCGCGACCTTGCCCGCGATGCCCTCGCCCAGCGGCACTTCGGCGCCGACCGGGATGTCGACGCTGTCGCCGCGTGCGGCCACGACGCGCAGCACGCCGCGCTGGCGATCGAGCAGCATGATGGAGCCGATACTCGCGCGTACCGTGCGCATCGTCCGCTCGAGCACGAGGGCGAGCAGCTGCTGCATGTTCGGCACCCGCGCCGCCAGCTCGACCACCTCGTTGAGCGCGCCGAGCTTGAACACGAGATCCTCGAGCCGCTCGGTGGAGCCGCGCAGGTCGTCGAGCATGCGCGTGAAGGCGTCGCCGATCTGGCCGATCTCCGTCACGCGCCCCAGGCCCGGGATGGTGGGGTCGGTCGGGCGCCCGGGCTCGCCCGGCCCCGCGAGCGCGCTGGCCAGCCCCGCCACGCGGTCGACCATCAGGCGGAACACCACGAACCCGAGCACGGCCACCGTGAGCGCGAGCAGCACCGCGATTTCCGCCTCGAACGTCCAGAGCGCGCCCGTGCGATGGAGGACGAGGACGGCGAGCAGCAACGGCAGGAGCGCGGTCAGCGCGAACACGACCGACGCCGCCTCGCGCAGACCGACGCTGCCGGCGAAGATCCGGGCGGGCTTCATGCGGAACCATTGTAGGTGAGGGCGCCGCCCGCACGCGCTGGTAAGATGGCGGCCATGTCGCGCGTCGCCTGCGCCGCGCTCCTCGCCCTCCTCGTGATGCCCGCCGTTGCCCTCGGCCAGTCGCTCGACGAGCGCGAGTTCGCGACGCTGCTCGGCCAGGCGGGACAGGCCTACGAGGAGGGCCGCTATGCGGAGGCCGAGACGTTGATCCAGCGCGGGCTGCGGGTCGCCTTGCGCTTCGGGCCCGGCGACCTGCGCGTCGGTCTCGCGCAGCGCAACCTCGCCCTCCTCTACCGGATGCAGGGCCGCTTCGCGGAGGCGGAGACGCAGATCCGCGCCGCGCGCGCGATCTTCGACGCGGGGCGGGGCCCCGACGACCTCGAGACGGCGGCGATCGTCAACATCCTCGGCACCGTCCGCGAGGACCGCGGCTTCGTCCGGGAGGCCGAGGGGCTCTACAAGCAGGCGCTGTCGATCCGGGAGAAGTATCTGGACCCCGACCACCCCGACATCGCCTGGAGTCTCAACAACCTCGCGATGAACTATCGCTCCCAGCGGCGCTACGGCGAGGCCGAGGGGTTGCTCGCGCGCGCGCTGAAGATCTGGGAGCGCGCGCTCGGCCCCGAGCACCCGCGCGTGGCCACGGCGCTCGACAATCTCGGCACGACGCACCGCCTCCAGGGCAAGCTCACGGACGCCGAGGCCGAGCTGCGCCAGGCGGCGCGGATCTGGGAGCGGCTCGGCCATCCCAGCCAGGCCGTCTCGCTCAGCCACGTCGCCGCCCTGCTCGTCGACCAGCGGCGGCTCGAGGAGGCGGAGACGGTGGCCACCCGGGCACGCGAGATCGCCGAGCGTGGGCTGGGGGCGGCGCACCCCGCGACGGCGGCGAGCCTGCAGACGCTGGCCGTCGTGTATCGCGAGCAGAGGCGCTTCGACGAGGCGGAGCCGCTCTTCCGCCGGTGCGTCGCCGCGCTCGAAACGTCGTACGGAGCCGAGCACATGGCGGTGGCGATGGCGCTGGACGATTGGGCGCTGATGCTCCGGCGCGCCGGCCGGCCCAACGAGGCCGCGCTCCTGCTCGAGCGGGCGAACGGGATCCGCGCGCGCGCGGCGCGGCTCAATCCGCCGGGCTAGGACCGTCGCTCGGCGCGCGCGCGCGCTCGCGCAGGCGCGCGCAGTGATCCGCGTTGTCGGCGCGCGCGGTGAACCACACGTAGTCGAACGGCAGGCGCGCGGCGCCGAATCGCGCGGCGTAGTCCGCGGGCGCCGTCCAGCCATCGACGACCTCCAGGAACGCGACGCTGGCCACGCCGGCGTCCGGCGCCAGCACGGCCAGCGCGCGCGGCACGCCCTGATCGGTGCGCACGTGGCCCGCGCCCGCGATCAGCACGGCGCCGTCGCGCTGGCCGGCGACGAGGCGCTCGGCCATGTGCGCGTCGCGCGCGCGCTGGGCCACCACCATGCCCGGCACGAGGGCGTCGGGCAGCGCGCCACAGTGCGCGGCGCGGATCTCGTCCTCCAGCGCCGCCTGCGCCGGCGCCGCCCGGTCCAGCGCGTGGCGCCGCACGAGCGCCGGATCGAGCGCCGCCAGGTCGCCGCGCGCCACCGCGCGCGCGGCCGTGGCCGGCAGGTTGGCGGCGACGACGGGCAGTCCGGCGGCGAGCGCGATCTCGGCGATCGGCTGGTAGAGGCGCCACTCGGGCCAGCCGGAGGCGCGCCAGCCCACCGCATCGCCGAGGCCCGCGGCGTCGCGCGGCGAGGTCGCGAGGTGGCGCGCGAGCGCGGGCGCCTGCGTCGTGTCGAGCATCTCGAAGGCGACGGCGGGACGGCGGCCGCTCTCGAGCATCCGGCGCAGGAGCCACGCCTGGAACTCGTGGTGCTCGGGATGGTCGTGGCGCTCGCCGAGGAGCGCGAAGCGCGCCGCGCTCACGGCCGCCGCCAGCGCGTTCATCGCCACGAAGCGGCCCTGCGCGACGTTCCAGATCCGGCCGGTGAGCGGATGGTCGTGGCCGAGCCCCGGCGGGGGCGGCTCGGCCGCGCGCGCGATGGAGGCGACGACGAGGAGGAGGAGGGCGAGGGTGGCGAGACGTCGCATCACACGGCCATGATAGCCTCACGGTGGTGACCCAACTGGAAACCGACCCCATCGAGGCCCT
>Ga0137377_10004702_pt1 | contig 10788 bp, 5 predicted proteins | sample SagtaG_22_FD_104815 | JGI IMG/M metagenome (GOLD analysis project Ga0137377, IMG submission 104815) | Vadose zone soil microbial communities from Sagehorn Ranch, Mendocino, California, USA - Sage2_L_40_16 metaG | ecosystem: Environmental > Terrestrial > Soil > Vadose zone | place: USA... | reverse complement strand
GCAACTGTCATTGAGCGTGTCTACCGCAAGGAAGAACTGTACAGTGGAGATTATCTCTTCTGCGCACCCGATCTTGTGATTGTCTTCAAACCAGGATATGCTCCCTCGCCGCGCAGCACGCGAGTAGAGTTTGACGATGCTATCTTTACTTCGGCTGGAGAGAGTACACTGGCCGGTGCCAATCCGGCGCAACTGACCGGTTTCTTCCTTGCAGCCGCGCCAGCACTGGCCTCGCGAGTCACCGAGTACGAACATGCACCACTGACAGCTGTAGCTCCCACGCTCTTACATGCTCTTGGTGTGGAGTACGTTGATATGGATAGCCCGGCCATCAGCACTCTCTTCTCATACGGTTACCTGGAGACTCACCCGATTCGTTCCGGTTCACAGAGCCAGGATTTGTCTGAAGAAGACGAGGAGCTGATCATCAGTCACCTGCGTGACCTGGGATATGTTTAATTTCGCCCTTGAAAGTGTAGCATTGCATGAGTAGTTATCCTCCACGGCAATTTAAGCATCCTTTACGGCATCATCCACATGGATTGAGTTTTCAATCCATGTCTGAGGCTTCAGAAGATGCTTCAAGGCAGGTAATACCGGCAGCACCTGCTTCACTGCCTAGCCAGGGAAAACGTCGTGGAGAATTTTTCCCAATGCTCAACTCGTCAGATTCCTTCCAATTTGAGGACGACGCGTTGGATGTGGAGGACCTGGCAACGCAAGAAACACCGGTTATCATGCCTGAGATTGGCCACCATCATGGTGAGATGCTCATTCCTCCAAAGCTGTCTTTGAGACCTCAAGGCTTGTTGCGGCCAAAGACAGGACAGGCAGTCAATGCATCTCAATCTTTACAGGGTTTGCATGAGCAACTACAAAACGGCTATGCGTTGCCAAAGATCAGTCCAGAGCAGGTAGAGCGTCCTCAACCTGCTCGTCTCATGATGGTTGAACAACCTGATGGAGCAAAGCTCCATAGAGGCAAATTTGCATTGCAGGCCACTACATTGCCGGATATGCTTGAACCTATACCTGGCAATGCACCGGTTTTTGATCTCGAGAAAGGGCAGTTGCAGAAGGGTGGTCCTGTCGTCACTATTGACGATGACCCTGAATTTGAGAAGCGTAGTACACTGCCTATGATGGTTCTACAAGGCATCCCAGGTCAACAGGACAAGAAGCAAGCTGAGATGAAGTCCGAGGTCTCCGGTGCAGCTGGCGCAGCTGGTATGGTTGGAATTGGTAATATCATTGGCAGTATTCTCAAATACGGTAGCACCTTTATTATTCAGTACAGCCTGGGTCCCGGACTCTATGGACTGTATACCCTTAGCTTCTCCCTTATCACCCTTGTTTCATCTATCTTCAGCCTTGGCCTCGATAATGCCATGATTCGTTATGTTGCTATCTATCGAGGCAAAAAACAAGCCGACTCATTGCAGGGTTTGATGGTCTTCTGTACGATGGTTGTGGGCATTGCTGGCCTCATCGGAGGCTTGCTGATGCTGTTTTTCACTCCATCTCTGGTTGCCTTCTGGAGTACACTACGACCAGAACATGCAGTTAACAATAAGGCGACGTTGGCTCAGATGACCCCCATGCTGCAATTGATGGCACCCATGATTCCACTTCTGGGTATGCAGGTGGTCTGGTTTGGTGGCTTGCGTGGTTTCAAAGCTTTCAAATGGCGCGTATTGGCAACCAGCATTTTGCAACCAATTGTGCAAATTTTTCTCCTGATCATCATGGCACGTTTCTTCCGCAACGTCACTGGGGTCGCGTTGGTTATGCTGGTCAGTACCCTGTTTAGCACACTACTCTATCTCTATTTCCTGTTCTATGAATTTTCGCGTGTCGCTTCGACAGAGCCAGAACAGTATGAGCTACGTGAGTGGCTAGTCTTTTCTACGCTCAATTTCCTGACGAATATTATCACCACCGTCCTTGACTCAATCGATACCTTATTGCTCGCATTCTATGGCATATCCAAAATTGATATCGGTCAGTATGGTGCGGCGATCAAATTTGGTCCCATCATCACCATGCCATTGTTATCCTTGAACATCATCTTTGCCCCCATCATTGCCGAATTACACAGCAAAGGTGAGCGACAAAAGCTAGAAGAGATGTTTAAGATTGTGACCAAGTGGGCCATTACCTTTAGCTTGCCTTTATTCTTGATTGCCTCATTGTTTTCAGCATACTTGCTGGGCTTATCGGGGACCGGTTATATTTCAGCATGGCCTCTGGTAATTGCGTTCTCGCTGGGCAATATGCTTGGGGCTGCCACAGGCTCAGTTGGCTCTATGCTGTTGATGACCGGCCATAATAAGCTCTCGTTTATTAACTCGCTGGTGGCCGTTGTTGTCAATGTCGTACTAGGTATCTTACTGACACCACGTTATGGGGCTATGGGTACAGCTCTCAGTACCGGCCTCGCTGTGTGTGTACTCAACATCATGCGGTTGGTTCAGGTAGGGGTGGTACTCAAGATGCAGCCCTATCGTTGGGATACACTCAAGCCTCTAGGAGCTGGTCTGTTGAGCAGCGCGATCACGGGCACACTGCTTTACTTGCTCAGTCACGCTCCTATTCATGACTCCTTTATCCTGGGACACGCCGTAATCTCGCTTGAACTAGGTTTAATACCTGTGTTTATCACCATCTACGTGGGTGTACTCATTGTTCTGAAACTAGATCCGGCTGATGAGATTGTCTTAAATGCACTGCGTAAGAAGTTGCGCAAGTTCGGCATTGGTAAGAAGAAAAAAAGTAAAAACAAAAACCAATTACAACAGGGGGTCGCGTAATTATGCGTACAGTGATTTTCGGTGTTGATGGTCTGACGTTTAGGGTTATGCACCCATTGATTCAGCAAGGAAAACTGCCCAATTTTAAAAAATTGAGCGAACAGGGCAGTGAGGCGATTCTGGAGTCCAAGTATCCACCGCTCACTCCTCCGGCGTGGACATCGCTCTCAACCGGCGTGAAACCCGCTCGTCATGGCATCTATGACTTCTGGGCCTATGAAGGAAAGCATGTGAGAGGGGCTTCACGCAAAACGCATATCCTCTCACGCAGACGTGCAGAGAAAGCTATCTGGAACATTCTAAGTGAATACGGCAAACAGGTATTGGTGGTGAACGTACCCGCCACCTATCCACCAGAGACGGTCAACGGCATCATGGTAAGCGGCTACATGACGCCCGGCAATGCAGCCGCGTTCACCTACCCAACAACCTTCAAGGAAGAAATCTTTCAAGTGGCTCCTCACTATCAAATCGACCTGGAAGTAGATGCCTATGAGCGTTTGAAACAGGTGGGCAAAGTCGGGCCAATCGTTGATGCCATCCTCCGTATGACCGAACAACGTACCAAACTCATGCTGCATATGCTCAAAGAGAAGCCCTGGGACTTTGCTTATCTGGTCTATATCGGCGCGGACCGCTTGCAACATCCGCTCTGGGAAGAAGTGATCTCTCTTGATCCACGCACCAATGAGTACTATGAGATGACCGACGATGCGCTGGGACAGGTATTAGCACTTCTTGGCCCGGACGACAGCCTCTTCGCCGTCTCCGATCATGGCTTCCGAGGACACAGCATCTACTTTGACATTAATGAATACTTCTATCAGAAAGGGCTGCTCTCGTTTGGTCCCGCCTTTGAAGCCAGTCGTCGCAAAGCGGGTCGAGCTGCACAAATAAGACAAATTGTAACTCGTCTGGGCCTGCGTTCACTGGCTCGTAAGGTCAAAAAGTCACTTAAGTCGGCAGGGCTGGGTGCACCGATTAGCGATGAGCAAGGCTTAAATAAACCCATCCTTGAAGATGTAGAGTGGGATAAGACACGCGCCTACGTTCCGTCCTTATCAGGCTTCCCATCCGGTTACGCCGATATCTTCCTGAGTCCTGATATGACGCAAGAGGAAATAACTGCCCTCTGCAACGATCTCAAACGGCAGCGTCATCCTAAGACAGGCCATCCACTCATCGATGAAGCTTTCACTACAGAGGTCTACGGTAGCGGCCAGTTCGCGCCCAGTGAGCCGCATCTCTTGCTTTTGCCCAATGATGACATTACTTTCCGTGTGGAGTTGGGTAATGAACGCATCTGGGAAGACCTGGGTAAAGCCTATGGTTCGCATCATAAGAATGGTATCTTTTATGCCTATGGCAAAGATATTAAACAGGGCTTTAAGGCTCCCAATGCCGAGATCTATGATCTCGTGCCTACCGTGCTACGCAGTATGGGATTACCTCTGCCCTATGCTTTCGATGGGCGTGTATTAGATGAGTTATTCGTTGAACAAAAAGCAGTAGAGCAGCATAATGTAGCCGTAAGTAACGGTGCTGAGAACGGACTGGCCCGGCGTAAACTCAAAAAGTTGCTCGAAGCATAGATAACTGTGTATCCCCGAAAGCCTGTCCTCTTTATGCATTTCTAGTAGGAGAAAGAAAAAGTAATATGCGTACAGTCATCTTTGGCGTCGATGGCCTGACGTTTCGCATTATCCACCCATTGATAGAGCGCGGCGAATTGCCCAACTTTAAGAAGCTCCAGGATGAAGGTTGTGAGGCCATCTTTGAGTCCAAGTATCCACCACTCACGCCACCAGCATGGACATCGCTTTCGACCGGCTTGAGACCTGCTCGCCATGGCGTCTATGATTACTGGATTTATGCTGACGAAGCCAAAAAAGGCGTCACTCGCAGCGTACATGTACAGACACAGCGTCGCGCTGAAAAGGCCATCTGGAATATTCTAAGTGAATATGGCAAAGAGGTACTGGTCATTAACGTACCGGCCACGTATCCACCAGAGACGGTCAACGGTATTATGGTCAGTGGCTACCTGACACCCAGCACCGAGATTGAGTTTACCTATCCGGCTACCTTTAAGGAAGAACTATTCCAGGTTGCACCTCAATACCAAATCGTTCCTGGCGCGGAATATGAGAACCTGCGCCTGAAATTGCAGGTTGGTGGCATGGTGGATGTCCTTTGTCGCATGACAGAGCAACGTACCAAACTTATTATGCACATGCTCACCGAGAAACCGTGGGATTTCTGCTACCTGGCCTATGTCTGCTGTGATCGCCTCCAGCATCAACTCTGGGAAGAAGCCATTGCTCTTGATCCACGCACTAACAGATACTATAAGATGCTCGACGACGCATTGGGGCAGATTATGGCTATGCTCGGTCCTGATGATAACCTCTTCGTCATATCCGATCACGGTTTCCGTGGGCACCATAGCTACTTCGACATCAACGAATATCTGCTCAGCAAAGGGCTACTTACTCTTGAGCCAAAGGTACAGGAGGCACGCAAGCAATCAGGACGTGCCAGCATGCTTAAACATATCGCGAACCGCCTCGGTCTGCGTCCTCTCGCCCGTAAGCTGAAACGCTCTCTCAAAGCAGCAGGGATCTGGGAGAATGCTGGTATCGATGCCGCTCGACCTCTGCTCGAAGATATTGACTGGGACAAGACCCTGGCTTATGTTCCCTCTTTCTCCGGCTTCCAAGGCGGCTATGCTGATGTTTTCCTGAGTCCAGATATCACTGAGGAGCAAATTCAAGAACTCTGCGACGACCTCAAACGCCAGCGTGACCCCAAGAACGGTCAACCCTTGATCGACGCTATCTATACCACCGAGGTCTTTGGCTCAGGCCCCTATGCTCCTAAAGAGCCGCACCTGTTACTGCTGGCTCAGGATGGGATAACCTTCCGCATGGAGATGGGCAATAAACACATCTGGGAGGACATTCGCAAAACGTTCGGCTCACACCATAAAAATGGCGTTCTTTACGCCTATGGCAAAAACTTCAAGCGTGGTTTTAAAGCTCCCAATGCCGAAGTTTTTGACCTGGTACCAACTGTACTCACCAGTATGGATCTGCCTTTCCCCTACAGCTTCGATGGTCGCATCCTGGACGAATTGTTTGTTGAGAGCAAGCAGGCGCAGCAGACCGCGACTGAGACTGCTAACGGCAGTGAAGGTGGCTTGGCTCGTCGCAAGCTCAAGAAGCTGCTTGAGGCATAAGTGTTCTCCAAGCGAAAAGGGCGATGATCTGCGCAGATCATCGCCCTTTTCGCTTGGAGAACTATTAGCCCATATCCGGGTTGCTGTTATCGTTCAGATACGCTGGCACGGTCGGCACACCAGGCACAACATGTGACATATGTGCACCTACTGCAGGACAGGTATAAGTGGCTGGATTGAAAGGAGCTGTCCAACTCGTTGGCTGGTTGGCGTTGCCATCACCAAAGACGAAGTAGTAGGACTTGCAACCCGTTGGCAAGGTCATTGTAGACTGAAAGAGGGCCCCAGTACTCATATTACAAGTACTAGAACACTTCATCGGATAGGATTTGTTATCGATGTACACCATTGCCGAGGTGGGAGCCTTGCCATTGATTTCGGTATACGTGGTCTGGAATGTGAAAGTCGTGGTACTGCTGGCTGCGCCTGAATTGGTCAGGATCAGCGGCGTAATCGAAGGGTTTGATGAGTTTTCGTAGTAAGCAGGACCTGAACCATCATCAAAGACAAAGCGGTGGTAGTGATTGCCAATACTGAGTGTATTGATGCTGAACGTATAGTTTACACCAGTTTTCGGATTGCCCCCTTGCGCGGTCATTGGATACTTGGTACCATCAATATCGACCTCTGCCCTCGTTGCCGGAAGCCCATTGAATGATTGGTAGATGGCAGTATAGGTAATGGTTGTGCCAGGTAAGGCCGCATTTTGGCTCAGGCCGGTGGTAACTCTAAACCGGTGTATTTCAGGGCCAGAGTAGGGTATACCATTATCCGGTAGCGTCACCGTTCCACCTTGACCAGCAGAAGTACTGAAGGTATAGGTGTGCGAAATGCCATACTTTAACCTTGTCTTGTACTGATACAGTTTGCCCTGTTTGTTTGTTGCCATGTACTGCATCTGATACGATGTGCCATCAATGTTTACATTGATCATAGGATTACTACTGGTGCCTGCATAGATAACACTATAGGTGTAAGTATCTTGCGATGAACCTACATCTGGATTCACACCGCCTTGCAATGGGTGAGAGTTATATGATACGCCCTTGGCTATCTGCAGTATCGTTGAATATGGGACAGGCTTGAGAATCAATGGCTGTAGAGGTGTTTGGTTAAAATCGAAGAAATCCATCAAGTCGCTGGTCTGAGAGAGGCTGTCTCGCTGGCCCAACGCGCCTTCACCCAGCCCAAAATTCCCTTCAATAAACTTGACGAAAGAACTGAATTCACCCTGTACATGGGAGATGTAGCCGGATTTGGCATAGGGGGAGATCACGATCAAGGGAACGCGTGGCCCCAAGCCAACGCCATCGATGACCGGTGGCACCACATGATCGTACAAGCCCCCCCAATCATCCCAGGTCAGGAAAATGGCCGTATTGGCCCAATATTTGCTTTGCATAATGGCGTTGACTGCGCCCGTGACAAAATCCTCACCGGCCCCTATTTGATAGGGTTCGTGATCACTGGCATTGCTAGGGGGCATCACCCAGGTTACCTGAGCTAGCTTGCCAGCCTGTACATCTGTCGCGAACTGAGCAGGTTGAATGTTCTTCACTGTATGCAGAGATTGCAACATGGCCGGAGCATTCCAGATGCCTTCCTGATTGTAGTAATTCCAGCTAATGCCGTGCTGATCGAGGAGATTGGGCAGGGTGGTAATGGGCAGGCAGGGATACTGCCAGTAGTTTTTAGCCGCAACGTTGCGCGAGTAAATCAGATCGTTTTGTGCTGAGAAACAGCCAGTCTGCGCTCCTGCATCCCACAAACCCCCATTCTGTGCAGCTACCATGGCCATATGGTTGGGGGTACTGTCACCAATCGAAGAGGTAAAGAAGTTATCGCTGAGGCCAAAGTGTTGGGCATAACTCCAGTAGTTGGGAATATCGGCCTGCGTAAACTGAACATAGCCACGCTGGGGAAATTCATCCATTTTGCCCCCATCGATGGCAGCATAACCGCTGGGGCCATTATGTTCAAAATCGAAGGTGGGATCAGGAGCATGAGCTTCTGTATATCCATTGACGCCGGGGAACCGCCCCAACATGTGGTCAAAGGTACGGTTTTCCATCATGATGACCACAACGTTTTTAATCGGTGTTGTCGCGCTCGCTTTTGCTTGCGTATTGGCTTGCGCTGGATGGAAGGCTCCTGTGGGTAGTGCTCGCCAGAGTATTACAGCTAGCACAGCCAATAGAGCAATGGAAGTAGTTATCCGTTTGAAATTGTGCATACGCCCCTCTTCATTAATGAGATGTAAGTCAGACAGGCAAATTTTCATTGATTTACACTTGGCCTGTATTTTTGCTGAATCGGAAACCCCTTCCGCTAGTTACGGCCCGCTTGAGTCACCTGGATCACCACTAGCGTCAGACTCAGAGGGTAAATACCCATCTGGGTTATGGAAGTGATCGGGAGTGATCATGGTACCATGAGGTACAGCTTTGACGTTGAGTCCGACATTTGGCCCCGCGTAGATACTCGGTGCAAAAGGATCAGCCCAACTAGTATTGGTATTGGCAAAGAGGAAGAAGAACTGGTGGTTGGTGCCGGTCGGCAGTGTAAACGTTGCCGTGAAAGTTGCACCCGTTTTATATGGGCATTTGCCAGAAGAACCCAAGACACACTTCATCTGATGCCCAACATTATCCACGTATACCATCGCCACCGTTGGGGCATTGCCCGCCGCGCTCATAAAGGTCGTCTGGAACGTAAAGGGCGTCGTACTGTTGCCCGATGTTGGGTTGACCTGAGAGTTTGAGAGCATAATAGGGGTGATCAACGGAATATCGGAGCCATCGTAAATCGCCAGACCAGAACCATCATCGAAACGGAAACGATGATAGTGTTCTCCCACTGCTAAGGTAGTGGTAGTGTACTTATAGAGTACCCCTGTTTTGTAGTTGTAGGGCGGTGAACTCGCTGGTGTTAAGGCATGTGGTATGGTATCGATATCCACGTAAGTCGTGGTAGGAGGGGTGTTGGTTGGCGACTGGTAGAGATTTGAATAGGTGATGGTTTGACCTGACAGAGCCACAGGAGGAGTTACGACATTTTGCACGCTGAAAGGATGTACTTCTGGACCAGGAAATGGAGCCGATCCATAAGGCAGTGTCATTGTGCCACTTACATCAGAAAACGTAAAGGTATAGGTGTGTGAGCCAAGAGGCAGTTTCGTGGAGTACTGGTAAAGCGTTCCCTGTCCTGGCACTTGCATCAGCACTGACATAGCATGAGCAGTACCATCGATATTGACGTTATGTACAGCAGGATTAGGATTGGACAGGGTATACATCACGTCGAATTTGAAGAAGTCGAGCGGACCACCGACGGATGGATACAGCGTACCCTGTGGAATATTGCCGCCATTAGGGACGGCGAGGGCCGTCGAGAAGTTTAGCATGGGCAGGATCAGCGTCTGTTGGGGTGTTTGACTGAAGTCAAAGAAATCCATTAAGTCGCTGGTCTGCTTCACGGCATCGCGCTGGCCCAGAGCACCTTCGCCCAGACCGTAATCCCCTTCAATAAACTTGACCAAGGAGCTAAATTCCCCCTGTACATGGGAGATGTAGCCGGATTTGGCATAAGGTGAGATGACGATGAGAGGCACACGGGGTCCCAGGCCCAGATTGTCAATGGTGGGAGGTGGCACGTGATCATAGACGCCGCCCCAGTCATCCCAGGTGAGGAAGATGGCAGTATTAGCCCAGTAGGGGCTTTGCATGATGGCGTTGATCTGCTTGGCGACAAAGTTTTCGCCACCCTGCCAGGGTGCAGGTGGATGGTCGCTAGTCATGCCAGAAGGAGGAGTGATCCAGGAGACATCGGCCAGATTGCCCGACTGCACATCAGTGACGAATTGGCCCGGAGTATGATGATTGTTTGGTGAATTGAAGGTAGATTGGATCATCAGGGGTGGATCCCAGAAACCAGAAGTGCTGTAATACTTCCATGTTATGCCAGCATTGTCGAGTAATTGTGGCAAGCTATTGATATTGTAGCAAGGATAACCCCAATAGGCATGCCCTGTGGAGAGTTGCTTGGAGTAAAGCAAGGTGTTTTGTACTGAAGTACAACCTTGTTCAGGATGGGAGTCATAGACACCGCCAGTTTGCGCGGCAATCATGGCCATGTGATTGGGAGTGCTGCTGGTGGCCATCGACGAAAAGAAATTGTCGCTCAGGCCAAAGTGCTGGGCGTAGCTCCAGTAGTTGGGAATATCCGACTGGTCGTACTGGATAGAGCTGCGGAGGGGAAACTGATCCATCTTACCACCATCGATAGCGGCAGCCGTAGAAGCTGCACTGTGGCTATAGTCGTTGCGCATGGGGTTTGAGGCATGCTGATCGGTGTAGCCGTTGACACCGGGGAAGCGTCCGAACATATTATCAAACGAGTGGTTTTCCTGCATAATCACCACAATATGCTGAATGGGTGTCGTTGGTGATGCTTTGCCTCGTGTGCTGGCCTGGACAGAGGTGTGTGCGCGGTTGTAAATAGTGGCCAGAGCTGGAAAACCCTGCCAGATTGCTATTCCTACAATAGCGATAGAGGCGATAAGCAAATACCATCGTTTAGTCATATGATCTCTTTCTCGCTTTTCTACCAGCCAGGAATGCAGCGGGCAATTCGCCACACCCTCAAGCTGGAGTGGTGGCCGCAATGAATTATGCTCCTACTCATACGTAGCCTGTTAATCCATTTGCAGTTTTCAATCTAGCGAAGTGTAACAGCAATGCT
>Ga0137377_10004700_pt1 | contig 10790 bp, 10 predicted proteins | sample SagtaG_22_FD_104815 | JGI IMG/M metagenome (GOLD analysis project Ga0137377, IMG submission 104815) | Vadose zone soil microbial communities from Sagehorn Ranch, Mendocino, California, USA - Sage2_L_40_16 metaG | ecosystem: Environmental > Terrestrial > Soil > Vadose zone | place: USA... | reverse complement strand
GTGGCCGAGCCCATGCCCGAAATGCCCCCCATGTCCGGTGGCTTCGATCATGTCCCTGGCAACCGCGTCGAGGTCGCTCACGTCCATGCCAGGGCGCACCGCGGCAACGCCAGCCGCCTGAGCCTCGGTGACAATCTGATAGATCTCTCGCTGCCAGGCAGACGGCTTGCCGAGCGCGACAGTCCTGGTCATGTCGGCGTGATAGCCGCCGCACTGCGCGCCGCAGTCGACCGTGACCAGGTCCCCGGGCTCGAACCGGCGGCCTCCGGGGATGTGATGCGGTATCGCGCCGTTCGGTCCGCTCGCGACGATGCTGTCGAACGCCAGCCCGTCCGCGCCGAGGTCGATCATCGTCCGCTCCAGCGCGAGGGCGTACTCTCGCTCGGTTACGCCCGGGCGGAGCCGGTCCAGCACCGCGGAGAAAGCCTGCGCCGTGATCGAGCATGCCCGCTCGAGCAGCGTGATCTCCTCCTCGTCCTTGACCATCCGCAGCTGGTCGACCGCGCTTCCGGCCCCGATGAGTTCTGGTCCGGCCTGACCCGGCTCGCCGCCGGTCAGCTCGCGGTGCGCGTGCACCGTCATCACGTGGTCCTCGAAGGCGACGGTCCCGAGTCCGCCCGCGCGTGCCAGGTCAATGAGCGCGCGGGCCACGTCACGCTCGACGAGCAGCTCGATCTCAGGGCAACCCCGCTCGGCTGTCCCTGCGTACCGGGAATCGGTGGCCAGGACCGCGGTGCCTGGGGCGGGAATCAGCACCGCGGAGTTGGAGCTGACCAGGCCGGTCAGGTAGCGCACATTGACGCCGCTGGTGACCAGGACGGCATCGGCCCCGAGACCCGCGGCGACGGCGGCTGCCCGGTCCCGGCGAACGGCATGCATCTGCGGCATATCCGAACTCTACGGGTCAATCGTCTCGCGGCGCGCCATGGCGTCCTGGCTCACGATCGCCGGACCGGGATCGTCGCCGACAATCACGCCGCCGCCGCGGCTCCAGGTCAGGTACCGCCAGCTCAGGTTCACCAGCGCCGAGATCCGGTTCCTGCCGCCCAGCAGCGTGACCAGGTGCAGCGCGAGCCAGGCCAGCCAGGCGAGCGTGCCCCTGGCCCGGATCCGGCTCGGCAGCTCGACGACGGCCGAGCGGTGCCCGATCGTCGCCATGATGCCCTTGTCCTTATAGCGGAAGGGCTGCGTCGGCAGGCCGGACGCCAGCCGGCTGATCTGGGTCGCCGCGTGCCGTCCGTGCTGGATCGCCGGCTGTGCGAGCTGCGGCTGTGGATCCCCGTCGATGATCGCGATGTCGCCAGCGGCGAACACCCGGTCCTGGCCGGCGACGCGGAGGTCAGACCCGGCGCGCAGCCGCCCGCCACGGCCGGTCGGGAGGCCGAGCTTGCCGATCCATTCAGGCGCGGCAACCCCGGCGGCCCACACCGTGACATCGCTGGGCATCTCCTCGTCGGGGATCCCGTCGTCGCCCCGGCCTCGGTCCCCGCTGGCGATCCGCACGTGGGCGGTGGCCACTTCCGTGATCTCGGTGCCCAGCAGCACTTCCACGCCGCGGTCCAGCAGCTCTGTCCTCGCGTAGTCGCGGAGCGGCCCGGCGAACGGAGCGATGAGCGCCTGCCCCAGCTCGATGAGCCTGACGTGGATCCTGGCCTGGTCGATCTCGGGGAACGAGGCTGGCAAGGCGATGTTCCGCAGCTCGGCCAGCGTCCCTGCCAGCTCGACGCCGGTCGCTCCGCCGCCGGCGACGGTGATGTTGAGGTCCCTGGTGTCGCCGGGCGCGCTGCGCCGTTCCAGCTCGGTCATCAGCTGATCGCGCAGGATGATGGCGTCCCGCCTGGTGTACAGGCTGAGGGCATTCTCGGCGGCGCCGGTTACGCCGAAGAAGGCGGCGCTGACACCGGTCGCCAGGACCAGGTAGTCGTAGCCGACCACCGATCCGTCCCGCAGCAGGAGCTGCCTGCGGTCGGTGTCCAGCCCGGTGATCTCGCCCTTGCGGAGATGGGCGCCCGCCTTGCGGACGGCCGTCCAGGCCGGGTAGGCGACGTCAGCGGCCGTGAGCCCAGCGGTGGCGACCTGATAGAGGAGCGGCTGGAAGGTGCTGTAGGCGTTGCGGTCGACGAGCGTGACCCTGACCCGCGACCTGGCTGGCCAGCGGTGCCTGCGGCGGAGCCTGGCCAGCTCGCTCAGCGCGGTCAGGCCGGCGAATCCCGCCCCAGCCACCACGATCCGCAGGTCACCAGCGCCGTCTGCGGGTTCGGCGAGATCAGCCATATTTTGAGCGTACCGAGCGCTCAGCCGGCGCCCGGCGTCGCCATCCGCGCGGTGACGTAGTCATGTTCCGCGGGGGGCAGGCCGGCCGCGAGTGCACGGTCATAGCCAGCCGTAGCCTCGGCGTCCCTGCCCAGTCTGCGCAGCAGTTCGGCCCTGGCGATGTGTAGCTGCGGCCACCGGTCAAGGCGCCCTTCCCGGGCGAGCCGGTCCAGGATCTCGAGCCCGGCCGCCGGGCTCTCGGCCATGGCGACGGCTACCGCGAGGTTAGCCAGGACCACGGGAGTCGGCTCGTACCTGGCGAGCTCGCGATACAAGGCTGCGATCTGGGGCCAGTCGGTGTCCTGCGCTGACGATGCGGTGGAATGACAGGCGGCGATCGCGGAGTGCAGCTGGTAAGGACCTGGCCGGCCTGCGCGGAGCGCGGACTCGACCAGCCGCTCACCCTCGGCGATCTGCTCGTGGCTCCAGAGCGTTCGGTCCTGGTCGGAGAGCAGGACGAGCGAGCCGTCTGGCCCGGTCCTTGCCGCCCGGCGGGCGTCGGTCAGCAGCAGCAGCGCCAGCAGGCCGGTGACCTCCGGTTCGGCGGGCAGCACCCGGCGAAGCTGGCGTGCCAGCGCGATCGCCTGCTCACAGAGATCGGCCCGGACCAGACTCGATCCTGCCCCGCCGACGGCGAGGTGGCCCTGCGTGAAGACCAGGTAGACGACGCGAAGCACCGCATTGAGGCGCTCGTCGAGCGCCTCAGGACCTGGCACCGTCAGCGGTATCCCGGCCTGGCGAATCTTGCGTTTCGCCCGGACCAGGCGCTGCGCCATCGTCTGTTCAGGGACGACGAAGGCAGCGGCGATCTCCGCGGTTCGAAGGCCGCAGACCGCGCGCAGCGTCAGCGCGATCCTGACGGCGGGATCGAGCGCCGGATGGCAGCACGCGAAGATCAGCGCGAGCTCGTCGTCACCGACCTGGCCGGGAGACGGCTGCTGCGCCGCGGACGGCCAGGGCCCGTCGGCGAGATCCTTGGCGGCCTCCGCCTCGCGGGTCGTCCTGAGCGTGTCCCGGCGGATCAGGTCGACGGCCTTGTGCCACGCCGTGGTGATCAGCCAGGCGCGCGGGCTCGGCGGAATGCCGTCGCTGGGCCACTGGGCGACGGCCGCGGCACAGGCTTCCTGGACCGCGTCTTCGGCGATCTCCAGGTCGCCGGATCGGCGGGTGATGCTCGCGACCGCCGCCCACCAGTGCTCGCGCAGCACAGCATCCAGCTGATGGCTGCTCGCGGCGCGCGCCACCTCAGGCCGGAGCGGCGACGGCGATAACGGGGCGGATCTCGATCGATCCCTCGGTCGCCGTCGGCAGCGTCGCCGCCCACTTCAGCGCCTCGTCCAGGTCCGCGCACTCGACCAGCGTGAAGCCGCCGAAGTGCTCCTTGATCTCGGCGGCTGGCCCGTCAGTCAGCAGCACCTCGCCATCGCTGATCCGCAGGGTGCTCGACGCCGAGGCCGGCTGCAAGGGAGCGCAGTCCAGCAGGACGCCGGCCCGCGCCATCGCGCCTGTCGCGGCGGTCCAGCGCCCGTACCACTCCGCGTGCTCCGCCGTTCCTGGTTCGGGCAGCGGCCGGTCCGGTCCGTAGAGCAGGAACAAGTACTTCATAGCCCGGTTACCTCTCCGCTCGTGCCGGACTCTAACGTCCGGCTCACGCAGGTAATCGAACGAGAGCCACGCAGATCGACACGGCGGGCGGAAGATCAGCCGGCCATCTCCTTGATCTGCTCCACCAGCCTGACCCGGCCCTCGTGCGTGGCCGCGACGGGCTGGACGTTCAGCGTCGTCACGCCGGACTCCTTCAGCGCGGCGATCCGCTCGGCCACGTGTGCCTCGGGCCCGATCAGCGAGATCCCCTCGAGCAGCGAGCGCGGGACGAGCGCTGCAGCCTCGTCCTTCCGGCCGTCCAGGTAGGCGTCCTGGATCGCGACCGCCTCATCCGGGTACCCGTAGTCCGACGCCAGCTTGGTGTAGAAGTTCTGCCCGCGCGCTCCCATCCCCCCGATGTACAGCGCCATCACCGGCCGGCCGAGGTCGACGAGGTCGGCGACTTCGGCACCGATCGCGAGCGTCGCCTGGGCGATGACGTCGAGCGGCGGCAGCGAGGGATCGCGCTTGGCTGTGCCAGCCCCGAGCGCCGGTCCCCAGATGCTGGCCGCCTTCTCAGGGAAGTAGAAGATCGGCTGCCAGCCCTCGGCCAGCTCGGCGGCCATGGCCGTGTTCTTCGGGCCGACCGCGGCCAGGATGATCGGGATCCGCTCCCTGACCGGATGGTTGATCAGCTTGAGCGCCTTGCCGAGGCCGGTGCCCCGGTCGGGCGGCAGCGGTATCTGGTAGTGCTTGCCGTCGTGCACCAGTCGCTCCCGGCGCCACACCGCTCGGCAGATCTCGATCGTCTCCCGGGTCCGTCCGATCGGGGCGTCGTAGGGCACGCCGTGCCAGCCCTCGATGACCTGCGGTCCTGACACGCCGATGCCCAGGTTGAACCGCCCGCCGGAGACGTAGTCCAGGCCGGCGGCCGTCATCGCGGTGAGCGTCGGCGTCCTCGTGTACAGCTGCATGATCCCGGAGGCCAGCTGGAGCCGCTCGGTCCTGGCAGCCACGTAGCCGAGCTGGCTGACCGCGTCGTAGCTGTACGCCTCGGGCACGAAGACGATGTCCAGGCCCGCCTTCTCATAGTCGGCCAGCTCGGCGACGGTCTCGGCGAAGCCGCCCGCGTAGTTGAGTGACATTCCGATGCGCAACGGGAGCTCCCGGGGATGGCCGTGACCGGACAGTGTCTTCAAGGTGCGCGAACCCGCGCAAGTGGCATCGTAGCTGGCCGCAGATCGGCCGTCACGACTCCAGCAGCCCCGCGATCGCCCGGAGCGCGAGCTGGTAGGAGGTGAACCCGAAGCCAGCGATCGTCCCGTCGGCGACGGCGGCCACCACGGAGTTGTGCCGGAACGTCTCACGCGCCGCCGGGTTTGAGATGTGCACCTCGACCAGCGGCGCGGTGCGCATGGCCAGGGCGTCGCGCAGCGCGTAGGAGTAGTGCGTGAACGCGGCTGGGTTGAGTACGATCGGCACCCGCCCGTCCGCAGCCTCATGAACCCATGCGATTAGTTGTGACTCGTCGTCGGTCTGCCGGAAGTCGACGGCCAGCCCGAGCTCGGCGGCCGTCGCGTCGCATGCCTGCCGCAGGTCATCGAGCGTCGCTGTGCCGTAGACATCGGGCTCGCGGGAACCGAGCCTGGCCAGGTTCGGCCCGTTCAGCACCAGCACCGGCCGCATATCAGACCTCCTCGTAAGCCCGCGCGAGCAGGTCCTCTGGCGGGTCGGCGAAGATGCCCGGCTTCGCCAGCCCGTCGAGCACGACCAGCCGCAGGTGCTGGCCTCTCGTCTTCTTGTCCACCGACATCGCGTCCCGCAGCGCGGCCCAGGAACCGTCCCGGTACGTCGTCGGCAATCCGACGGCGGCCAGGATGGCCCGGTGCCGATCGGCTGTCGGCGCGTCGAGCCTGCCGGACAGCCTGCCGACGGCGGCAGCGAACGTCATCCCGACCGCGACGGCCTCGCCGTGCCTGATCGCGTACTGCTCGGCGCGCTCGATGGCATGCCCGAGCGTGTGCCCGTAATTCAGGAACTCCCGCTGACCAGCTTCTCGCGGGTCAGCGGCGACGACAGCGGCTTTCATCCGGATCGCGCGCTCGACAAGCTCACGCTCGTGCGGGCCGCCGGGCGCGGCCGCCGCTGACGGGTCACGCTCGATCAGGTCCAAGATGGCCGGGTCGGCGATGAATCCAGCCTTGATCACCTCCGCCAGCCCGCTGACGTACTCCTCGCGCGGCAAGCTCGCGAGCGTGTCCAGATCGGCCAGCACGCCAGCCGGCGGATGAAACGCGCCGACCAGGTTCTTGCCAGCGGCGATGTTGATCCCCGTCTTGCCGCCGATCGCCGCGTCGACGATCGCGAGCAGCGTCGTCGGCACCAGCACCACGCGCACGCCGCGCAGCCAGGTGGCCGCGACGAATCCGGCCAGGTCGGTGACCGCCCCGCCGCCCAGCCCGATGATCACGTCCGAGCGCGACAGCCGGTGTGCTGCCAGCCGTGACCACAGCGCCGTCGCCACGCTAATGTCCTTGGCCTGCTCGCCAGCGGGGACCGGCTCGAGGCGGACGGTGTAGCCCGCCGCGGTCAGCGCCTCGCAGGCCGGCCGCACCAGCTTCTGGAGTTCTTCGGCGTGGATCAGCGCGACGGTGCTCGCCAGGCCGCCGGCCAGCCCGGGTAGTTCGCCGGCGATGCCGGCCCCAAGGACGACGTCGTACGGCTGCTCGCCGCCGACGCGGATCCTGGTCGCCGTCATGGTGCGGTCAGCCGGCCCGCGATGTCGTCGGCGATCTCGGCCGGCTCCCTGTCGTCGGTGCCAACCGTGATCGTCGCGAGGCGCTGGTAGACCGGGATCCGCTGGTCGAGCAGGATCTTGAGGGTCGCGCGCGGATTGCCGATGAGCAGCGGGCGTGCCTGGTTGAAGCCGACGCGCCTGGCCGTCTCCGCGAATCCGGTCTCGAGGTAGACGACCGTGTGCCTGGCGAGCCCCGCCTGGGTCTGCGGATCGAGCACGGCTCCGCCGCCGAGGGCTACGACTCCCCCGCCGTCATCCAGCGCGCGAGCGACCGCCGCTCGCTCGAGTTCGCGGAAGACGGGCTCGCCGTCCTCGACGAAGATATCGCTGACAGGCTTGCCGGCGACCGACTCGACCACGGCGTCGGTGTCGGTGAACCCAACGCCGAGACGGCCGGCCAGCAGCGCGCCGACTGTCGTCTTGCCTGATCCAGGCGGGCCGATCAGGACGGCAACAGGCGCCGGCCTGGTGACCGGATCTGCGGCGCTCATCGGATCACCAGGTTTTCCAGGTAGCCGCAGATGTTCCTGCGGGTTTCTTCGATGCTGTCCCCGCCGAACTTCTCGAGCACGGCGTCGGCGAACACCAGCGCGGCCATCGCCTCGGCGACTACGCCGGCGGCGGGCACGGCCGTCACGTCGCTGCGCTGGTTGATTGCCTTGGCGGGCTCGGCGGTGCGGACGTCGACCGTCGCCAGCGCCCGCGGGACCGTCGAGATCGGCTTCATCGCTGCCCTGACCCTGATCGGGTCGCCGGTGCTCATGCCGCCCTCGATGCCGCCCGCCCTGTTGGTCAGCCGCCGCACGCCCCCCGGGCCGGGCTCGATCTCGTCGTGCGCTTGCGAGCCGCGCCGTGCCGCGGTGGCGAAGCCGTCGCCGATCTCGACGCCCTTGATGGCGTGGATGCTCATCAGCGCTCCGGCCAGCCTGGCATCGAGCCGGCGGTCGCCGTGCACGTGGCTGCCCAGGCCGGGCGGCAGCCCGTGCGCGACAACCTCGATCACGCCGCCGAGCGTGTCGCCGGCCTTGCGGGCGGCGTCGATCTCGGCGACCATCGCGGCGCTGGTGGCCTGGTCGAAGCAGCGGACCGGATCGGCGTCCACCTCGGCGCGGTCCGCCGGGCCCGGCAGCGTGCCGTCCGGGACGGTGATCGCGCCGATGGCGACGACGTGGCTCAGGACCTCTGCCCTGGCGACCTGCGCGAGGAACCTCCTGGCCAGCTCGCCGACGGCGACGCGGGCCGCGGTCTCCCGCGCGCTCGCCCGCTCCAGTACCGGCCGGGCGTCGTCGTGACCGTACTTCTGCATCCCGGCGAGGTCAGCATGCCCAGGCCGGGGCCTGGTCAGCGGCTCGTAGCGGGCCTGCCCTTCGAGCTCGGCCGCTAGCACAGGATCGGGCGACATGACGGTCTCCCACTTGGGCCACTCGGTGTTCGCGACCGTGATCGCGACCGGGCCGCCGAGCGTGCGCCCGTGCCGGACGCCGCCGGTGATCTCGACCTTGTCTTGCTCGAACTTCATCCGTGCACCGCGGCCGTACCCGGCTCGCCTGCGTGCCAGCGCGGCGGCGACGTCCGCACCGGTGACCTCGACGCCGGCCGGCAACCCTTCGCAGATAGCGACCAGGGCCCTGCCGTGGGACTCCCCGGCGGTCAGCCAGCGCAGCATGCAATCGATCTTGCCATGCCCCGCCACCAGACTGTGCGCTCGCGTGCGTGGCTCACGCGAGCGCGCCCGCGCGGCCCAGCCAGATGGCGACGCCGCGGCGCAGCCGGCCGCCAAGCCGCTCCATCACCGCGCCCCCTACTTCGGCGGCGAGCTCAGTCACCTCGTGCCTGGCCCCTTCGTCTGACAGCGTGAGCGCGATCACCAGGTCGCTGTCGGCGCCCCCCGGGCGGAGCTCGAATCCGGCCACCGCCAGCTGCCCGGCCAGGATGTCGGAGACCACCTCGTGGACGTCGGAGTCAGCGCAGGGCGGGGGAGCCGTCTGACCGCGGGCCAGCGCGGCCAGCCTGGCACCCTCGACGGCGATCGGCACGGGACCTGCGACGTCGATGACGACCGCGCAGGAGTCCGCGGTGGCGGCACTCCAGACGCGGCTGGCTGGCGCCGGGACTGGCCTGGCGTCGGGCTGCCACGCACGCATGGAGTCCAGCGACGTGAAGGCAGGAATCGCCCGGCGGCCGTCCAGCCCGATCAGGGTCGGCATCGCCATGTCGGTCGCTTTCTCCCCTGCCCGCCCGGCACCTGGCTGAGCAGGTGGCCCGGCGCCTGGCTGACCCGGCTCGATCTGCCCCGGCTCGATCTGCCCCGGCTCGATCTGCACAGCGAGCACCGCGACGACCGGCACGAGCAGTCGGCTCTCCGCCAGTATCGTCAGCGCGGCCTGCTCGCTGCCCTGGCCGGCCGCGAAGGCTCGCAGCGACTCGGCCACGCCAGCGTCCGCGCCGCCGTCGTCGTCGCGGAACGCGGGGTCAGGACCACTGATGCCGAGCACAGCCCCACTGTAGTTCGGTGTCATCGGGGCAACCCTTGCAGGAGGCTCGCCGGGCGCAAAGCGGCATCTTAATCTAGTCGTGGCAACCCAGACGGATCAGGCGCTAGTAATCTGACGCCCGACACAGTTCCACTTCTCACCGTAAGTTGGGCACGTAACTTGCGTTTTGAGAGTTTCATTGAACTGCATCTCATCGCTACACAGGGGAGCGCGTGCGCAACATCGCTCAGGCAACGTCGCTCGTCGCGCCGGGAACGCTGATGCAAAAGCCGATCCCGCCGCGACTGGTCGAGCCGTACCTGACCGGCCGCCGCACCGTGATCGCCGGATTCGTCTACCGGGCCGCCGACACCTCGTTCACCGATCCCGCAGATTTCTGCACCGCGCTCGACCTCGGCTACGACGGCTCTGAGTTCCGTCCCGACATGGCCGAGCTCTACGTGCTCCGGTGGACAGCCTCGACCCTCGAGGTCTATCAGGTCCCCTACTCCCCCGAGCGGGGTGGCGACTGGACGGGCAAGCCGCCATTCACCGGCTCCGGCTACACCTCCTGGGCGAGCCGCCCGATCCCCGAATTCTTCGTCGACTTGATGCCGATCCCGGTGGGCGCCGAGATCTACCGGATCGCTCAGGGGCGCGCAGACTTCACCGCACGATACGACGGGCAAGTCTGGCTCAGGCCTGCCGAGGGGATCTGAACGAGATGCGATATCGGCTGCTTGCTAGCTACCAGGGGGCTCCCTACGAGGCCGGTCTCGGTCCTGAGGAGACCGGCGTGGTCCTCTTCGCGGCGTGCCCGCCGCCCGAAGACCTTGGCTTCGAGCCCGCGACCGGGCACTGGCGCAAGCACGTGGACAGAACTGACGTCCAGACGCTGTATGAATCGCGGCCGCTCGGCATGTTCCGCGGCGAGCGCTGCGTCGTGCTCGACGACCTCACCGACCGCCTGCACATCGCGTACCTGGGGCATGACGCGTACCAGGCCGAGCAGCTCGGCTACTGGGAGGTTGACCGGGGCGTCTTCGAGCTCATCACGCCCCGCCAGGAAGTGACGGAGATCGCCGAGCAACGGCTCCCGGTCGCAGCGCCAGGCGACAAGACCGCCTCGCCGCCGCCCCCGCAGCCCGGTCCGCCACCCGAGCTGCCCTACGGCCAGGCGACAGGACAGGCCAACGGCTCGCGGACGCGCCTGCCAGCGCCCGACCTGCTGGCCGGCCCGGAACGACTCGCGTCAGAACACCCACCTCTCGATGACTATCTGCATGGTTTCCCGCATTACGCCGGCCATCCTGAGCACGGCAGGCGCAGGCCAGGTGAGCTAGGCCGGCCGGGCGGCCCTGGCCGGGTGCCGATGCCCGCCGCGGCTGAGCAGCCGCTGCCGCTGGAGGCCGAGGCCATGCGCGCGGCGAGCGCGGCGGCGAGGAGAGCCAAGCAGAGTCAGCCCGCGGGCCTCTCCGAGCCGTCCAGCGTGCCGCCGCCAGGCCCCGACAACACCGGCTCGGTTCCCTCGTGGACGCCGCGGCCGCACGTACCGGCGCCGCCGCACGTGCCGGCGCCGCTTCCATCGCGCGCTGAAACGGCGGCTGAACAGGACCCTGCCC
>Ga0137377_10004699_pt1 | contig 10792 bp, 10 predicted proteins | sample SagtaG_22_FD_104815 | JGI IMG/M metagenome (GOLD analysis project Ga0137377, IMG submission 104815) | Vadose zone soil microbial communities from Sagehorn Ranch, Mendocino, California, USA - Sage2_L_40_16 metaG | ecosystem: Environmental > Terrestrial > Soil > Vadose zone | place: USA... | reverse complement strand
TCCTCAGCCCGCAGCGCACCAATGGCGCCGGTCAGGACTAAGAGGGCAAGGGTTCGTCTCATCGCCGAAAGGTGGCCTGTTTGTATTCGATTTTTCCGCCCCACGCAAGGCTTTTTCATTATGGAAAAACCAACGCCGGTGGCGGTTACAATTCGTAAAGCACTATCCATTCCATCCTTAGCCACGGCTCAGCAGCGTGTCGCGTCTGAATTGTCGATCTTCCGTCTGCGGATAGTTCAGTGTGTAGTGCAAACCGCGGCTCTCTTTGCGACTCAGGGCCGAATCAACGATCAACGCCGCCACTGTGGCCAGATTGCGCAATTCCAAAAGGTCCACTGACACTTTGAAGTTCCAATAAAATTCCCGGATCTCACGCTGAAGATTGCGCAAACGCGCGCTTGCGCGGTGCAGCCGCTTGTCCGTCCGCACAATGCCGACGTAATCCCACATCAGCCGCCGGATTTCGTCCCAATTATGATAGATCACGACGAGTTCATCGACGTCTTGCACGTCGCCCGATTGCCACTCCGGCAGTGAGATTGGCGGCGTCGCACGCGGTGACCGGCGTTCCCGCATCATCGCTTCGCAGGCGCGGTGCGCCACGACTAAACCTTCGAGCAGCGAATTGCTCGCCAAACGATTCGCGCCATGCAATCGGGTGCAACCAACTTCGCCAATTGCATACAAACCGCGCAGACTGGTCGCGCCGTCGACGTCGGTCTTAATCCCGCCGCATTGATAATGCGCCGCCGGCACCACTGGAATCGGCTGCTTTGTCATGTCGATCCCAAAATGCAAACAGGTCTCGTAAATATTTGGGAACCGCTCGCGCAAAAATTCCACCGACTTGTCGGTGATGTCGAGAAACACATATTGCGCGCCGGAGCGTTTGATCTCAGCGTCAATCGCACGGGCAACAATGTCCCGCGGCGCCAGCGAACCACGCAGATCGTAGCGTTTCATGAAGTCTTCGCCGCGATTGTTCCGCAAGCTGCCGCCTTCGCCTCTCACCGCTTCCGAAATCAAAAACGATTTCGCTTTGGGATTAAACAAACAGGTCGGATGAAATTGAACAAACTCCATGTTCGCAATCGTCACTCCGGCGCGCCAGGCCATCGCCACGCCGTCACCGGTCGCGATATCTGGATTCGTTGTGTAGAGATAAACTTTTCCGCAACCACCGGTCGCGAGCACGATCCGGTCCGAACGAACTGTCTCCACCTGGCCGCTATTTTCATCAAGGATGTAAATGCCGAGGCAACGGTCCTCCGCCGCGTAACCGATCTTGGCGGCCGTGATTAAATCGACAGCCATGTGGTTTTCCAAAAGATCGACATGCGATTGTCGGCCGAGTTCGCGCAGCAATGCGTTCTCGATTTCTCTCCCCGTCACATCTTGCACATGAAGGACTCGCCGCTTGGAATGCCCGCCTTCGCGCCCAAGGTCGAATTCGCGATGACCGGAAACTTCACGTTCATCAAACTGCACGCCGAGCTCGACTAAATCCTGAATTCGCGCCGGAGCTTCGGTTACAATCGTGCGGACCACGTTTTCGTCGCATAATCCCGCACCCGCTTCGAGCGTGTCGCGCACGTGAAGCTCGAACGAATCTTCATCGCTCGTCACACAAGCGATCCCGCCCTGCGCCCACGCCGTGTTCGTGTCCGGTCCTTTGCGCTTGGTGATGACCGCCACCGACCCGTGCTTCGCCGCTTTCAGCGCAAAGCTCAGTCCGGCGATCCCGCTCCCGATCACGACGAAATCGTATTCCTTCATTCCAACAGAATATTGTCGATCAAACGCGTTTTGCCGAAGTAAACCGCGAGCGCAAGGAGCGAATTTGGCTGAACGAATTCGATCGGCTGCAAAGTTTCCGCATCAACAAGCTCAACATAATCAATCCGCGCAAGCGGCGCTGCGCCAATTATCTTCTGCGTAAAGCCGAGAATCTCATTCACGGTTTTTTTTTCCGAATCTTTCGCGGCCAGCAAGGCCTTGCGCAACACCGCAGCCTGCTTGCGTTCCTCGGCATTCAAATACGCGTTCCGTGAGCTGTATGCCAGTCCATCTGCTTCGCGCACCGTCGGCACCGCCACGATGTCGATCTTGTAATTCAAATCGCGCACCATTCGGCGAATGATTGCAAGTTGCTGGAAATCTTTCTCACCAAACACCGCCGCGTCCGGTTTCAAAATGTTGAAGAGCTTCGCGACGACCGTGCAAACGCCTCGGAAATGCCCCAGTCGCGATTTGCCCTCGAGCACATTCGACAGTGAATTTTCATCGACGAATACGGAACGACCATCGGCATACATCTCAGCTGCATTTGGCCTGAACAGAAGATCGACATCCGACTTTCGGCAGAATTCTTCGTCTTCTTTCTCGGGGCGCGGCTATCGTTTATAATCGCTACCTGGTTCGAACTGGAGTGGATTGACGAAAATAGTGACAACCACTTCGCCATCTTTGCCCCCCTTCGCGCGCGCAACCCGAATCAATTCACCGTGCGCCTTATGCAACGCCCCCATAGTCGGAAACAGGACACGCCGTCCTTTCTTCGCGTGATTCTGCGCTTCGGCGATTGTCGTCACAACCTTCATCGTGTGTTAACCGAATCGAATATCGAGAGATTCCTCGACTTGGCTCGGAATGACAAATGGCTGCAGCGTTACGCTGGTTCCAGCCAGATCGCCTGTCGGGCGAAGGGAAAAGTTTTGTGACCAAAATTTGTCCAGCAAGCTCGCTGCGCTAATTGATTCATTTCAGAAAATGAAAATGCCCGCGCGATCGAAAGGCGAGCGTCGTGTTTGGTCATTGGCTCGCGAAACATGGTCGTGGTCAAAAGATGCACGCCTATTGTGGCCAACCAGCCGCGGCGCAGATCGGACACGAGCACGAACTTGGGCGATAACTGTCGGCAACGTTGGAGGAGGCGCACCGCGTCGCCGTCGCTAAAGTGATGAAGCGCCAAAGTGCAGAAAACGACATCATAAGTCGTGCTGGGTTGCCAACTGAACACATCAGTTTCGATAAAACTAATTTCTGGATAATGCACGCTTAGCTTCTTCGCGATCTCAAGAGTCGCGGATTGTCGATCCAGCGCGTCAATTCGTAATTCGCCGCCAACCTTGCGTCCGTATTCCGCGATCAGCCGAGGAATATCGCCCGAGCCGGTTGCAAGATCGACAATTCGCAAGCGGGCACCCGGTTTGATCCAACGGCTTAGAAAGATCGAGATCAGGGCGTAACTGCCGAACCAGCGATTGAGTTGGCGAATGTTTTCGAGATCGCGCTCCAGCTCGGCTGAGACCGGCTGAGGCCGATCCATCAACTCAAGCTCGGCAGGATTAAAGCGCCGCTTCATTGAGCGAAACTGTAGCGGCGGTCCGCGACGGTCGCATTAATTCGTCCGACACTCACAGAGCGCCGCTACGAAGAAAGAAATTTCCGCCAGGATTCCGGCAACTTGGCGGTTTCAATTTCGCTGGCGATGCGGCCCTCGAATTCTGGCTGGAACGTCGTGCTCGTGCCATAAACCATGACCACGTCTTCCGAACCTTCGGCCCGAATCGCATGCGCCACTCCTGGAGGAATCACGACGCCGACGTTGTTCCTGCTCCGATGATTGTCGCCGTCCGCAAAAAAACGCATGCTGCGCGCGGGAAGACCTGCGCGCACATCACGCAGGAAAACTTCCGCGCAGCCCTGTAGAAAAAACATGATGTCCCATTGCTCGCGGTCGTACGGTCGCAACGAATAGTTTTGCGGTTGAGCGACAAACAGACGTCGCAACCATTTTTCCGCCGTCGTATCCGCCGGAATGCTCGGCGGATGGATATGAAATCCTTTGGCGCTGTTGGCGAACATCCGCGCGGCTGACCATTGCCGTGGCCAAAGCTTGATCTTGCCGAGAATTCCCTCCGACTGGCGCGCCAGCTCGCCAAAACTGCCGCGATGGCGTTGCGGATGAGTCTCCCTGGAAAAAATTTCAACACCTGGAATCCAAACTTTTTTCAACTCTGTTTTGCTGCGACTGGCGGTCAGCTCGCCCGCATCGACACCTGATTCAGCGATTCGTTGGCCGAGGGTGCCGCTTTTGTAGTTGCGCGGTGTGAGCCCTTTTCTTGCGCGCTCATTCAGGCCGACCCACAAATCTTTCTTGTTCATCGTTGTTTGGCAGAGCCGCTTACATACCTAACGAAGCTCCGGGCCAATCGCGACATTATATTCATTGCAGCGACGCCCAGGCAAATTTACGCTGGACGGCTTCGGAGAGCGCGCTGGCCGAGATCGATGCTCGAGTATTTCGTTTATCTTATTTACCGCGCAGGTTTTGCCCTGATTGGTCTTTTGCCATTACGGGCTGCGTTTGCACTTGGAAACGCGTTGGGCTTCTGCGCCTGGCTCGTTCTTGGGAAATATCGGCGTCTCGGATTTCAAAACGTCGAGATCGCGTTCGGCGCGGAAAAATCGCCCCGCGAAATGCGCCGTCTCGTGCGCCATCATTTTCAGCGACTGGGCGCAAATCTTCTTTCTGGATTGAAGCTGGCGGCGATGCCGCTCGACAAAGTGCGCGCGCATGTTCGAATCGAAAATGCGGATGCCGCCGATCGCGAGTTACGCAGTGGGCGGCCGATTGTTTTTATTTTGAGCCACATCGGAAACTGGGAGCTGCAAGCACAAATGTTTCCGGCTGCGATCGGCTACGTGCGAAACAGCACAATTTATCAGCCGCTGAAAAATCGTTACATCGACAAACACGTTCGCACGTTACGCGGCCGCGCTGGCGTCGAACTTTTCGATCGCAACGAAGGTTTTCAGAAAGCGATTGAACTGTTGCGTGGCGGCGGCGCCATCGGAATTCTGAGCGATCAACACGCGGGCGATCAGGGTCTGTGGGTCCCATTTTTTGGAAAACTCGCATCAACCACATCCTTGCCGGCGCTACTGGCAAAACGCACCGGCGCCGCGGTGCTTGGCACCGCCATTTACACCGACGCGCCGGGCCGCTGGCGAATGTCGTTTACCGATCGAATCGATACTTCGGGCGATTCGGTCCAAGCGCTCACCGCCAAAGCGAACGATCTGATCGCAACCCAAACCCGACGCGCACCGGAAGACGGCTTTTGGCTGCACAATCGTTGGAAAACGCCGCGCCCGAATTTCCTTCTCGCGTGCTACAAGCGCGGCGTCTTTCTCCCGAAAGATTTGCCGTCGCAACAATTGAAGCCGTTCCGGATTCTCATTCGGAGCAGCAATTGGCTGGGCGACGCGGTCATGAGCGTGCCGGCGGTGCGCGCAATAAAAAAAGGTCGGCCGGACGCGCACGTTACGATTCTTGCGCCAGAAAAAATCGCGCCGATGTGGAAACTGATTTTAGAAGTGGACGAAATTTTGTCCTTACCTAACAAATCTCTTTTCAGCGCCGCTCGCTTGATCGCGCGACAAGCAAGATTTGACGCGGCAGTCTTGTTTCCGAATTCGCTGCGGGTAGCGCTGGAAGCGTGGCGAATTCCGAGAAAAGTCGGCTATCGCGGACACGCCCGGAGCTGGCTGCTAAATCAAATCGTCCGCGAACCGCGTCAGCCAGGTCCACCGGAACATCACGCGACTCGTTTCCTGCGAATCGCGGACGATTGCGGGGGAGATGTCGATCTTGCTCGGAGGGACGCGCTTCCGCGCGTCTTGGACATGCAGAAGCATGTCCCTCCACAAGATCGACGCGCAACGCTCGGCCTTTGTCCCGGAGCGGAATACGGACCAGCCAAGCGATGGTTGCCCGAGCGTTTTGCGGAAGCAGCAGCCGCGATTTCGGCGCAAGCCAAAACCAAATGGATTTTGTTCGGAACGAAGAAAGACAGAGCGATCGGCGAAACAATAGCTGCGGCGCTGGGCGACAATTGCTCGAATCGAATCGGCCAAACGACGTTGGACGAATTGATCGAAGAATTGCGCGGGTGCCGCGCCCTCTTAACGAACGACACCGGAACGATGCATCTGGCGACGTTGCTGGGTGTCCCGGTCGCTGCCATCTTCGGCCCGACCGAACCGGCGCTGACCGGCCCGCTCGGAAATGGCCACGTGATTATTCGGCATCACGTTGAATGCAGTCCGTGTTTCTTGCGCGAATGTCCGATTGATTTTCGGTGCATGAAAACAGTGACCGTGCCAGAAGTCGTGGATGCCGTGATGTCTATCTTGCGATGAATTCCGACGCGCCACGCATCCGAACCGAAGTGCAGGTGATGTTCTTCGACACCGATTGCGGCGGTGTGGTCTCGAACATTGCGTATCTCCGTTTTATCGAAATCGCGCGGACGCAGCTTGTGGAAGAACTGGGACTTCCTCTCGCCGAGATGGCGAAAACCCAAAGATATCCGGTCGTTGTCCGGACGGAGATCGATTATCGCCGGGCGGCTAAGCTGGGCGACCGACTCGTGATCGATGGTTGGCTTGATCAACTGCAACGCGTGCGATTCTGGTGCGCTTTCCGAATTACACGGCCAGCGGATGACGCATTGATCGCCGAATGTCGGCAAACGTTGGCCCTAATTGAAATGCCGGCTGCGAAATTGCTGCCGCTACCGGCCGATTGGGAAAAATATCGCGCTCGCACGAGTTCGGCCTAACGATTAGGGCGATGACTGCCGGCACCCGCACGTTTAGTATTGAGGATGCGTTGCTTGATCCACCGGCGTTGGCTCTGCCTCCGTTGCGTCACGCGCTTTTTGCTTCGCTGATCGCGCTCGCGGCGCTGCTTCATCTGACGACGATCGGCTGGGGCGATCTCTATGGTCACACCGAAGGGCAGTACGCCGGCGCTGCCCGCGAAATGATTCAAACGCATCAATGGCTCTGGCCGACGAACGATGGCTTGCCGCGGCTGCCGAAACCGCCGCTTCTTTACTGGCTCATCATCGGCTCTTTCAAGGTTTTCGGGATCAATTCCGCGGCCGCGCGCTTGCCCATCGCATTGGCAACGATCGCAAGCGTCGCGCTGACATTTCTAATCGGCGAAAAATTAGGAGGTTACTGGCGCGGATTTTTTGCCGGCCTGATTTGTCTTTGCAGCTGCGGCACCTCGCTGCTGGGGCGCGTCATTATGCCCGAACCTGTATTCAGCGCGTTTATTGCCGGCGCGATTTTTTGCGGGGTGTGCGGCTATCAACGGCGCCGCGCGCGTAACTTCTGGTTCCTCGGCGTTTGGATTTGTTGCGTGCTGGCTTGCCTCACGAAAAGTTTGGTCGGCTTAATCTATCCGTTGGTGGTCTTCCTTGTGCTGGGCGCATTGTATCGCGAGGCGCGCCTGCGTTTCCGCAGATTGTTCCATTGGAGCTATATGTTGATCTTCGTGGTGCTGTTTGTGCCTTGGTACGTCGCGACCGAGTTGCATTTTCCTGGATTTTTGCAGCAACTGTTGCGGATTGAATGGTTGGGGCACCTGCGCTCTTTTTCCAACGTTCCGGGAAGCGATAACGGAGTTCCACGCCTCCCATTCCTTTGGATGCATCTTATTTGGTTGTTCCCGTGGTCGATCGCGGTTATTCCGGGCGCGATCTTTGCCTGGCGAAAAGTGATCCGTCCCCACGAATTGGATTTCGCCGAAGCTTTGCCGTTGTGTTGGATGGCCGTGGTTTTTCTACCGCTCCTTATAATCGGCCAACGTCAGGATTATTATTCCATGAGTATGTGGAGCGCGTTCGCAATTTTTGCCGCGACCACGTGGGAAAGATTATCGCAACGATGGCATCTTCTCGGCGCTAGCCTGATCGGTCTAACGGGCGTCGCTGCTGGCCTGCTGGCGCTGTTCCAACCTCACTTGATCCAAGCGAGCGAAAATCGGGGCAATAACGGAGACGGAAGTTGGACCACATGGGATGCATTACAAACGCTGCCACCGTCGGCGTGGGGAATCTTGCGTCCGATGATCGCCGTCGTCGCTGTTTCTCTAATCGTTGGGTCAATCGTCGCTGTTTATGCGGCGACTAAAAACCGACCGCGAATTTGCATGAGCCTTTTGGCCGCGGCGATGGTGCCAATTACCCTTTCGCTCGCGGACAGCGTGGCGCGGATGGCGCCACAATTTTCACTCGCCGATGCGGCCCGCTTTTTGGAGAGCCGACTCACTGACGAAGATGCGGTGGTCTACGAAGGCGAACTGGATGACGCGAGCAGTCTCGTTTTTTATTTGCATCGCCGCTTTTATCTGGTGAACGAGCCCGTCGACGACGAGATGCACATTGCTGGCAGTATGAACGTTTCCGTTAGCGAGGACGCCATTCTGCGGCACTGGGGAGATCCCCAGGGGACTTTTCTGATTATCAAACAAGAGCGTGTCCCGTATTGGCAGCGGCTGTTAACGACTCGTTTCCATATTTATCACCAGATGATGGCAGCTGGTCGATACGTCGTTCTGAGTAATCAGCTGTAGCCAAGTCGCTTCTGAACCACCCGCAGCTGCGCATTTGAAATTTCCCTCGTTCGCGCTAGTTTTGGCGCTCATTTCCGACCTATGTCACAACATCGAAGCCTCAGAGGAGCCAGCACCATCGTCGCGAAACGCAATGTCCTGAAGCGTTTCGAACGGATCGAGTTGCTCAAAAAACGCGGCCAATGGAAAGAAGGCCGCAGAGTTGTGGGCCTTCCCAAAACGAAGCCGGACGCCTGAGCGACTGTTGAGATGTTGAGTGGTCGGCTGGATCTGCTCAACTTGTCAACGATTCGACCTCTCAACTTCTGCAATGCGTTTAAATCGGTTCCTGGCCGCAGCTGGCGTCGGTTCGCGGCGAAAATGTGACGAGCTGATCGCGGCCGGGCGCGTGACGATCAACGGTCGCGTTTGCACAAATTTCAGCGCGCAACCGGAAGAGCGCGACCATGTGAAAGTCGGTGGCAAGCTCGTTCATCTCGAGCGTGCGATGACGATCGCGTTGCACAAACCGGCTGGTTTTGTGTCGACCCGGAGCGATCCTAACGCGCGCGACACGATTTTCGATTTGCTGCCGCCAAAGTTTCCCCGTCTTTTCAATATCGGCCGGCTCGATGCGCAAAGCGAAGGACTGCTCTTGCTGACGAACGATGGCGACCTCGCACAGCGCCTCACTCATCCACACTTCAAGATGGAGAAGGAATACGAGGTCACGTTAGATCGACAATGGGACAGCACGCTCGCACCGAAACTCTTGCGCGGAATTTTCCTGGATGGTCAGCGCGCTCAAATGGCACAGATCCATTCAATCGGACCCACGCGATTGCGCGTTATCCTTTGCCAGGGAATTAACCGGCAGATCCGGCGCATGTTTTATGCGGTCGGTTACGAAGTGAAACGGCTTGCCCGCGTCCGGATTGGAAATCTGCGCCTAGGCGATTTGCCACGCGGGCAATGGCGCGTTTTATCAAAATCCGAGCTCGAGCGTTTGAAACGAACTCAAAACAAACCGCGCGGGCGCGACAGCAGGTAAATCCAGTTCGATAACAACAAGATAACGGCGATCAGGCGGAGAAAGCTCTTTTCCGATGGAGTGAATTGTACGATGCGCAATCGCGGCGCGCGAATAACCGAAACGGCGAAAGCGTAGGCGTCGAAGATCGACAATCCGCAGAGAGCGGCAAAAACGAGCGGGTTCCATTTCCACGCGCTCCAGAAATCCAGATGGAAAAAGGCGATGGCTGCACGGGTCGCTCCACAAGTGAGACATGGATGTCCGGTGACCGCCAAAAAGATGCAATGCGGCCATGGCAATCCGAGCGCGAACCAGACGGCTGCAACCACGAGCGATCCAAGCGAGACGGCGAGCCAAATTAGTTCGTGATTAAGTTCGCCCGGTCTAAGAGGCCGATAGCAGAGGCGCACTGTCAACGAATCAAAGGTTCCAATTGTGCATCATTGCCCCAATACCGCCGAACAACATCGCGCAAACAATCAATCCTCCACAGCAAACAATCAGCGGGAGAAATACTGCCAACACCGCTCGACCGGTGTCGGTTTCGTGAGCGCGGGCAAGGCCGATGCAATAGAGGACGATCTTCCAAATGCCAACGATTAATCCGCCACAGAAAGGAATGACCAGGAGCGGATTCACCGAACCTCCGGCAAAACAGACCACCCGAAATGTTGTTTCGAATGATTGCCTGGCTCCGCCGACAAGCAGGAGACAGACATGCAAAATGGCCGAGCCGACAAAAATCCCGATCAAGACGAATAGCGGAGCACAAACGATGAGGAAAATTTCCCCAATTCCGGCGCCGATGAGATGAGTAAACGGATTGTTACGGTTCGCAAACATACCAAGCGACTGAAAAGCAAGATTGTAAATAAAATAGACGATGAAGCCGAAGCTACCGCCAATAAGTCCGTAAAGAAGCGGCTCACCCAAACCGCCTTCGCGTTTCATCGCGGTAAAAGCCGCGCCCGGTTTACTCAGGACCATCTGCAACGTTTCACTGAATGCGGAAAACAATCCTTTGCTGTGGCGCTCGTCCCACGGTAGCCCGCTTCGCGGCGCAGATGTCGATCCTGCAGTGGGCGCGATCATCGCTGGAGCCGTTGGAGCTTGCGGAGGCGGCGCACCCGGAGCCGGAGCGGGGGCGATGTCATCGGCGAACTCCGTAAATTGCGAAAGTGGCTGCCAGCTCGCCATCCCCTCGCGCCAACCGAGATCGCTTGGAAGAAAGCGGCCGGCGCGAATTCCTTCGCGAACTTGTTCCTCCGAAAATGTGCCCAGGCTGGTTGCGCCCCGATTAACGTGAATCATCGCCATAATCCGGCGTTTTATGGTGTAGCGGCGCTTGT
>Ga0137377_10004690_pt1 | contig 10798 bp, 8 predicted proteins | sample SagtaG_22_FD_104815 | JGI IMG/M metagenome (GOLD analysis project Ga0137377, IMG submission 104815) | Vadose zone soil microbial communities from Sagehorn Ranch, Mendocino, California, USA - Sage2_L_40_16 metaG | ecosystem: Environmental > Terrestrial > Soil > Vadose zone | place: USA... | reverse complement strand
CAGCGGGCGTGGCGGATTGAGGATTTTGCCGGCGCTGCCGTCGCCGTCGGCGGCTTCGAGGAAGCGGCCGAGGCCGAGCGCTTCAGCGGCGCCGCGCGCGCGGCCGGCGTTCCGGTCAATGTGATCGACAGGCCCGCTTATTGCGATTTTTCCTTCGGCGCCATCGTCAATCGCTCGCCGCTCGTCATCGGCATTTCGACCGACGGCGCGGCGCCGGTCTTCGGCCAGGCGATCCGCGCCAAGCTCGAGACGATGATCCCGCGCGGCTTTGCCCGCTGGGCCGACGCCGCCCGCCGCTGGCGCCAAGCGGTGCAATCCTCGGGGCTTTCGGCGTCTGGCCGGCGGCAGTTTTGGCGGGCGTTCGCGGCCTTTGCGGTCAGCAATCCACAGCGCGAACCCGCGCCATCGGATTTCGATGCACTGCTGCGCAGAACCGAAGATCAGGCCACTGTCGCCGAAGCCGGCAGCCTCACGCTGGTCGGCGCCGGCCCGGGCGATGCCGAGCTGCTCACGATGCGCGCGGTACGCGCGCTGCACTCCGCCGACATCATCCTGATCGACGATCTCCTCGCACCGGACATTCTCGACTTCGCCCGGCGCGAGGCAAAGATGGCGCTGGTCGGCAAGACTGGTCCCTGGCGGCAGGACGAGGTCACGCTGATGATCGCGCTCGCCAAGGCCGGCAGGCGCGTGGTGCGGCTCAAGGGCGGAGGTTCGCCGATGTCTGGCCCCGAGGAGATCGCGGCCTGTCGAAGCGCGGGAATTGCAGTCGAGGTCGTGCCCGGCGTCACTGTGGGCGGAGCGCGTGGCGAAACTCAGCGCAACAAGGCGAAGCAACTGTCAGATCGGGCGAAGAACTCGGTGCGACTCGCGCCTATTCCTGAAACGCCTCTTCGCGCTTGCTGCGGATGGCCGGCAGCGCGACCAGCACGCAGAGCGCGAGCGCTGCGATCAACAAGCCGAGGCTGATCGGCCGCTCGAAAAAAATCGCCGGGTCGCCGCTCGAAATCCGCATCGCGCGCCGAAGATTCTCCTCCATCAGCGGCCCCAGCACGAAGCCGAGGATCAGCGGCGCCGGCTCGCAGTCGAGCCGCGTGAAGACGTAGCCGAGCACGCCGAAGAACGCGGCCAGCAGCACCGCCGCGGCGCTGTTGCTCACGGTGTAGACACCGATGCCGCAAAACAACAGAACCGCGAGATAGAGAAAACGGTAGGGCACCTTCAAGAGCTGAACCCATATGCCGATGAGCGGCAGGTTGATGATCACCAGCATCAGATTGCCGATCCACATGCTGGCGATCATGCCCCAGAACATGCCGGGGCGTTCGCTCATGATCTGCGGACCCGGCTGGATGCCGTGGATGGTGAGCGCGCCAATCATCAGCGCCATCACTGCGTTGCCCGGGATGCCCAAGGTCAGCATGGGGATGAACGAGGTCTGCGCACCGGCATTGTTGGCTGATTCCGGCCCGGCCACGCCCTCGACCGCGCCGTGGCCGAATTGCGCGGGGTTCTTCGACCACCGTTTCTCGAGCGCGTAGGCGGCAAACGCGCTCAGCGTAGCGCCGCCGCCGGGAAGCACGCCGAGGATGGAGCCGAGCGCGGTCCCACGCAGCACCGCCGGCCAGGCGCGCCCGAAATCCTCACGCGTCGGCCACAGCCGCGTGATCTTTTGCGTCGCCAACGAGCGCGTCTCCCGCGGCTGCGTCAAGTTGGTGATGATCTCGCCGATGCCGAATATGCCGATGGCAAGCGTGGCGACGTCAATCCCGTCGGTCAGCTCGATAATGCCGAAAGTAAAGCGCGTCCCGCCCGTGTTGCCGTCGGTGCCGACGAGACCTGCTAAGAGGCCGAGCACGATCATGGCAATCGCCTTGATCACCGAGCCATGGGCGAGCACCACCGCGGCGATCAAGCCGAGCACCATCAGCGAGAAATATTCCGGCGCTCCGAACGATTGGCCCACCTTTGCGAGCGGCGGCGCAAAGGTGGCGATCAGCGTTGTCGAGACGCAGCCGGCGAAAAACGAGCCGAGCGCCGCCACCGCAAGCGCAGCGCCGGCGCGGCCCTGTCGCGCCATCTGGTGGCCGTCGATGCAGGTGACCACCGACGATGTCTCGCCCGGCAGATTCACCAGAATGGCGGTGGTCGAGCCGCCATACTGGGCGCCGTAGAAGATGCCCGCGAGCATGATCAGGCCCGATGTCGGCTCGAGATGGAAGGTGAGCGGCAACAGCATCGCGATGGTCGCGATCGGGCCGATGCCGGGGAGGACACCGATCAATGTCCCGATCAGCGCGCCCGCAAGCGCGAAGACAAGGTTCGCCGGCGTCAGTGCCACGCCGAAGCCGACCGCGAGATTGTGCAGAAGCTCCATCTACCACTCCGGCCACACCGGGATGGTCAGTCCCAGTCCCAGGATGAAGATGCCCCAGGAGAGAATGATCAGCACCAGCGCCGCGGCGAGCGTCTCGAGCGGGCGTAAGCCGCGCGCCGCGACCGCGCCCACGCCGATCAGCAGCAGGATCGAAACCACGAGCCCGAGCCGCTCGATGCTGAGCCCGAAAATCACCAGGCTTGCGGTGACGAAGATGACCGGTCGCAATGCCGAGACGTCGGCGGACGACAGCGGTCGCGCGTCTTGGGCTTCGCGCAGTCCTTGCACGAGAACGATGGCCCCGAGGCCCAGCAGGAGCCAACACAACAGCCGCGGCACGTAGCCGGTGCCCATGCGCAAGGCGGTGCCGATGGGATAATCGCGCGAGAGCCACAGACCGAGCGCCGCCACGGCGATGAAGAGCAGGCCCGCCAGCACGTTCTTGCGCGCGAGCATGCGCCAGAACGGATGGGCCGAGTTGCTTTGTTCCTTTCCGAGGCTCAACCGCCGCTCCCATCTCCATCGTCATGCCCGCGCAAGCGGGCATCCAGTAAACACCGAATATTCTGAGCGGCCAAATCGTGCCACACCGTATTTGGGTGGTTACGGGATCATCCGCTTTCGCGGATGATGACACTGGGAAATTCAGAAATGATCACTTTGCGATCCGCAAAGCGCTACGCCCCCGGAATCACTGGTAGCAAAAGGTAAGAGTCCTTCTCGCCGCCCGCATAGATCGTGTTCGTCCCGCTGTTATAGTCGGCATGGTAGTGCATGTAGGCGCTGCTGCCGACGCCGTCGCGGGGCTGAACGTCGAGGCGGATGCGGTGGCCTTTTTTGAACACCATCGAGGTTGGCCAAATCTCGACCTCGACTCGCACGATCTCGCCGGGGGTCAGATAATGTCGGCGCTGGTGGCGATGATATGGGCGGTAGGGCAGCGACAGCTCCGGATCCAATTCACGATGCGACACACGCAGCCATCCTTTCGCCACCGGCACCGGCGTCCCTTGCTGGCCCGTCTCCAGCACTTCGTTGCCGTCGCCATCGAGGTTGCGGATGGTGAGAAACAGATCCATGTCCTCGGTTGAGCTCGCGACCCACAGCACCGCGGCGACCGGGCCGGTGACCTCCACGTCCTGCGCGAGCGGCGGCGTCTCGAGCGCGATCCCCAAGCCGGGCGGGATGGCGCCGCCCATCACTTGCGACGACGCTGCCGACGTCGAACCCATCGACCCCAGGGTTGAGGCCGGATAGGTCCGCGAGCTGCAGGCTTGCGGATTGGCGGCAACGAGACGGCCGGCATTCGCGGGCGCGCCCGGCGCGGGCTGCGACAGATCGAAATAGAACTTGGTCCATTGCGTGCGTGCGAGCGGCCATTCGTGTTCGAAGCGCCACTCCACTTCATCCCGGCCCTTACGGATCGCGAGCTTCACCGGCGGCTCCGACATGACGCCGTTGTCGATGCCTCTGAGCCAGTAGTCGAAGAAGCGCAGCTGATCGCGCCGCCCGTCCTCGGAGTAGAACGGATGCACATGCGTGCCGGCGTGGATGCGAAGCTTCTTGTGCGGCGTCGCCGCCCGCATGAAGGCCTCGGTGTTGCCGCGCAGATGCAGCCCCATGCCCGACCAATTGCCGACGCTGAACATCGGCACCGTGATCTTGTCCCATTGCGCCTGCGCGCCGCGGAAGGCGCCGCTGTCGAGATTGTTGTGCAGCCAGAAATGCAGCGTATTGGTCTGCCATCTGTTCGGATGGTGCCGAGACGCCCGACCGGCGACGTGGTGCAGCAAGTGCGCCATGTACCAGTTCGGCATGAACAGGCTGAGCAGCCCGCCGTGGAACAGCGCGTCGCGGTAGAGATCGGCGAAACCTTCCCATGGAATCATCGCCGCCAGGGACGGCGGCTGATGATTGGCGACGAACCACTGGTTGATGGCGAAATAGGATATGCCGCACAGCCCGACCTTGCCCGAGCACCAGGGCTGCGCCGCCGCCCACTCGATCGCGTCGTAGAGATCAATCGACTCCGCGAGCGACCACGGTTCGCACTCGCCGGGGGATTTTCCGCTGCCGCGCCCGTCGACCCGCACCGCGCCATAGCCCTTCGGAACCCACCATTGCGGGTTGACCGTTTCCCAATTCATCAGCGGGTTCGGCTTTTCCTCCAGGTTGCCGGGCGGAACCCACAGCTTGTCCTTCTGATAAGGACCCAAATTCAAGATGGCGGGAAAGGTGCCGCCGTCATCTGGCCGGAACACGTCGGCTTTGAGGCGCGCGCCATCGCGCATCGGGATGTCGACGTCTTTTTCGACGACGATGCCGTAGACCGGCACGTCGGGAGCCGGCGCCATCTTCATTGCTCTCTCCGCGCTATGCGCCCGCTCCAGCGCCGCTCAATCCGGCAGCTCGACCTTCACCTCGTCGGTGACCTTCTTCCAGTACGCCACCTCGGCCTTGTCCCAAGCTTGTGCATCTTCGCTCGACGCGCTCGGAGCAGGCCTGATCATCTGCTGCTTGAACGCTGTCGCCACCTGGTCGGAGTTGAGCGCCTGCACGGCGGCCTTGCGCACGATTTCCAGCACGTCGCGCGGCGTGGCGGCGGGCGCATACAACGCCGACCACAGGCCCTTGGCATTGGCATAGCCGAGCTCGGTGAGGGTGGGCACGTCGGCGTATTCGGGCACGCGCTGGTCGGACATCACCGCCAGCGCCCGCACCTGCCCGGCCTTGACCACGCCCATCGAGCTTGCGGCGTTGAGTAGCGCGACATGAGCGTCACCGGTGACGAGATCGTTGGTGATGGCGGCGCCGCCGCCTTTGTTCGGCAGATGGGCGAGCACGATGCCGGCCCATTGGGCGAGGGCTTCCATGTCGTAGTGATTGTTGCTGCCGATGCCGACGCTGGCGTAGCGCACCTTGCCGGGGTTGGCCTTGGCATAGGCGATAAACTCGGCATAGGTCTTGGGCGGGAAATCCTTGGTCGTAGCGCCGAGCACGAGCGGAACCTCGCTCAGCCTCGTCACCAAGATGACCTCTTTGTCGTAGTCGATCTTGAACTTCTTCTTGTAGATGATGGGCGCGAGCACATTGGTGCCGGGATTGCCGATTTGCAGCGTATAGCCATCGGGTCTCGAACGCGCCATTTCCTCGAACGCAAGGATGCCGAAGGCGCCGGGTTTGTTTTCGATCACCACCGGCTGGCCGAGAATCGGCCGCATATGCTCGCCGACGATGCGCATGACGATATCGGTGGCGCTGCCCGGCCCGAACGGCACAACTACCTTGATCGGCTTCGAGGGATATTTGTCTTGCGCGGCGACCTCGACGCCACTGACGGCGAAAACAAGCAGGAACAAAAGGCCCAAGCGCTTCATCACGTGTTCCGCTTCCGCGCTGCTTCATCCGATCCGTCGGCGCACGAAGTCCGCGCCGACGTCATGCCACACGTTAGTCGGCCAGTTCGATCTTGACCTCGGCGACCGTCTTTCGCCACGCGGCAAGTTCGCCGTCGAGCCACGATTGCGCCTCCTGCAGTGACGCGTTCGGCTTGGCGCTGACGAACTGCTTCTGGAAGGCTTCCTGCAGCTGCGGAGCGCCTGCGGCCTCGACGATCGCCTTGAAGAGGGTCGCCAGCACCTCTTTCGGCGTCTGCGCCGGCGCGAGCATGCTTTGCCAATGCAGCGTGCCGACGCCGGGAAAGCCGGCCTCGGCCAGCGTCGGGATATCGGGATATTCCGCCAGCCGCGTCTCCGCGAGCACCGCGATCGGCCGCAGCTTGCCGGCCTTGATCATCGGTGCCGTGCTCGCGGCATTGATGAATGCGACCTGCGCGTCGCCGACGACGAGATCGTTGATCATTCCGGCTGCGCCGGTCTTGTTGGGAATGTGCAGCATCTCGATGCCGGCGCGCTTGGAAAAGACCTCGACGTCGTAATGCGGGAAGCTGCCGACCCCGGCACTGGTATAGCGAACCTTGCCGGGATTCTTCTTCGCATAGGCGATCAACTCCGCCACCGATTTCGGCTCGAAATTCTGCGTGGTGGTGAGGAGGAAGGACGGATAGATCGCGAGCCGCGAAACCGACACCACGTCCTTCTCGAAGTTGATGGAAAACTTCTTCGCGAACAGGACCGGCGTGATGGCATTGGTCGTGACGTTGCCCACCATCAGCGTGTAGCCGTCGGGCTTGGAGCGGGCCATTTCTTCGATGGCGAGAATGCCGAACGCGCCAGGCTTGTTCTCGACCACGAACTGCTGGCCGAGGCTTTGGCGCATCTGCTCGCCGAACAGGCGCGCGGTGATGTCGCTGGCGCCGCCAGGAGCATACGGAACGACAACCTTGACCGGCCGCGAGGGATATTTGTCCTGCGCCGAGGCCGTGACGCCGCCGCATACGAGACACAGCAGCGCCAGACCCAAACCGACCCGTTTCATCACATCCTCCCGGTGAATTCGCTGAAATTGCCCGCCCCGACGGGCGTCGGCTTAGCGTCGATTGTAGCCCAGGCGCCGGGGACCGAAACAGGCAAACGGCCGCGCGATCTTGTCGCCCTGCGGGCGAATCGCCGCTCGGTCATTCCCGCTTGCCGAACCGTTTGCTGCCGGCGGCCCTCACGCCGCCTTGACGCCGTGCAGGCTGTGGGACGCATCCTTGCAGGTGAAGAACACGACATCGCCCTCGGGCGTGGCCTGGCCGGAGTGCACGACGTTGGAGGGAACATAGACCACCGAGCCCGGCTTGGCCTCGATCTCCTTCTCTCCAATCTTTGCCCGAAACGTGCCCCGCAGAATGTAGATCCATTGCTCGTTCGGGTGCGAATGCGGCTGTGCGCCGGTGCCGGCCGGCATCCGCATCAGGGCGACGATCATGCGCTCGCCCTCGACGCAGGCGCCGTTGGCGGTCGAGTAGTCGGGGCCGCCGAGAATGTGATTCACGGCGCTGAGATCGAACACGTATTCGCCGTCGCCCGCGCGCTTGGCACCCGGCGTCCGCGCCACTTGTTGCGACATTTTCGTCTCCTCCGTTTCCCGCTGCTCTCTCATCCAGCAAAGTCAGTTCCGACCGCGTCAGGCGAGCGCCCGCGTCTTGTCGCCTGCGCCGAGCAACGCCCATGCCCGCCCGCCAAGAATGGCCGACTGCTCGGCGGCCGAAATCGACAAGCCGCGAACCTGCGACACGCCCTCCGGCATGCCCATGTCGAAGGGATAGTCGCTGCCGAGCAGCACGCGGTCGGCGCCCGCGTTGCCGACGAGGAATGCGAGCACCTCTTTCGCATGCACGATGGTATCGAAATAGAAGCGCTTGAGCGAATCCGTTGGCGGTTTATCGAGCTTGCGCTTCGGCTCTGCGCGCACGTGCCAACCGTGCAGGAAACGTCCGGCTTGATAGGGGACGAATCCCCCGCCATGGGCGAGGCAGACCTTCAACGAGGGATGGCGCTCGAGCACGCCGCTGAACACGAGACATGCGGCGGCGATGGTGGTGTCGAGCGGGTTGCCGATCAGATTTCCGAGATAATAGGACGACAGCCGATCCGCGCCCGCCACGTTGATGGGGTGCAGGAGAATGAACGCATCGAGCTCGGCTGCCGTGGCCCAAACCGGCTCGAGCTCGGGATCGTCGAGGTTCTTGCCCGCCACGTTCGAGCCGATCTGCGCCCCGCGCAGGCCCAGCACGCGCACGGCATGACGAAGCTCGTCCGCGGCTTGTTTCGGCGCCTGCATGGGCAGCGTCGCAATCGCGAGAAAGCGGTCGGGGCGAGCCTTGGCCAGTTTGGCGAGCTGCTCGTTCTGAATGCGGGCAAACGCCGCCGCCAGCGCCGGCGGTTGCGCATAGATGAAGGTCTGCGGGCAAACCGACAGTACCTGAACGTCGACCTTGGATGCCGCCATGTCTTGCAGGCGGCGCTCTAAATCCCAGCCGCCGCGGGGGAAATGCCGGTAGACGTTGCCGGCGACGTCGAGCGTGGCGAACTGCTCGCCGATTTCCGAGAGCTTCGGCGCCACCTTGGGGGCTTCGCGCTGCAACAGGCGGATGGTCTCTTCCGTCAGGATGTGAGCGTGAACATCGATCGTTTGCATCGTCTGGGTGACCATGGGGTCCGCTGCTGCTCGAGGGTTGAGAAAAGACGCCGGAGAGGTCGAGAGCGTAATGCATCGCGCCGCGCAGATCGAGTAGCTGATGGCGTTCGGATCGTGATAGGTTGCGCGCGGCCCAATCCCGGTGGAACCGGACCCGAGATGCTCGATCAACCCGCCGCTTCGCATCGCGCCCGATTGCGGGATCGCCCTCGGCTCGATTTCCAGGATCATTTGGCCGATCTCGAGGCGAACGGCCTCCTCGTTCGCATCGACCGTCCCATCAACAAGGACACCGAGCTGCATCCGCTGGTGCGCTGGCAATTTCTGGGCGGCGTGCCGGAGGACAAGCGGCGCGCATTCCTGTTCACGCACGTGACCGACTCGAAGGGCCGGCGCTACGATATTCCGGTCGTGGTCGGCGCGCTCGCGGCCTCGCCCGACATCTACGCCATGGGCATGGGGCAGGAGGTCAAGGACATCGGCGAGGCCTGGATGCGTGCGATCGCCAATCCGATCGCGCCGATCGCGGTGAGCGCCCCGCGCTGCCAGGAGGTCGTGCTGACGGGCGATGATCTCAAGGCGCCGGGCGGGCTGGCGCGGCTGCCGGTACCGGTATCGACTCCGGGCTTCGACTCCGCGCCCTATCTGACGGCGACGCTATGCGTGACGCGGGATCCCGACAGCGGCATCCAGAACATGGGCACCTACCGTGCCGCGCTCAAGGCCGCCGATCGGCTGGTGGTGCGCATGGTGGCGCGCGAGGCGAGCGGCGCCGGCGGCTATTTGCATTGGCTCAAGTATCGCAAGCGCCGCGAGCCCATGCCGATCGCGATCGTGATCGGCTGCGCGCCGGTGGTCATGTTCACCGGCCCGCAGAAGCTCGCCATCGACATGGACGAGCTCGGCGTTGCCGGCGCGCTCGCCGGCGCGCCGATCGAGATCGCGAAATCCGCGACGATCGACCTCGACGTGCCGGCGTCGGCCGAAATCGTGATCGAGGGGTTGATCGACCCCGAAAAGCTCGAGCCCGAAGCGCCGTTCGGCGAGAGCAACGGCTACGTCGCGCTCGAAGCGTACAATATGCCGATGCGCGTGACCGCCATCACTCACAAGCGCGCGCCGGTCTTCACCTCCATCATCAGCCAGGTCACGCCGAGCGAATCCAGCGTCGTCAAGAAGGTGGCTTACGAGCCGCTGTTTCTCAGCCACCTGCGCGATCGCCTCGGGATCAAGGGCGTCCGTCGCGTGGTGATGCACGAGCGGCTGACCAATCTTCGCCCCGTCATCTTCCTGCAGCTCGCCGAAGGAACGCCGCGCAGCGAGGTCTGGCGCGCTTTGCACGGTGCCGCGACCTTGCAGTCCAATTGCGGAAAAATCGTCATCGCGGTCAGCGAGGACATCGATCCCGCCAGCATGGACGCGGTGCTGTGGTCGCTCGCCTATCGCACCAACCCGATCGAGGACGTGCATCTGGTGCCCCACCGCGGCGGCGTACAAGGGGCGCAATACGGACCCAAGACCACGGACTCCGGCATGCTGGTCGACGCCACGCGCAAATATCCGATGGCGCCGCTCGCCTTGCCGACGCGCGAGTACATGGAGCACGCGCGCGCGCTGTGGGAGGAGCTCGACCTCTACCCGCTCAACGTCCAGTCGCCCTGGCACGGTTACGGCTTGGGCGACTGGACCGACCGCTGGGAAACGTTTGCACGCCGCGCTGCCACCGGCGACTGGGAGCTCACCGGCAACGAGACGCTCGCGCGCCAGCGCGGCGGCCTCACGCCCGAAACCCCCGCCCGCTTCGACGACAAGCCGAAGAAGCCACCTGATTAGCAATCGCCGCGGTATCGCGAGCGCGGGCCGTCATTCCGCCCGCACGCCGGCCGCTTTTATGACTGCCGCCCACTTGTCGCGCTCGGCGCCGAGGAAAGCCGCGAACTCCTGCGGCGAGGAGATCTTGGCGTCGACGCCGAGCTTGACCAAGGTGACTGCGATCTCCGGCGACTGCAGGCTCGCATTGATGGCGGCGTTGAGCCGGTCGACGATCGCGCCGGGCGTGCCAGCGGGCGCCACCACGCCGGTGAACGAGACCGAGGTGAAATCCGCGATGCCCGCTTCGATCATCGTCGGCACATCCGGCATCTGCGAGCTGCGCCGGTCGCTGGTCGAGGCCAGCGCCCTGACCCGGCCGGCCTCGACCAGCGGCAGCGACGATGCCGGATTTTCAAACGAGAACTGCGTTTCGCCCGCCACCGTGGCCGCAACGGACGGGCCTCCGCCCTTGTAGGGAACATGCACGACGTCGAGATTGAGCCGCTGCTTGAACATCTCGCCGAT
>Ga0137377_10004689_pt1 | contig 10798 bp, 8 predicted proteins | sample SagtaG_22_FD_104815 | JGI IMG/M metagenome (GOLD analysis project Ga0137377, IMG submission 104815) | Vadose zone soil microbial communities from Sagehorn Ranch, Mendocino, California, USA - Sage2_L_40_16 metaG | ecosystem: Environmental > Terrestrial > Soil > Vadose zone | place: USA... | reverse complement strand
TTTCTGTTGCTCACTCAGTTCCTGACAGGGCATTGGATCACTTGATTCACTCGGGTGTCTGGAATTAGTTGACTGATCCCTGGTCGGCTCGCACGCCTGCAAAGAATTCATACACCCGCTTGTAGACAAGTGTTTGCGATTTGGGAAAGAACTCTCTATAATTGATGAACGCGATACGACCAGGATGTGTCATGCGTGCAAACACCAGCAGGGCATGGTTCCATCTCTCTGCAGTAATCAACACATATTCCTATGTTTTGAAAGGCAGCACTAACTTGGCCGAAATTCTCAAACAGACCCGTAGTATTTGCTCGACCTGTGGCGAGATCATCCCAGCGAGCTACGAGATGCGTGAAAATAACCAGGTCTTTTTCACTCGCACCTGCCCTGCACATGGTGTCGTAGACACCGACCTGGGCTATCACGCTACCTATTACCGAAAGTCATTCGATGTGGAAAAGCTTATGCTGGAGCGCTACGGAGATGGCGGGGACACCGATCTTTCCAAAGGGCTCTCTCCTTTTCCCCTACGTAAGCCAGCAGGGTTGGCTATCCTGGAAGTGACGGAGCGCTGCAACCTCACCTGCCCCATGTGTTATGCATTCTCCAGTCCATCAGAGCGCGACTACTCGCTCGAGGAAATTGAAATGCGACTCGATCAGTTGATTGCTGTCGAAGGCAAGGGCATTTCGCTGCAGATCTCCGGTGGAGAGCCATCTGTCCGAAAAGATCTGGAGACCATCGCTGCCATGGTCAAACGTAAGGGCTTCGCCCAGTTGGAAATGGTCAGCAATGGCATTCGCCTGGCGCGCGAACCCGATTTCGCCGAGAAACTGGTCAAGTGGGGCTTCACCTCGGTCTACCTGCAATTCGATAGCACACGACCTGAAGATATCGTCAAACTGCGCGGAGAAGATTTATGGAACGTGCGCGAAAAGGCCATCGCTGCGCTAGAGCGCGTCAAACTACCTTCTACGTTGGCGGTCCCACTCTACGATGGTCTCAACACTGACCAGATTCAGCACGTGATCCATTTTGCCTGGCAACATCCCGATACCGTCTGTGCGATTGCTTTCCAGGCAGCTACCCCCTTTGGCCGCTTCGAGGTGAACAAGGACGATCATTCGCTCAACGGGCGCAGCAATGGACACGCATCCACAGAGAAGCCTCGTACTCCGCGTAAACTACGCATGCCCGAAATCCTCAAGCTCATCGAGGAGCAGACGGGAGTGCCCGAAGATCTCTTTTTTCCTGTCGGGGAGGGATCACCGCTCTGCAATGCCTTCACGCTGCTCAAGCACACCAAAGAAGGCTACAAACCAATCGCGCCAAACTTCACGTTGCAGGAGTTCATGGAGGTGGTGGGTCCACAACCAAACATGACCTTGCGTATGCTCACCCGTGGTCGTGCCGCCATACTGCCACAGGTCGTTACCAATATCGGTGGCAGTCTCAAGCTGATGAAAACCCTCTGGCCGCATATTGGTAGCGATCCATCGTTCTGGACCAGCCGCAAGACGCTCACACTCTTCGTCAAACCTTTCATGGATGAAAGCGACATCGACATGAGCCGCATCGAGCGCTGCTGCTTCCATAATGCCTCGCCACGGGGCGTGATGTCCTTCTGCGCCCTCAACGCGAAAATACGCCCGGCCCAGCCGCACGCCAGCGAAAGCGCTTTCGTGCCATTACCAACACGTCGTACCAAACAGCAAGAGGTGGCTGCGCAATAAATGGAGGCCTATATGCGCTTCTCGATCATCATGCCAGTTTTGAATGAGGAGGCTGTTTTGGAACATCAACTCAGCCACCTTGTTCGCCGATGCTCCCACCACGATTGCGAATTATTCATTGTCGATGGTGGAAGCGCCGACAGAACCATTGAAATAGCGCAGCCCTTTGCCAGGGTCATTACTGCGCCACATGGCCGCGCCATCCAGATGAATGCAGGAGCCAATGTAGCGACGGGTGAGGTTCTTCTTTTCCTCCACGCTGACACCCAGCTTCCAGATGACGCTTTCTGCGCCATTGAGCATGCGCTCACTGCACGAGAAGTGGTCGGTGGGGCATTCCAACTGTGTTTCAACTGCGATCAATGGCCCTATCGATTTGTAGCATTCACTACGAATCTGCGCTCGCGCGTACGTAAAATCTTCACCGGAGATCAGGCATATTTCGTTCGCACTACCAGCTTCAAGGCCATAGGTGGCTTTCCCGACCAGCCCTTGATGGAAGACCTGGAGATTATCTCACGACTGCGTAAAATCGGCAAAGTTGTCCTGTTACCCCCATACGTTACGACATCAGCACGCCGCCATGAACAAATGGGATTGGTACGCAGCGTCCTTTTCATGTGGTACCTACGCATGCTGTACAAGCTTGGCATCTCGCCTGCACAGCTACAGCGAATGTACGTTGATGTGAGGTGAGGTCGAGGGGTATGATTTCCTTGACATCCCAACACATGGATGATACGCTTTTAACACATAAGTGCGAGCAGAATGAAAACGCTGTAAAGAGGGTAGCATGTCAAAGCACAAAGACCAGAAAGATAGCTACATTGATGTAACGAGCCAGGATTTTGCTGAGCATGTGCTGAATGCACCACAGATGGTGGTCGTTGATTTTTCATCAGAGCGCAGTAGCTCATGTCAGATTTTTAATCCAGAGTTCGCGGCGGTCAGCGAGGAATACCAGGGGCGCGTTACGTTCGCCAAACTGGATGTTGATACAAATGAGACACTTACTAACCAGTGGAATGTCGACGGTATTCCCACTCTGATCTTTTTCAAGAATGGGCAGGAGATCAATCGTATCAAGGGCATAGTGATGCGCGATAAGCTGCGCCGGCAGATCGAAGGAGCCTTGTTAGCGACCTGATCAATCAGCAATTCGTGGGACTCATTGTTTCCAAGGGCCCGATGTATCGCATAGTATGCAGCGCAACGCGCGAAAAGGGTACATCGGGCCCTTGCATCATCAATGTTGAAATGAATTAATTAGGAGGGGTTCGTGCAGTCTTTACATCCTATTCGACTGGCGGCATCGTTGCATGAGACGATCTGGGGTGGACGCCGGTTAGAGCGTGATGGTTGGAAACAGCTTCCACCTGGCGACATTACCATAGGCGAGTCATGGGAAACTGAGATAACTACTGTGGCTCTGAATGAGCCATATGCGGGCAGAACACTTGGATCACTGGTTGAAGAACTTGGCCCCAGGTTGCTTGGAGAGCAGGTTATGGCCATCTTTGGTCGCCGCTTTCCCCTGCTAGCAAAATTCCTCGATGCGCATGCCAAATTATCGGTGCAGGTACACCCGAATGATACCTATGCGCGTTTGCATGAGCAGGGCAAATTAGGCAAAACAGAATTTTGGTATATCCTTGACGCTGCTCCCGGCGCCTCTATTATACATGGTTTTAAAGCTTTCACTTCACGAAGAGAAGTACAGCAAGCTATCCAGGATGCTACCCTCGAGAAGCTGCTGAACGAAGTCAGCGTTTCTGCAGGAGATATCATCTTTGTTCCAGCAGGAACCGTCCACGCGATTTGCGGCGGCATATTGCTCTATGAACTCCAGGAATATTCAGACTTAACCTACCGCCTGTACGACTATGGCCGCCTTACAGCCTCAGGAACTCCTCGTGAGTTACACATCGAACGTTCGCTGGATGTCACATACTACGACCGTTCGCTTCGAGTCAAGATGCAGCCTCTGCTTCTCCCTGGCGGAGAAGGTTTTCAAGATCGATGCCTGGCAGCCTGTCAATATTTCGTGACACGTGAGCTAGTTCTTCAGCAGAGCAGCGTATTCCATGACTATATGAATAAAAAGGCGGCGGGGAGTTGTATTATCCTTTCGTCATTGGGAGCCGAGGGTATGGTGTACTATGGCGATGCTTTTGAATCTAGAGAGAAGCTTGTTAAAGGCCTGACCATGGTTTTACCAGCGGAGCTAGGGGACTACTGCATCGAGGGTAATGGTGTTTTGTTGTATTCCTATGTTCCTGGACCTGACGATGAGATTAGACGATTGTGGGAAGCGATGAATGGGGGTGAGTGACAGGGTGGGGTGTGACAGCAAGCAAGAGCCATCTGCGCAGTTCCAGCTACGAGGCGTGACAGGGTGGGGTGTGACAGGGCGGGGCAAGCCCCGCCCCTACTATATACGAATGGTAGATCTACTTGCCCGGTTCTTGTTACTCCTGCCTACGTTTTCTGCGTTCTTCTTCCAGATCAGTCACGGTACCCTCAACAACCCGACCATTTATATCCTGTTCTGTGGAATTATCGAAAGGGGAGCGTGGAGGGTAGCCTTTCTGCATGCGATTTACTTCAACAAAGACTCTTGAGACACCTGTACTGAAGTTAAACAGAAGTAAGAGCAGTGCAAGCCCGGCCCATACGAAGAGGCCAACCAGTAAGGTGCCAAAGAAACCGACGAGGCCGTTTACGATGCTTTCATAGATGACTGCGGCAAGGATTGGGATATAAAAGAAGCGCACCAGCACCTTTAGAAGCCAATGCATAAACCAAAACACGGCTTTTACTGGATCAGAAGGCATATTCCAGGGCGGTAACAGCTCGCGTTTTGGTCTCAAGTTTCTCACAAAGTCTCCTTTGAGTTCCCTTAAGAAAGGGGGTTATGCTCAGGTCCCACCAGGCATTCATATACTTATATACATATTGTAGCAGTCTTGTGTTGCATCCGCTAGGGTATTTCACACCTTATGAAGTTGAAAGAGCAATGCCAGGAGCGCCTTTTGTAGATTGAAGGAACAATGGCCGCGTCCTTTGATCTCTGATATTTTCAAGGTGAAAAGGCCCAAAAGATACGTTAAGCGGCATAGTGGTATAGGATATTGCGAATATGGTCACTGATGGGGGTACGTAAGCACTCCGAGGAAGTGGGAAAGCCACAATGAGTTGATCTCCTGCTCGCATAGATGTAGAGACACATTGGCTAGAAACGCTTAATCCGTGGTTGACATCGTCGCTAAGCAGCGTATTCAGCGTATACGTGAAAGTGGTGCGATAGTCTGGCACAGCAGCACGCAGAAAGCTCCAACGCGTAGCGAGCCATATCGAGTTATTAAACCTGAGTTGATGAGACTGATTGTCGAGCAGTTGTAAATTATTCACAAAAGCTTCATGAGATGAGAGCAACTTTGACCCGGCTATAGGCTGAACCATATAGAGTTGAAAGGGCACTCCCCCAAGGCGTTCTGGTTGGTCAACCAATGTGGCTATAGCGAACTGACTTAGCAAAATATTGGTCAATTTGTCGTACGGTCCTACGAGCAGCACAGCAGGACCATCAGCAGCATTCGGTAAAACAAGACAACGTGAAGCATCAAAGAGCGTTGTAGGTGTCCGCATCTGTTCTGCAAGATAGCGAAGTGAGGCTTGCGTAAACTGGTCTGTCGTGATGTAGACATGGTTGAGATGGTGATGTTCGGCTAGCTGGTCAGCTTCGTTCAGCGCATCCTCTAAAGAATTAAGCGTGTTATAGCTGTAACCATGCAGGTTGTTACCGCTGGCTTCGTCCACAAGTGCGGCCATACTGCCTAGTAGTTGTGCAACGATTACAAGACTTGTCAAAGCATACACACCATAGCGTAGGATATTCCACATCCGCCCCTGTCGTTGCAACCAACGCACGAGTGTGGAGAGAAAAAGCCCGATGATGATAAATGGGCCCGGCATGACCATGAGAAAGTAGTATGGGAACACAAGCACAGAGTGACGTGAAAGAATCAGGATAGGCACAATTTGCCATGTCAGTAGTAACAGGTAGCCACATCGCTGTGGAGTGGCGCGCAACTCCACCCATAGGGTACGAAGTTTTTGTAATGCTCTCCAAACAGGGCGACGCAAGCGTCCCCACCCTATGTGCAGGGTACACAGGGCGACGCAAGCGTCCCCACCCTGCTCCACACCACTCCCGCCCCTACGCGGGTGTGGGAGTAGGATTACTCCCATGATGGTCGTCGCAAATCCGCATGTAATCAGGATTACCATGAAAGGACGTAACCATTCGAGGAGGAGAATAAGTTTATACTCGAGCGTGTGTGCATCGGTTGGAATGGTGTCGTAGGGATTGAGAAAAAGTCTATAATAGTTAAGCGCGTGAATGTCAAAGTGAGCAGGCAATGTTGATAGTTGAAGGAGGGTGTTCAGATCGGCAAATTTTGTAGAGAACTCCCACAGCAGGTAAGTAAAGAAGATAAGCAAGAGAGAGGCAAACCCAAGGGCGAGATCGCGCAAGCGCACTGTTCCAGGAGCAAGTAAAAGCGCCGCAAGCAACGGCACAGACAAAATAATTGTGGTCTCGTGCAACTGAACGAGTATGCCAAGCAGAACCAGGGCGGGAAAAAGCCAGCCTTTTCGACGATCGACAACACCCCAAAAAAGGGCAAAAATAAAAAGTACCACAAATGGTGCGACCAGGTTTTGTTGCCAGATGAAGCGACTAAAATGCAGCGGTTTTGCGGCTGTAGCATAGAGCAGCGATGCGATGATGGCCGCGAGTCTTCCATAATAGCGGCGCACAAATATATAGGTAAGTAGAACTGCTATGACATTAAAGAACCCTACAAAAATAGCTCCCCACAGCGGATTGGCACTAACGGCCGCCGGGAGCATGAGTAGGTAGATCACAGCAGGAGGGTTGACTATACGAATGGAGGCTATATTGCTTGTGGCTGGTACAAGTCCATGATATATGGCATCATGGGCCATACGGAAAATCATCGCTTGATCTGCATCAAACTCGGTAGTATTGATCTGATAAAAACGCAAGAAAGCAGCTAGAAGTAGAATAGGATAGATTTCCCAGGATATTCGTAAGTTTCTGTAAGCATGCAATGAATTGCGCCCCTACAAGGAAGTTTCGTTTGCTATAGCTCTTCTTACCGCCTCTATACTTGCTGCTATTGCACTACCTTGTTTAAGTTGAGGGATACCTGTCTGGCTATCCTTGAGTACATTCCCTGTCAAAATACCGACAACACGCTCATCGCGTTTGATGATGCCACGCTCTACAAGCTTGCGAGCGCCTGCTAAGGTCGCGGCAGAAGCAGGTTCGCAGCCAATACCAGAACGGTCAATGACTGTTTTGGCGGCCAGAATTTCTTCGTCGGTGACTTCTTCAACAACCCCGTTGCTCTCTTCAATGACCTGGCTAGCGCGTGTATAACTGACTGGATCGCCAATCTTGATGGCGGTGGCTATGGTTTGCGCCTGGACCCGCTCCCTACGTTTAAAGCCAGCAACAAAACCGCGATAGAATGGATTAGCTCCTGCGGCCTGGATCGCGGATACGCGGGGCAAATGGGCGATCAAGCCGAGTTGATAGGCCTGTCGAAAAGCTTTACCGATGGCCGAAGTGTTACCCAGGTTGCCGGCAGGCAATACAAGCCAGTCGGGAGCCTCCCAGTCGAGCTGCTGTAATAACTCGAACCCGATCGCCTTCTGGCCTTCAATGCGAAAAGGATTGAGCGAATTGAGCAGGTAAATGCCCAGTTCGTTGCTGACTTGCTCAACTAAGCGCATAGCATCATCGAAATCGCCTTCAATCTGCATAGTTATTGCGCCATAAGCTAGCGATTGCGCCAACTTACCTCCCGCAACATGAGCAGCAGGCAAGAAAACGATGCATGGCAGCCCAAGCTGAGCAGCGTATGAAGCCAAAGAAGCGGAAGTGTTCCCTGTTGAGGCGCAGGCGACAGCACGCGCTCCAAGGAAGTTGGCCATTGTCACCCCTACGGTCATGCCGCGATCTTTAAAACTTCCCGTTGGATTTTCGCCTTCATGCTTTAGAAAGAAGCGATCCAGACCCGCGTAGTGACCAATTTGCCGGTGCCCAGCGCGATGATGACCGCAGTTTTCTCTACCAACAGGGTATAGACCTGTGTTGCCTTCGGGGCGGCTCACAATGTACTGTTCGGGAAGCGGCAGGATCAGTTCACGGTAACGCCAAACGCCGCTACTGTCAGGTAGCCGCGTATCGATATTGACAGGCCAGACAGGTGGGTGCAAAGTGCGTTCGTCAAATAGCTGTCGCCAGTGAGCGCCCGCAAGAGGTTTAACATCACTCTCAGAAGTCATGAGAGATTCAAATCCCGCCTGTAAAGCAGGTTCCTGCTGTATTGGATGACGAAATTCGGCTTCGACATCGAGAACACCGCCACAATCGCAGCGATAGCGTGGCCGATCGCCTACTCCCGGATAGAGGGCAGCACATTCAACGCAACGCAAAGAAACAGCAGTTGCTAATTGATTTATCACATTACTGTTTGATTGATTGGATTGTAGGCTCGCAGAGTTCATCCCCATGATGGGCATTAAAATCCTTTCGTTTTGGATACGTGTAGCTTTAAGGGAGAGAATTGGAAGGAAAGTGATAACCACTAACCTTTCGCTTCCGGCTCCTGCTAGTTGTAAGTACTCTGGCACCAACCTGGTCCGCACGTAAAATCATGCCGCTTCCATCTACACCTGATAAACGGGCAGTTTCCCGCATTGCTCGCAAAATAGCCTGAAAGTTGGAACTGGCAAGGGCAATTAAGGAGGAACCTCCACCAGAAAGACTGGCTCCATAGGCGCCAGCGTCAAGAGCGGCCTGAATAATGTTGGGCATAGAGGGAAATAACGCCTGGCGATATGGCTGGTGCAGACGATCCTGCATAGCTTCGCCGATAAGCTCATAGCGCCCTGTCTGCAATGCCGTTAAGAAAAGTGCCACACGTCCTGTATTAAAGGTGACATCATCCCTGGAGTACTTTGCAGGGAGTAATTTCCTGCCAGTTACAGTATCCATTGGGAAAGAGGGAGTGAAAATGATGGCCTTCAATGCATCTGGGAAGCGCGTTTTCACAGCACGAATCTCCCCGTCCGCAGTTGTGGTAGCAACCAGGCCACCAAGTAATGCTGGAGCAACGTTATCGGGGTGATTGCCTGCCTCGGCCTCTACTGCTGGCGCCAGCAATTCCTCTTTCTGCACTGCAAGGCCCTTGATACGCAAAAGCTCATTTGCAGCTACCAATCCTCCTACCACAGCAGTTGCACTGCTGCCCAGCCCACAGCCCGGCGGAATATTGATGGACATGCGTATTTTCACGGTAGGTAGCTCAACCTGCTTTCGTTGAAAGAGGAGGGTAAAGGCCTGGAAAAACAAATTATCTGGTCCCGTGGACAGCCCACTTCCTAAGCTCCCCTGTACGTCGATGTGTGGAGTCTGAGGGTCTCCCTCCACTACTTCAACATCAAAACGGTTGTAAAGTTGCAGCGCAAGGCCAAGGGTATCAAATCCAGGCCCTAGATTAGCCGATGTTGCAGGTGTTAAGACAGCAACAGAAGTGGGTAGTGGTACGAGTATCAATGCAAGAATCCTTTACTTTGATGCATCGTAAGTAATACTAGTCAGCACCCGTGTTTTGTGTCGGGAGTGAAGTATCTTTATTTTAGCAGGTTTGCCGGCAAAAGTAACCCCATTAAAGATATAAGTTAATAGCGAATGAGTTGCGAAAGTAAACCACTGCTGTTGAAGAGTAATCTTGCTCATTAGTGGCAAAAGAGCTACAAAGTTAAATTTTCATAACTTTCCTGAATCAATCTTAACTATATCTTGACCAATCCTCAACCATCTTCATAGGTACAAAGCCGGGTTTGTATGTTTAAATTGTAACTGGTAGCTTTGGTTTTTCATGCCAAAGATGGTGCCTCTTCTCCGCTATATCGTCTGCTCATCCGTATATCTAAATCTTATAATGAGGAGAAACATTCATGAAAGACCTGATCAGGTCAAAGTTGACGCTGACATTGATCGCATTGGTAGCTCTGGCTGCCATCGCCGCACCAATGGCGCTCTCTGTAGTTGGCGCACACGCCGCACATACAGCAACTCCCCAATTCGCACCTACAGGTAATCTGGACTGTAATGGCTACAGTAGTATCCAAAAGCCTCTCAGGACCCATGACACTTGTACAGACTTCAAAGGCTACGATGGTGGCCGTGGCTACGACAATGGCCGCTATGTTGGTCATGATGAGCCAAGTGTTCAATTCGTCTCTAGCGCCCCAGGTTCTGGCAACAACACACAGTGGCAAATTACCTTGCCAAAAGAACGTGCCTTACCTGCTACAAAGACATTCGAGAATCAGATCGCTTTCTGGTTCAGCATGGCATTGTGCGATCCACGCTCTTTCCCACAGAACCCGTGCATTCCGGACAGCGACAAAAACACCGGTAGCTTTACTCCGAATGACGCGGGTTCCGCGTTCCTGGAAATGCAATTCTATCCTCCAGGTTTTTCGCCTTTCATCACACAGATCAGTTGCGATCGAACCCACTGGTGTGCCTCGCTGCATATCAATAGCCTGGAATGCAATTTTAATTTTGTGTTCTGCAATCCCAACTGCATAGAGCCGACCAATTTCGCCTTTATTCAGATGGATGGTATCCCAACTGGCCCTCCGGGACCAGCTAGCGCAACGAATGCCACGTTTACACCGAATGGGCAGACCCTTATGATGAACCAGGGTGATAAGCTTAAGCTCACCATTAAAGACACAACAGCTGGTCTAATTAATCGAATAGACGATCTTACGACCGGTCAGTCAGGCTTCATGGTTGCAAGCGCATCTAACGGCTTCCAGAGTCTCGATCTGAATTCGTGCGCCCCGACCAACTTCAGCTTCCATCCAGAGTTCTCGACAGCCAAGTTCGGCAACCAGGTCCCCTGGGCTGCATTGCAGGCCAATGTCGGATTTTCCTCTGAGATAGGCCACTTTAC
>Ga0137377_10004678_pt1 | contig 10807 bp, 8 predicted proteins | sample SagtaG_22_FD_104815 | JGI IMG/M metagenome (GOLD analysis project Ga0137377, IMG submission 104815) | Vadose zone soil microbial communities from Sagehorn Ranch, Mendocino, California, USA - Sage2_L_40_16 metaG | ecosystem: Environmental > Terrestrial > Soil > Vadose zone | place: USA... | reverse complement strand
GGCCGAGGCGGCCTGTGGCGGAAATCCCTGGGCATCGACCTTTCTCGACACCTTCCGCTATCTCGACCAGCTTGGCCGGCTCGCCAGAGCGGGCGTGCAGGTGGTGATGCACAACACACTGGCAGCCAGCGATTACGGCCTGCTTGACGAGAGGACGCTGACACCGAGGCCCAATTATTGGGGTGGGCTGCTTTGGCGCGAGCTGATGGGCGCGACGGTTCTGGATTCCGGGGTGGCCATCGCGGCCGGTCAACATGTTTACGCGCATTGCCAACGCGGCACGCCGGGAGGCGTCACGCTGCTGGTGATCAACAACGACCGCACCGCGCACGTGCTGGAGACGCCGCTTGCCGGCAAACGCTACACATTATCGGCGGAGCCGCTTGAGAACGGCGACGTCAAACTGAACGGCAAGGTCCTCAAGCTCGGCGACAACGACGATATTCCGTCGCTCGAAGGCGCGGCAACGGAAGCGGGCTCTGTTGGATTTGCGCCCGCGACGATCACGTTTCTGACGCTGGAGAGCGCCGGAAATGGGGCTTGCCGCTAGGCACATGAGTCCGCTTGTTTTATGCACGCCCATGTGATTGAGGTTGATCGACGTGCGTTTCGAATGATCCAATTCTTGTCATTGAACGCTTTGCGCATGCAGGCGAACAGGTTTGGATGCGGCTATGGACGTTACTTCGGAGCGGAATTTGGCGGAAAGGCCTGAGGCGCCTGGGGCAGCCGGTCACAAATCGGCAATCTCCGGGCAGGTCAGGACTATCAACCTGGCCCTCCAGGGCGGCGGAGCGCATGGCGCCTTTACCTGGGGTGTGCTCGACCGGCTCCTGGACGAGAAAGACCTCGCCTTCGAGGGGCTGAGTGCGACCAGCGCCGGCGCGATGAATGCGGCGGCCTTTGCCTACGGGCTTGCGGTCGACGGTCGCGAAGGGGCGCGCAAAGCGCTCGCCGGCTATTGGAAGCGCGTCAGTGATGCGGCCAAGCTCGGGCCGTTGCAGCCAAATCCGATCGACCGAATGCTGGGGGATCACAAGTTGACCTGGTCGCCGGTCTTCTCCCTTATTGGCTTCGTGACGCGCCTGCTATCGCCATATGAGTTTAACCCCGCGGACTATAACCCCCTGCGTAATGTGGTCGAGCAATCGATCGATTTTGACGTGCTGAAGCGCCCGGACTGTCCGGTAAAGCTGTTTCTTTCCGCGACGAACGTTCGTACTGGCAAGGTGAAGATCTTCGCCGGAAAGGAAATTTCAGTATCCGCCGTGATGGCCTCGGCGTGTCTCCCCACGATGTTTCACGCGGTGGAGATCGACGGCGAAGCCTACTGGGACGGCGGCTACATGGGAAACCCGGCGCTCTTCCCGCTCATCTACAACTGCAAGAGCGCCGACATTGTCATCGTTCATATCAATCCGCTGTTCCGCAAAGAGGTGCCGCGCGCCGCGAGCGATATTTTGAATCGCATCAACGAGATCAGCTTCAATTCGTCCTTGATGCGGGAGATGCGGGCGGTCAGCTTCGTGACCGAGCTCATCACGCAAGAGCGCATTGTCGATGGAGCGCTGAAGCGCGTGCTGATGCACAGCATCGCGGACGACGAATTCATGGGTGCACTCAGTCCCACAAGCAAGTACAACGCCGATTGGGACTTTCTGATTTTTCTACGCGACCAGGGGCGAAAATGTGCGGGCGACTGGCTTGCGAAAAACTTCGTCAAACTGGGCGTCGAGTCGTCGGCAGACATTCATACAACATATCTCTGATCTCGCGGTCGTGATAGCTGTCGCCCCTTTGCGCGGGCCTTGGCGTGTTCAGGAACCTTGCAAGAGGCTCCGTTCCCCCGCCGGTGAATATTCGACTGGAACGAGCAAACGATCCTCGATCTGGCCCACCATCAGGCCGTGCTCCGCATGCGTGACACGCTTGATTTCGGACCATTCGGTGTCGGCCATGAAGGCTGACCACGCCGCGGTCTTGGTCGCTTCATCCGGCCACTCCAGGAGATAGGCGAACTCGGTCCTGTCGCCGAACCTGGTTTCCCACATCGCGACGATCCGAAAACCGTATCTGGTTCGCATGATGCGCGCCGCATGATCGCGAAAGCGGGCGTGAAACGCCGCCTTGTTGTTTTCGAAGATTTCGTAGATGCGCAGTTGCTGGATCATGGCCATCTCCCGTTGGGTGCGGAGATATGGTTGAAGTAGGGCGTATCCTTGGACACGCCCCCACTGGCCGTCATACTCCGCGAAAGCGGGGTATCCAGTAAACACCGGCGCTCGTCATCGGCGCTCTCGAATACTGGATCGCCCGCTTTTGCGGGCGACGACGCCGAGTTTGTTCCGGGAGCGCTGAGCGCGCTTAAACCGCCCCCGCCTTCTGCGCGTACTCCCATGAGGCCTTCGCCAGCGGCACGGTGCGCTTGGCGGACTCCATGGCTTTGGCGTTCGCCGCGGTGCCGTCGCGGATGCGGCCCGCGATACCTTGCGTGATGCCTGCGAGGCGGAACAGATTGTAGGCAAAGTACCAGTTCAGGTCGGGCACGGCGGTGCCCGCGACGCTGCAATAGATCTGCGCGGCCTCATCCATGCTCGGGATGTTGAGCGCTTTCAGATCGGCGCCGGCAAGGCCCGGCATGGTCCATTGCATCAGGAGATAGGTGAAGTCGGCCATGGGATCGCCGAGCGTCGACAATTCCCAGTCGAGCACCGCCTTCACCCGCGGTTCGGTCGGGTGGAAGATCATGTTGTCGAGGCGATAGTCGCCGTGCACCACCGAGACGCGCTTCTGTTCGGGGAGCGTGCGCGGCAGCCACTCGATCAATTTCTCGACCTCGGGGATGTGCTGGGTTTCGGAGGCGCGATATTGCTTGGTCCAGCGGTCGACCTGGCGCGCGAAATAATTCCCCGGCCGGCCGAAATCGGACAGCCCGATCGCGTCCGGCTCGTAATTGTGGAGTCTGGCGAGCGTCTCGATCTTGCTTTTGAAAATCTCCCGCCGCGCCTCCGGCGTCTCGCTTGGCAGCGCCGGGTCCCAGAACACGCGGCCGTCTTCCATCGACATGATGTAGAACGCCGCGCCGATCACATTGTCATCGGTGCACAGCGCGTAAGCCTTCGCGACCGGAAAGCCCTGCTTGGAGAGCGCGGCTATGACCTTGAATTCGCGATCGACCGCATGCGCCGACGGCAGCAATTTACCGAACGGTTTGCGGCGCATCACATAGGAGCGGCCGGGCGTATCGAGCCGGTAGGTCGGGTTGGACTGACCGCCCCTGAACTGCAGGACGGTCAGCGGTCCCTGATAACCCTCGACATTTCCCTGCAGCCAGCGATCGAGACTGATCTCATCGATCCGGTGCCGCTCCTCGACCGGCTTGGTGCCGGAAAACTCTTCGTCCTTCCTGACGCCGTCGGCCAAAATGACGCTCCCTGACTTTATTATCCGTCATTCCGGGATGGTCCGAAGGACCAGACCCGGAATCTCGAGATTCCGGGTTCGATGCTACGCATCGCCCCGGAATGACGGCATAGGGAGCGCCGCCGCGGTGCTCCCTTTTTAGTTCACAGAAGCGTTTGCATACTTCCGAAGTTCAAGTCTGGCAATGGCGCGGTTATGCACCTCGTCAGGCCCGTCGGCGAGGCGCATGGTACGCATCGAGGCATAGTCGCGGGCGAGCCCTGCGTCGTCGGACACGCCGGCGCCGCCATAGGCCTGGATCGCCTGGTCGATGATCTTCAGCGCCATGTTGGGAGCTGCGACCTTGATCATGGCGATTTCGAGTTGCGCGGTCTTGTTGCCGACCTTGTCCATCATGTCGGCGGCCTTGAGGCACAACAGGCGGTTCATCTCGATGTCGGTGCGGGCTTCCGCGATGCGCTGCTCCCAGATCGAGAATTCGACGATCTTGCGGCCGAACGCGGTGCGCGACGATAGGCGCTTCACCATCTTCTCCAGCGCCTCCTCGGCCTTGCCGATGGTGCGCATGCAGTGATGGATGCGGCCGGGGCCGAGACGGCCCTGCGCGATCTCAAAGCCCCTGCCCTCGCCGAGCAGGATGTTCTCCGCAGGGACCCGGACGTTCTCCAAAAGCACCTGCGCATGGCCGTGCGGCGCGTCGTCGAAGCCGAACACCGGCAGCATCTTCTCGACCTTGATGCCGGGGGTGTCGAGCGGCACCAGGATCTGCGATTGCTGCTGATGGCGCGGCGCGTTCGGATCGGTCTTGCCCATCAGGATCGCGATCTTGCAGCGGGGATCGCCGACGCCCGACGACCACCATTTGCGGCCGTTGATGACGTAGTGACCGCCGTCCTTCTCGATGCGGGTCTCGATGTTGGTGGCGTCGGAGGACGCCACCGCCGGTTCCGTCATCAGGAAGGCGGAACGGATCTCGCCATCCATCAGCGGTCGCAGCCATTTGCGCTTCTGCTCGCGGGTCGCGTAGCGCATGAACACTTCCATGTTGCCGGTATCCGGCGCCGAGCAGTTGAACACCTCCGAGGCCCAGCTGATGTGACCCATCTCTTCGGCGAGCGGCGCGTATTCCAGATTGCTCAATCCCGCACCGCGGAATTCGTCATCCTCATGTGCGGACGGCGGCATGAACATATTCCAGAGGCCCTCGGCCTTCGCCTTCTTCTTCAGGTCTTCCAGGATCGGGATCACCTTCCAGCGCGGGCCCTCTTCATCCTGCTGCCTGTAGACCGGCACCGCGGGCCGAACGTGCTTGGTCATGAACGACTGCACCCGGTCGAGCCATTCCTTCTGCCGCTCCGACATCGTGAAATCCATGGGACGCTCCCTCGCCTGTTTCCTTGAAAACTCTTGGTTGGGCCGCACTGTCTTCCCGCCGCTTCCGCCTCGCAAGAGTCTTTCTCGCGCGAGCCGCGAACGACGAGAGGGCGGCCCCGTGATCGCCACCGAAATGCCGCCGCGCGAAAATCGGCGGATTGACATTTTCCGGTCTTCAAACGATAGTTTCATACAAATGTTTGAAATGCAACTCCCGCGCTGGTGACGATCCATGCCGAGCGATCAGACCAGGACCGCCATCCTCGCCGCCGCCGAGCGGCTTTATGCCGAGCGCGGTTTCAGCGACGTCACGCTGCGCGACATCGTCGGCGAAGCGAACGTCAATCTCGCTGCCGTCAACTATCACTTCGGCTCCAAGGACGAACTGATCGCGGAGCTGTTCGTCAGCCGCACCCTCGCGCTCAACCGCGAACGCCTGCGGGACTTGCGGGCGGCGGAGGACAAAGGCGGCGGACGCGCCGACATCGACGACGTCCTGCGCGCGCTGGTCGGGCCGACCCTGCGCGGCTGCCTCGGCCCCGACAACCAGCGCTCGACCGCGGCGCGGTTCATGATCCGGGTCTCGATCGAATCGGTCCCGCCGATCCGGCGCATCAGGAATCGCGAGATCGATCATTTGCGGAAATTCGTCGCCGCGATGCGGCGCTCACTGCCCGGCCGAAGCGATGTCGAGCTGTATTGGGGACTGCATTTCGCGCTCGCCATGGCGCAACAGACCGTTCGCGACAGCGAGCGGCTGACGAAATTGTCGGAAGGACAATGCGACGTCGACGACGTCGAAGGCATCATCGCGCGCGTGGTGTCGGTGGCTGCGATGGGGCTATTGGAGGATGCGGCGGCACCCGTGGCCACCGCCAGGACGACCGCCGGTCGCGCGCGCTAGCGCGTGACCGGAAAAACAGTCTCGGGCGAGCCCGGCGCAAAGCTGGACTCGCCCGCCACAGTGACCGGAATGGTCAGTTGGCGGCCGGAGCACCGAACTTGTAGCTCAGGCCGACCCGCCCGATGTCGTAGCGGTTATTGCGCGACCACGACGCGCCGCAAGGCCCATCGCCATCGCAATTCGCCTGGTCGAGATTCATTTTGTCTGAAACCGTTCCGACATCGACATGCAGATATTCCGATCGCAAGATCCAGTTCGGCGACAGCATCCACTCCATGCCCGCGCCGGCCACCCAGCCTGTCTTGATCGTGGAGAAGTTCGCCGAGGTGAGGTTCGGGTTTCCATTATTGCCGCAGCCAGTTGGGCAGTCGGCCGTGATGCTGCCGTGCAGATCGGCGAACGCGACGCCGCCCGTGCCATAGAACAGCACGCGGTCAAAGGCATAACCGAGGCGGCCGCGGATCGTTCCGATCCCCCTGGTTTCGCTGTTGATGGTCACGAACCCTCTGTCAGAGTCGCTGCCACACACCCCGCCAAAGGAGTCTGTCTGCCGGCAGAACGAAGACTTGGCGTCCGTCCATTGCCAGTCGCCTTCCACGCCCAGCACCCAATTCGAGATCTGCCAATTATATCCGGCGTGAACACCGCCGATGACCGCCGAGGAAGACGGCGACTGTGACTGCGGATTATTCGGACTTGCGCCGCCGTCGTCTATGAGGGGCTGGAAGAAGTCCGACACTCCGCTTGTGGTTTGCGCGACTCCGCCGACGTCGGCGCCGATATAAAATCCCGACCAGTTCCAGGCCGGCCCGGCCGCGGCGGCAGGCGCCTTCACGTAACGAGGGGCGGGGGCAAGGTCCGCGGCGTGCGCACCGGCGAAGCCTATGGTGAGAGCTGCCGCTGTCGCCAGAACCCTGGCCAGCGACATCCTCGAAACAAATAGCGACGAAATCATCATATACGTGTGACCTTCCCATTGACTTGCGCGCCGGCTTGTTCGCCGACGAACCGACCGAACGCGAAGTCACTGCATAGAAAGTCTGCGCGGCGCGGGCGTCAGCCGAGCGGAGGACAGCCGTCAATTGGCGGTAAGGTGTTGCCGTTGAGCAACGCGGCGCGCGAAGCGCTTGATGCCCGCGTCGTCGGCGGTGCGAACCCGCTAGATAATCCCCTGCTTCTTCAGCATCTCGAGCTTCACATCGTCATAGCCGAGCTTGGCCGACAAAATCTCGCTTGTGTGTTCGCCCAACATCGGCGGCGCCCGATACTCCTTCACGGGCGTGCCGGAGAAGGTCAGCGGATTGCGGATCAGGGACAGCGCGTGCTCGAAGGGGTGATCGACCTTGATCTCCATGCCGCGCGAGCGGACATGCGGATCGGCGAACATCTGCGCGAAATCGTTGACGGGGCCGCAGGGCACGCCGGCCTTCTCCAATTCCTCCAGCCAGTGCGCGACTTTATTCTTCAGGAACAGGCCGGCGAAGATTGCCATGATTTCCTTGCCGTGGACGACGCGGTCGTTGTTCTTCAAAAATTTCGGATTGGTCGCAAGCTCAGGCGCCCCTAGCACGGCGCAGGTGCGCACGAACTGCCCGTCATTGCCGACCACCAGCATCAACTCGCCGTCGGTGCAGCGGAAAACGCCGGCCGGCATGCCGCCATTGCCCCAGGTGCCGCGGCGCGGCGGCGACTTGCCGTTGACGAGATAGATCTGCGCATAATGCGACAGCGAGGCGATCACGGTGTCGAACAGGCAGACGTCGAGGTGCTGGCCGTCGCCGCCATTGACCTTCTTGTGATAGAGCGCGGCGAGGATGGCGATCGAAGAGTTCATGCCGGTCATGTAGTCGACGATCGACGGCCCGACCTTCATCGGCCCCGCGCCCGGTTCGCCGTCCATGTGGCCGGTGACGCTCATCAGCCCGCCCATCGCCTGGAAGATCGCATCGTATCCCGCGCGCGGCGCGTAGGGTCCGGTCTGGCCGAAGCCGGTCACCGAGCAATAGATGATGCCGGGATTGATGGCGCGGATCGATTCATAATCGAGGCCGTAACGCTTGAGATCGCCGACCTTGTAATTCTCCATCATCACATCGACGGATTTCGCAAGCTCGCGGATGATCGCCTGCCCCTCGGGCTTTGCGATGTTGACGGTGACGGACTTCTTGTTGCGGTTGGCGCAGAGATAGAACGAGTTGTTGTTGTTCTCCTTGCCCTCGGGGTCGACCAGGTAAGGCGGGCCGAAGGCGCGCGCGTCGTCGCCGGTGCCGGGACGCTCGATCTTGATCACGTCGGCGCCGAGATCGCCCAGCATCTGCGCGGACAAAGGTCCCGCCAGCACGCGCGTGAGATCGAGAATCTTGATGCCTGAGAGCGGCAGGGCCGACATGAAACTTCCTCCGGTATTCTGGGTCTTGTTGATTGATCTTATCGGGACGCGGCGAGCGCGGCTTGTGAGCTTGCCGATACACCATTTTGCCGTGGGGAGCACTGCGTTCACGGCATGAAGCCATACACAAGCCGCTCGCGCGGTCCGTTGCCGCATGGGACTGGATCAATTCGCGCAATTCCGCGGCGCGGCACCGGCGATTCAGACAGGCTCCGGACGAATTCGGGCGACCTCGGCTACACGCGGGGGATGGTCAGCGGCCGCACTTCGCGCGCCTGCGCGGCGAGCCGGATCGCCGCGTTGGCGGCGCCAAAACCCTGATAGTCGCGGCGCTCGACGATCTCGAAGAAAAACCGTTCGTCGAAAATGTGGGTATAAACCTGGAAGAACTCCCCGTCCTCTTCGCGGTCATACAGGATCCTGTTGGCGCGCAGCGCCGCCATGGTCTTAGGAGCGAGATCGTATTTGGCCTCGACGTCGTCGTAATAATTGTCGGGAATGTCCAGGAAATCAGCGCCTCTCGCGCGCATGTCGGAAACCGCCGCGAAAATGTCGTCGCAGGAGAAGGCGATGTGCTGGACGCCCGAGCCGAAAAACTCCGAGATGAAGCGCGCCGACAGCGTGCGCGTCGCCGACGAGCCGTTGAGCACGATACGCAGATGTTGGCGCAGGTCTTGGCCCAGGTCTTGGCCCAGGTCTTGGCCCAGGTCTTGGCCCAGGTCTTGGCCTAGGTCTTGGCCCGTGTTGATGAGGGCTTGGCTTTGCACAAGGCCGCGGGGATCGGCGATTTCCATCTGCGGCAGGCGCTTGAGGTCGAGAATTCCCGTGTAGAACAGAAGCCACGACAGCATCTCATCATACGGCATCGACTGCGAGATGTGATCGACCGCGCTCAGCCGGTCTGCGATCACGGGAGATTCGAGCGCGTCGAAATCGGTGTTCCAGTTCTTTCCCTCGGTATCGAGAAAATACAGCAGGCTGCCGCCGACGCCGTGGATCGCGGGAATTTCCAACTCTCCCGGCCCGACCGGCTGGTGGAACACCTTGGCCTGCAGCGCCTCCGCGCGCGCCATGACGCGGCCGGCGTCGTCGACGTCGAGCCCGATCGCGCAGACGCCCGGGCCGTGGGTGATGTAGTGCGAATGGGCGAAACTTACGGGCTCGCAGTTGATGACAAGCTCGACGCTTCCCTGCGACCAGCGCTCGACCGCCTTGCTGCGATGCCGGCCCGTCTTTCGAAAGCCGAGCTGAGCGAACATTTCCGCCAGCGCGCCCGCCTTGGTCTCGTTCACGGCAAATTCCACGAAAGAGACCCCGCGGCTTTTTGCTTTTGGGGTCAGCGTCTCGCCCGATCCGCCGGGAAATGTCGCGGCAAGCTGTTCCTCCAGCAGGATCAGTGAGCGCATGCCGTCGATCGCCGTGCGCGTCGCGGAGCCGGCGCGAAATTGATCGTTGAAGATTTCGAGCGAGAGCGGACCGGCATAACCGGTCGCGGCCACCGACTGCATGAAGTCGGCGAGCGGCAGATCGCCCTGACCGGGAAAGGAGCGGAAATGCCGGCTCCAGGACAAGACATCGAGATCGAGCTTCGGCGCGTCAGCGAGCTGCACCAGGAAGATCTTGTCGGCGGGGATCGCGCGGATGGCGCCGGTCGGAAAGGCCGGCGCCAGCGCGTGGAAACTGTCGAGAATGATCCCGATCGAGGGATGATCGGCGCGGCGCACGATCTCCCAGGCATCGCGGTAGTCGTTGACATGCCGTCCCCAGGCCAGCGCCTCGTATCCGACGCGCAGGCCGCGCGCCCGCGCCCGCTCGCCCAGTTCGTGGAAATCCGCGGCGGCCCGGTCGATTCCGCCGAGCGAGGCCGGCGAGACGTTGCTGCAGATCAGCAGAAGATCGGTCCCAAGCTCCTGCACCAGGTCGAATTTGCGCTCGGCGCGGGTGAAACAGCGCGCACGTTGCGGCTCGCCCATGCCCTCGAAATCGCGGAACGGCTGGAAGGCGCAAATGGCGAGCCCGAGATCCCGGCAGAACCGGCCGATCTCGCGGGGGCTCGCGCCGAACGACAGCAGATCGTTCTCGAAGATCTCGACCGCGTGGAAGCCCGCGGCCGCGATGGCGCGCAGCTTTTCATCGAGCGCGCCGCTGAGCGAAACGGTGGCGATGGAACGTCGTCTGGTCATGCCGGCCTCCGTTGCGAAGCAATCGGCCCCGCGGTGTCAGGTGGCTTTCGAAACTTTGCACGCTTTCGCCGTCATCACGCCGTCGAACGCCTCGCCCATGGCGGCGACGGACGGGGCGAGGCCCGTGAATAATTTGAACGCGTCGGCCGCCTGGTCGATCGCAAGCGCGCGGCCGGTCATCACCCGCGCGCCCTTCGCCTTCGCGGCCGTCAGGAGCGGCGTCCACAGCGGCGAATAGACGGCGTCCGCGACCCACAAGCCGTCATGCAGCAGCGCATCCGGAACCGGCGTGTCGCGGTTCGGGAGCATGCCGACGGGGGTGGCGTTGACCAGACCCACAGCACCCTGCAACGCGTCCTCGACGCTGTCGGCAACGACAACACCCTGATGCGCGCGCAACAGCGCCGCAAGCTGCCCGGCCCGCGCCCGATCGGCATCGAAGATGCGGATACCGGACACGCCCAGGCCCGCAAGCGCAAAGGCAATGGCCTTTCCGACGCCGCCCGCGCCGATGACGGCGACGGCGCCATGCTC
>Ga0137377_10004668_pt1 | contig 10820 bp, 15 predicted proteins | sample SagtaG_22_FD_104815 | JGI IMG/M metagenome (GOLD analysis project Ga0137377, IMG submission 104815) | Vadose zone soil microbial communities from Sagehorn Ranch, Mendocino, California, USA - Sage2_L_40_16 metaG | ecosystem: Environmental > Terrestrial > Soil > Vadose zone | place: USA... | reverse complement strand
GCTGTTACGGCTTTCACGGTTGAGTAGCTCGTGGCGCGAAGCCGCTAACTGAGGGGTCTCGGGAGGGATTGGCGGCGGGCCGATTCACTCGGCTTCGATAGCAGCCGACGCCCTTCTTTTCCGTCGCCAGCGCAGGAGACCTATCACGCCAAGCCCCCCGGCGAACAGCGGAAGTCCCGCGGGGAGGGGGGTTGCGGTGGCTGAGAAAAAAGCGCCTCCGCCTACGTATCCGCCGCCGCCCCTGGATGGAGAGGCGTCGAGCAGCAAAAGAGCAGCGACGCCGCTACCATTGCTGTCCAGGGACCCCAAGAGATTAGTCTGACCGCCGGTAAATGGGTTGGTGGGGGGTCCACCGGGCGGTGAAAATGGGTTGATGGGAGGTCCACCAGGCGGTGAAAATGGGTTCGTAGGGAGTATCCCGGTCAGGTGCAATGGGTTGGCAGGAGGTATCGTCGGAATATCAGGCCCGGATGGCCACCACCCTCCGGTCGGGTTGCCGCTCGGCGAGAATGGGTTGGTAGGCGGTATCGTCGGAATAGGGGGCTGCGATTGCCACCACCCTCCAGTCGGGTTACCCCATGGAATTTCGCTGACAAGGGTGACGTCGGGCGCGCTGAATGTAGCTGCGTGCGCCGGAGCAAGCACACCGACGCCCAGGCAGGAACTTACCAGCGCAGCAGCCACCCAGCGCAATTTGGACGACATGGAACTCGCCCTCCGTGACCACACATTAAATGAATCAATTCATTATTCAAGGGCAACAATGGCCGGTTTAACATCGGAACGTTAACACGCGCCAGGCCCGTTCGGTGCTGCGTCGCTCTCGCGAGGAAGCCCATGCGTCCATTGCGGTCACCTATCGTGCTCCGTTCCCCGGCTCCCCGGGATCTTTGCGCCTCGGTGGCGGGGGGCCCGCTCATTTTCAAGAGAGGATTTGGGCTCGTTTCGTCGCCTTTCGTCAGGAATCTTTCAATTGGCGCCATCGCGGTGCGAATGCCGGTGGTCGAAGATTTTAGCGCCTCAGGCAGCGGTAGCTTGCCACCGCTCGGGAAGGGTTTGCTGCCGGTGCGAGCACTGAGCGACCTGCGTCCATGCAAACGCGAAGGCTTGGAAATCGGCGTGGACGATACTGATCCGCGCCATTTTTCCCGTCGCAACGAACGAGCAAGGCATGGGCCTCCGCAGCGATGCACAGTTCAAGCTTTTGCGGGCTGCCGCAGTTGCCACCGGAGCAAGAGAAAGAAATCACGAGAACATATGTTGCTGCCGCAAGCATGCATCCATCTTCGTACTGATCAGTCTAAAACGGCTCGCGCTCGGCCCACAGCTCAAGCATCAGCGCGTGGTTACCCCCGCCACGCAAGTTCCCTGATGGCCGCCGCGCTTGCCACGGCGCAGGTTCCCCTGAGGGCGTTATGTTCAGTGGGTGCGCCGTCGCGTCCCAACTCAGATCACGCTCCTGCCGCCTTCTCAAGTACGAAAATGATGGGTCCGAGCCGCTCAAGCACCTTTTGCAGTCGACCAAGGTCATGGTTCTATCAAGTTAATCTTGGCCGCTGGTACAAAATAGCCGGCGCGCTCGCTCAGTCGCTGATAGCTGTGGATACGCACTGACGCACTCATGATTCCGAGGAGGCATCTTCGCTCAGGATCAAAGACGCCGGACCCCGACACCTGAACGTCGCTGATTAACGTATTGAACTTCTTTCTCTCAGCCACGTTGCCGATCAGGATCGGAGAGATAATGCGCGAACGAACTGTTCGGTCAGGATAGGCAATGACAACATTCGTGCCAATTTTGGGAATTGTCGCGCACAGCTGCATATTCCGCCTCATCCTTAACTTGAGAGGCACGCGTGTCTCATCAACGAATAAAAGCGCTAGATCGTTCTGCTCGAATGACCCCTTTCTGAGGACTTTGGCCGAAACATCGTGAGCCGCAACCCGCACCATCGGGTTTACCAGCAAGTCGCGCCGCCCCACCACATGGGCTGCGGTGAGCACGGCGCCATGGCCGAGATAGACGCCGTAGAGCGTATAGGGCCGATCGAATGGCTTAGGGTAATTAATACTGACGGCATAAACCTCGAGGGCCTCGTCCGGGTGCCAAGCCCCCGAGAGGCTTGGCATTTGAGCGCTGGGGACAGCAGGATGGATTGCTGCTATCACGACGACGAGGAGAGCAAAGCCTCCCCATCGCGTAAGCAATTGCCTGAATATCGCTTTCGCCGACACTGGGGGGCCTATCATGGGGGATGGGGCTGCGCGAAACTCTCGGGAGCAATCGGGGCGTGAGAAAGGTCGTCATCGCGGGATGGATTATAGAGTTCGCCGGGCTGATCCTGTGGACTTACGGATATTTTGTCATCGGCAGGCCGCCCCTCGTTAATTGGGCGACCCACGCCCATCGGTGGATCGCTGAGTTCCTGCCAAATCTCGAATCCGAAATCGGAATGGCCCTTTTACTTGTCGGAATGGTGCCGATCTACTGGCCACCACGGTACTAATTATTGTCTCCCCGCTCGGCAAGATACCCGATCCGGTCCATGTGGCCCCGCGGCCGCTGCGCGCACGTACGAAGCTGGCCGGTCTTGTGGGGCTCGCGATCGGCGTCTCATGCGCCGGCGCAGCTTTGCATGATTCAAATCCCAACGATCAAACCGCCCTTGCGTCGCGCCTGGGAGAACGCGGCAGAGAACCGTCCGCCGGCGAGTCGATTGACAAGGCCACGTTGTCAGTTGCGGCATTTTCGCCGGAGAAGGACAGCGGCGAAAACCCCTTGGTGGCAACGCGCATTGGCCGATGGCTTAAACGCGATCTCGGTTCTTTCAACTTGTGGGGGCCAAAATTGCACGCCGATTAACAGCGATTGTCCAGCGATGGCCATACGGGCACCCCCCTGATGCTGACCATTGAGGGTTACTCGTTCTTAATCATATGTGCTTAGACTTCATGAAAGTAGGGTTTGAGCACCGGCGTTAGGCAGGCCAGAGCACTGGCATATCGGATTCAGTCTAGCGCGTCGGTCACTGTTTCGGACTGATAGCCATGCCCACCGAGCAGCGAAAGAGCGCTCGCAAGCCGATCAACACGGCAGGTTTTCTGTTCGCATTCGATGGTCACCCGATTGGCCCATGTCAGGTCAAGGACGTGTCGGCAGGTGGCGCCAGGCTGGTGCATTCAATTGCCGACGAGGTGCCGAAGGAGTTCTTCCTTTCGCTGTCGCGAAACGGGCGGGTTCGCCGACGCTGCCAAGTGGCTTGGCGGGCCAAAGGTGACATCGGCGTTCGCTTCATCGCAACTCATTCAGAGTGACGGCTTGAGGGATTGCCATGTATTACGGTCGCAGGCGGCATGCGCGTCGAACGTCGTTTCCGATCGGAACCTCGACAGCGGGAAAAATCTTTCTGGACGAAGCATTTATTAGGAGTTGTACGCTTCACGACGTCTCGGGCGGTGGGGCTCGTCTGCAGGTTCGCGACCCGACTGACATACCCGACCGGTTCGATCTTGTACTTGATGGCTTGGCGGTAAGAAAACCGTGTCGTATCGTGTGGCGTACTCGCGACAGCATCGGCGTCGAATTCATTCCCGACCGCAGCTTACCGCTCGGTTCGTCCGCTTAGGCTTGAGCGGATGAGGGCACGCGCGTGACGCACCGCCTTTCCGCCGCGATCGCATTGCTTGCGCTGTCCGGATGCATGGAAGCTGAGCATCCCGATCCGATACGAGTACATGTATTCGAACGGGGCATTCGTTTCGCCCCATAAGGCGTTTCCGACGGGACGCGACCGCGAGGGTTGGCAATGTTACGATGACAAGGCCGGGCGCGCTTTTAATTGCACGTTCGTTCGCGGCGGTTTCGAACACTTCCGGTACATCTTCCGCCCTCGTGCTTAGCCAGCAGCGCAGAAGGTCGGCTCGATTGGCGAGATTCTTGGCTCACCGCGTTGCCAGGCGGTCAAGGCGACGCGGGCAGTGGTCTCCGACAGCGCAGCAAAGTTGTTCCGCAGCTCGATCAATCGCTGAGGTGACGGTTCCGTCGACCTGATTCGGGCGATTTCACGTACCGTCGACCATGCAAAACCCGCCCCCTTCGAGCACAGCAGCAGTGCGCCGACGGGCGCTCGGCATACGATGCGCTCCGTCGCCTCAATGGGCAACGACCAGACCACCGATAGCGCCGCCACGGTCTCCGCAACTTCCCCGCGCCGTGCGAAATACACGATATCGTCCTCGTTCAGATTTCCCGATCCATGGCGTGACAGCACCCTGCGCAGCGCCTCGGCATATTTTAGCGGCCGCGGGACTTCATCTGCGATGGCCCCGGACACTCGAGCGATAACCTCCTGGACGCGCGCATGATTCTCGTGACGAATAGCCGTAAGCAACCGTTGCTGGACCACTTCGCTCGCGCATGCCAGTAATGAACAAAAGATGTGCAATGGCACGTCGGGTCGCCCCACAATTCCGACGGCGAGTCGTTCGTCCTTTTCAGCACGCTCCACCAATGCCTCGAAGCCTGCCTCGGAAAAACGTGCGCCCGGGTTGGCGACAACTTGCTGAGCGACTTGCCCATCGCCTTTTGAAACGAGCACATCAGTCAACGGCTCGCTGAGCCGATCGCGACCGGAAATCGCCAGCAGGTGGGCCGGGCTCTTTGCATTGGCAATAGCGATGAGCTGTTCATCGCTCAAGCAAGGCGAGCGCAATAGGACAGGACCCGCCACGTCGATCGCATCATTCATGGCGAGACTTCGAATCACGTTCGGCGGCGCGTTATCAATCGGCGCCAGCTGCTCGCTCAGCTCTACTAGTGCGGCCTTCTCGATGCGTTCAACCAATCGCATCATGATCTCGTCATACAGCCGGATCTGCTCGTCGTCATAATGCGTCGCGCTGAGAAAGAGGTTGGTGACACGCGAGAGAATGCGTTCGCGCGCGTCGTCCGAACTATGACCGAGCGCTCGCTGGAGCTCGGCTACTAGGCAGACCTGTGCGTTCATCGTTTGAACCACCACGTGTATACTGGCAGTCTCTAAACTATTATTCAGATTACCCGACGCGCCTTAACATTTGATTGTGACCCGTGACGAGTCGGCGAAGGCTCTGTTGGGACTCTGTTAAGCCAACACCAGCACTGAGACAAAAAGTCGATCGAACAAGGGTCGGTCAGGGAGGTGCGCCAGTCGTATTCGAGGTGGTTGGGTGTCGTCGCGGGCGTCTGCGCATAGATCGTTACCCGCGCCAAGACAACAGTTCGCTTCGTCCGCGTTGGGCCAAAATGCGAACAACTCAATTTGAGCATATTGCTTCCGGTTTTCTCTCCGGAGCGGACATTGTTTAGAGATTAGACCACGGTCTCGCAATGAAGTTTGGATGCCGTCGAAGCTCCACGAGAGCTTGCGTGGCTTCAGCAAACTTTAGCTCGAGTGTACCGATCTGCTCGAGCCACTTTCTCAACTGAACTTGCTCGGCTGGCGGCAGGTTACGGTCGGCCGCCTTGGTACACGACGAAATTCCGCCGCGGTTGCTCGCGTTTGAATGGTAAGGCAGGCGACGAGGCCATTGCCGGCTCGATAAGATATCGCAAGTTGTCAAGCGCGGGTGGCTCGAGTCGGCTCGCCCCGAGCCAGGTGGGGGCCGCGAGCGGGGTCAGCGCGCCGAGCATACGCCGTCCCGACAGGCCGCGATGCCGCAGCGGCAGCACCAGCAATTCGAGATCGCACGAGGAGCCTTCCGCCGTGGGTGCGTGCGCCCCGGCAACGACGCCGATTTCTTCCTCGCCCACCGTGGTGAGCAAACGGCGCATCCTCGCCTGGTGACCGGCGTCCCACAAGGCAATGAAGCCTTCGGCCTTGAGTTCGCGCCCGAAAAGTGCGCAGACGCGGGTCCCCGCAACGCGGAAGCGCGGATCCTCACCCGGCTCCGCGCCAAGGATGAATATGTCGCCGAGCGCAGCGCGGATCGCCGTCGGCTCGATGTCGGTGCGTTCGGGTAGGGGGCGCGTGCCGCGCTGCTCGTTCCAATGGGCGAACAGTGCTCGGCTTACTGAATGTCTCATGGCTCAGCCCCTCAACGGCCGCCTCACGTCGCGCATGGCCGTCCCCGATCGGGACAAGTACGTCGCTAGGCGAAGACAGCGCATCGGATACAGCACGGGCCGTGCCGACTTGGCGCGATGGCGCGGAGCGAGCGCGCAAACCAGGCGTTAACCTTAGCGGGCACGGCTGGTTCTACGTGTTCGGCGTTGGCGTGCTCGGCGGCACCGTCATGAGCCTGCGCCCCCCGCCTCACGCCGGCCGCAATAAGCCGGCGCGCGGCAGTGGCCCCCGCTGCCATCTGATGAACCTCAGCGTTCCCGCTTGAACGTCAGCCGAACCAAGACCCGTTTCCCCGGTCTTGAGGCGCTGATCAACGAAAGTTAACGGCCGGTTCGGATGCTGCATCGCTCGGGCCCGACACGGGACAAGATGAAGCGATTATCGTCGCTTTCTTTACCGCCGACCTCGATGGCGCCGCTTTCACCTTCGAACCGCAGCCCGTCACCGACGACCTCGATCGTCAGGCCGTCGCTCGATCCCGGCGTGATCCGAAATGTACCGCCATCGCCCTCGACACGGCAGACAAAACCGCTGCGCTCGGCGGAGCAATAGGCTGGGCTGGTGAAAAGCTCGGTCATACCCTTGATCGTCAATCCCAGCGCGACCTCGAATTGGCGAGCGTCCGCGGGCTTGTCGCCGCTGGCCTTGGCGTGATCGAACGCCAAGGTGATCTGCCTGACCTTCTGATGGGGATTGCGCCTGAGATGCTGGGCGTCATAAACGCGCGTATAGCAAGGAGTTCCGCCGTCGGCGTTGGCGAAATACTTTTCGAATAGGGAATCGGCATGTGCGACCGCACCGGTGGCCCAAACGATTGCGGTGAACAAACATGCGGCGAGACGTTTCATCGTGTGCCCATGTAATGGCCCAGAGCTGCGGTACTTTATACGACATCTGCTCTTCGCCAGAACAGAGCTATCATTCCTCCGGCATCGCGGTATGTAGACGAAGCATATGACGTCCCTGCTCACAGCAGAATGCGCTGCATCTGTCGGTCGGCAGCCTTCAACACGAAAAGGCCCTTGTCCATGTGCGGCGGGCGCAAGATAATCCCGCCGTCATGCGGCTAATTTTGCGCAGTTGCGGGGACATAGCTGCACACCGGATGTAACGCCAAAGTCTGGCGGTAACGACCGAAGGGAGGAATTGTGTGTCTCAATTAAGATCTCTCCTAATCGCAATTCTGGCCCTCTGGGTGAGTGATTTAGCGGCTCAAGACCTCGTCAACTTTCGCGAGCTGCCAAAAGAAGTGCGCGACCTTGTGGTCGAGGTTCGCAATAGCTGCAGGGATCTCAACCCAACCATGACATTTAATGATATGCAAGGAGTCCTAATGATATGCAAGGAGTCCAAATTCTAGACTTAAACGGCGACGGCTCACGTGATCTCGTCATTGATAATGAAGCAGTATGCGGAGAGCACATGGCGGGCGCCAATTGTAGCAATCGCGGCTGCGACATGATCATCTACAAAGAGATCGGAAGGAGTCAGTGGCGGAGGATTTTCAAAGAGCACCTGTACGCAAAGTTCCTCGCGATTGATTGGGATACAATGAGGTTTCAGTTAATGGTTGCCTCGATATTCGCGGGCGACGCCAGGTGCGAACCGGCTCCGCGCAAGGAATATACCTCAGGGCAAAGTTGCAACTTGATCGTCACATTTCACAATAACAGATGGAACTGGCAGCGGATCAAATGACGTCGCAAGCTCTTCCAAACGGCTATCAATTTTCATCGAGGCGCGCGGCGGTGGCCTCGGCTGCTCAAACGTCAGCCGAACCAGGACCCGTTTCCCCGGTCTTGAGGCGCTGTCCTGCTCGGGCGTTCGGAGTTGCGTAAGCAGCACCAGCTTTCGGCAGCAGCGTAGATCAACAGCGTGACTGTCTGGACCGCTGCTCTGCGACCCCTATCGCTCGCCGCGGAGGCCATTGCTTCGCCGAGCAATCAGCCTTCTGACCAAGCCCTGCACTGTTCGAGGATGGCCGCCTCGCTCCTCCAACTGCTTTACGTGCGCGTCGAGTCGATCAATCTCGTTGGCCGCTGCAACCATAAGCACAGCACAGTTTCTCCAACCGCCTTCTTGTAGGTAGCGGCAGTTCTCGCGTAGCTCTTGTGACAGTGCCTTGCTCACAAAAAGAACGTACGCCCCTAAGGAGCTTCGGCGCCATGAGAAGAATCAGATATGCCCAACGGTTATCCTTAATCCGCAACGCCCGGCAAGGAATAATCGTTGCTTATGTCGCATAACGCCGTATGGCAACAGATGCGTGGGAAAATCTAAGTCAACTCACGAAAACGGCTTAATGGGCGGGCCGCTGTAGAGCTTCGACCTCAGCCCGTCCTGGCGTTATTCTTAGCAAGATCAAGGCACTCGCTCGCCAATTCGAGCAACGCGCGCCGTTTCCCTTGATCTTCGGCCTTGAGGGCCAGTGCAAGACATTCTTCGGCGAGCTTGCGGTACTTGCGCATGCGCACCCCCCGTTAGCCTGAATTGCGATTGCGCCTGGGACCGCCATGGTTCGACGCGAGCACTTCTTCGGAGAGTTTTACCCACTCCTTTGCGAGTTCGAGCCACGCGCGCCGTTGCTGTGCGTCACTGCATTCTTCGGCTATCCGTATGCAGTCGTTAGATCGGGTGTTGCAGAACTCAATTGCCCACATGGTCTCCCTCGCAAACAGTGGCATCCCCACTCGAGCAGCCTGCGATGACTAACGCGAGCGCAGTAACGGCGCAAGCTCACGCGCGTGACGGGTCTCATTTTCCGCCGCTCCACCCCGGCCTTGTCTGGGCATTCGATTTGAAAAATACGGACTAAAGGCGCAGCGTTGTTGCACGCACGTCTGCGGCGCCCTTACCGGAGGTTGGCGGCAGGCCATAAGCATCTACTTCATCTTCGCGAACACGCTTGTCACAACCCTCATACGCAACACAACTCACCCGGGATTCAGTTAAAACGGACAGCGCAGGCGTACGGGGCCGCTGGTACGCTTGCCGGCCAGTCGCCAAGTGTGAGGGCGAATGCGTTTGTGCGGCTTTGCAGCCTAGCTACTCGCGGCTGCAGGGCGATGCGCGGGTTGGCCCGGCTTGTGCGGATGCGGGTTGATTTATCGCAAGGCGCTGCGTCGCGGGCACACTCTAAATTATCCTCGTCGATGCCGAGCCGAGCCGAGGGGCGATCGCAAGGCGCAAAGGGTACGGCTACGACAGGCCCCGGCGTTGCTCCATTGCGCCGGGGCTTTGTTTGCGCGTGAGCGGTCCGGTGGTCTGCCTCTTGAGTCGTGCGGCCCGCTGCAGGCGTGTTTCTTGCCACAGTTTGCGGGCGATCTTGATCGGTCGAGCCCGGCGTTTTTCTACCCGGTCCTTGCTGGCGATACGTTCACGACTGGCACGCGCAACGTCCGTGCCCGGCCCGGGTGTCGCGCCGCTCACCCGTTTAGGCCGCAACCAACGTAACGGCGTGCATGACGTTGTGGTGATAGCCAGCGGGATTGGGGATCAGGGATGCCGTCTGGCTCTGGCCGATCGTGTTGGTGGCTCGCGCCATCACTTTGGTCTTGCCGCGTTTAGGCACAAGCCCATAGGTCCAGGTGCGCAGCGCATATTTGCCGAGATCCTGCCCGAGCGTTGCGACAGCCCAGGTTTTCCCACCGTCGGTCGTGACTTCGACGCTGCGGATGCCGTAGCCACCGTCCCACGCGATGCCTGCGACCGTGGTGCGCCTACCTGCCCGGACTGAGGCGTTGTCGCGGTGGCTGGTGATCAGGGAGTTGACCACCATCTCGGTGATCGGCGTGTTGATGGCGGTCTCCTGGGAGATGAACCGGGCCACTATCGGAAACATGCCGACCGGAATCCGATAGGCCGATTTCATCCAAAAACCGTCGAACGGTTTGACCGCCAGATTGATCGAGCTGATGTGTTTCATCCAGTAGGTTCCAGTCCAGCCGGGGAGCACGAGGCGCGCCGGAAAACCGTTCCAGTGGGGCAGCGGCTCGCCATTCATCTCGTAGGCGATGAGGGTCGTGTCCTCGACCGCCTTCCACACCGGGATGCTTTTGACGAAGTCGGGGGTCTTCTCGAGGGCTGGGCCGTCAGCGCCGTCGAGCACGACCTCGATCGCCTCCTTCTTCACCCCAACCCGGTCAAGGATGTCCTTGAGCCGGGCGCCCTTCCAGCGCGCGCAACCCATGGCACCGTAGCCCCATTCGACGCCTGGCACATGCGGCTGGAACAGGCCGCGCCGGTTGCCGGAGCATTGGCACACCGCGGTCACTTCGTAAGCAGGTAATTGCTTGAGGGCATCGAGATCGAGCTGTATCTCGCTGTTGGCACCATCGCCGCCGACTGCGAGCTTCCAGGACCTGGCATCCACGTGCGGTATGTCGGAGAGATGGTAGCGCACGAAGAACACGTCATTACGCGTGATTGGCGTGCGCAAATGCTCGATCGGCGTTTCGTAATTGGGCGGCCGGTAGCTCAGCTTGATCAGCGGTTTCTTGCCAGGCAGCGCATCGAGTACGGCCTCCTGGCGCGTGCCTTCCGGCAGCTGTGCCGGAAGGCCAAGCGCTTGGGCTTGCGCCTGCGAACCGAACAGCCGGGGCGACACCAAACTGGCGCCCGCCAGCGCAACGCCGACGCCGGTCGCGCCGAGCAAATGGCGACGATTGATCATTGCTTTACCCCTCAAGTCGACGTTGCGACAGCCTTCGCCAGCCG
>Ga0137377_10004666_pt1 | contig 10821 bp, 12 predicted proteins | sample SagtaG_22_FD_104815 | JGI IMG/M metagenome (GOLD analysis project Ga0137377, IMG submission 104815) | Vadose zone soil microbial communities from Sagehorn Ranch, Mendocino, California, USA - Sage2_L_40_16 metaG | ecosystem: Environmental > Terrestrial > Soil > Vadose zone | place: USA... | reverse complement strand
TGAAGCAATCGAGATTCCAGGACCAGAAATCGATGAACTGGTTACGTTAGCGAATGCATACCAGATTAGTCTGGTATTGGGGGTTGCAGAAAAGGTTACAGACAAGAGCAAGGACAAGAGCGCGATACATCTGGTACCTGAGTATTACAATACAGTTTTGCTCATTGATCCAGAAGGCGTGTATGGGAAATATCGAAAGATACACCTGACGCGCAGTGACCGGCTTTGGGCCAACCCAGGCAATCTGGGATTACCGACGTTCGATACTCCAACTGGTCGCATTGGTCTGGCAACCGGGTACGATATACTTTTTCCAGAAACCTTACGCATACTAGCTGGTAAAGGAGCAGACCTGGTGTGTGCACCAACGTTCCTGAACTTTCCCAACCCCATTGGCCTGGCTCCTTCGAGTATCAAGTTTGAACGGCCTGTTGCACCCGATGAATATGATCCAACTCACTCTTTGATCTGGAGAGTACGTGCAGCTGAACACCAGGTATATTTAGCTGTGGCGAACTGGAGAGGAATGCTGAATGGGCTACACGCCAATGGGTATAGTGGCATTTACTCGCCTTCTTTCCCATACTATCCCTGGTCAGAGGTCATCGCAGATGATGAAGAACTCACGTTGACGATGATGACTATAGATACGCGTGAACAACGCACAGGAAGGCGATCAACGACAACGCCGCTGCAGTATGCTCCTGGCGAAATGGCTGGATCGCTGACTGGCGAGCTTGCTTACGATATTCTTGATAGCATTCCTGGCAACGTGGTACGCAGCAAACCACTGTTGCGCAAACGTATGCCGTTCTGGTACCTCGACCTCGTAAGACGTTTTTAATTGCCACCTACTCGTCTTGCCATTGCGCTGTGCTGGCACCTATCCATTTCACCAATGCTGTTTCGCTGAAAAACAAAACGAGAGGCAGCTAGCGCTGAGTGCTTAGACCAGTCGAAAGGAGACCAGAAATTTCATGAGACTCAAAGATAAAGTCGCAATTATCACAGGGTCCGCGGGTGGTATGGGACAGGCCGCAGCAGAACTTTTCGCGCATGAGGGCGCAAGTATTATAGTTACCGATATTGCTACAGATGCGGGTGAAGAGACTGCTCGAAAAATCCGTGATACTGGCAGCAAGGCTATATTTGTAGCGGCTAACGCCTCGAAAGAAAACGATGTCAAAAACATGGTCGGCGCCGCCATCGATGCATTTGGTCATGTTGATGTGCTCTACAATAATGCAGGTATCATGCCCTCTGATGATGGGAGTGTCACCGACATTACGGAGGAGACCTGGGATAGGGTGCTGGACGTGAACCTGAAGAGCGCCTTCCTTTGTTCAAAGTACACAATACCTCACATGGTAAAACAAGGCAAAGGCTCTATCATCAATGTTGCCTCATTTGTAGCCTTTATTGGCTGCACCGTGCCACAGGACGCTTATACTGTCTCTAAAGGCGGCATGCTCTCGCTCACCAAATCTTTTGCAATACAATACGGCCATCATGGTATCCGCTGCAATGCCATTTGTCCGGGGCCTATTGAGACGCCTCTACTTCGTATGCTCTGGACAAGCGAAGAGGCTCGTAACCTGCGTCTTAACCGCATCCCGCTGGGCCGTTTCGGAGAAGCTAACGACATTATCTATATGGCCTTATACCTCGCTTCCGATGAATCATCGTGGACGACCGGGGCATGGCTTGTAGTTGATGGGGGCATCACGTCGAATTATTTCTAGATGTTGATCGGAGCCACCACCTGTAAGATGATAATAAACGACCTTTTTGAGCGCTTTCAAGAGCGACTTGCAGCGGCCGGAGGTGAGTCACATTCCATCGAACGCCTGGAACAAGCGGCGGAGATTATTGCTGCTCATCCAGCTTTGGTAAAGAGAGAGGTCGTCGTTGCTCCTGATTTTGCTACATCTCAATCCTGGGCGGAAATTCTTCCCTTCTTGCGTAACAAAGGTATTGAAATACGCGAGGCAGGAAGCCCAGCAAGTGTTGCTGACGCTCCCGCCGGTCTTTCTGTGGCTGAACTGGCTATCGCTGAAACAGGCAGCGTTCTGCTGGCAGACAATGCACTTGAAGCACGGGTAGTTAGCATGCTGACACTGACCCATTTTGTTCTTGTGCGCAAAGAGAAACTGTTTCCTATGCTAGAGGACGCAGGGAAATTGTTATTGGAACTCACGAAGACGGGTTCCGGTCAGCGGCACTATATATCACTCGTGACAGGTCCTAGCCGTACAGCCGATATTGAGCGTACCTTGACAATTGGAGTACAAGGACCAAAAGCACTGTGTGTTATCGTTGTCGGTAATATGTTATAGTTGAATAGTCTCCTCAGCGTGTATGGATACATTACCGGTCATTTGATTGGAAAGTTCGCGTACACGCTTCTCAACATCCTGCACAAGCTGTGTGAAATCGATGTAGTCGCTTCGTGAAAGCGCCGGACCGAATCGCAGTGTGATATTCCAGCGCTCGTTTTGTCTATAGGACAATCCTGCTGGAACGATTGCTACCCTGGTATGCTCATCTCTCTCTGCCATTTCTACTAGCCTGGCGAAGCCTGGCCGGAATGGAAGAGAAGCATGATTTTCAACTTTCGGCGTGTTTCGTGGGTCGATGTCAGGGTACGCTTCTGGAAAGACCACGAGCACCTCATGATCACGCAACAGCCGAATCGAGTCTTTCAGTGCGTGTCGCAGGTAGCTCCTGGCCTCATTTAATGAATAGGCTCTTGACGCTTTTTCGGAATGCCTGGCAGCGTTCTCATTGAGCTGTTCGGCTCGCAAGACAATAGGCCAGTCCACCATAGTGCATGCCAACTCCATAAAGCTACGCAACCAGCGATTCCTCACCCAATCCAGCGCAACGAAGATATGTATACGCCGTGGAACGACTCTCATCAGAACACAGCCATCGTAAAGGTGATGAAAGTGGCGTGCAACTATCAGTACAGGCCCGTTGCGCGGTACGTTTTCCAGTCCTTCTACTACAAGTTTTACCTTGCGGCGGGCAATCACCCAACTGCCTTTATGTAGAACAAATACCGATATGCGTTTGAAGACGGAGTTATTTGCCCTGGTGGTTTGCCGCGCTTTCTTACCTGATTGAAGAAAGAAAACAAGCGAAGCAGGTACAACACCAAGGATTTTGACTACTCTCATTACATGCCTCCACGAACTAGAACACGACCACGCCAGACATGCCGGCTCTGCAATGCACTCCTGGCAAGCTGAACAGCCACTGGCAGATCGCAGAGGGTCGAAAGCCAGTAGGACCACGGACGCCATTGATATGCCCTCGCTGTACCAAAGAGTACGCCGATACGCAGAGCCAAAGCATACTGTTAAGTATTATAAGCCAACTATTTCGCATGCGTGCAATGACCAGGAAAAGCGTAAGTGGTAGAGGAGCACTGGGGTGAACATCTGCATCCACTGTGAGGATCCAATTCGTGACAGGGCTGGCAGCACATAACCCTACTTCCAACCCCCAGTCTTTGCCGTTACAGTCAGGTGGAATGAGGCAAGCATCCAACAGGCGCAAAGGTGCAGATAAGGAAAATGGTGGGGGGCAAGCTCATGGCGTGTCTCGGACAAACTGACGGATGGCACGAGCCAGTTCGCCCTGACAGTTCAATTGTTTGCATCTTTTCACCTCTTCTCCAAGGAATTTCTTTACAATCATCCAGGTGAGGAAGGGACAAGTTCTCTCAGAGAAGAGTATGCTCCTCTTCCTCTGCTCGCGAGGTCTGCCGTTCGGCGACCAGCGAGACCTCGTACACCGCTGTCTTGTCGCCAGGATAGCGCAGGCTGAAAATGATGTTCCACATCCACCCTATGAATCCCACACGCAGCAGGGTACGTGCTGCTCTTCTCTCCTCGCCAGAGAGACGACGAGCCACGCCCTCGACGGCTGGGCTAAGCACCTCTCCCTGAAAGGTGCAGAGGGCAAGCGTCACCTGAGGATTGTTGGCGATGCGCCTGGCTTTCCAGGTAGCGGCTGCGGTCATGAAGTACAGTTTGCTATCCGCGACCGCCATCCCGACTGGGGAGCCAACCTCCTGGCCGCTCCTGCGGAACGTGGTCAAGAACACCGTGTGGGTGGTACCAGGCTGTGTGAGCGCAGCCTGAATAGTATCGACCTTATTGCTCTTACTCATACGTAAAAAGTTCCTTTCGTGTTCTCTTCAGTGTATACGGGCCTCACAGCGGCGCTTTCTCCGTCTCCAGTGCTCGGGCAAGCGCCTGCGTGAACGCCTCGCTCTCGGTTGTCCAATCGACAAGTGGTGGGTATGTCTGCCGTTTCCACCGGTAGGAAGCTCGACGACCAGGCCAGAAGAGGGCGCAACGCGTGCAAGCGAGAACAGCTCGCGTAGCACCGTGCGCTGCTGGTTGACGTTGCCTGGTTTTCCCAGGGCGTGACCGAAGGCCAGTGAGGGAATCGTCTGCAACGATCTGCTCCTGCGTCGTAGCTGCAAGCCTCCCCGGGTTTTCCCATACCAGTGGAAAAAGGCCTGTTCCAGTGCGGTATCGTTCATCCACCGCAGCACCCGCTCATAAAGGGGCGTCGTTGGTGTGATCTGAGGTGTGTCGTTCTGCATCATATGGTCTCACCATATCCCTCACTTCCCCTGAACAGAACTTACTCAAGCGTCTGTAGACTACCGCCCACCATGAGGGTCTGTACCAATCCCGCAACGTACGCTTGCTCTGAGACAGGAAAGGGATCCTGCCCCTGGAAGTGTTGCACGAAGACATATTGGAAACAGGCACCCAGCAAGAGTGCAGTGAAGTTGAACGGCTGAATAGCTCGATTGAGGCGACCTAGCCGCTGTTCAGCTTCGATGTATCCGGCGACCTGCTCATAGAGATTCAGCGGTCCGGCCTGTTGCTCCTGCATCCAGTGGCGAAAGCGCGCCATCAGTTCCATGTCAGCGAACAGGGAAGTCGCCAGGGGAACGAGCTTGCGGTAATATCTGATGACGGCCTGGGCGATGTCCTGTATATTCGCCTCGAGAGACCCCTGACCAATACGATCCTTTTGCACGACTGCGAGAAAATCGGGCAGATGCTCTTCAATAGCGCTCAGGATTAAATCCTCTTTGGTCTCGAAGTGGTTGTAGAGCGTTCCTTCGGCACATCCCGCTTCCTGGGCAATCTCTTTGTTCGTCAGGCGGGCTAAGCCTTTGGACTGCAGCATGCGTTCAGCCGCTTCTAAAATGTATTGGCGTGTCCTCATCAGCGTTCCTTTCCATCCAGCATTCAGAATAAGAGTGATTAATCACTTCTGAATTATAGTGATTAATCACTCTAAAAATATAGCATATAATCACCTTCTCTGTCAAGTGGAAGAAGGAACAGTCTCTTTCTGTCCTTTTGACCAGTCCGATACTGATCGAAAGGCAGAAGCATGGCTCATCACAAGTATGTGCCAACAGAGTGGTTGACTGTCAGAAAAGTTGAGATGATGCCACGAAGTAGAAAAGAGATGAATAACCAGATTAGCAAAGAGACTATGCAAAGACGGGGTTGGCTAACTTTCCCTTTTTCACGTTTGTACCCCTCCCTTTACCTCTATCAATGCCCCATCCTGGCCTTGTTTATCCCAGACAAACAAATCATCTACGTTGACATTGAAGTAATAGCTGAAGTAATTAAGGAGTCTATCGATGGTGGTATAATCAACCCGTTGGCTGCGTCCAGTATGGAGGGACGCGAGCACGCTTAAAGATACACCGCTTTCTCTTGCAAGGCTGCGTAAACTAAGTGTAGGTTTTCCCTGTTTGGCTCGTTCGACATTTGCCTTAGCAACAAGTACGCGAAGATGGCAAGTTATTGTCATGAAAGTTCCTCCTCCAGGAGCCTTTTGAGTGTTTCGTAAAAGATTTCTTTAAGCGTAATTTACCAGATATGTTGTGGGATTACAATACATTGTATTGATTTATAAGAACTAAGATGGTAGAATATCCGCAATATCCTGTATAAATCGCTTGATGCCCAGATTTTTTCGTTCAAGAAACTCAGGGATACCCTGGTTCATTATATGAGGAGGAATATATGGCAGTTACCTTAAAATCACGGCAAGAGATCGCGCAGCTACGCCAGGCTGGGCGTATTGTTGCTGAAACATACGAGGTCTTGCGTCCTTACGTGAAGCCCGGCACTTCTACAGCAGAACTTGATCAGATTGCCGAGGATTATATTCGCAGTAAAGGCGCAAAGCCAATTTATAAAGGATACGGCGCTCGCCCCGCAAGGAATGGGGTTCCCGCTATACCGGCATTCCCCGCCACTATTTGCGTTGCCGTCAACGATGTGATTTGTCATGGCATACCCGACTCTAAACAGATCCTGCGTGAGGGAGACATCATTGGTGTCGATATTGGAGTGCTCTATAAAGGTTGGGTCGGTGACGCGTGCATGACGTATGCAGTTGGGGAGCTTGACAGCGAATCGCAGCGACTTATGGAGGTCGCACGACGCTCTATGGAGCTGGGAATCGAGCAAGCACGACCTGATAAGCAACTTGGCGATGTAGGCGCAGCTATTCAGACATATGCTGAATCGCAGGGCTTTTCGACGGTACGAGAGTATGTTGGTCACGGTGTCGGCCGTTCGCTACATGAGGATCCACAGGTTCCACACCATGGACGCCCTGGTACTGGTTTAAGACTCCGGCCAGGTATGGTTTTCACCATTGAGCCGATGATCAACGCGGGCGGATACCAGACGAAAGTGTTAGCAGATAAGTGGACAGTCTGTACGGCTGATGGCTCTCGCTCTGCGCAGTTCGAGCATACTATTGCCATAACAGATGGTGAACCAGAATTACTTACCGTGATTTAAGTTTATTGGGCGACCACGAGGGTCGCCCTACTATGTTACGTATGAAATGGCTTGTCAGGCCCGTCCATAGTAGGGGCGACCCTTGTGGTCGCCCGCTACCTATACTCGTCTACCTATATCTGTCCAGATGTAACATTTCTCTTGCCTGGGCAGGTGTTGCTACAGGTCGATCTAGCTCCTGGGCAATGCGGACCATACGAGCTACTAATTCTGCATTGGTTTTCGCCAGTTGCCCTTTGCGATAGTAAATATTATCTTCAAATCCTACGCGCACATTGCCTCCTATCGCTAGAGCAATGGTACCCAGAGTCAGTTGATGGCGCCCGATTCCAGCCACGCTCCAGGTGCTTTCAGGCGGAAGACTGCGCACCAGATGGACGAGGTGAGCAGGATCTGCGCCTATACCACCGGGAACACCCATCACAAAATCGAATTGTAGCGGGTCGGAAATCAAGCCCATGTTGCGCAGGCGCATGGCCTCATCGAGCATCCCTGCATCAAAGATTTCAATTTCCGGCACAATACCGTAGTCACGCAGGCGGCGCGCAAAGGTTTCTACTAAACCCCTGTTGTTCATGAAAACGCCATCACCGAAGTTGATCGTACCGGTTGTTAATGTCGCCATGTCCGGCAGACACTCGATACTCTGAAGACGTTCGTCCGCGCTCATCCATACAGCACCACCTGTCGAAACCTGGGTAATGATATCGCAGCAAGCGCGAATGCCTTCGACTACTTCGCGGAAAATACCTGCATCCTGTGTGGCATTCCCTTCAGCATCGCGCACATGAATATGAATGATCGCGGCGCCTGCTTCATAACACTCAATAGCCGCCGAAATAATCTCTTGAGGCGATGTGGGTAAGTTTGGTTGTTGATCCCTGGTCACTTCCGCACCGACCATTGCGGCTGTTATCATGACTGGTTGCATTGCATTTGATCCTTTCTGGTTACTCAAGAAAAGCCACTGAGCACTCATATTCAATTCAAGAAAATTCTAATGACAGACTATTCTATCTGTGCTATAATCTGAGCGACAGAAGTGAGTACGCTCACAGCTACGGTATAAACCCGTTGACTTGCTCCTTGAGATATGGAGAAGAACATTCCGGTCGAGCAGACCTTCCGTTTCGCTGCAGATAGTGGTACGAGACCCTGTCTATGACCTGCAGCTATGCAGTTAGCTATTTCTCTTTGAAATGAAGTTCTTTCGGGAACACAGTCAACGAACTTCTGATGCTCAGTAACTCATCATATAGGTATGAGAGAGTGTCAAATACTCAAGAGGGTATACACTTCTGGACTCGATTTACGTTTATGAACACAACTCGAAAGGATTAAGTAACTATGACGACGACGCCAGGTACCTCCGCTTTAGTGGTACTCGAGTTTCCTACGGCTGATGGGGCCCAGGTTATGCTGGGCAGGTTAGAAAGCCTCCAAAAGCAACAGTTGATTACGGTCAATGATGGAGCCATCGTCACCTGGCCAGCAGGAGCCAAGAAACCTAAGACCGAACAACTCCGCAACCTGACAGGGGTCGGTGCACTCGGTGGCGCATTCTGGGGCATGCTGTTCGGTTTGCTGTTCTTTGTCCCGTTCTTCGGCCTGGCAATTGGCGCTGCAATGGGTGCACTCGCCGGACACTTTGCTAACTATGGCATTGATGATGACTTCATCAACTCGGTGCGCTCCAAAATCACACCAGGCACTTCGGCCTTGTTCCTTCTGACTAGCGGAGCCGTGCTCGACAAAGTTGCTGAGGGCGTCAAGGACCTTAAGTTCGAGATCGTCCAGACCAACCTGACCAAAGAGCAAGAAGCCCAGCTCAAAGAAGCTTTCGGCGAAGAGTAGTCCAGCAATCGCTGCTATTTAGCAATGAAAGTGAAGGCCATATATTTTCTGGCTTTTCCTTTTTTCATATCTCCATATCGTTCTACCTTAAACAGAAGGCATTACTTCTTCTCTTTATTAGCAGCTTCAGCGGCTTCGGCTTGCTTTTTAACGAGCAAGGGAACGTGCTGTTCGCAAAAGCGGAACGTTCTTCCGCCTGGTAAAAGTTGAGCATATGCTGCTGGCTCACCACAACTATCACAGCGCCCTACATGGGTTTTTACAGCTTTCATATAGACCTCCTCATTAGCACTTATTTTTATCATATCACACAGAAGCAGTTGTGAAACGCATTATAGCTGCTTCATCTATTTTATCGCATTAGAATGATATAATTACGGCATACCAGAGCGCCGCACTCCCATAACATCATAGAAAGAGGAATGGCATGAGCAAATGGTCATATACCAGAGGTCTGCAGGACCTCGGCAATTCAGTGTATGCATACCTTCAGCCAGACGGTACCTGGGGTTGGAGTAACGCGGGCATCGTCACCGATGGAGAAGCGTCACTACTGATCGACACCCTTTTCGACCTGAAACTTACTCGGGACATGCTTGATACGATGCGCAAATCGATCCCAGCCGCAGCGCACATAGATATGGTGGTGAACACTCACGCCAATGGTGATCATTGCTGGGGAAATCAGCTGGTGGCCGATGCCCAGATTATCGCATCGACGCACACAGCAGAGGAGATGACCACGGCTATATCCCCTGCTATGCTTGCCATGATACTGAAGCGAGCGCCGGAACTAGGTCAACTTGGCGAGTTCTTGAGCCATGCATTCGGGTCTTTCGATTTTGATAATATCACGTTGACTCCGCCAACGAAGACCTTCGAGGATGAATTAACTCTGAAAGTAGGAGATAAGGAAGTCCATCTCATAGAGGTCGGGCCTGCCCATACTCTTGGTGACACGCTGGTTCACATCCCCGCTGACCGGGTTGTCTTCACAGCCGATATCTTGTTTATCGGCGGCCATCCCATCATCTGGGCTGGGCCTACCAGCAACTGGCTACGTGCCTGCGATCGCATCCTGGCGATGGACGTGAACACAATTGTACCTGGACACGGACCCATTACTGATAAAAAGGGTGTAGCCGAGGTTAAGGGTTATCTCGAGTACATATATCAGGAGGCTCGAAAACGCTATGAGATAGGTATGTCTGACCAGGAAGCCGCCAGGGATATCGATCTGGACAGATACGCAAACTGGACAGATGGCGAGCGCATCGCTGTCAATGTTGCGTCGATCTTTCGAGAATTCAAGGGTGATCAGACACATCCAAAAATGGTGGATATGTTTGGAAAGATGGCCGAGTTAGCGCTGGGAAACAGGAAGAACCAATGATGGGAAAGACGACGTCCCTTACCCCTTACACCGCATCCACGCTGACATCTTCTTCCTCGACCTCTTCCTTAATCACAGCAGGGTCTCGTATATCAATCGTCAATTTATTGTCTTCAGCGCTCACATGGACTTCACCATGTTCGGGGATATTTGCCAGCAGGATACGCAGGCTGAGGGGGACGGTGAGTAATTTCTCGATGGCACGACGCAATGGCCGCGCTCCTTGTGTCTCGCTAAAGCCTTCTTTGCAGAGGAGATCTATGGCGCTATCATCGGCATTCAGGATCAGTCCTTGTTCCAGCAGGCGCGTCGCCAATTCGTTCATCTGCAAGCGTGTTATGGCGCGCGCCTGCTCCTGACCCAAAGGCTGGAAGATTACAACTTCGTCCACGCGGTTGAGAAATTCGGGACGGAAAGTCTGTCGTAAGCGTTCCATCAAACGCTCGCGCTGCATCTCTTCTCCAGTGGCTTTTATATTCGCACGAAAACCACTGGGCATTGACCGTCCTAACATATCGGTGCCTACGTTAGAGGTCATAATCCAGATGGCATGTTGCGCATCGACGGTATGTCCCTGAGCATCGGTCAAGCGACCGGCATCAAATACCTGCAAAAAGAGATCAAACACCTCAGGATGAGCTTTCTCAAATTCATCGAGCAATACGACACAATGCGGACGACGACGCAGTTTGCCTGTCAGTTGACCTTCCT
>Ga0137377_10004664_pt1 | contig 10822 bp, 8 predicted proteins | sample SagtaG_22_FD_104815 | JGI IMG/M metagenome (GOLD analysis project Ga0137377, IMG submission 104815) | Vadose zone soil microbial communities from Sagehorn Ranch, Mendocino, California, USA - Sage2_L_40_16 metaG | ecosystem: Environmental > Terrestrial > Soil > Vadose zone | place: USA... | reverse complement strand
GCATTGGTCGCGCCCATCACATCCGTACCGCTCCTGATCCCATGGAAAGTAAAATACATAGGACGCTCGGCTACTACAGGCACTGGTGATGATTGCACAATCGCGGATATGGCTTGTTGTGGCGAATTGCCAGGCACGTTCAGATCTGCACCTGCGCTGACAGTATAACGTGTGCTTGGATTCACGAGATGTTGTACCGTCACCGCCGGCTTGTTCTGGAAGAGATAGGTGATGCTGACTGTTGCTGTCTGAGTTGGACTGGGATTCAGCAGCGTAATGAACTCACTAAAGCTGCCACCGACGCTTCCCTCTGCAAAGTACCAGGTATTGCTTGCAGGTGATAAACGCCCGCTCGTCTGGTTTTTTGCCAGTAATTCCAGGTCTGTTGCCAGCGGTAACGCATTGTAACTCCCCAATCCTGTTACCATATCGTAATTTGGCGTCGCCTGGTATTCATTGGTGCCATCGGCCGTCGTATAATTGTTGCCGACCTGTATATCATGGAAATCGTTGCTATAAGATGTCAAGGCATTATTTTGCCCGATCTGGTAAAGAAGCGGATTGAGGAAACCCAGGTTGAAATTCCCATCGTGCAGTGACTTTTCATTCGCCAGTGCGATCATCCCCGCCCACATCGGAGCGCCCGCCGAGGTTCCCCCAAGTGTAATCCAGGCTGAATTAGGGTTACAAGGCCCGGTTCCACCTGGGGCAACTGCTGTGCAGAATAGTTCGTAACCTGTAGACGGATCAGCATCCAGCGAAACATCCGGTACCTCGCGGCAATAGTTTCCCGCGCTTACACCACATGGATGTCCAGAAGAGGCTGCGCTCATCACCCCTGGCCCTACCTGCCAGGCAGGCATACTCCAGAGACTGCTGACGCCGCCGCCGCTCGCATTCCCATTCCCACTATTCCACGTCGTCTCAGACCTATAATTGTTTCCGGCACTAATTGTCAGCGTCGTTCCTCCGACCCCTGTTACATAAGGCTGCGATGCCGGGTCGTCAACGCTCGCTGTAGTGGGCGTTGTATTCCCGCAGTCATTGCTGCCCTGGTCTCCTGACGCTGCGAGAATGCTCTGCCCCTGCGCTGCTGCTACCATAAACAAGGTATTCTCCTGCGCATAAAGAGCTTGAGAGAAACTATTTGATTCGCAACTTCCCCAACTCGTACTCACAATTGGCACTGCATCACTGACGATCCTGCTCCACTCTGCTAATGCATCTACGCTATCGTTAGCTGCCTCGTAGACTCGCAACGCCGCCAGGTGTGGAGCAGTGCTCAATACCAACTCCATGTCCAGTTCAGCCTCGATGGCGCCCTCACCTGGCGCAGCAGGCGCCCCACCATTTACTGCGATGCGACTTATAGGTACGGAAGAGCCGCCATAGCATTTAGTATAGGTGCTAATGTCAGATGGCACATAATTATCTAGCTCGTAGAGCGCAACCGTTTGTCCTTCACCCCGGAAGCCAGCATTGTACAGACCTGTCAAATTATATGCCGCTGCAATCTGATTAGGGATGTAGTAGCTAAAAGATGGCCCGGGTTGAGCAGCCATGCAGTTGTTGCTATTTGAAGTAGTATTGCTTGTACTGGCATGCTTTGGTACTACAATTGGTGGATGCGTGTATATGCGTGCGCTATCAAGCCCGGTAACGCTCTGTATGAATGGAGCGAGCGCCATTGGCACACTTGGATCGCTCGTTGGTGCATAGAACTCGCGACCACCTGGAGTGCGATAATTGTTGATCTGTACGTGAAAGGCATTTTCCGCTACCCCAATCGTTCCAGTGAAACCGATCAGCAGGTGATGCCGGTAGGTCTGGCTTTCACTGAATCCAGCCTGTTGCATATAGTTGATGACCGCTGACTGGCTGCTAGAGAGTGGAGCGAAGGCTGTCGCAACCTGTGCCGGGGTTAGATAGCGATGCCCGGTCGTAGAGTGCGAGCGTGAGAGTGCATCGACGTAACCCTTTAGATTGGCTTCATTCCTCGGATGCAGACCTATAAGCAGCCTGATTGGTGTATTTGGATCAGTTGGCCCAAGTAATGTGCTTTTTTTTATCAAGCCAGGTACATGCCCGCCCAATTTTGTCAGTCCGCCGGCCTGTACATCAGTGAGGTGTCCTAATGGTGAGATATGTAACGTGAATACTGTTCCCCATACAAACAAAAATACCAGTGGAATGAGTGCTAATGAACGCCTCCCCCACATACGAAATCGCCCAATTGCCATACATGTGTTCTCCCTACAATGTGCATTTAAATCAAATGTAAGGGCGATCCATTTGGACTTTGTTGGCGCATGCGCTATTTAGGCGATTGTCGCTACGCCCTGGCCCCACTCCAAGGGCGACCGCAAGGGTACGCCCCTACTATACGACGATTGTATTGGCTTGCCAGTTCCGTTGTATAGTAGGGGCGTACCCTTGCGGTCGCCCTGTACGGTCGTCTTACTACCTCGCCCTCTCGCATTTCCAGTGTCATTCGCCAACTAAGACTTTTAGAGTCGCCCAGAAATTGTGCTTTTAGCAATATCTCAATTAAACGATTGTAATGTTGATTGTTGCGCTTTTTCATACTTCTGAGCTTATCGGTGTGTTGCAAGCTGCCAAATTACCTCGCGTACTTAGAGACTGGTAGGACTTTCGTCCTGTAAAAGCCTGGACTTCTCATCGTGGTAGGGTATGAACACTCTTACTTCTTTTCCGACGCTTATGGAGATTGGCTTGTTTAATTCGATCGCTATTCCTGCTATACTACCAACATGGTCCATAGTAGGCACACATAACAAGATACCGGTGCGTTCAGCGAACGCCAATGGTTTTATTGCTATCGTCTCAACAGGAGAACGAGCGCCCCAAAGCCAGGAAAGAGCGTATGCCAGCATGACAACGAACAAATCGAAAGATTCGTCGGACGTAGATGCAATACTATGTTCCAGTGATGTTCATATCCTGGACTTCGGCATGCTCTATGAGAAATTCAGACGACCGATCCACTCTTATGTTTATCGCCTGCTTGGCAGTCAGGACGACGCAGATGATCTAACTCAAGAAGTATTTATGCGAGCCTACGTCGCCTGGAATGACTTATATGACCGGGACAACCTTTCTCCCTGGCTCTACCGTATCGCCACAAATTTGTGCGTCGATCTACTCCGCCGGCGCAAGCGCATCTCCTGGTGGCCGCTCATGCGCCGTAACCATGCAAGTGAGCATTTCGATACTGCAGGCGAAGAAGCAATTTCATTTCTCCCCTCCGATAATGGAGGCATCCCGGAGATTGCGGAGCGGGAGCATATTCAGCTTGCCCTATCGAATATGCCACCCGATTATGCTATTGCGCTTGTATTGAGTGCGGCCCAGGGAGTGTCTTACCAGGAAATAGGAAAAATCGTGGGTATTTCATCCAATGCGGCAGCAACGCGTATTTCACGTGCCAAACGTATGTTCGCAGAACAGTATCAACGTCTCAATACAACCGATGCTGCAAAGAGGAGCCATAACGATGAACAGCACTGACTTGCCGCCGATACCAGGGGTAGGAGAATATGGACCCCAGGTTTGCAATACTGTGCGCTTATACCTGGCTATTCTTGATGACCTGTCGCCTGAACAAGTTGACTTGCTGTTCAAGCATGTCTTCACCTGCTCTACCTGTACTGCAGAATTCCAACTCTTGAACAGCGCAACACGCCTGATCGAGGGACTGCCTGCAACAACTCCATCTCCCCGCGTTGATGCCGCCATCACAGCATTGCAATTTGACCAGAATAGAAACCGAACTCGCAAACCGTTGCATTTTGCTCCTCCTCGTGGACGTTCAGTCAGGGGTATCAGCCAGGCAGCGGTTGCGATTGCGGCGATCCTGCTCTTTGCCTTCTTGACTGCTACGCATTTCATCGCTCTTGCTCCCAGCGGAGCAAAAGCCTTTGAACTCCCTGCTAATCTTAGCTGGAATAACTATGTCCTATACCATAGCGAAACCAGAACCGGTGCGAATGGTATGGTTTACCGCGTAGAAAGCTACCATGACCTTGGCTCTAACCACATGCATATTGAGACAATGGCCGATGGTCAACTGGATGTTGTTGTGGTCGGCGACGACCACTCAATGCTCGGTATGGATATGCTTCATCACGTCGCCCAATGGAATGCTGATGCATGGGAAGTTGATGACTCGCTGTTCAACTTGTCAGAACTGCGCCATGAGTTGCAAACAAAATCCGCCGTCTATCTCGATAAGGAAAACTTTAGAGGCCAGGATGTCTACCGTATCCGTTGTAAAGATGGGCTTGTGATGTTGCTCGATATGAATTACTTGCCCGTCAATGTGATCCAAGGCGCAGGTGGTTCCAGTACAGGCGAACCCATGTATGATGCCCTTAAACTGATGCCTGCCTCCAAGATGCCTGCCTCAATGTGGGATATGAGCATACCCGCTGGCTTCCAGATGGGCACACTTCCTGCGAAACCATAATTGACCCCTCCCCTAAGCGCGAGATACAATGAATCGGTATCACTTGTGCATATCTACTATGATGTGGATGAGGGGCCAGATACCTGACCCCAAAGGAGGCTCACAAATGCCAGAACATACACCCGTTATCGTCGGAGCGGTACGCACACCGACCGGCAAATTTCTTGGCAATCTTGCCAGTTTCACTGCGCCCCAACTCGGCGCTATTGTCATAAAAGAAGCTGTACGTCGCTCAGGCATTTCGCCTGACACCATTGATGAAGTCATCATGGGTAATGTCGTTTCAGCAGGTATAGGTCAGGCGCCAGCTCGCCAGGCTGCTGTTCATGCAGGACTTCCAGACGATATTCCCGCTTTCACCGTCAATAAAGTATGCGGTTCTGGCCTCAAAGCTGTCATGCTCGCTGCCCAGGCTATTCGCGCGGGGGACGCGCAGGCATTCGTAGCAGGCGGCATGGAGAGTATGAGCAACACCCCTTATCTACTAACCAAACTACGTACAGGCTATCGTATGGGCAATGGCGAGCTTATCGATGCCGTTGTGCTTGATGGTCTCTGGTGCGCCTTCGAAGATATACACATGGGCAACGAAGCCGAGATCATCGCTGAAAAGTTTGCTGTCACGCGCGATGAACAAGACCACTTCGCGCTCCAAAGTCACCAGCGTGCCGCTGCTGCTACTGCCTCCGGGCGCTTTAAAGATGAGATCATCCCCATCGAAGTCAAACAGAAAACTGGTGTTGTGGTAGTAAGCACCGACGAACCTATTCGTGCTGAAACCTCGTTAGATACGCTTACTAAGCTCAAGCCTGCCTTTCAACAGGGTGGCACGGTCACTGCGGGCAATGCCCCTGGCTTGAGTGATGGCGCCTCGGCCACCGTCGTCGTAGACCAGGATTTTGCGAAAGCGAACGCAATGAACGTGCTGGCGCGTATTACTGGCTATGCCTCAGCCGCCATCACACCCCGTTATATCTTTGCCGCGCCTACCCGTGCCGTTAATCGTCTCCTTGAGCGTTCCGGCCTCAAGATTAGCGATTTTGACCTGATCGAAGTCAACGAAGCCTTTGCCGCACAAACCCTGGCGAACGGCAAAGAACTCGACTGGGATTGGTCCCGCGTAAATGTCAACGGCGGAGCAATCGCGCTCGGTCATCCCATCGGCTCCAGCGGCTCGCGGGTCCTGACCACTCTGATCTATGAACTACGTCGCCGTGGCGGAGGTAGAGGACTGGCGACGCTCTGCCTGGGTGGTGGTGGAGCGGTGGCCATGTCAGTCGAAGTCTAATCGTAGGGGCCGATTTATCGCGCCCACCGCCGATTGATCGGCCCTGATACTATCCAACCCACACATTTTTCACTGAAACGGTAATTTTGCTAATGAGACCCTTACCCTATCAGGTCGAAGCTGAGGGTCGCGGTTTCATGACCCGATTCGACCAACTTTCCTTGCCCGCGCACGTTTCGGTAGGTCCTAGTCCCGCCCGTGACGGCAAGAGTCTTCGCGGGCGGCGGGCTGTTCAGGAATTGTGTCGTGATGTTCCCGCCCGGCAGAGAGAACGTCACCGTGCAGTTCTCCTCGGGCTTGGTCACGTCGAAGAACACACACGAGCCACCGTCGTACCCGACCTGGGTGCGGCCATCGGGGGTGAACACCAGATCATGCAGGATCATCTCGTCTCCCTGACTGGGCCCAGGGGCACCCAGGTCGAGGAAGGTGTCCTGCCCAATGAACTTGACGAGGAAATGGAGGTGGGTAGTCCCCACCGACGAGGAAACGGCAGACGTTGAGGTCGGCCTCAAGGAGACCAAGATGCCCCCCATCACGAATCCAAGGATGGCAACAGCCAGGACAAGTGCCCACAGTTTCGTTCGCATGGCTTTCTCTCTTTTGCTTGTGTGAAGTAGATGACAACCGTTTTCAAATCCATAACGTAGGTATGATACAATATTCTATAGGCAATAATGCATGTATGTAAACGGAACCATGTACAATACTTACACGATTTTCTTACACTCACGACCTCAACGAGGAGGAACCACTAATCATGCTTGAGCAGAAATCACCAGATACATATCAGCAACCTGCTGTCGAACAAGGCACACTATTTGATAAAGCTGAGTTGGACCGCCTGAAACTCCAGCGACAGCACTGGGAAGAGACCACCGTGCTCCAGTCACAGGAGCGTATGCCCGAACGCGATAACCTGATTACCACCTCCGGCGTCCCCATCAATCGCGTATACACACCGCAAGATAACGAGAACATCGACTACACTCGCGACCTCGGCCTTCCTGGCGAATATCCCTATACTCGCGGCGTGCAGCCGACCATGTACCGTGCAAAGCCCTGGACCATGCGTATGTTCGCCGGATTTGGCACCGCAGAGGAGACCAACGCCCGCTTCAAATATCTGCTCACCCAGGGTCAAACCGGCCTTTCAACCGCCTTCGACATGCCCACTCTTTACGGCTATGATACCGACCATCCTCTTGCAGCGGGCGAGTTTGGCAAATGCGGCGTTGCTATCTCTTCCCTGGCCGACATGGAAATCTTATTCGACGGCCTGCCTCTTGACAAAATTACCACTTCGATGACCATCAATAGCCCGGCAGCCGTCATCTGGGCCATGTATATCGTCAATGCAGAGAAGCGCGGCTTCCCCATGGCAAAGTTGGGCGGCACACTGCAAAACGACATTCTCAAGGAATACAGCGCTCAGAAAGAATTCCTTTTCCCACCAGAGCCATCTATGCGTCTGGTGACCGACACTATCGAATTTGGCACACGTTACATGCCGCGCTGGAATACCATCAGCATCAGTGGCTATCACATTCGCGAGGCAGGGGCAACCGCCGTCCAGGAACTTGCCTTCACCATCGCCGATGGCCTTGCCTACATCGACGCTGCCCTGAAGCGCGGTCTGAAAATCGATGACTTCGCGCCGCGTCTCTCCTTCTTCTTCGACGTGCATAACGACTTCTTCGAGGAAATAGCCAAGTTCCGCGCCGGTCGGCGCCTGTGGGCCAAACTCATGCGCGATCGCTACAACGCTAAGGACGCACGTTCATGGCTTATGCGCTGCCATGCGCAGACCGCTGGTGTCTCCCTGACAGCCCAGCAGCCCGACAACAATGTCATTCGTACCGCCATTCAGGCCCTGGCCGCTGTTCTCGGTGGCACAAACTCCCTGCACACCAATTCTCTGGATGAAGCACTGGCTCTACCGACCGAGAGGGCCGTGTTGATCGCTTTGCGCACGCAGCAAGTCATTGCCAGTGAGAGTGGTGTCGTCAACACGGTTGACCCCCTGGGCGGCTCCTACTTTGTCGAAAGTCTGACGGATGAAACAGAACGAGCAGCCATGGATTACCTGAGCCGTATCGACGCCCTGGGCGGCGTTCTGGCCTGCATCCAGAATGGCTTCTTCCAGCGTGAGATTGCAGAGTCTGCCTATCGCTACCAGCAGGAGATCGACCAGCACAAACGCACCATTGTTGGTGTGAACGACTATAACATGGGGGAAGACATCAAAGTCCCCACGCTCTATATCGACCGCGAAGGCGAACGCGCGCACCTCGAACGCCTCAACCGCGTGCGCCGCGAACGAGATAACACCGCAGTCCAACGCTCATTGGAGAACCTCCGTCGTGTTGCCGAGGGAACAGAAAACACCATGCCCGCCATCATCGAAGCCGTTAAAACCTATGCCACCCTTGGTGAAATTATGGATGTCTTTCGCACCGTCTTTGGCGAATATATGGAACCCGCAGTGTTCTGACCAGATAGAGCCATAAAATGATGTCAAGTACCACCGAACAAAATCTCGTCAAAAAGCACAAACTAACCGAAGCAGAAATCGTGGAAAAGGAAATTACGGGGGTAGTTCACCTGGACTATCGTCGCACGGGGATATTTGATGAGAAAGCGTGGTAAACATGCATTGGCTAGAACTAACGGTGCAAACGCACCCCGAAGCGGTAGAATCCGTCAGCGAACTATTGAATCGCTACACCACCGGCGGAGTAGCAATCGAGGAACCGATCGAACTGATAGACGAAGGGCAGGAGTACCGCGTGTTGACCGGGCAACCCGTCAAAGTGCATGCCTATCTTCCCATCGATGGCAAAGAGGAAGAAGCGCGCCAGCAAGTAGCCGAAGGCTTATGGCACCTTGTCAGCCTCGGACCCCAATTTGTTGGCGACCTGCAAACCCGCATCGTACATGAAGAAGACTGGGCCAACGCCTGGAAAGACTACTACCACGTCACACATATCGGCCAGCATCTCGTCATTCGCCCATCGTGGCGCGACTACACGCCCAAAGGTGACGAAGTAGTTTTGGAACTCGACCCCGGTATGGCCTTCGGCACCGGCCTCCACCCTACAACGCGCATGTGCCTTGAACAGGCAGAGCAACGCACACAGCCCGGCATGCGTGTTCTCGATGTTGGCACCGGCTCCGGCATCCTTGCCCTGGCCGCCGCCAAACTCGGCGCAGCCAGCGTCCATTGCGTCGACAACAGCAGTGTAGCCGTGGAAAGCGCCACCGCTAACGCCGTTGCCAACCACCTGAGCGACCGTATCACCGTAACACTGGGAGTGCTCGATGAAGCTGAAGGCGCACGCTTATCTGGCCAGTACGACCTCGTACTGGCAAATATCATAGCGCGTGTCATCGGTTCGATAGCCCCCAATCTCGCCCGGGTCCTGGCCGCGGGTGGAATATTAATAGCAAGCGGCATCATCGAAGACCGCCGCCACGAAGCCGAACAACCCCTCCTGGCCACAGGCTTAAAACTGATCGACCACGTAATAATCGACGACTGGGTCACCTTAATAATGCAAAAATAAGAGAGGAGTAAAGGCTTCATAAACCATGCACCGTTTCTTTGTTCCGCCCGAACTACTAGCCAACCTGGCACCCGCGAGGGGCGCCACTACATCTCTGTCTCAGGAACCACTCGGAAATGTAGTGGCGCCCCTCGCGGGTGCCAGGTCCAATCTCATCTCCCTCCCAAAAAGCCTCGCCCACCAGGTTCGAGACGTACTGCGCCTCCATACCGGCGAACAACTCCTCCTGCTCGATAACAGCGGTGACGAAATCTTAGCAGCAATTGCCACCACCAGCAAGACCGCAGTCGAAGTCCATCTGCTAGAACGCCGACCCGGCAAAAGCGAACCCGCCGTGCGCATTATCCTCTGCCAGGGCCTCCTAAAATCTGCCCGTTTCGAATGGGTTCTCGAGAAAGGTACCGAACTAGGCGTCTCAGTCTTCTCCCCTATCCTCTTCCGTCGCTCAATGGCAGGCTTAGAGGACGCAGGTCCCACTAAAATACAACGCTGGCAACGCATCATCCAGGAAGCCGCCGAACAATCCGGCCGCTCGCGCCTCCCAGAACTCCTGCCCATCCATCCCCTCATACACGCCCTCAACGACATCCCCCCCAACGCCCTCGCCATCATGCCCTGGGAGGAAGAACACGCCCTTACCCTCCACGACGCTTTAACCACCTCTATTCGTCCTACCGGAAATGTAGGGGCGACCCTTGCGGTCGCCCGGTCGTCGCAAACGCCTCCACCCGCCCGGTCATCGCAAACACCTACGCCCGCCTGGTCACCGCAAACGCCACCTCCCCACCTCCCCACCACCATTGTCCTCTTTATCGGCCCAGAAGGTGGCCTGATGCCCGAAGAAGTCGCCCTTGCCCAACGATATGGCGTACAAGTAGTAACACTAGGCTTCCATATCCTGCGTGCAGAGACAGCTGCGCTCGCGGCAGTTGCAAATGTAATGTATGATCTGGGCCGATAGCCTTGTCCTACACCTCATCCTTTGTACCTATTTGCTCCCCAAAAAACGCCAGCACCCGTTCCCACGAATCCCGTGCTGCCGCCTCATTATAATTCTCTTTAAGGGTATCATTGAAAAATGAATGCTTCGCCCCAGGATATATCTTAATATCATGCGGCACATTATAGCGATCCAACTCAACATCCAACTTCTGACCCTGTTTGGTCGTGAAGTCCTTATCGGGATATGACCCAACGACTGGACAGAGGCGGGCAACAGCCTCCAATGGCCGGGGATTTCCCGCATAATAGGGAGCAATCGCTTTTAGCCTATCATCCGTGCAGGCCCAGGCAATCGCGAAACTACCACCCATACAGTAACCAACTGCCCCCAACCTTGAGTCATCAACACCTGGCTGCTCCGACAGGAAGGTCAGCGCCGCTTTAAGATCATGGATGCTACTGTTGTTAAGTGAGTTTAGTAACAGGCCACCCATCAGGCGAAACATACAGATAGCGCGATTGCGACCAGCAAACAGGTCG
>Ga0137377_10004660_pt1 | contig 10824 bp, 25 predicted proteins | sample SagtaG_22_FD_104815 | JGI IMG/M metagenome (GOLD analysis project Ga0137377, IMG submission 104815) | Vadose zone soil microbial communities from Sagehorn Ranch, Mendocino, California, USA - Sage2_L_40_16 metaG | ecosystem: Environmental > Terrestrial > Soil > Vadose zone | place: USA... | reverse complement strand
TTTGACTACGATTAAGAACGCCGAAGTCACCGACTAGTAGGCTAGCGGTGCCAGGGCTGAAACCCCGGCGACGTAGGAGGCTTGAAACCCTGAGCGGACGGGAACACTCGATACCGAAAGGGTTAAAGACCCGTGTCTAGCGTCTACGAGTGCAATGGATACGCTCTGCGAAGGGCCGAAGTCTGTACCGTGTCCGGCGCATCGGTCGAAGATAAGCGGCGGGCAAATCTTAGGAGGATATGATGGGCGACAACCAATTAGAATTTCGAATCGCGGTATTACTTTTTGCTTGTTTTGTTCTAGGCATAATGGTATGTCAGTTATATCACATGGCGATGGGAATGGCAAATTAGGAGGCAAAATGAAAGTCAAGTCAGAAATCTTTCGGGATGAGAGCTACGGTTCTCTTGTGGACCGGATTGAGGGTATTCTGGAGTTGCTGCTTAAGCAGGGCAACACTATTATTTCTGTGACGATTACGACTGATAAATACTACTATCTCGGGACGATTTTCTTTCAAGAGGATGTATGATTGCCGAACAAAAAGAGCGCATCGAAAAGATTAACTTGAAGATTCTCGATTTGATGCTCGACCGCAAGAAGGCGCAGCGCTTCGGACAGTGGGCTCAGGAACTGGTAGTATACGAAGCGATTGACAAGCTAGAAGCGCAAATCAAACTGATTGAGGCTGAGCAATGAAAAAGAAACTCACAATCGAAATCGACATCGATACAGAATACGCTGGAATTACGGCGGCGTATATAGGAAATATCAATATGTCGAAGTGCAGAATAGAAATTAGAAATGACATAGGGCGCATCGGTTTACCCGTGGACTCTCACTTAATAGCCGCGTACACAGCGCATGAGCTAGGACACGTTTTAGGGGCTCTGTGCGAGCTACCATGCAATATCGCCGACCCTCGAATGGGCTCAAGTGAGACCGTTGTGCCGTTTAATCCACCGTTCCCAGAAGCGATAATAAATTCCGAGAGGGAAGCTTGGGACATGGCGGAAGAAATGTTCAAGGTCAGGCGAGTCAGACAACTAGCACTTAGAACATACGGAGAGACCGATGTCGCCATTTTCCGACCCTAACACACCGTCTACAAAATTAGAGAGACGGATTATTCTTGCAGTTTCAGTCTTGCTTTTAATCATCGGCATGCGTGCTTGCTCGTCCGCCAGGGCAAGCGGTACTGAATTTGTCTTCAAGCTAGTCTCAGGCAACGGTGGCACTGTAGTGCTTCAGCCCGTATTGCCTGCTCAAATGCAGGTGACTAGGCTGGAAGGCGAGAATCCGACAACATCAATCTTTCAATGCACGGTAGTAGAGCGTAAGCAAGCAGACACGACTAAGCATCTGTTAAAGTGCGGGTCAGCGATTTACAGTATCGACGGGATTTTATTTTCACACTAGGAGGAATTATGAAACGATATGCAATTGTGGATATTTTCCAAAGGGGGGAAAATAATGAGCGATAATTCATTTCTATCTTTTCCAGTATTCGCAGCTATGCCGAAGATAGCCCGGCTCAGTCGAGACTGTACCGTGACTGAGAAAATTGACGGCACGAATGCCAGCATCTATATCGGCGATGGCGGCGAATTTCTCGTTGGAAGCCGGACACGCTGGATTACTCCGACAGATGATAACTATGGATTCGCAAAGTGGGCGCATCTGCACAAAGATGAACTAATGCAGCTAGGTCCTGGTCATCACTACGGAGAGTGGTGGGGCAACGGCATTCAACGCAAATACGGGTTGAATGAGAAGCGCTTCTCATTGTTTAATACGTTCCGATGGAGCGATGCGTTAGGCGTACGTCCCGCATGCTGCCACGTTGTACCAGTTCTGTACGAGGGCATGTTTGAGAATGTCTATATAGTGAACGCATTACTGTCACTTCGAGATTCTGGAAGCATAGCGGCACCAGGATTCATGAAGCCCGAGGGCATAGTGATTTATCATCAAGCCGCAAAGCAGTTGTTCAAGAAGACAATTGAAAAGGACGACAAACCGAAAGGACAAATAGAATGAAGACCGAAAAGAATTTCACCGTGTTTACGTTCGATGATGTCAAGGAAGTCGGGAGGACTACTGCCGATGTACGCCCGCGTACTGATATCGTAATGCTATCAGGTGACGGATTAACTCCGTCAGGCGGCAAGTGTGAGCACGGGAACTATATCCCTGTGACCGCATCACACCCAGACCGAGCGCCATTTTGCTCGCTCTGCTACCCGTACTTACTGGAGAAGAAATGAATACGTGCAGAGTTTGTGGAAGCACTAATTTAATGCCCGACCCCGCAGGATACTACGGGCATGCAGAGAGGGAGGACGGCGCTCCGTTAATGTGCATGGATTGGAACGTGTCCCGAGAGTCTCAGCGAGCGCATTCTGGCTACCCCTGCGATTGGACGGGGTCGCTAAAGGAAAGCAAATGAAAATCTATATCGTTGAAGGAAGTACAGGAGAATACAGCGACAGAAGTGAATGGGTAGTTTGTGCGTTCCGCTCGAAAGAGAAGGCCGAAGAACTAGCCAGCAAAGCAACGCTCCGAGCTAAAGAATTGCAAGGTGAAAACTGGCGATATCAGTCTACGGAGGACCGTGGAATTAACGAATTCGATTTGGAAATGAACATGGATTACACAGGTACAGATTATTATGTCATCGAAACGGAACTAAAATCTTAGGAGACTTATGAAGCCAGAGATAAATGTACGAGCAGGACACCAACAGCCGTTAGTTTTTGTGGACCCCACAGACGACGGTCCCGAAGTCGATATCCTACGAAGGGGTAAGGTTATTGTTCGACGGGGAGACGATTTTATCCTAGCACGACCGCTCCCACCACTCACTGTGAGAGACAGGCGCTATGCCTATCCTTATTGAACGCATACTGTCGTGTATGTTTCCCCCGAGGCTGCCTCGCCACGTATATGAGTGGGAGTGTACGAGGGAGATATCCAATCATTCAATCCTCGACCCGTTCCGTCCGCTAGGTAATTTCGACTCCTGGGCAGGAAACATCAAATAGCGTGGGGATACAGGGGTCTTATGAGCCCCATGACTCCTATAGAAAAGCGAAGAGAAAAGCACCTTAATCAAGCGTTCGGCATCACTTCATCTGAGTGGGAGATTATCCTACTTCATCAGAACGAGGTGTGCTTTGTGTGCAAGAGAAAGTCAGTTGGCAAGCGTCTAGCCACCGACCACTGTCACGATACGGGACTCCTTCGGGGACTGCTTTGTAACCGTTGCAATGCTCTCCTGGGCAAGATAGAAAACAACTTCAAACGATACGGACTGCATAAGATATCAGGCATGACTGTGATAGTGGTATTACTGGCTTTTGCAGCCTATTTGCAGAGCCCGCCAGCTACGAAGGCACTTGGACGCCAAGTCTTTGGGTACCCCGGTAAAATCGGCACCATTGCATACCGCAAGTGGATAAAGAAATACCGTGGGGATACAAGGGGCTAATGGAAGAACATGACAGACACAAACTTACACCCGATTTTGACGAATTACATAGCCTGGATTAAGGCGCACGAGAAGCTTTTGGCTATCGTTCTCGGAGCTTTCTTGGTATTTCATTTCTACGGCAGTATCGTGGACGCCTGGGTCGAACACGACCGCTCTAAGATTGCTGTACAGCTACAAGCAGTAGAGATATCCAGACAAAAGACTCAGGCGGACAGCCAACAGAACATTCAACTACTACAGCAGTTGGCTGACTTGAAGCTTCAGTACAGCACTCTGTCAGCACAGGTACAAGTCTCGATGCAGAACAGAGCGCAGAAGACCAAGGAGCAAAAGAAAATAGATGACACGTCAACGGCAGTCCAAATTGCATCCCGTTTCAGTGAAATTTTACGTTTACAGTCGAAAGAAGTTAATCCGAATCCTGACGGCTCTATCACGTTCACAGAATCTGGGGCTCATACAAATATCAACGCGCTAGAAGATGGCGTACAGGCTAAGGCTGACGTGGTCGAATTGACCCACCAAGTAGCAGTATGCGCAGTGTTAACAGCAAAGCAGGACGAAACAATCACCGGAGTACGCAAGGAATTAACGGACGAGAAAGTATCGCATAAGGCAGATGTAAAGTTAGAGCAGGATAATACACAACTGGCTAAGGACGACGGTAAGAAACAATTTCGCAAGGGTTTCAAATGGGGCGCAATCACAGGATTCGTAGGCGGGATTCTGGCTCTACGTAAGATTTAAAAGGGAGAGTCATGAAGACACCAGCAAAGATAGTATTTGTGGATATCGAGACAGCCCCGTCACTCGGATGGGTCTGGGGCAAGTGGGAACAGAATGTAATCGATTTTAAGAAGGACTGGTACATGCTCAGTTTCGCTTACAAGTGGGCGGACTCGGGCAAGGTCGTGAAGCGCGGATTGATTGACTATCCTGACTTCGCAAACGACAAAGAGAACGATAAAGCGCTAGTAGAAGACCTTTGGGCAGTGTTCGACCAGGCCGACATCATAATCGGGCACAACGGAGATTCTTTCGATATCAGGAAGTCTAACTCCAGGTTCTTGACGCACGGATTGAATCCGCCGTCACCTTACAAGACTGTGGACACCTTGAAGATTGCACGACGCGCATTCAAGTTCGACAGCAATAAGCTAGACGATTTAGGGCGATACTTAGGTATCGGACGCAAGATGCCACATACAGGATTCAATCTCTGGAAGGGCTGCATGGACGGAGACGCAAAGTCCTGGGACGTTATGAAGAAGTACAACGGGCACGACGTGGAACTGCTAGAGAAGGTGTATTACGCAGTCCGCGCATGGGCTCCCGTTCACCCAAACGTCAACAAGGGACAACTAGAAGCGTGTCCTAAGTGCGGTTCGAATAAGACGCAACGCCGTGGATTCAGCTACACATTGTTGAGGAAGAAACAGAGATTTCAATGTCTAGGTTGCTCTGGTTGGTTTGAGGGCTCCGCGAGGAAGGTGGACTGATGGCTCGCTGTATAGGTTACAAAAACTGCACGGGATTAAAGGTAGACGGGAGTCAATGCGATTCTTGCAGAGCGCATAACACTTTGCTCATGCCTAAGCATAACCCCGGTACGAATGGGGAACCATACCGCGACGCTCTTGCTTGGGTTCATGAGTTAATACCAGGTCGTGTATCTGCGGAGGGCCGAACATTATGGGAACAAGCGCATCCCGGACAGAAATGGGACGAGCTTCGTAAAATTACAAAACGTATCGAGTGTATTTTTGAGAATGTATTCGATAGTCTTCCTACTCCGCGCCGAGGATCGCCACGAGGTGACGGGAATAAGGCGCGAGGTATCGTCTCAAATCCAGCAGAACGAGCAGCAGCAACAGAAAGCGCAGTTCTAGCTATCTTACAAGAGAAGTGGCCTGCGCCTGAGTTTTATATTGAGGACAATAGAGAATTTGCCGGGGCAGATTTCTTGATATGGAAAAGGACTGAATCTAAAGTACTCGAATGCGGAGCGCTAGAACTGGTGGCTAGAGCAGACGCCAAGCCGTCTCCCACAATAACTTCTCGTCAACTTAAAGAAGCAAGAAAAGACAACGTCCCGTATTGGCTAGTGGGACCGCATTTTAAGACTTTTGTTAGCGAAAATGTACAACTGATTCCTACAGCATATAAGGTGTATCCAAGGCAAGAACAGGTGGCAGCATGCTAATTCTAGGATTCGGTAACAAGGCCCGCCAGGGCAAGGACACGGCTGCGGAAGCGATTAGGGATTATTACCAAACCCTGAATCTGCACGGACTGAAGCAGCACCGTGTAGGCATCTTCAAGTTTGCTACAGCGCTGTATCAGGAAGTCAATCAGTATCTGAAGAATCGTACTGACGCATTCGGCGGAGAATTTACTTGGCAAGCATTTCACCCTGATTTCAATACGAGGATTCCTGACTGGGTTCAACCCGACCCGAATCCAGAAGTCTCAGCGCTTGCTCCGTATGGCAAGCACCCTAAGCTGCTTCAGTGGTGGGGAACAGAGTACAGGCGAGCACAGGACCCGGACTACTGGACTAAGAAATTATTTGAGAGTATTCCGAGCAATCTAGATATTGCGCTGATAACCGATGTTCGCTTTCCTAATGAAGCAGACGGTGTAAGGCAACGGGGCGGTTACAATATCAATGTGATTCGATTACGTCAAGATGGAACGCCATATTTTTCTACTGACCGACGTGGCGCTCACGTATCGGAAACTGCTTTAGACGGATATAATTGGGACTTTAGGATATCGAATCCCGAAGGGCATCAAGCGCTGTTGGCGGAAGTGGCAGTTACTCACGCTGAATATCTCAGGGCACTAGGACCGAGCAAATGAAAATCTATATTCAATCAAGGTCCGGTAATTTTAACACCACCCTTCTCAAAGAAAATGGACTTGCGGATTGTTGGAATACAATCACAGAGGCAGGGTGTTATCCAATGAAGTATCGTGATAGGGACATTCTTGTTCCGCTTCATGAAATCGAGTACATCCGCGAGGCCGATGAAAATGACGAATAAATGGGACCTGCGTTACCTAGAAATGGCTAGACTAGTATCAACCTGGAGTAAGGACCCTAGTACTCAGACGGGTGCTGTGATTGTGCGTCCAGATAGAACCGTAGTTTCAGTCGGCTTCAATGGATTCCCGAAGTGTATGCCAGATAATCCAGAATGGTATGCAAATCGAGAAGAGAAATACAGTCGCATCGTGCATTGCGAAATTAACGCACAGATTCACGCACTTGAATCGTTGAATGGCTGTACTCTTTACACTTACCCATTCGCTTCCTGTGACCGATGCGTCGTTCAAATGTTGCAAGCTGGTATAACTAGATTTATATTCCCAGAACCTACGCCGGATGCTATGACTCGATGGAGCGCAGCTTTTGAAAAGACTAAGAGATATATCGGCGAATCAGACGCAAGCTACGACGAGGTCCCTCTTGAGGACCTTAGCAGGTTGACATGAGCGAACCTAAGAAGCAAAGGAAACAGAGAGAACATAATCCGCAGCCGTCTGTCGGCGGAGTTATGCAGTGTGACCAGGGTCACCGTTGGGGAGTCCGAGATTTGAATCCCGAGAGAAAGACAACTGGTTGCCCTGTATGCGGTGGACATACTAGTATCGCTAAAGGGTTAACGAAGTGATGGATCGAAAAGGTAACGATACCAAGAAGGCTTACATAGCTACATTCACAGGAAAGAAGTTTTTTCTCCTGGAGCCTAGCTTGGAAGATATCGATATCATAGACATCGCTCACGCGCTGGCTATGCAGTGCCGATGGACCGGGCACTGCAAGTATCATTACTCAGTAGCGCAGCACAGTGTCTATTGCAGTTTCCTGGGTCCTGATAAAGAAGCCTTTGACCGTCTGATGCACGATACGTCAGAGGCGTATATCGCAGACCTTAGTCGCCCATTGAAGCACTATACGGAAGTGGGGGTTGTATACCGCAAGAGGGAAGCGATAATTCAAAAGGCTATCGCGGAGCGCTTCGGATTCTCTGTAGTGGAGCCCGCGTCCGTGAAGATAGCAGACAATTTGATGTTGTATGCAGAAAAGAAGCAAATCATGGGTTATACGTTTGATGAATCGAAGGACGCCGACGATATAGTTAGAACATCGGCGGAAGAGGAAGCTCCGATACGCATCGAACGATGGAGTCCAGAGATGGCAGAAACAATGTTTTTAAGAAGGTTCGAAGAACTATATACAGGGAGGCTCAATTGAGCACAGCAATTTCAAGTTTTGTAACATTGACATGCGACGGTCTAGAGTGCGGTAAGACAATTACGTTTCCGCAAACTGAAGCAGGAGAGAAAGAAGCAACACAAGCTAATCCGTGGCTGAATTCTATTCGGTTCGTTCAAACGGGGGATAAACGTCAGTTCCTTTATTGCTCCGATGAGTGCGCGATAAAGGCAACGGCGACAGGAATCCACAACCAGAAGGTTATTATCGCTCCTCAAGGACCGAATACAGTAGAACAAGCAGCCTTCGCCGCTTTGAAGGCTCAGCAAGCAACGGCAGCACTGAAGGCTGGCGGACCAGTCACGCTATCATGAGAATGAAGAGCCCTGTATTTCATCAAGGTAATTTGTTTGTGGTTCTCGGGTACGATGTTTTATTGTACTCCGTGGATGACAATGACTTGTCTTATCAAACCAATTTTCCATTCCCAGACCCGATAGAAAGTATCGAAGTCAAATCAGGAGGATTGGTGGTTACTACAGCCTATGATTGGTATTCGATTGCAGGAGGGCCTTCTTTGGCTACTTATTTCTCAATGCTCCTAGCTAGGCGAAGTCCTGGGACTGTTTTAACAGGAAACGGCATAGTTCGTGTTGCATAACGGACAATACGGTAAGAGTCTGATTTCGGATGAGTTTAATCAGTTGTGTATCGATAACCACATCGAAGCAACTGTTCAAGCTTATCCGAACCCAGGCAATTTACAGAATGCCGTACGATTGATTACGTTCCGTAATTTTAACGCGGTGACGGTCAAGGTAATTCAGTCCAATAAAGTGCAAATGATTCCAGCGACGGGCACGCTGCAAATTATGCTACTGCCTGATGAACCACTACCAAGTTTTGAGAGGATGGAAGACGATGCCAGCTAGTTATTTTGTAGATTTTACAGCATACGTGGACGAACTTAGACGGCCTGAGAATTTTCCGCATGAAGTGCATGTGCAGGAGACTTACTCGGACGTTGAGAATACGAACCACTTACAGGCGATTGTTAACGACCGATTCATTAAGATGGTCGCTAGCGCTGGCCTGGTCGTACTGAAGGACTCGTCTGGGATACTTGATAGCTCTATAATCACGTTCGACAAGCGCAGGTTCGTCCCCTGGCACATGCTGACGCACATGGAAGTTTCAGTCAAGTTGATAACCGAATTTCCTAACCCGCAAGAGCCTTTGCTGCCGATTCGCTTGGCACCGGAGCCTAAGCAAAAAGAAAAGGTAAATTAATGATATTACTTTCACTAGACTTTGAGACAACTGGCTTGGATGTAGTAAATGACCGCGTTATAGAATTCGGCGCAGTCCTTTACTCAACAGGTCAAAAGAAGTGCTTAGACAATCAAGGAATGTTAGTTAAGACTGACGTTGCAATTACTCCTGAAATAACAGGTATTACAGGGATACACCCCGCAGCAGTCGAGCGATTCGGCTACGACCCAAATAATATCCTAGATATTATTTTGGAGATGAAGAACAGCGCGGATGCAGTCATCGGATATAATTGTCGTAGATTCGATAAGCGGGTATTAGAGAATTGGATTAAGCGTGCTGATAACAGAGAATCAGTAAAGCCCTGGATTGATTTATACCAGGACCTTCCCTGGCGAGTCCCAGTAGGTAAATTGGGGCATACGGCAGCAGACCACGGGATACTGAACCTGTTTCCGCATTCCGCTCTCGCCGACGCTCAAACTGTGTTAGCGATTTCGGAGAAGTACGACCCAGAACTTCTGTTGAGCAGAGCGCAGTCCCCTGTTGTTGTCCTTCAGGCTAGGCAGAGTCGTGCGAACAACGATTTAGTGAAGCAGCCGCCTTATAAGTTTCGCTGGAACCCCACCAACAAAATTTGGTGGAAGCCCGTGAAAGAGCAAGACGTAACAGAGATAATTCAATCGGCACCGTTCCCTATAACAATCGAAAAGGGGTGGACGCCAGAGGAGCTAGAAAACTAATGAGTTTAGGCGGTGGAGATCAACTGGCACGCGGGGCAGCACGAGCGCAATTTAACCCTGCTACGGTCAGCGACGAGAAGTTCAAGGAAATGTTTGGCGAAGAGGCTCTGCGCAAGTTGAATGTGATGTCTGAGAATGACCGTCAGGCATTACAAAACGAAGCAGAGGCTTTAGTCGAAAAGCAGGCACAGGAGACGGCTCCTGTTTCAGTAAAGTTTCGCGCAGTCCAGGACCGTGTTATCGTACGACGTGTCGAGGAAGAAGAGAAAGTTGGAAGTTTTTTCGTTCCCGATGAAAGCAAAGAGAAGCCAGCAGAGGGCGAAGTAGTAGCAGTTGGACCAGGTAAATATGTAGACGGGGAGCTTCAGAAGCCGACAGTCGCCGTAGGCGAGCGAGTCGTGTTCGGGAAGTTCTCAGGGGCAGAAGTAAAGATTGGGTTCGAGACATATCTTGTGCTCAGGGAAGAGGATATTTTCCTCGTAAAGGAATAAAATGACAACAACTGTTATCGTAGTAAATTGCGGACCCGATGTTGTAGAAGCAGGAATAACTAATTCCGCAGTGCCACAGAAAATCTATCCCCGATGTTCGGCAGGATTTTGTGTGTACGACGGAGTAGAATTAACAGTAAAAGAAGTAAAAACACAAACAGAACAAAAAACACAAACAGAACAAAAACAGGAGAAACAATGATTATCCCCACAAAGACGTTTGAAAAGCCAGACAGCGGCCTGCATCACGGCATATTGGCGGACATCGTAGACTTGGGTAAAGTAACTACGACCTATCAAGGACAGAGTAAGACACAGCCGATGGTTCGATTCGTCTGGATTCTGAACGTGATTGGAAAAGAAACTGGAAAGCCGCTATCCGTGGCTCAACGCTATAACATTTCAAGCTTTCACGAGAAGTCAAATATCTACAAAGATTTGAAAGAGATTCTCGGGACAGCGCCAGATGTGACTCGTGATATCGAGGCTTATATCGGCGTGGTTCGAAAACTTTGGATCAACCGCGAGAAGAGCGCAGACGGAACGAAGGACTTCGCCAACATCAAGGGCTATCTTCCGGCAGACCCCGGAGTAGTGGTTCTG
>Ga0137377_10004656_pt1 | contig 10828 bp, 13 predicted proteins | sample SagtaG_22_FD_104815 | JGI IMG/M metagenome (GOLD analysis project Ga0137377, IMG submission 104815) | Vadose zone soil microbial communities from Sagehorn Ranch, Mendocino, California, USA - Sage2_L_40_16 metaG | ecosystem: Environmental > Terrestrial > Soil > Vadose zone | place: USA... | reverse complement strand
GGGCTTTCCCGATCGGATCGAGCGCAGCATCAGCGTCGCCCACCCGCCGGCGAAGGTGTGGGAAGCGATCACGACGGCTGAGGGATTGGGCACGTGGTTCGGCCACAAGGCGACCGTCGACCTGCGCGTCGGCGGCCTCGCCCAGCTGACCTTTGAGGGCGGCCACAGCGCCGACCTGCGCATCGAGCGCCTCGAGCCGCCGCACGTGTTCGGCTACACCTGGGGCATCAGTGGCCTGCCGGCCGACGATCCGCGCCGTACCTATGTCGAGTTCACCCTTGAGCCGGTGGCCGAAGGGACCCGGCTCACCGTGGTCGAATCCGGCTTCGCGCAACTGCCCGACGACCTTTACTCCGGCGCGTACGGCGGCAACGTCGAGGGGTGGCAGAGCGAGCTGGGTGAGCTCGTCGAATACCTCGATGCCCGCGCGTGACCCGGAGGCCGTCGCCGAAGAGGTCTTCGCCGCACTGGCCGATCCCAGCCGGCGGAGCATCCTGGCCGCGCTCGCGTCCCGCGGGCCGGCCACGGCGACGGACCTGGCGGCCAGCCTGCCGATCACCCGGCAGGCGATCGCCAAACACCTCGGCTTGCTCACCGAGGCCGGGCTGGTCATCGCCGAGCCTGGCGAGCGGCGTCGCGTCCGCTACCGGCTCCAGTCGGCCCCCATCCAGGTCGCGCAGCAGTTTCTCGCCGCGTTGGCCCGTGACTGGGACTCGAGCCTCGACGCCCTCAGACGGCATCTGAGTTCGTGAGGGGCAGCAGGAGCCGCGACGACAACCGGATCGTGTTGCGGGCGCTGGTGCCGACCGGGGCGCGGCGATCGGTCACTACCGGGCTTCCGCGGTACGCGGACGGTCCGTATTTATTAGGAGCTGTATGACAATCGCAGACAGAGCAGTTCTGGTGACCGGGGGCAATCGCGGCATCGGGCAGGCGCTGGTCGAGGACGCCTTGAGGAGAGGCGCGAAGCGGGTGTATGCCGGCACGCGCCAGCCCTTGGCCCACTTGGATCGGCGCGTCACGCCGAAGTCCTCTCCGGAGTCCGTTGCGCGAGCCATCCTCGACGGAGTGGAGAAAGGGGAGGAGCACATCTTCCCCGATCCCATGTCCGAGTCCATGGCGGAGAGCTGGCGCAACGGTGCGGGCAAGGCGCTCGAGCGCCAGAATGCGGCGTTCGTACAAGCAGAGCCTGTCACGTCATGAGCAAAGGGCGGAACACAGCGCAACTTCGGCACGCCGCGCTGACGGCGACGCTCGGGCTCGCCGCCGCATCCTGGGTCGTCGCGGTCCGGCAGATGAACGGGATGGACATGGGCGTTGCGACCCGGCTCGGTTCGTTCGCGTTCTTTGTCGCCCTCTGGGTGTCGATGATGGCGGCGATGATGCTGCCGGGCGCGGCTCCGGCAGTCTTGCGACGCGCTGATGCCAGCGGTCGTGTGCGCGCCGTGCCGCTATTCGTCGCGTCGTACCTTGCCGTCTGGACATTCGTGGGCGTCGCCGTGTATGCGTTGCACCGGCCGCACGGGTCTTTCGCCGCCGGCGCGGTTGCGATCGCGGCAGGTGTCTACGAGTTCACGCCGCTTAAGCAGCACTTCCGCCGGCGCTGCCGCGAGAGCGTCTGCTCTGGATTCGAGTTCGGGCTCTACTGCGTCGGCTCGAGCATCGGACTGATGCTGATGCTGGTGGCGCTGGGCGTCATGAGCGTCACCTGGATGTCCGTGATCGCCGTCCTCGTCCTCGCCCAGAAGCTCCTGCCCGCGAAAGCCGCCATCGATGTGTCGCTGGCGCTAGTGATCGTCGGGCTTGGAATCCTGATCGTCATCGCGCCCTCGTGGGTTCCCGGACTCACGCCACCGATGTGAGACGTCGTCGGTGGCGCGGGCCACGCCAAGCTGTGGTAACGACAAGAAGGAGAGAAGCAATGACCGATCACAAGACCGGAACACGTGAAGAGTGGCTTGCGGCGCGGCTGGAGCTGCTCGAGGCCGAGAAGGCCCTGACGCGGCGTAGCGACGAACTGGCGCGGCGGCGGCAGGAGCTGCCCTGGGTCCGAATCGGCAAGGAGTACCGCTTCGAGACCGACGAGGGCACGGCGTCCCTTGCCGATCTCTTCAGAGGACGCTCGCAGCTGCTCATCTATCACTTCATGTTCGGACCCGAGTACACGGCAGGGTGTCCGTCCTGCTCGGCGATCGCGGACGGCTTCGACGGCTCCGTCGTCCACCTCGCGAACCACGACGTCACGCTCTGCGCGGTGTCGCGGGCTCCGCTCGCGAAACTGCAGGCGTACAAGCAGCGCATGGGCTGGAGCTTCCCCTGGGCGTCTTCATTCGACAGCGACTTCAACTACGACTTCCAGGCGGCGCACACCAAGGAGGAGTGGCAGTCGGGATTCGTCGAGTACAACTTCCGCTCGATGGACGTGCGGCCGTCGGAGACCGGCGAGGAGATTCCCTTCCTCACCGAGGTCGCGTCGAGCGTAGGAACGGACTGGCCGACGTACCGGAGAGAAGGGCCCGGCGTGAGCGCGTTCGCGCTAGAGGATGGCGTCGTATTCCACACCTACTCGGCGTACGAGCGCGGACTGGACAGCCTCTGGGGCATGTACCAGTGGCTCGACCGCGCGCCACTCGGTCGCAACGAGACCGGCTTCTGGTGGCGCCGCCACGACGAGTACGACAGCCAGTGACGCGTGCGGAAGGCTGCGCCATCGGCCTCACCGGTGCGTGCGACTACCCAACGTCACCCATCGTTACGCGAATGGCTCATCGTCAAGGAGAGGTAGCCGGGGAACCGCCAGAGTGAGCACAGCCAGAGCAGAATCGCAGCCGCTGATAACGCGAGCGTTCTGTGCGGGTTCCAGAATGATACTGTTATATTGAGTGATCGCTGGCGATCTTGACGGGAGATCTTCCGGCACCCCGCTCCAGTCCGTCCCGAGCTGCGGTGCCGGCGCTACCCTCCCGGCGAGCCAGCCCGGCAGACCGGACGATGCGATGGTGCCAGTTGTGGTGACCCGCGTCGGTGACGGCTGACATGGTCACCCGCGTCGACCTGGCGGAGCTGCTGCGGCTGCTCGACGGCGGTGCGCAGCTGGTCGAGGTCCTGCCTGAGGCTGAGTACAGCGAGCAGCACTTGCCCGGCGCGACCAACGTCCCACTGAAGATCCTCTCCGCCGACACCACCGCCGGCCTCGACCGCGGCCGGCCGGTGGTTGTCTACTGCTGGGACGGCCTTTGAGACATGAGCCCGCGAGCCGCGTGCCGGCTCGATCGCCTCGGCTTCACCGACGTCTACGACTACGCCCCCGGCAAAGTCGACTGGCTGGCCCATAACCTGCCGACGCAGGGCTCTCTCGCCGACGCCCCGACGGCAGGCACGCGGTTACGTACCGACGTAGTGACCGCCCACCCGGAGGAATCCGTCGGATCAATCCGCGCCCGCGTGGAGGCATCCCGCTACGGATTCGCGCTCGTGGTCACCACGGACCGTACGCTGCTCGGCCGCCTTCGCCGGACCGCCCTCGACGGCGACCCGACTGCGACCGCGGAACAGGCGATGGAACCGGGACCTGTCACGATCCGACCGCACGCACCGCTCGAGCGGGTCGCCGCCCGGATGCGCGAGCACAAGCTGACCACCAGCCTCGTCACCGACCCCGAAGGCCACCTCCTCGGCCTCGTGCACCGGGACGACCTTCCACCGTGACGAGCGCTCCTGCCCGCAGCCGCGAACCAGGGGCAAGAGCCGTCGCCCGTCGGAGGGGTCCGGCGGTCGAGCCGGTTGCATCGCAGACTGCGTAAGTCTACACTTACTGTTCGTGGGCACTTACGGAGATGCTGCGCTGGGTCTCCTCGGCGACCCGACCCGGCGTGCGATCTTCGAGCTGCTGGCCCGGCGGCCACGATCCGTGGGCGAGCTGGCACGGGAGCTGCCGATCAGCCGTCCGGCCGTGTCTCAGCATCTGCGTGCCCTCAAAGACGGCGGACTGGTCGTCGACCGGGCCGAGGGCACACGCCGGGTCTACCGGCTCAACCCGGACGGAGTGACCGCCCTGCGGGCCTACCTGGACCGCATCTGGGACGAGGCACTCACCGCTTTTCACAAGGCCGCCGAGGCGGCTCCCGTCGACCCCGAACAGGAGGACACATGACCACCCCGTCCACCATCCCAGACCTGCGCGGAAGCGTCACCGTTGCCGTGCCCGTCGAGCGGGCCTTCCGCGTCTTCACCGACTCGTTCACCAGCTGGTGGCCGCCGGAGTACCACATCGGCAAGGCGGACATGGCCGAGGCCGTCCTGGAACCTCGCGAAGGCGGCCGCTGGTACGAACGCGGCACCGACGGCAGCGAGTGCGACTGGGGGCGGGTGCTGGCCTGGGAGCCACCGCACCGGCTCGTCGTCACCTGGCAGATCAACGGCCGATGGCAGTACGACCCCGATCCCGAACACGCCAGCGAGATCGAGGTCCGGTTCGTCGCGGACGGGCCCGAGCAGACCACCGTCGAGCTGGACCACCGACTCCTGGACCGTCTCGTCGACGGTCAGGCACTGCATGACGGGATCCGAGGCGGCGGCGGCTGGAGCGCGATCCTGGAACGGTTCGCCAAGGCGGCAGCGAACGAGGCGTAATCCAGCCGGCCACCCGAACCCGAGCTGATTCGCCAGCCGCAGACCGGTCTCCCACCGGCCTGCGGCTGGTTGTCGGGTCAGGCCGCCAGATCAAGACAGCTTCTGTCGACAGAAGCGGACCGAGGCCAGTACCGGGGACCCGTCACCGGGAGGCGAGGTAGGCGGCCTGGGCGAGTTCGAAGCGGTGCTCGGTGTCGTGCGCGGTCTGCGCCGCCGCGCCCACGGTCGCGAGGACCAGCGCGGTGACGGCTGTCGCGAGGACACGTCGGCGCCGCGGCGGGGCGGCGAGCAGCGCACGGGCACGGTCCCCGACCCCGGTGTCGGCGGCGCCCAGCGCTGCCGGCACGCGACGGGCCGAAGCGGCCGTCCGGGCCAGCCCTGCCCGGGCCAGCGCCCGGGCCGCCAGGCGTCGGTCGCCGACCTCGGCGGCGGCGACCTCGTCGGCCCACCGTTCCGCTCCCGCGCGCACGGCCTGGGCCGACGGCCGCAGCAGCGGGTTGGCGGCGGCCGCGAGTTCGGCCACCTGGACGTAGAGGTGGTGGCGGTGCACCAGGTGAGCGGTCTCGTGCGCGAGCAGCACCCGGCGTTCCTCCGCCGGCAGCGCCCGCAGCATCGCCGTGGACACCACGACCCGACCTCCGACGCCCGGCAGTGCGTAGGCGTCGGGCTGGTCATCGTCGACGACGACGAGCCCGGCGGCGCCCGGCCCCAACCTCCGGCACGTCATCGCCGCCAGGACCAGATCACGCCCAGCCCGGGTCGTATGGAGCAAAGCCGCGCCGAGTAGCGCTGTCACCGTCACGCCCGACAGCAGGCCCACGGTGTCGGAGACCGGCATCGGGATCGGGTCGCCGGTGTGCACGGCGCCAGCCGACCAGTGCCCGAGCGCCGCCACCGGGGGGATCTCCGCGAGCGCGACGAACGCGGCGACTGCGAGCACGAACCCGGTCGCCAGCGCGGTCACCAGCGCCGCCGCACTGAGCAGCCGCACCCCGGTCGGCGGCGGAAGCCACCGACCCAGCCGGGCGCCGGCGAGCCAGAGCACCACGCTGGCGCCCACCGGCAGCACCATCACCGCGTCCATTGCTATCCCCGGTCCTCACGCCGGGCACGGTCGTCGAGCAGGTCGGCCAGCAACCGCTCGTCGGCCGGGCTGAGGTCGGCGACGAAGCGTGCCAGCACGCTGGCCCGGTCCTCGCCGGCGTCCAGCAGCCGACGCATCCCCCGCGCGGTGAGCGACGCGGGCACCGTCTCCAGCGCATCGGCGAGGGAGTAGGCATAGGCGCGGCCGGACGACTCGCGGGTCAGCACCCCCTTGGCGTGCAACCGGCTCAGCGTCGTCATCACGGTGGTGTAGGCGAGACCGCCGCCGAGATCGGCGAGGACATCGTTGGCGGTCAGCGGTCGCCCCGCCGCCGCCAGGCAGCCGAGAACCTCCCGCTCCAGCGCCCCTCGGGGCCGTGCTGCCGGGCTGGCCACCGCAACCCCTCCGCTTCTACTACAATGTAGATAGTACGACGGCTATGGTAGGACTCCTAGCCTGCCACAGGGTCCGGCCCGGCGCTCGCCGGTCTCAGGCAGGGCGGGACGCCGATCTGCCGCTCCCACAGCCTCAGCACAGGAAGGTCCCCAGTGACGGAACTGTCCTATCTCCAGGCCGTCGTCATCGGCGCCTTGCAGGGTGTCACCGAGCTGTTCCCGATCTCCAGCCTCGGCCACTCCGTGCTCGTCCCCGCGCTCATCGGCGGCTCGTGGACACACCTGGTCACCGAGAACTCCACAGCAAACTCCGAAGAGTCACCGTACCTGGCGTTCGTCGTCGCCCTGCACGTCGCGACCGCGATCGCGCTGCTGATCTTCTACCGGCGGGACTGGCTGCGCATCATCGGCGGCTTCGTCCACACCCTGCGTACCCGCCGGGTCGAGACCTCCGCCGAACGGCTCGCCTGGCTCATCGTGGTGGCCACCATCCCGGTCGGGATCACCGGCGTGGCGCTGGAGCACACCTTCCGGACCCTGTTCGCGAAGCCCCTGTTCGCCGCGGTCTTCCTCACCCTCAACGGCGTGATCTTGCTTGCCGGTGAGCAGCTGCGTCGCGCCGCCGAGCAGCGCCAACCCGCCGGGACAGGTCAGCCGCCAGCATCCGCGGCACCCCCACCGGGCGCCCCACGATCCGGTCTGCTCCTCGCCGAGCACCGCCGCCTGGACACCCTCGCCTACCGCGAGGCGGAACTCATCGGTCTGTTCCAGACCCTGGCGCTGCTCGCCGGCATCAGCCGCTCCGGCGTCACCATGGTCGCCGGCCTGCTGCGCGGCCTCGACCACGAGGACGCCGCCAAGTTCTCCTTCCTCCTGGCGACCCCGGTGATCCTGGCCGCCGGGGTGCTGAAGCTGCCCACCCTCGCCGGCCCGGCCGGCGCCCACATCCACGGCCAGGTCCTCGCCGGCGCCGCGGTCGCCGGCGTCGCCGCCTACCTGTCGGTCCGCTTCCTCACCCGCTACTTCACCACCCGTACCCTCACCCCGTTCGCGGTGTACTGCCTGGTCGGCGGCGGCGCCGGCATCGCCTGGTTCGCCTGAGCAGGCCGCGATGAGCACCCTCGTCGAGCGCATCCTCTCCGTCCCCGGCGTCCTCGTCTACGTCCTCGCCGGCCTGCTCGTCTTCGCCGAGGACGCACTCTTCGTCGGGTTCGTCATCCCCGGCGAGACCGCCGCCGTGCTCGGCGGCGTGGACGCCAGCCGCGGCCACGTTCAGCTGTGGTTGATGATCATCGTCGTCGTGGCCGCCGCCGTCGTCGGCGACACCGTCGGCTACGAGATCGGCCGTCACCTCGGCCCACGCATCCTCCGGTCACGCGTCCTCACCCGCCACCAGCGGCGACTCACCGACGCGCAAGACCTCCTCGCCCGCCGCGGCGGGTCCGCCGTGTTCCTCGGCCGATTCGTCGCGTTCTTCCGCGCCGTCATGCCCGCCCTCGCCGGCACGGCTGAGATGCCCTACCGCCGGTTCCTCGCCTTCAACGCCGCCGGCGGCATCGTCTGGGGCACCAGCTTCGTCCTGCTCGGATACCTCGCCGGCAACTCCTACGCCACCGTCGAGAAGACAGTCGGCCGCGGGGCGGCGCTCGCCGTCCTGGCCATCGTCCTACTCGCCCTGCTCACCTGGCGGCTCCGCAGGCGCCGGGCCGAACGCAAGGCAGAGGAGACAGCCTGTGATCGTTGACCCGCCGCGTGCTGGCTCGGCAGACAGCCAGCTTGGACGGCCGGTCTGCCCTGATTCGCCGGCTATGGTAGGCCGATGGACCCCTCGATCGTCCAATCTCTGAACCGATGGTTCTCAGCCACCGGGTTCAGGGTGGATCTGGACAGGCTGCTCGCGCTCGCACCGCTGTTCGTGATCGTCGGCGTCATCGTGCTCGCCTGGCTGGCGGACTGGGGACGAGCCCCGGATCGCCGGGCGATCCTCGTCATCGGCGTGTTCGGGGCGCTCGCAGCGCTCGCCCTGAACGTCGCGCTCGGCCACCTGTACTACCGGCCGCGGCCGTTCCTCGTCCTTCCGGTGCGTGCGCTGCTCCCGCAGGCGCCAGACTCGAGCCTGTACTCCGATCACCTCGCCGTCGCCGGTGCTCTCTCCGCGGCCCTGCTCGTGGCCCGGCGTCGGCTCGGCTGGGTGGCCGTGGTCATGACGGTCCTGCTCGGCGTGGCGCGCGTCGGCGCCGCGGTGCACTTTCCCAGCGATGTCGTGGTCGGCGCGCTCGCGGGCGCCGTGTGCTTCGCCGTGCTCCTACCGCTTCGACATCCGGTGGCGCGGCTGGTCAAGGTGCTGGCCACCGGTGAGGGCGTGGTCCTTCGTCGGGAGCGGACGGAGGGGACCTTCTTGCTCCGGCACGGCCCGGTCGCGTCGGTCGGCTTCCTGGTCCTCGCCGCGGGGCTCGCCTACGGGATCAGGGCCCTGCAGGACCACGGACGGATCGAGGCCGGGACACGCGCGGTGGCGAGGCTCCGGTCCCCGTCGGCGCCTCGTCCTCCAGGCACCTATCCGGGCATCGGCGTCGCGACGATCGCCGCCGGCCGTTACGGAGCGACCCATGCCTCCGTGATCGGCGACGTCACGCAGGTCACCCGCGAGCTCGACGGCGACGTGCACATCCGCATCGAGGGGACCGGCGCGTTCATCGTTGCGGAGATCATCCCCGAGCTCCCGGTTGGTGCTCCGCACGTCGGTGAGCGGATCACCGCCTGGGGGATCGTGCGTCACGACGGGATCCACAACTGGTGGGAGCTGCACCCCCTGATCGGGTGGCAGCCCGGCGACGTCTTCGTGCCGGGAAGCCCGGGACCCGGCACCGGTGATTAGGGCGCGTGCCGGGATCTTGGTGGATGCGGACGGCGTCCAGGCGTCGATCCGGCCAACCCGGCGGACGCGCCTGCGATGGAGCCTCCACCGGGGGGGCCGCCGGGCGCCGCGAGTCGGCGTCCATGCCCATGAGCGCTTCCGCGGGGCAGCCGGTCCCACGCCGCCGAAGGTCCGCCCCAATAGCGCCGGGTCCACAACGGCGTGCATCCTGACGGTGACCCGCGGGACAGGGCACGTGGGAGGGACCCCGCCGCAGGCCGGAGCACGAAGGTGGTGACAGGTCGGGGTAGCTCGGCTCATGCTCGTCGGGTGGGCGGAAAGCCGCCGCCGGTCCGTCCTGATCTGCCCGATGTCGCGGTCGGGTTGTCCGCCGACGAGGTCGCGCGACGGGTCGCGCGAGGCGAGGTGAACGACGTCCCGGCCCGGTCGAGCCGGAGCACCTGGGAGATCGTCCGGGCGAACACGTTGACCCCGTTCAACGCCCTGCTCGGCACGCTGCTGGCGGTCATCCTGGTCGTCGGACCGCTGCAGGACGCGCTGTTCGGCTTCGTGATCGTGTCCAACACCCTGGTCGGAATCGCGCAGGAGCTGCGGGCGAAGCGGACGCTGGACCGGCTCGCGGTCATCGGCGAGGTCCGGCCGCGGGTCCGGCGAGACGGCCAGGACGTCGAAGTGGCCACCGCGGCGGTGGTCCTCGACGACATCCTGGTCGTCGGTGCCGGCGACAAGGTGGTGGTGGACGGGGTGGTCGCCGGCGCGGAGGGGCTGGAGGTCGACGAGTCGCTGCTGACCGGCGAGGCCGAGCCGGTCGCGAAGCGGTCGGGCGAACCGGTGCTGTCGGGCAGCTTCGTGGCCGCCGGCACCGGCCTCTACCGGGCCACCAAGGTGGGCCGGGAGGCGTACGCGGCCCAGCTCGCCGAACAGGCGCGGGTGTTCTCGCTGGCCCACTCCGAGCTACGGACTGGCATCAACCAGATCATCAAGGTGATGAGCTGGGTGATGGTGCCGGTCGGTACGGCGCTGCTCGTCAGCCAGCTGCGCAGCACCGGCGCGTTCACCGACGCCCTGCGCGGCACGGTCGCCGGCCTGGTCACGATGGTTCCCGAGGGCCTGGTGCTGCTGACCAGTGTCGCGTTCGCGGTCGGGGTCATCCGGCTCGGCCGGCGCAACGTGCTGGTCCAGGAGCTGCCGGCCATCGAGGGGCTGGCCCGCATCGACGTGATCTGCCTCGACAAGACCGGCACGCTGACCGAGCCGAGGATGCGGGTGACCGAGGTCGACCAGCTCGACCCGGCGGTGCCGGTCGGCGACGCGCTGGCCGCGCTGTCGGCGGCGGACCCCCGACCGAATCCCAGTCTGCAGGCGATCAAGGACTCCTACCCCGATCGACCGGACGGCTGGCAGCCGACGGCAGTCGTGCCGTTCTCCTCGGTGACCAAGTGGAGCGGCGCCAGCTTCGACGGCAACGGCAGCTGGCTGCTCGGGGCACCCGAGGTCCTGCTGACCGGCACGGGTACGGAGGCCGGTACGGCAGCTGGCGCCGCCAGCGAGGATCTGCTCCATCGGGTCGCCGAGCTCGCCGGCCAGGGTCTTCGGGTGCTGCTGCTCGCCCGTGGGGACGGGCCGGTGGACTCGCCCGACGCGCCGGCGGCCGTCACCCCCGCCGCGCTGGTCGTGATCGAGCAGCCGCTGCGCGCCGACGCCGCGCCGACCCTGCGTTACTTCGACCAACAGGGCGTCGCCGTCCGGGTCATCTCCGGTGACAACCCGCGGACGGTGGGCGCCATCGCCCGGCGACTCGGCGTCCCCGAGGCCGACCAGCCGGTCGACGGCCGCACG
>Ga0137377_10004655_pt1 | contig 10833 bp, 10 predicted proteins | sample SagtaG_22_FD_104815 | JGI IMG/M metagenome (GOLD analysis project Ga0137377, IMG submission 104815) | Vadose zone soil microbial communities from Sagehorn Ranch, Mendocino, California, USA - Sage2_L_40_16 metaG | ecosystem: Environmental > Terrestrial > Soil > Vadose zone | place: USA... | reverse complement strand
TGCCGGTGCAACCAGGCCGCTACGTGATGCTCGCGGTCAGCGATACGGGAACCGGGATGTCGGCCGAGACGATGTCGCACGTGTTCGAGCCGTTCTTCACGACCAAGGAGGCGGGCAAGGGCACGGGTCTCGGCCTCGCGACGGTGTACGGGATCGTGAAGCAGAGCGGCGGCTACGTGTGGTGTTACAGCGAGCGGGGAGAGGGGACGTCGTTCAAGGTGTACTTGCCGCGGGTCGATGCTCCCGTCGATCACGTCGCGGCGCGCGTCGCCCTCCCGCGCACCGTAGGGTCGGAGACGATCCTACTCGTGGAGGATGAAGTGCCCTTGCGCACGCTCACCCGGCGCTTGCTCGAGCGGCATGGATACACGGTGCTCGAGGCAGGGACGGCGGACGCGGCGCTCGGGCTCTCGCGTGACCACGTCGGGCCCATCCACCTGTTGCTCGCCGACGTCGTGCTGCCAGGCGCAAGCGGCCCAACGCTGGCCGACGAGCTGCGGTCGCGCCGTGCCCAGCTCAAGGTCTTGTTCATGTCCGGCTACACGGAGGATGCGATCGTGCATCGCGGCGTGCTCAAGCCGAACACCGCATTCATCAACAAGCCGTTCTCGGCCGACAGTCTCGCCGCGAAGATACGCGGGGTTTTGGACACGGCACCGAGGCTGCCGCCTACCTAGGCGTTTACGTCGCGAGGCTTAGGCGGGCCATAGCGCTCGGCCGCGTCGTGCAGTTTCTCCCACTCGGAACGGAAGGCGAACGGATCCAAACCGCTCGCCCGATCCACCGCGAGAATGCCGTCCAGGTGGTCGATCTCATGCTGCAACAGCTCGGCCATCGGTCCCTCGAGCTCCATCGTGTGGCTCTCTCCTTCGAGGTCCTGATAGGCCAGCGTGGCCCGGTACGCCCGGGTCACGCGGACAAAGAGGTTGGGGAAGGAGAAACAATCGTCCCACACGAGGAAGTCTTCGGAACCGACGTCCGTGATCTCCGGATTGACCAGGGTCCAACGCTGCTTCCCCTTGATCTCGACGAACACCACCCGCACCGGCGCGCCGATCTGAGGGGCCGCCATCGCTCGGCCCATCTTGTGTTTGGTGCGCGCCGCCCGGAGCGTGTCGCGCAGGTCGTCCGCCACGAGTCGCACGGCCGGCGACTTCGGGTCTTGGACCCGTTCACAGCGGACCCTGAGGATCGGGTCGCCAAGCTGGCGAATGCGGCGAATGGCCATGGGGGGCCTAATATCCTATCCTTTACGTGTATGTCCATATCCGGCGTGGTCTTGGCTGGGGGTCGGTCATCCCGGATGGGGTCCCCCAAGGCCCTACTGGATTTCCGCGGGCGGCCGTTTGTGGAGCGCATCCTCGAGGCGCTCGAGGCCCTCGAGGTAAAGACGCGGGTCGTGGTGGTGGGGCCGGACGCTCCCCGCATCCGGCCCGCACTCGCGGGCCACGACTGCCTCATCGTCGAGAACAGCGATGTGGACGCCGGTCCGATCGCCTCGCTCCGGGTGGCGTTGCGCGCCTTGGAGCCCGTGCGGCCGAGCGCCGCCTTGGCGTGGCCGGTGGATCTGCCGCACGTGCGGGTTACCACCGTCGAGCGGCTGCTCGAGGCCTTCCGGCGCTCCCCGGCGCCCGCCGTCGTGCCGACGTTCGCCGAGCGGCGCGGCCATCCAGTCTTGTGGGGAGCGGGGCTGTTCCAGGAGCTGCTCACGAGCGAGGCCGCGACGAGGCACGGAGCGCGGGCAGTCCTCCACGCCCATGCCGCCGAGATCGTCGCGGTGCCCGTGGACGATCCGGCGGTGATCGACGACCTCAACACGCCGGAGGACTACGAACGGCTGGTGCGGGAGCTGAACCGGGACATCTACTGACTCAAGAAGGCGGGAACTGCGTAAGGAAGCGTGAAACTGCGTGTGCAACCCACGCCTTTTCACGCCTTTCCGCGGTTTCTCACGCCCTTCAGCATTTCTTGACAATCCCGACTAAGTCACTTAGGATTCGCTTAAACCAAGGTGGCGCCGCCACTTCCGGGAGTTGTGATGACCAGCATCGAAGCCCAAGTCCAGCAGCCATACAAGTACGGGTTCGTCACCGACATCGAATCCGACGTCGTGCCGGCTGGCCTCAATGAGGACGTCGTCCGGCTCATCTCGGCCAAGAAGGGCGAACCGGCCTGGATGGTCGATTGGCGGCTCAAGGCCTACCGCAACTGGCTCAAGATGGAAGAGCCGCATTGGCCCAACGTGAAGTATGGGCCCATCGACTACCAGGCGATCAGCTACTACGCCGCCCCCAAGAAGCTCCCCAAGCTCGACTCGCTCGACCAGGTCGATCCGAAGCTGGTCGCGACGTTCGAGAAGCTCGGGATTCCGATCGAGGAGCAGAAGCGCCTCACCGGCGTGGCCGTGGACGCAGTGTTCGACAGCGTCTCGGTCGCGACGACCTTCCAGGCGGAGCTCGCCAAGTACGGCGTGATTTTTTGCCCCATCTCCGAGGCGATCCGGAAGCACCCCGAGCTCGTCCAGAAGTACCTGGGGACGGTGGTGCCCTATAACGACAACTTCTTCGCGGCCCTGAACTCGGCCGTGTTCACGGACGGGTCGTTCGTGTACGTCCCTAAGGGCGTGCGCTGTCCGATGGAGCTGTCCACCTACTTCCGGATCAACGCCTCCGCGACGGGCCAGTTCGAGCGCACCCTCATCATCGCCGACGAAGGCAGCTACGTCAGCTACCTCGAAGGCTGTTCTGCGCCGATGCGCGACGAGAACCAACTGCACGCCGCGGTCGTCGAGCTCGTCGCGTTGGACAATGCGACGATCAAGTACTCCACGATTCAAAACTGGTATCCGGGAGACGAAGAGGGGAAGGGTGGCATCTACAACTTCGTCACCAAGCGCGGCAAGTGCGCCGGCAAGAACTCCAAGGTTTCGTGGACCCAGGTCGAGACCGGCTCGGCGATCACGTGGAAGTATCCGGGCTGCATCCTGCAGGGCGACAACTCGATCGGCGAGTTCTACTCGGTGGCGGTCACCAGTCGGCGCCAGCAAGCGGACACCGGCACCAAAATGATCCACCTCGGCAAAAACACCCGCTCGACTATCGTCTCGAAGGGGATCTCGGCGGGGCACGGGCAGAACACCTATCGCGGTCTCGTGAAAATCATGAAGGGCGCCGAGGGGGCGCGGAACTACTCGCAGTGCGACTCGATGCTCATCGGGGACCAGTGCGGCGCGCATACGTTCCCGTACATCGACGTGCGCAACAGCTCGGCGATCATGGAGCACGAGGCGTCGACGTCCAAGATCGGCGAAGACCAGATCTTCTACCTGCGGCAGCGCGGCCTCTCCGCCGAGGACGCCGTGTCGATGATCGTCAACGGCTTCTGCAAGGAAGTCTTCAAGGAGCTGCCGATGGAGTTCGCCGTCGAAGCGACGCGGCTGCTCGGCATCAGTCTCGAAGGGAGTGTCGGGTAATGCTGGAGATCAAAGGCCTTCGCGTGTCGGTCGCCGGCACCGAGATCCTGCGGGGCGTCGATCTCACCGTCAAAACCGGTGAGGTTCACGCCATCATGGGGCCGAACGGCTCCGGCAAGAGCACGCTCACGCAGGTGCTGGCGGGCCATCCGGCGTACACCGTCACCGCCGGGAGCGCGACGTACGAAGGCAAGGACCTGCTGGCGCTGAAGCCCGAGGAGCGGGCCCGCGAGGGCTTGTTCCTCGCGTTCCAGTATCCGGTCGAGATTCGCGGTATCACGAACTCGTACTTCCTCCGCTCGGCCGTCAACGCGGTCCGCAAGCACCGCGGTCAGGACGAGCTCGATCCGCTCGACTTCCTCCAGGTGCTCGAGGACAAGCTCAAGGCAATCGGGTGGGACGACACGCTGATGAACCGCCCCGTGAACGAGGGCTTCTCGGGTGGTGAGAAGAAGCGCAACGAGATTCTGCAGCTCGCCGTGCTCGAGCCGAAGCTCGGGTTACTCGACGAGACCGACTCGGGGCTCGACATCGACGCCCTGAAGACGGTGGCCAACGCCGTGAACAAGCTGCGCGCGCCCGACCGGTCGTTCGTGATCGTCACGCACTATCAACGCCTCTTGAACTTCATCACGCCCGACGTCGTGCACGTCCTCGCCGACGGCCGGATCGTCAAGTCGGGCGGGCCTGAGCTGGCGCACGAGCTGGAGGCGAAGGGCTACGACTGGCTGCGCGCTGGCGCCATGGTGTCGTGATGGTGGCGGTCGAGCGGCTGGTGGAGGCGTATCGGGCGTTCGCAGCGAACGGCGCCTCGGGTGCGCCCGCGTGGCTCAAGGAGCTGCGCGACCGCGGAATCGCGCGGTTCGGCGAGTTGGGATTCCCGACGACCAAGCAGGAAGCCTGGCGCTTCACCAGTGTGGCACCTCTGACCGAAACGGCATTCGACCTCGCCCATCCGGCGCTCCGGCTCCCGACTCCCGACGCCATCAAACCCTTCCTTCTCAGCGACGGCCCGCGTCTGGTTTTCATCAATGGCTTTCTCGCACGCTCTCTTTCTACGCCTCTTCTTGGTGATGTTCGTCTCGACGGTCTCGCTCAGACTCTCGTCGATGCCCCGGATCTCGTGCGTCAGCATCTGAGCAAGTACGCACCCTTCGTCGATCGACCGTTCGCGGCGCTGAACACCGCGTTCGTACGCGACGGGGCGTTCGTGCATGTGCCCGCGAAGATGACGATCGACGAGCCGATCCAGCTGCTGTTCCTCGCGACGCCGGCGGATCGCGCGCGGCTGGTCACTCACCCGCGCAATCTGATCGTGCTCGAACGCGAGGCCCGTGCCACGGTCGTCGAGACGTACGCGGCGCTCGGCGGCGGAGTGTACTGGACGAACGCCGTGACCGAGGTGGTCGTCGGCGACGGCGCGCGTGTCGACTGCTACCGCGTCCAACGGGAGAGCGACCGGGCCTACCATGTGGCGGTGACCGACGTGCATCAGGGCCGTGACACCACGGTCAACGTCCACGCCGTCTCGTTCGGCGCCGCGCTCGCGCGCCACGATCTGCGTGGCACGCTCGCGGGACCAGGCGGCTACCTGATCCTGAACGGCCTCTACCTGCTGGCGGGCGAGCAACACGCGGATCACCATACGGCCATCGACCACGCGGCTCCGCATTGCGAGAGCCATGAGTACTTCAACGGCGTCTTGGACGGCCGGTCGCGCGGCGTCTTCAACGGCCGCATCATCGTTCGGCCCGGGGCACAGAAGACCGACTCGAAGCAGACGAACAACAACCTCCTGCTGTCTGCCGACGCGCATGCCGACAGCCAGCCGCAGCTCGAGATCTATGCCGACGACGTGAAGTGCACGCACGGTTCCACGGTCGGCCCGCTCGACCCGAAGGCGCTGTTCTACCTGCGCAGCCGTGGGATCGGTGAGGCCGAGGCTCGCCGCCTCATGACCTACGGATTCGCGGCGGAGATCCTGAACCGCATGGACGTCGCGCCGCTGCGCGCGCAGCTCGACGGGATCGTGCGGGCACGCCTGGCGGAGTGATGAGCGACCTCGGCGATCTGTATCAGCAGACCATCCTCGACCACAACCGGAACCCGCGTAACTTCCGGCGGCTCGAGCAGGCGAATCGCACCGCCGAAGGCCACAACCCGCTGTGCGGCGACCGGATCAAGGTGTACGTCCAGGTCGATGGCGACACGATCAACGACATCGGCTTTCAAATGCCGGACGGCGCGGGGTGCGCGATCTCCAAGGCGTCGGCGTCGCTGATGACGGCGGCGGTGAAAGGGAAGCCGGTCGCCGCAGCGGAAGCGCTGTTCCAGGCATTCCGCGACATGCTCGCGGGCGGCGCGATCGCCCCAGGCAAACTGGCCGCCTTCGGCGGCGTGCGAGCCTTCCCCGCCCGTGTGAAGTGCGCCAACCTCGCCTGGCACGCGCTGCATGCGGCTCTCCAGAACCAGTCCGATCCGGTGACGACCGAGTCGTCGCGGGACTTCTGATGCTCGGCACCGGCATCCGGGGGGACTTCCCGATCCTGGCGCGCCAAGAGCACGGCCACCGGCTCGTCTATCTCGACAATGCGGCCACGACGCAGAAGCCGCGGCAGGTGCTCGACGCCATCCTCGGCTACTACAGCACCAGCAACGCCAACGTCCACCGCGGCGCCTACGGCCTCGCGGTGGCCGCCACCGAGGCGTACGAGGCGGCCCGGAGCACCGTGGGTCGTTTTACCAACGCGTGGGCGACGGAGGGGGTCGTGTTCACCCGCGGGACCACCGAGGCGATCAACCTGGTCGCGGGCTCGTGGGGGCGGGCCAACGTGAAGGCCGGCGATACGGTGGTGGTGACGGCGATGGATCACCACTCGAACCTCGTCCCGTGGCAGATCCTCTGTGCCGAGAAGCACGCGACTCTGCGCATGGTCGAGATTAGCGCGGACGGGAGGATCGACCTCCTGGACTTCGGGCGAGCGCTCGAGGCGGGCCCGCGCTTGGTGGCGTTCCCCTACGTCTCGAATTCCCTCGGCACGGTCAACCCGGCCGCTGAGCTGACGCGGCTGGCCCATGCCGCCGGCGCCGTCGTCGTCATCGACGGGGCGCAGTCGACGCCGCACGTCCGCGTCGACGTGCAGGCCTTGGGCTGCGACTTCTACGCCCTCTCCGGCCACAAGATGCTCGGGCCGATGGGCAGCGGAGCGCTGATCGCGAAACCCGCGCTGCTCGACGCGATGCCTCCCTACCACGGTGGCGGGGAGATGATCGAGCGTGTATGGGACGACCACTCCACGTGGAACAAGATCCCCCACAAGTTCGAGGGGGGGACGCCCAACGTGGAGGGCGCCGTCGGGCTCGCGGCGGCGATCGGGTATCTCGAGCGGCTTGGGATGGACCGGATTGCGGAGCACGAGCAAAACCTGGCGCGTGTGGCGATCGAGCGGTTGAGCCAGATCGAGGGGGTCACCGTGTACGGCCCCAAGGATCATCGCGCCGGCGTCGTGCCCTTCACCTACGGCGACGTCCATCCCCACGATCTCGCCACCATCCTCGACCGAGACGGCGTTTGTATTCGCGCCGGGCATCACTGTACGCAGCCGCTGATGCGGCGGCTCGGCGTGCCAGCGACGGCGCGGGCATCCTTCTACGTGTACAACGACGTCGACGACATCGAGGCGCTTGTCAGCGCGGTGCGCAAGGCCGGAGAGCTGTTCGGCGTTCCAGCCTAAACCCATCCCCCTTCCCTCGTCCCCCGTCCCCGATAGTTTCGGGGCATGTCCCAATCAATTGTCGCGGTCGATCGCATCACGAAGCGGTTCGCCGGCCATACGGCCGTAGACGCGCTCTCGCTCACAGTCCCGCCCGGCGTGATCTACGGCCTCCTGGGGCCGAATGGCGCCGGCAAGAGCACGACGATCCGCATGATCCTGAACATCTACGCCCCTGATAGCGGGACCGTGCGCCTGTTCGGCGAGGAGGGCACCGGTCGCGACCACTCGGGACGAATCGGATACCTCCCGGAGGAGCGGGGCCTTTACCCGAAGATGCGGGTGCTGGATGTCTTGCTGTTTCTCGCCGAGCTGAAAGGGGTGGACCGGCGCGCGGCGCGCCCCAAGGCGCTCGACTGGCTGGCGCGGCTCGGCCTTTCCGACTGGCGTCTGCGCAAGGTGAACGAGCTGTCGAAGGGCATGCAGCAGAAAGTGCAGTTCATCTCGACGATTCTGCACGAGCCGGACCTACTGGTGATGGACGAGGCGTTTGCCGGTCTCGACCCTGTCAACTCGCAGGTCCTGAAAGACGCCGTCCTCGAGCTCCGCGGGCGGGGCAAGACGATCCTGTTCTCCACGCACATCATGGAGCAGGCGGAGAAGGTGTGCGACCACGTCTGCATCATCGCCCGCGGCAAGAAGCTGGTGGACGGCACGCTCGCGGACATCAAACGGACGCACGGCGGGAGGCACGTCGCAATCGCATTCGACGGCAGCGGTGGTGACAGTGCGGCAGCCGCCGTGCTCGCTGACCGGAACCTGATCGCCAAGGCCAACGATTACGGCCAATACGCGGAGCTCGAGCTCGCCCCCGGCGCCGACGCCCAGGAGATCCTGCGGCGCCTCGTGGGCGCGGGAGTCCGGCTGAGCAGATTTGAGCAGGTCGAGCCGACCTTGACCAAGATCTTCATCGACCTCGTGGGTCCCGACGCGGCGCGCGCAGCGGCGGTGCCGGAGGCGGCCGCCCATGCGTAAGACCTTCGCGGTCATTCGACGTGAGTTCATCGAGCGCGTCCGCACCCGGTGGTTCTGGGTCGGGACGATCCTGGGCCCGCTGCTGATGGCGGGCATCATCGGCTTGCAGGTGCTCCTGGCCGCACGCAAAGCGGGCGACCGGAGCATCGCCATCGTGGACGCGACGACGACCCGCTTCGGGCAGGAGCTCACGACCCAGCTCGGCGCCGCCATCACGCGCTTCCATCTGACCCGCATTCCACACGCCCCCAGCACGCCCGATTCCCTGCTGGGCGAGGTGGAGGCCAAGCATTTGGACGGTTTCCTGCTCATCAGCGACAGCACGCTGGAGTTCGGCACCGCGGAGTACCGCGGCTCCAACGTATCCTCGGTTGCGGATATGGAGCAGCTCGAGAACGGCCTGCGCCGCCTCGTGTTCGCGGCCCGGCTCGAGCGTCGGGGGATCGACACGTTGCTGGTTCAGCAAGCCGAAATCCGGATTCGCCTCGCTACCCATAAGGTTTCGGGCCGCAAGCTTACCGGCGAAAGCGGCACACAGTCCTTCCTGACGGGCTTCGGCATGGCGATCCTGTTGTTCGTTGCCATCCTGATATATGGCGTGAACGTGATGAGCTCGGTCCTCGAGGAGAAGACCACGAAGATCGTCGAGGTGCTCATCTCGTCGCTGCGGCCGTTCGAGCTGATGCTGGGGAAGGTCATCGGTGCAGGTGCGGTGGGTATCGTGCAGCTCACCGTCTGGATCGTGTCGGCAAAGGTCCTGAGTGGTGCGTCCGCAAGAATGGGTACCGGTGGCGCTGGCGGCTTGGGTGGGCCCGGGGCAGTAGGCGGCTTCCAGTTCCCGCAAATCCCGACGACGACCCTGATCATTTTTGTGCTCTACTTCCTGCTCGGCTATTTCCTCTACGCCGCCATTTACGCCGCCGTGGGTGCAATGTCGAGCACCGAGGCCGAAGCGCGACAGGCGCAGGTGCCGGTGCAGCTGCTCCTCATGATCCCGTACGTCTCGTTCTTTGGGATCCTCAATGACCCGAACAGCTCACTCGCGGTCTGGATGACGCTGATTCCCTTCTGGTCGCCGATCGCGACGCCGGTGAGGTGGGGAGCATCGCCGATTCCGGTCGTCGAACTGGTGGCGTCGCTGGCAATCCTGCTGGTGACGGTCGCGGGAGTGACCTGGGTGGCGTCGAGGATCTATAGAGTAGGGATTCTGATGACGGGGAAGCGGCCCAACTTGAAAGAACTTTTTCGTTGGGTGCGTGCGGCCTAGTCTAGACGGGTAGACGGGTAGACGGCGAGACGGGTAGCGGTTGTTGGCGGGTGGTGCGTAGAAAAAGCATCGCCCGCGTTTTTCTGGTGCGGATTTAAACAGCCAAACCCGTATCCTACCGTCATGCCACCCTATCGGAATCTGAAAGCCTGGCAGCATGCGGAGCGGCTCGCTGTCGAGAGTGTGAAGGCTGCGCGGCAATTCCCGGATCACGAACAGGATGCGCTCGCCAATCAACTGCGACGGGCCGCCTACAGCGTTCCCCTTAACATCGCGGAGGGCAGTGCCAAACGAGGCAGTCGCGAGTATCGCCGGTTTCTTGACACAGCTCGCGGTTCCTTGGCGGAGGTCGAGACCATCTTGGAGATGGCACGCGACCTCGGTTACGTGGCGCTCGCTGACTACGGGCGTCTGGAAGCATTGGCAACGGAAACCAGCAAGACCCTCTACGGTTTGTTGCGTAAGATCGGTGACGCTGCGGCAAGGGTACCTACTCGCTAACGCCTCCAACCGCTACCCGTCTCGCCGTCTACCCGTCTCCCCTAGCGTCTCCTCGACGTCTCGGCGTCGGGGCCGGTATACTTCGACGCATGAGCCTGGACTACGACGTCATAGTTGTCGGAGCTGGCCATGCGGGGACCGAGTCTGCGGCAATGGCTGCGCAGCTTGGGGCACACACGCTCCTCCTTACCTCCAACCTCGAGACCATCGGCCAGCTGTCGTGCAATCCCGCCATCGGCGGCATCGCCAAGGGTACCGTCGTCCGCGAAGTCGACGCCCTCGGCGGCCTCATGGGCCGCATCGCCGACCTCTCCACGATCCAGTTCCGCATGCTCAATCGGTCCAAGGGTCCGGCCGTCTGGGCCCCCCGGGCGCAGTGCGATCGGACACTCTATCGGCGGGCCGCCCGCCAGCTGCTCGAGGGCTTCACGGCCCTCGAGCTGGCCCAGGGCATGGTCACAAATCTGCTCCTCGACGGCACCCGGGTCGGTGGCGTCGAGACCGCCGATGGACGCCGTTTCCGAGCGCGCGCCGTCATCATCACCGCCGGGACATTCCTGCGCGGGCGCATTCACCTCGGGACCGACACGCAGATTCCCGCCGGCCGCGCCGGCGACCCACCGTCGGTGCAGCTTGCGCAAGTCATTGCAACACTTGGAGTTACAGTATCACGCTTCAAGACCGGGACGCCGCCGCGCGTCGACGGCCGCAGCGTCGACTGGTCCAAGGTCTCGCGTCAGGACGGGGACGAGGGTGAGTATCGCTTCTCGGTCCACACGCGCGCGGAGCGACCGCGTCAGGTGCCGTGCTGGATCACGTGGGCTGGTGAAGCAGTGCAGGCGATC
>Ga0137377_10004648_pt1 | contig 10841 bp, 10 predicted proteins | sample SagtaG_22_FD_104815 | JGI IMG/M metagenome (GOLD analysis project Ga0137377, IMG submission 104815) | Vadose zone soil microbial communities from Sagehorn Ranch, Mendocino, California, USA - Sage2_L_40_16 metaG | ecosystem: Environmental > Terrestrial > Soil > Vadose zone | place: USA... | reverse complement strand
CGCCCGATCCAGGGTCTTCAGGCTTTTATTGGCGGAGAGAACACCGGCGCAGCTCGGGCACATGACGTTCCACGTCATCTCGAACATGCCGAGCCCCACCGCATTCAGGAGCGCTGCGATGACCCGCTCCTCGCCGACGCCCTCCTTGGCCGCGAGATCAAGCGCGTTGATTTTGTTCAAGGCATGATCCGGGGCATCCCGCACCATACGCTCGATCATGTCCACAACGTCTTCGTCTGCCGACTGACGCAGCGCCACAAACAAAGTCTCAGTCTCGCTCATGCGACAATGCTACCTGAAAGAAGGCAAGGCGGAAACCCGCTAACCCGATGGCAGGTTGGCCAATGGGCTCACCAATGAGTGATTTGTTTGAACGGCTCAGTCCGATGATCCGGGCAGTCGAGTCCCGTTTCCAAAGATTTTCTCGTTCCAGCCTGATAGACACAAATCTATAATTCTCGCCGTCCCCCTACGGGGGCGTTTGCGATGGGAGGCCGACGGAAATGCCTTCAGATCCGAGTGCGAACACGCGCGTACGCATCGCCTTCTTTTGCCTGTTCGTTTTTATGGTCGTTTTTTCGGCTGGGGCCTATTTCGTATCCGGCTTGGGAAGATTGCAGGAGAGTATTGCCGCTCGGGAAAGTCAGACGGCATTGCAGGGCATCACCGATCCCAGGCAAATAGATGAAGCGCTCAGGCAACAGCCCTCAAATAAATTCTTACAGATGACAGTAATGGCCATCAAGGCAGCGAATGAAACCAACGCTGCTACTGAAAAATTGTCGAATGAAGTCGAGCCGCCTGCGATTTCAAAGGCTAACAATCTAGGCGCGGCGAGCCGCAGCGATCTCGAGGCGCTGCGCAGAGATTTGAAAACGGCGGTAACCAATGCGACGACATTCATGCCGCGCTACATCGCGCTTCTGAAAACCGAACGCGATAGCCTGGAAAAATACGCTCTCTCCTTGCGTGCGGGAAAGGATACCGTCGGCAGGTTCCTGGACAGCACCGATAAGCGGCACGCGGAAATCACGGCCCTCACTTCCCAGATGTTGTCGGCGCGTGCCGATTTTTATCGCGCCTACGACAACTATGTCGCGATTTTGGTCGGAGAATTCGGTGCCTACAAGGTCGTCAATGGTCAGTTCATATTCCCGTTTCAACCCACGGTGAACCGCTACAATGTCGCGGCTGGCGCCATGACGCTTGCCTCAAAGCGAGTCGCTGAATTGGAAGAGACAAGAGCAAGGCTACTGAAGTCGCAGCAGCAGGGATGGGAGCAGTTCGTCAACGGTAAATGACTGAAGCGACATACTCGCCCGATGCGCCGCATCAAACTATAGCGTCATTCTCCGATGTGCAATTGCACATCGGAGAATGTGCCAACCGAACTCGGGTTGACCCTGGGTTGACCCGAGTTCGGCAATATCATGATCCAAGCCGGCAACAGCCGGCTTGGATGCGCAGGCCCGGAATCCATACTCACGATCGTGGTTATGGATTCCGGGCTCGCGCGGAGCCTGTCATCGGGCCGTGCTTCGCGCGTACCCGTTGGCGCGCGCGGGAATGACGGATTGGATTTCCATCGGCAAGCGTAGCCCTCCTCAACACGCAGCCCTCCTCAATACGGCGGTGGCTTCCTCGCCCGCTGCATCTTCGCCGCTTCCATCCACCACGCCAGATCATCGGCAAATCGCGGAAACGCCCGCGCCAGCGCCTTGCCGCCCTCGCCGGTCGGCTCGCCCTGTTCCGACAGCGTCTGCGCGATCGGGCCGGCCGCGATCGTGCTTGAAATCACCACCATGCCCATCTCGGAGAGCGTGCCGTGCCAGGCGATGGCAGCGCGGACGCCGGCGAAACGTCCGGCTGAATAGCTGGCGATGGCGGCGGGACGCCAGAACCATTCTTCGAGAAAATGATCGGTGAGGTTTTTCAGGCCGGGCTGAATGCCCCAATTATATTCGCCGGTGATGAAGACAAAACCGTCGGCGTCGCGAATTTGGCCGGCGAGTTTTTCGAGCCGCTCGGGCGCCTCGCCCTTGGGATATTCCTTGTACATCCGGTCCAGCATCGGCAGGCCGACCGCCTTGGCGTCGATCAATTCGACGTCGTCGCCGCGCGTGCGCAGGCCCTCGACAACGAACTGCGCGAGCCGGATGCCCATGCGATCGGAGCGATACGAGCCGTAGAATACGAGGATGCGATGGGTCATGGCCTCTTACTTACCGTCCTGTTTGACCATGACATCTTACGGGAAAGGGGGTTCACTTGGTCAAGCAAGCGTAGCTCCTTGAGCTACCGGCCGCGCGAATGCGCGCTCCAAAACACCCGGGCGGAACAAAAGTTCCGCTTCCGCGTTATGGGAGAAAAAATCGGGAGGATCTCATGGTTAAGGATCTTATGGCTAAGGATCTCGTGGATCGGACGACGCGCTGCCCCAAATGCGGAAAGCGGTTGGTTCCGGTTGTCACCATCTCCGGCCGCACCGACCTGCAATGCATCAGTTGTGATGACCCTGCGGTGAGATGGGCCGAAAGTCCACTGACAGTCCCCGAGAAGCCGATCGAAGCCGAACGGGTTTGAATTGCTCCGGCCGCTTTGGGCTCATACCTGCCGCAGTGAAGTCTGCACGAGCTGATCCAGTCGACTTCGAGAACGCGCTTGGAAGCGCGCCTTGCTATTGCGCCCCCGCGAAGCCGCTACCGACGCTGAGTGCTTCACGCTGAAAGCGCAAATTTAGAATTAGATAAACTCCAAACAGCGCCGCAAATCATCCAGCCTAGACCGATTCAATTAGAGAAATCGCGCTGGTCCGAATATCCCCGCATCGAAATGAACGTCGCGTCACCGGGCACGACACGACGATGACTTTTTTGGCTTGGGGGATGTGTTGAAGCTCTGTCATCCGTTGCGTTTCGCAACTGTATCGAGCGTGTTTGCTCTCAGTCTGTTCGCTGCCAATGCTGCGCTCGCGCAGCAAACGAATTCCGGAACCGGTGCGCATTCGCTGCCATCGGTGGTCGTTTCTGCCCCCGAACAACGCCGCACGGCGGCTGCAGCGGCGCGGCGCAACGCTCGCCCGGTGCAAACCGCCACGTCCCGCAAACCCCAGCCGAAGCACGCGGCTGCCTTTGTGGAGAATCCGCGCGGCGGGATCGAGGGCTATGTCGCCGGCCGCAGCATGGCGGGCACCAAGACCAACACTGCGATCATGGAAATGCCGCAGGCGATTTCGGTGGTCGGCCGCGAACAGATCCGCGACCAGAAACCTTCCAAGTTCGACGAGATCGTGCGTTACACGCCGGGCATTCTCGGCGGCACCTTCGGCGCAGATCCGCGCAACGACTGGTTTCTGATCCGCGGCTTCAAATCCGACGACAACAGCCTGTTCTTCGACGGACTGCAGCTGTTCTACACGTCTTATGCGAGTTGGAAGCTGCAACCGTTCAACCTCGAGCGGGTCGAAGTGCTGCGCGGGCCCTCGGCGGTGCTGTATGGCGGCAGCAGCCCCAGCGGCATCGTCAACGCGGTCAGCAAGACGCCTCCGGTAGAGCCGATCCGCTATCTCGAGACCGGCGTCAACAATTACGGCAACAGCTATCTGGCGTTCGATTTCGGCGGCCCGGTCGCAACCCCTGCCGAAAGCGGCAAGCTGTTCACCCGGCTGGTCGGACAAGTCCAGGGCGGCGGTACCCAGGTCGATTTCACCCCGGACAACAATTTCTTCATCGCGCCGTCAGTGACCTGGAAGCCCGATGCCGATACAACTTTTACCGTGCTCGCGTCAGCCGCGAAGAACGAGACCCGCGGCCTCAACTTCCTGCCCTATGTCGGCACTGTCGTTGCCGCGCCGTTCGGCCGTATTCCGACCAAGCTATTCACCAGTGATCCCAGCGTCGACACCTTCAAGCGCGAGCAGGAAATGCTCGGCTACCAGCTGGAACGCAATCTCTCCGACAACGTGACGTTCCGGCAGAACGCCCGTTTCGCCCATGTCGACGTGACCTACGCGACGCTGTTTGGCTTGGGTTATGAGACGACGCCCGGGGCAGCGAATCTCGCGCGCGGCAACTTCTTGACCCGCGGCATCGCCAACCAGGCGGATCTCGATAGCCAACTCGAATACCGCTTCAATACCGGCATTCTCAGACACACCGCGCTGTTCGGTCTTGACCTCAAGCATTACAGCATCGACGATTGGCAGGGTTTTGGTGCCGCCACCTCGCTCAATCTGCTGAACCCGATTTATACCCCCACTGCGCGCTTCAGCGGCGCACCGTATCAGGATGCGACGCTGACCCAGAAACAGCTTGGCGCCTACGTACAGGATCAGATCAAGCTCGATCGATTTACCCTGGTCCTGAGCGGACGCAACGACTGGGTCGCAACCACCAACGACAATCACATCGGCATCGGTCAGGACCGTGAGGACAGCCGGTTCAGCGGCCGCGCCGGCTTGATCTATAATTTCGATTTCGGTCTGGCGCCCTACATCTCCTATGCCACCAGTTACAATCCCGTCGTCGGCCTCAATGCGGCAGGCCAATTGTTGCAGCCGGAGACCGGCAAGCAGGCCGAGGTCGGGCTCAAGTTTCAGCCTAACGGCTTCAACGGCCATTTCGGCGTCGCGCTGTTCGATCTGAAACGACAGAATGCGCTGACGACGGACCCGAGCAACGTGCTGCTGCAGACGCAAAATGGCGAGGTCACCTCGCGCGGCCTCGAACTCGAAGCCGTCGCCAACGTGGCGCCCGGCCTCAAGGTGATCGGCTCCTTCACCACCTATGATCTGTTCGTCAGCAAGGATCTCGATCCAACACTGATCGGCAAGGTCCCGACCAACACGCCGCGGCAGCTGACATCAGCATGGGCGGACTACACCTTCCAGAGCGGTCCATTGACCGGGTTCGGCATCGGCGGCGGCGTGCGTTATATCGGCTCGTCCTTTGCCGACAACGTCAACACGCTTCCGGTTCCCTCGGTCGTGCTTGGCGATGCTGCGATCCATTATGAATGGCAGAACTGGCGCGCGGCGCTCAACGTCATCAATGTCGCCGACACCACCTATGTCGCGAACTGTTCGTCGGCGAACGCCTGCTTCTTTGGCGATCGGCGCCGCGCTACGGCGAGCCTATCCTACAAATGGTAGCGCCGGTGTGATCGACAGGAGGCTGCACTGAGAGCGAGAACGGTTCGTCTCTGGTCGCTGGTTCACACCTGGAGCAGCCTGATATCGACGTTGTTCCTGCTGCTGCTGTGCATCACCGGCCTACCGCTGATCTTCCATCACGAGCTCGATGAGCTGTTCGGTTACGATGCCAAACCGGAAATGGCAGCGCCGGGCGCGGCGAAAGCCGGCGTCGACCAGATCGCCCGCGCCGCGCTCGCGCACGATCCCGGCCGCGTGCTGCAATATATTTCGTGGGACAAGGACGAACCGGGCACGGTGATCGCCTTCACCAACAACAAGGTCGATGGCGAGCCGGATGCAGCGACGGTCAGGGCGTTTGATGCGCATACCGCCAAGCCGCTCGGCGCCGTCGGCGGCGGCCCGATGCGGGTGATGCTGAAGCTGCACACCGATATGTATGCGGGGCAGCCCGGCAAGCTGTTTCTCGGCGCGATCGGATTGCTTTTCCTGATCGCGATCATCTCCGGCGTCGTGCTGTACTGGCCGTTCACGCGCCGCCTGCGCTTTGGCACCATCAGGGATGATAAATCACGCCGCATCCTCTGGTTGGACTGGCACGATCTTCTGGGCGCGGTGACGATCGCCTGGGCGCTCGTGGTCGGCGGTACCGGCGCCATCAACACGCTCGCGGAGATCATGCTGAACCAGTGGAAATCCACCGAGCTGGCGGCGATGGTCGCGCCCTATGCCGGCAAGCCAGCCCCGGTGCATCTGGCTTCGCTCGATGCCACCGTCGCGAAGGCGAAGACGGCCGCCCCCGGCATGAACGTCGCCTTCATCGCCTTTCCCGGCACACCGTTCACGAGTTCACATCACTTCTCAGCCTTCATGCGCGGCGATACGCCCTTGACCGCGCGGCTTCTGAAGCCGGTTTTGCTGGATGGTGAAACCGCCGAGGTTGCCGACACACGCGATCTGCCGCTCTATCTCAAGGCGCTCCTGGTTTCGCAGCCGCTGCATTTCGGCGACTATGGCGGCATGCCGCTGAAGATCATCTGGGCGCTGCTCGACGTCATGACGATCGTCGTGATCGGCAGCGGGATTTATCTGTGGTGGGTCCGGCGGCGCAAGATGCGTCGCAGCAGCACCGTCGGCGTCGCGGTGACCTCATCGTTGCAGCCATCGCAATGACCGCCACGCATAAATCGCGGGCGAGCGGAAACTGGCTCGACGTCTATGGCGGTCCGCTCGTCATCGGCGTGCTGTCGCTGGCCGGACTGCTGGCGGCGCTATTGTTCGAAGGCGCAGGCCGCTATTTTTGCTGGATCGCACTCGGCACGCCCATCGCCGTGACCGTAAGGTTTTTCATCCGGCGCAAGAATCCCAAATGAGCAATGTGAAATCCGTCAGCAACGGCAACCCATCGCGGTAGCCCCGGATGAAGCACCGCGCCATCCGGGGCCGCTCGTCGCTCTCTAAAAAATTGGATCGAAAGTTGAGCGCGCGCGATTAGTTCACCCCCGACTCTCCAAGAGCGAGCTTCGCTGGTCGACCCCGCAAGCGGGGCAAGGTAGTCCCACAGACCCATCACACCGAATGCAATTCATGCACCAGCACGCGCATGTTTTCGCTGTAGTCGATCGGCGCCACCACCAGATGCACGCCGCCTTCCCGGAAAGCTGATTCCAGCGTCGTCGAGAATTCCTTGGCGCTGCCGACGCGCGAGCCCTTGGCGCCGTATGATTTCGCGTAGGCGACAAAGTCCGGGTTGCCGAAATCCAGACCAAAATCGGAAAACCCGTCGACTTGCTGTTTCCATCGGATCATGCCGTAGGCGCGATCCTCGAGCACGAGCACGACGAGGTTCAGCTTCAGCCGCACCGCGGTCTCGAGCTCCTGCGAATTCATCATGAAGCCACCGTCGCCGCAGACCGCGAGCACGCGCCGCTCGGGGTGGATCAGCGAGGCCGCGATCGCCGAAGGAAGCCCCGCTCCCATCGTCGCCAGCGCGTTGTCGAGCAGCAGCGTATTGGCGACGCTGGTGCGATAGTTGCGGGCGAACCAGATTTTGTACATGCCGTTGTCGAGCGCGACGATGCCGTCCGGCGGGATCACCTGGCGCACGTCATGCACGATGCGCTGCGGCGTCAGCGGAAACCGGTCCGCCGTCGAACCCTCCGCAAGCCGCGCCAGAATGCCTTCGCGCAAACCCAATAATGCCGCGGCGTTGGGAAGCTTGCCTTCCAGCCGGTCGGCGAGGCCCGCGAGACTCAAGCCGACGTCGCCGACGATCTCGGCTTGCGGAAAATACACCTGCTCCACCGTCGCCGGCGTCGCGCCGACATGGATGACCTGCGGTCCATCATGGCCCATCAGGAACGGCGGTTTCTCCACGGTGTCGTGTCCAATAGACAAAATCAGATCGGCGCGGTCGATCGCCCCGTGAATCCAGTCCCGCTCCGACAGCGCGGCGGTGCCGATGTAAAGATTGGAGCCGGCATTGACGGCGCCTTTTCCCATTTGAGTGTTGAAGAAGGGAATGCCGGCCCGTCGCACGAAGGCCGACAGCGGCTCGGCGAGATGCGGACGGCTCGCCGCCGCGCCCAGCATCACCAGCGGCCGCCTAGCGGCCATGATCATCGCCGCGGCGCGTTCGATTGCAGCCAGAGGCGCAACCGGCAGCTCGACCGCATGCGGCGGAATGATCTCGGCCGCGGCGTCGTCGGCCGCGATATCCTCCGGCAGTTCGAGATGCACCGGGCCCGGCCGCTCCTGCTGCGCCACCCGGAAGGCATCGCGGACCAAAGTGGGAATGCTCTGCGCCGAGACGATCTGGGTCGCCATCTTGGTCAGCGGCCGCATGGTCGCGACAATGTCGACGATCTGGAAGCGCGCCTGCCGGCTGCTGCGGATCGCCTTCTGTCCCGTGATCATCACCATCGGCATCGCGCCGAGATGCGCGTAGGCCGCTGATGTCGTCAGGTTGAGTGCGCCGGGGCCGAGCGTCGTGAGGCAGACGCCGGCGCGCCCGGTGAGACGGCCATAGGTGGCCGCCATGAAGCCCGCCGCCTGCTCATGCCGCGTCAGCACCAGTTTTATCTTTGAGCGCCGCAGCGACTCCAGCACGTCGAGGTTTTCCTCGCCGGGAATGCCGAAGATGCATTCGACGCCCTCGTTCTCGAGCGCGGCGACCAGAAGATCGGAGCCCTTGCTCACGCGGCCGTGGCTCCGCGCGTGCCTTCAGCTGTCTCCGCCCGGCGCGGCAGCGTCCAGTTCGGCCGGATGAAGTGACAGGTGTAACCATCCGGATATTTCTCCAGATAATCCTGATGCTCGGGCTCGGCCTCCCAGAACGGTCCGGCCGGCGTCACCTCGGTGACGACCTTGCCAGGCCACAGGCCGGACGCATCGACATCGGCGATGGTGTCTTCCGCGATCCGCTTCTGCTCATCACTGGTAGTGAAGATCGCCGAGCGGTAGCTCGCGCCGCGGTCGTTGCCCTGGCGGTTGAGCGTCGAGGGATCGTGGATCTGGAAAAAGAATTCCAGCAGCTTTCGGAAGCTGATGATCTTGGGATCGAAGATGATCTCGATCGCTTCCGCATGATTGCCGTGATTGCGATAGGTCGCGTTCGGCACCTCGCCGCCGGTGTAACCCACCCGGGTTGAAATAACGCCGGGATAGCGGCGAATGAGATCCTGCACACCCCAGAAGCAGCCGCCGGCCAGGACGGCGCGTTCCGTCAAAACTGTCATGTCCATCTCCTCTTTGGGTTCCCTCGCGGGCATGGTTTTCCGGGCTTCCATGAGGAGCGTACAATGCGGCCGAACGATACGGAAATGCAAACGTCCGAGGCCCTCTTCACGAAGATTTACGCGGTGCGAGTTTTCGAAGCGAGCCGTATTGGGCGCGCCTTTTCGTCATTCCGGGACGCGCCACTTGGCGCAGGCCCGGAATCCATACTCCGATCGTGGTTATGGATTCCGGGCTCGCGCATTGCGCGCCCCGGAATGCCCAGTAGCGGACATGGTCGCCAATTCAAGCCCGCGGTTTGAATCACTTCATGCGCCGAAAATGAAGCGAGCTCCGACCGCGGCGTGGATCACTTTGTCGGGCATTTCGACCCGCACAAGGTCGTAGAATCGCTCCCCGGCACAATGCCCCGGAATCAGATAATCGGGATTGATCTCCTTGAAGGCGGCGATCACTTGCCGAATGTACTCGTCGGTCAGTGGCGGCACGATGTGGAAGCCGCCAATGACCGCGTGCACTTTCTGGATGCCGGAAGCGGCTTGCGCCTGCTTGATTGTGTTGATCACACCGCGATGACTGCAGGAGGTCAGCACGACGAGACCTTTGCCTTTGACGACAAAGTTCGTTCCAATCTCGTGCTCGAAATCATCGGGAATGAAGCTGCCGGTGTTCTTTGCCGCCGGAACTTTGTCCGGGAAACACCCGAACCCGTTGACGATCCCGACCTTCTCGCTGCTTGGCCGCAGCGGTTTTTCGAAACCGCCCTGTGCGATCTTGCCGGTGGTGAAGGCATGGTCGGCAACGACGGCAGGCCCTTCGGCCATCATGAGCGAGAGGTCCGCGTCCAAGATTGCCTTTCGGTCAAGCGCCCCATACTGACCGGCAGCGGTCTGGCGCATGCAAAAACAATCCTCGCCACCGACGAAGAAGGGCAAATCCTTTTTGAGCCGACCCTTGTTCGCCGAGAGGAAGCCGACCAGCCCGCCAAAATGATCGTAATGGCCATGGCTCAGCACCAATGCGTCGAAGCGAGCGGGATCGATCTTGAGCACGGACATGTTGTTGAGGAGCGTTTGCGGCTGATAGCCGAAGTCGACCAAAATGTTCCGCACCTCGTTGCCGCGCCGGGACTCCGCGTGCATCGATAGTCCCCACTCGGCGACCAGGTCCACGCTCGGTGGTGCATCTGGGCTCAAATTGCCGCCCGGCCGCCGCTCGATGGTCAGGCCGTCTCGCTTCTCAGTCGGGATCCATTTGATGATTTGGTTATCCGTGACGATCCGCACCGCGACGCTGTCCACTTCCGGCGGCTTGGAAGCCAGCTCCTGGGCCTGTGCGGTTCGTGAGCTGCCGGCCAGGGTGCCTATCAATGCGGTCACGAAACCCACTCCACCGGCGCAAAGCAAGCCGCGCCGCGACATCGATAAGGTTCGAGGATCACAGTTGCATGTGCCAATGAACATGTCGAAGCCCTCCCGCTTGTGCACGTGGCGGCAAATCGCATGTGTGCCCGGGCCGGAAGAACCCCGGGGCTCTGCCGAAACGAAACCTTATCCAGTCGGGGCGTGGTTCAGCAATGGGTCAAAAGGCGAAATTCCAGGGTGACCAGCGCATGTCACCGGGGGAGAGCACGAAGGAAACCGTTAAAACCATTGCGTGCGGGAATGCCGGGGGATGCCGGTGTACTCGTTTACTCGTGTGCGTTCTACCAATGCAAAGTGCGCGAATGCGCGCCCGATGACAGGCTCCGCGAAGTAATCCATCTCGCCACTTAAAGGAAGAATGGATTGCTTCGTCGCTTCCGCCTTCGCTCATTGAGCTGCGGCGGACAAGTCGCTCCTAGGAAGAAACGACTGGTCGAATGGGGTCAGGCGGCCTCCGCGATTGGCTGTAGTTGGACGTTGAAGCCGAGCTTTTTGAGATGTGCAACCAGCCGGCTCGCTTTGACCTCCACAGG
>Ga0137377_10004647_pt1 | contig 10842 bp, 15 predicted proteins | sample SagtaG_22_FD_104815 | JGI IMG/M metagenome (GOLD analysis project Ga0137377, IMG submission 104815) | Vadose zone soil microbial communities from Sagehorn Ranch, Mendocino, California, USA - Sage2_L_40_16 metaG | ecosystem: Environmental > Terrestrial > Soil > Vadose zone | place: USA... | reverse complement strand
CACCGCGGCGATCGCCAGCAGCTTGAGGTAGTTCCGGCTGCGCGGCAGGGCGAGCGGGTCCGCCGCTGTAGTCACCGCCCGTCACTGCCCCGTCGCGGCTGGCCGCCGGCGACGGAACTGGCCCGACCCGTTCTGTGTCGTCGTGGCCCGTCCTGGCCGGCATCGTGGGCGTCGTGTCGCTCGCCGAACCGAAAAGCCAACGCGCTCATCGGCGTCTTCATCTCGATCACGACCATTCCCGCTGCTGCGCCGCTTCTGCCATACCCGAGGTCCGGGAAGGCCCCGATCACCGGGTGACCGCGGACGACCGGGCCGTGGATGAAGTAGCCATGTCCCGCTTCGACCCGTTGCCGCCGGTCGCCGGGGCGGCCTTGGCCTGAATTGGCTTGTGGCTGGTAGCGCCGGTCATCTGCTGGGCCCTGAGCCAGCGACGGAAGCTCCTCGCCGTCGCGATAGCGCTGATCCCCATGCCCCAGGCCCCGATCACGCCACCGGCCGTGAGCAGGGTCAGCCCGACGATCATGGCCCTGGGGCTCAGGTAACCACCCTGCGCGCCTGTCATGCTCGGCTGCGTGCCGTCCATGTTCTTCTCCCTTGTCGGTTGTGGCTCCCGGGCCTGTACCCGCCCGACGGTGCGGGTTGCTCACCCGCGGCGGGTGATGTCCGCGCCGGCAGACTGGGCAAGGTTCAGCGGGATGTCCACCGCTGCCAGGCGCCCGTGAACGCCGAGTTCTTCGCGCTGGCGTTCGGAGCCGCGCTGAACGCGAAGCTGCTCACCATCGACTTGCCGCCGGCCAGGAACCTACGCGCGCGGGCCATGTTCTTGTGCGTTCTCATCGGCGCCGTGGGCGTCGCGATAACCATCGGCCTGGGTCGACGTGCTGGTCGTTCACGCGGATGCGATCAACGCCCAGCGACACGCGAGCGCGGGCGTCGACATGACGCTGGGGTTGTCCTGCTACGATCGGCGCGCTTATCGTCACCGGGCGCCTGCCCAGACGGCGGATCCCGGCCGCCGCCGAGCAAGCACGCCGGACGGGGCAAGGCGGAGCAGGACAGCTGGGCACAGCGGGTGCTGGGGGAACCCTGGCCGGGGATGGCCGTCGCCATTGGCGCCCTCCTTGGCCTGCCAGGCGCACTCTACCGGGGCGCTCTGCACAACCTCGTCGCGGGACACTGGTCCACGACGGCGCAGGTCCTCGGCGTGATCGTCTTCGTCATCATCGAGTTCGCGCTGATCATCATCCTTCCTCGGTGCCGGCATGATCCCACCCTTCGTGGAATCAGACCCTCCACCAATCCCGGTGCGGTTTCAGTCGGCAACTGGCTCATCGACCGGCGGGCCTCCAACGACTCCAGATTCGCGACGCTGATTGCCACGCGGCGCGATGGCCGTGTTGGCCCTCACCATCCAGCCGTGCTCGCGCTCCATCTGATCCACCAGCCCGGATAGCCGGTTCTCTCCGAGAGGGACCTCTCATGGTGGCGGCACGACCGCTATCGCGCGTCACATTCTGCAGCGGCCTGCTCTGGACAGGCAGGGCGCCGTCACGGGCATCGACTGGCGCCTTGTCATGTCAATAGTCCGAAGGCGGCCAGTTTCTCAAGGCGCCGCACGATCTCCTGATGGACGTCAACCGCCACGGCGGCACCATCGACGGTCGACATCCACTCCCGGCCTGCGTAGTAGTCGAGCAGGGGCACAGTTTTTCGCTGGTATACCTCAAGACGGTGCTCGACTACGGCTTCAGCGTCCTCTGTGCCCCGGCCACGAGCTAGCAGCCGGCGTATCAGCTCCTCCCGGGGAACGTCGAGGTGGATCGCGGCTTGCACCTCCACCCCGAGCGACCGCACTGCTGCATAAGACGCTTCGGCTTGCTCAACGGTCCTGGGAAACCCGTCCAGAACATAGCCGGCGGCCGCCGCCAGCACAGGCTTGCGCAGCATGTCCATGACGACGCCGTCCGGAACCAGGTCACCGTTGTCAACGTAAGACCTCACCGTCCGCCCGAGCGACGTCTGATCCCTGACATGCCGACGCAGCAGGTCACCGCTGGAGATATGGGCAATGCCGAAGCGCGCCGCGAGCAGCCCCGCCTGCGTTCCTTTGCCGGCACCGGGAGCGCCGATCAGCAGCAGCCGCATCCGATCACCTGTCCTGCGCGGCGGACCCCGACCCCCCGAGGCGGGCAGGCCGACCGCGCGTACATCAGCGAACTCGCGGATGCGGGCCGCAGGTACCCAGGACCGAGGCCGCTGTACTTAACCGGCGTCCGCAGTATGTGCGGACAGGAGGCTGCGGCCGGGATGTCAGCTGTCGCATGGGCGCCATCAGGTATCAACGCCGCACCCGCCGCCCAGACGCCCTGTCACGGATCAGCGGCATGTCAGCAGCCAGAACGTCCAGCACCACACCGACCCTCCGCTATTACTGAAACGCTCCGCAGCGCTACCGGCAGCGGGCGCTTGGCCCGCCCTTCACCGCTACTACGACAGCTTGTCACACGACCAATTCCACAAAGGCAGCCGCGGCCAATCTGATTAGCCGGCCACCCGCACCTGGCGCAGGCACCAAGCTCCGGCTCCGGCGGCGATCGGCAGCGTCTGCTCGCCGGACTGTGGGAGGGCGGCCGATCACGGCTCAGCACCAATATGGCCGGGACGCACTCGCGCGGAACCGGCCCAGGATCAGTGCTCGTGGTCGTACTTGAACGAGAGTTGAAGCTTGGTGCGGTAGGTGATCGCCCCGCCCTCGTCCAGGTGAATGTCCTGCTTGACGACCTCAGCCACTCGAAGATCGCGGATGGTCCTGGCTGCAGTCCTGATCGCCTCCGCTGCCGCGTCTTCCCATGACGTGCCGCTTGTCCCGATGATCTCGGTCACCCTGTAAACGCTCATCGCGCTCTCCCTTGATTGGTTGCGGTCCAGGCATTCCATGTACAGGCGGTTCATTTACGGCTGACCATCTGGCTCGGCTCAGCAACTGCGACGCCTGCCGACAGACCTGAGCCTGGCACTCAGCACGGGCGGCGTCCAGGCATCGTCGGCCGTGCAGAACCGAGACCGCCGTCACCCAAGCTCAGAGCACGCGATACGCGCCGCTAACGCAGGTCGGCAGATCAGAGGCCGCGGTCAGTTGGCCTGAACCTGCCTGGAGATCGTGCACTCTATGAAGAGGATATTCAGTCAATCTTCCGATAGCCGATGTTTTGATCTGGTACGTCCGCGGCGTGACCGTCGTCATCTGGTCGTACCCGCCTTGGTTGTGTCAGCATGACCAGCCACCATGCTGCGGCGCTCCCCCAAGCCAGAGCAGCAGCCGGACTTCGAGTCCCGCAGTTACGGGTACGCCATGCCGAGCGACCTAATGGCGGCGAACACCCTATTCGAACTGGAGCGCCGCATCCTAGACGACAGCAAGCAGGCGCCGCCGACTAGCCCTCCCAGCGGGGCGGAGTTCGAGTCTCAGACCTCCTGCAAACAGCCGCTCGTCCTGGTGGCCGGACCGGCTGTGCGCGCCGTCTCAGCCTCCGACCCGGCCGATGAAGAGCGCGATCGCGAGGAACTGGCAGCTCGCGGCGGCGCAGACGCAGGCGTGGAAGACCTCGTGGTAGCCGAAAACTGCCGGGAATGGATCGGGCCAGCGCCGGTGGTACGACAACGCTCCGGCTATGTAGAGCAGGCCGCCGGCGAGGATCAGCATGCCCGGCCCGACGCCGGCATGCACCCAGACGGCAGGCAGGGCAAGGGCGGCCAGCGAGCCAAGCCCGACAAACGCGGCGCCGACGAGAAGCTCTGGCGCGTGCATCCAGGCAAGGTGGATAGCAGCGGCGGAGAGCGTCAGCACCCACATCACGATCAGGTATGTCACTCCGAATGCGCCGCGTGCGGCAATGAGGAAGACCGGAGTCGCCGTGCCGGCGATAAGAAGGAAGATCATCATATGGTCCAGGCGCTGAAGGCGTCGATTCCAGGCGGGAGTCCACCTGCCGCGGTGATACAGCGCGCTGACGCCGAACAGCCCGATCACGCTGAGCGCGTAGATAGCGAGGGCTGTCCTCGGCGAGACTCCGTGCCCGCGGGCCACCAGAAGCGGGCACGCGATCAGCGACGCCCCGAACCAAAGCACGTGCAGCCATCCACGCAAGACCGGCTTTGGGTAGTAAACACTGCGCCGCGCATCGTAAAGCGCGTCGGCTGGAAGCGCCGACGCTGCATCCCGGTCAATGGCAGTCACAGCGCGCCGACCTGATCACCGGCAGGGGACTGAACGCACTCGATGGCCGCCGCTCGCGGCATGTGATCCGCGCAGGATCCAGGCGGGAATCCAGACATAGTACCCACTTCCGGTCGCAGTACGTCTCTGCCGCCAGGGTCTGGACTGGGCTCGACAACTCAATCATGGGACATGGCCCGAATAGTTCAGGCGATCCTGCGAAAATCGCAGCTTAGCGACTGCGGCCGCCCGCTCCGACGCGCCGTCATCACCGGCCGTGACAGCCGCGCAAGCCAGGCTGTCACTCGTTCACTGGCCACCCCCAGGTCGTTCGCTGGCACCGCTGCCCGCCGCAAGCTTGGCGGGCGCGAGTGGAATCAGTCGCTTGCGTCGGCGACCCGACGCCCCGAGCTGCCTCATCTGAGGAGTCTCTCCGGCTCCAGCCATCCGGAATGTCAGCAGTGCATTCTCGGCAGGGATGGTTGGCACCACTCATCAGCTCGGTCACCGGCAGTAGCTGGGCGCAATCTCTAGCATCCATCCGCCGGACCCGCCGCCGTTGCTCATGTCGCGAGTTGCCGCCAGTCGATATGACGGCTGCACAAACAGCAACAGCAGCGGTCGCGGCGACACCAGCAAACGCGAGCAGCGGACTGGAAAATTGGCTGTCGTTTTGGCAGATCCATTGACAAGCACCTTGGCCCGGACGTTTCCGCCGTGCTAGGAAACGCCCTGCTCTCGCCGGTGACGGCCGACGAGTCGGACTTCCACGGGACCAGCATCCCGAGACCCCACTCACGCGGCTGACCGGGCCTTTGCCAATGGATCTGCCACCGATCACGTGGCCGTCGATTGCGAAACCTGCAGCTACAGCGAAACCCTGATGCAACTAGAGTGACTCAAGTGGGGCGGGTGGAGATCGAACCCACGACCGGCGGATTATGAGCCCGACGGATCGTCTCGCCGTGCTCCTCACCTGCGCTGACGTCGCGGCAGTTGCGTCGGCCTTCCCCTGGTTCGCCTGTTCGCGCGAGTCCCATTGGCACGCTCATTGGCAGGATCGGGATCGATTATGCGACTACGCCCGTGGTGATCAACCTCTCGTGTTACTGACGCTGCGTGACCGTGCCTGTGGAAGGTCCACGGCCAGGAAGTCCGTACGGCATCGCGGCCGGACGGTCGCTGGCGCCTAACCACGGGGCCGGATCCTATGGCTGGCGCGGGCGATGACATCGGCACGGTGCTCGATGGCCACGATGTCTATGCGCTGGTCCTGGTCGTCGATGCGGTAGATCACCCGGTAATCTCCGCGCCGCGCGCTATGCAGTCCCTCGATCCCGAGCTTGAGCGGCTTGCCGACGCGGTGCGGATTCGCCGCCAGCGACCCGTAGCAGAACTCAACGACCGCCGACGCTACCTTCTCCGGCAGCCGGCCAATCGCGCGGCGGGCAGGCGCCGTCCACCCGACCCCATACCCGTTCACCAGTTACGCACCCGGAACCAGCCGCAGGGCGTCATCCTTGGTGAGCAGCTGCCCCCCTCCAGCGCCCAGCTCGGCCAGGCCATCCCGGATATCAGCGAGCAGATCCTCGCTGTCCAGGATGTCGAGCGTCTCCTCCAGCGACTCCAGGTCCGCCACGCTCATCACGACCGCTGCAGGACGCCCGTGTTTGGTGATTACCACCCGGCCATGCTCGCGCTCCAGCTGATCGATCACCTCGGACAGCCTGTTCTTCACGTCCGCCAGGGACATCTGCTCACTGATCGTCATGGCTAGAAGTATAGCCAGATTCTTGGCCCCTGGTGCCAGGGCGCCACCCGACGGTCAGGCGCCCGGCGCCGCCGCCGGTGGCGGCATCATAACCTCCAACTTCGCGCGCATCTTGCTGTCGGCTAACGCGGCCAGGCTTCCCAACAGCGGCCGCCGCTACGGCCTGAACTGCCATGGTCAGGGCGGGGTCGTGCCTATGGCGCAGCCACGACGCAGGCCGGTGCGGGACGAGCGCCTGGTGGGGCGCTGGCATGTCGAGGACAAACTGGCAATCTTGCAAGTACTACCGGACCTGGTGCGCAGGCAGCCGGGCGGGGCCGCACCGGCGTGGCCGGCTAACGAAGTCGCCCGGCGCAGAGCGTTCCAGTGCCGGGCGCTGCTGGAGGTCACAGTCGCTGAGGTCTTCGCCGGGGTGGCGGGACTGTGCGGTCACCGGCGCGATGTTGGCCCGCTCGAGGCCCCGCGCAGCCGGGCGACCGCCCGCCGACTAAGCGGGCCGCCCGGCTGGCCGAGGCGATAAGCGCGCCAGCCAGGCGGATCACGAGGACAATCGCGAATTATGACTAACCAGACACCTGGGCGGATCCGCCAACCCAGCGCTCAGACGATGGAACTCATCAACGCCGAGATAACCGCGAGTTTGGCCCGGCAGTCCGAATCTGGGGCCAGGATCGATACGAAAGCCATCGTTGTTGTCGGATACGCGGCGGCCGCGGCGTCGTTCCTGGTGACGAGACACGTGCAACCTGTCCTTGCCGGACTCGCCTATTCGGGTTACGCGGCAGCTGTCAGCTTCGGGATCTGGTCTTACGCCGTCCGTTCGTACGAAGATGTCCCGACTCCGCGGAATCTCTTCAGCGCCTATTGGGACCGAGACAGAACTGATGTGCTCGCAGCACTTGCTGCGGCAAGAGTGTCGGCATTCGAGAGCAACGCTGCTAAGCATAATCGGAAGGCGAGGCTATGGCTTGTAAGTGGTCGGCTTGGTGGCACCGTCGCTGCTGTACTTTCGTGCTGTACGAGACCATCACCGTCAAGCGATTGAGGCCGCAGCCCATTTTGCTAGACATCGATGAAGCGCTGGTGCGTGCTCTCCTGCACGACCAGCACCGGGACCTCTCGACGCTGGAACTTCGTGAGGTCATCGGCGGCTGGGATAACCGGATGTGGCGTCTCGGAGAGGAGCTGGCCGTCCGCCTGCCGCTCACGCCGCGTGCCCCGTCTCTGCTGCGAACCGAGCTGCGGTGGCTTCCCTCGCTGGCTCCGGAACTGCCGTTGCCGGTACCCGTTCCCATCCGGGCCGGCGAGCCATCCTCACGTTTCCCCAAGACGTGGATTGTCGCGCGAGGGGTTTACGGCCAACCAGCCGACCGCGCTCGCTCTAGCAACCCCAAGGCGGCCGACAGCCTCGCGGAGGTCCTCGAGGCGCTCCATAGCGAGGCCCCCGGCGAAGCGCCGGCCAATCCGGACCGCGGCGTTCCCTTGAAAGCGCTCGGGGACGACATCGACGAGCTGCTCTCCGTAATCGCGCCCTGTGACGTCGCGGCCGGCGCCCGGCGCATCTGGGAGCAAGGCGCTGCGGCTCCCGCGTGGCAGGACAGGCCAGTATGGATTCACGGTGATCTTCATCCCGCGAATGTCGTCGTCACGGACGGGACGCTATCTGGCGTGATCGACTTCGGTGAAATGTGCGCCGGCGATCCCGCGACGGATCTCTCCGCCGCCTGGCTGCTGCTGCCCGCCGGCACGGCAGCACGATTCTTCGACGTGTTACGCGAACGCGGACGATGCGACGATCCGGCGAGCCCGTGCGTGGGCGGTCCTGCGCGCCCTTCACCTCATCGTTATCGGCCAGAATGGCGAGCAGGGCCTGCCCGGCGGCAAGCCGACCTGGCTACCGGCGGGCAGGGCGGCACTGGAGCGAATCCTGGCCTTTAGCTGAGGCCGGTTTTGGGCGCACGTGACCATGTTGCTCGGAAACAACGGCCTTGGACATGGTGAAGGTCATCATCGCAGACCCGGTGGGTCCCTCACTTCACCACAGCCCTCGTGGGCGCCTCGGCGAGGATGCGCCGAGCGGTCTCCGCTGGGCTCAGCGCAGAGGTGTCGAACCACCAGCCGGTGCCGGCAACCTCGCGGTCCAGTTCTGCCACTGCTGCTCGACAGCAATCCCATCCGGGCACTCAAGTGGACCGCGCCAAAGGTCTCCAGCCAGGTGGACCGGCGTAGCGTCGTGAACCCGCAGCAAGCGCGGGCAATCCTGGAGGCGGTGCGAGCGCAGCAGCCAAGCGGGTCCAGGCTGGTCGCCTTCTTCGCGCTGATGTATTGCGCCGGGCTCCGACCGGAGGAAGCTGTCAACCTGAGTGCGGATGACGTCATCCTGCCGACCCAGGCGCCCAAAGAGGACCACCGGGAACTGCAAGACACACAGGATGATGACGAGTGGGGCGAGTTGCACCTGCGTACTGCCACGCCCGACGCGGGTAGCGACTGGACCGATGATGGCAGGCAGCGCGAGCGTCGACAGCTCAAGCGTCGCGCCGAGGGCGACAGCAGAGTAGTGCCAACCCATCCGGGGCTGACAAGGCTTCTGCGCGATCACCTCGCGCAGTTCGGCACCGCGCCAGATGGCCGCCTCTTCAACGGTGTGCGAGGCGGCGAGCTGCCCACCATCACTTACCAGCGCGCGTGGATCAAGGCACGCCAGGCCGTGTTCACCCATCAGAGCAGGCCTCTCCCCTCGCCTGGCGGCCATACGACCTCCGGCACGCCTGCCTGTCCACATGGCTGAACGGCGGCGTCTTCCCAACCCAGGTCGCCGAATGGCCGGGCACAGTGTCGACGTTCTCCTGCGGACTACGCCAAGTGCGTCGTGGCCAGGACGAGCTAGCCCGCCGCCGCATTAGCGAAGCCTTGCGCCAGAGCTAACTTGGGCACGTATTGGGCACAGCGACCTGCATCTGGCCACCATTGGCCGCACACAGTTGCATACGGGCGCGACCGAGCAAGATCACGACCGCCCGACATATCTGCAGGTCAGAGATGCCGGACCTGTGCTTTCAAGCAGTGGGGCGGGTGGGGATCGAACCCACGACCGGCGGATTATGAGTCCGCTGCTCTGACCGGCTGAGCTACCGCCCCAGGTATCGGGTGCACCATACCGCAGGCCCGCGATCGCGGTCGCGGGCGAGGCGGCGGGTCCCAGCGAGACAAACCGCGCTGGTTTGGCTGCGGCGGAGCGGGATGCGCTAGCGGATGCTCAGCTGCATCGCCATGGCGTGCTCGACCAGCGAAATCAGCACTTCCTTGGTCGACCCCCTGCCGCGCGCGTCGCACTGGACGATCGGCACCTCGGGACCGAGGGACATGGCTTCCCTGACGTCCTCGGTCTGGTGCGGGAAGTCGCCGTAGAAGCCGTTGATGGCCACGATGAACGGAAGGCTCGCCGACTCGAAGTAGTCGATGGCGGGGAATGAATCGGCGAGGCGGCGGGTGTCGACGAGCACGACGGCGCCGATCGCGCCCTGGATAAGGTCGTCCCACATGAACCAGAACCGGTGCTGGCCGGGGGTTCCGAACAGGTACAGCACGAGGCCGGCGTCGAGGGTGACCCGGCCGAAGTCCATGGCAACCGTGGTCGTGGTCTTGTCCGGGGTGTGGGACAGGTCGTCGACGCCGTCGCTGACCGAGGTCATGACGGCCTCGGTGGTGAGCGGGGTGATCTCGGAGACCGAGCCGACGAACGTCGTCTTGCCCGCGCCGAAGCCGCCGGCCACGACGATCTTGACGGACGTCACGGCGACGTCGGCGTCGACGCCGTTCGCGGCCCTAGAGCTTGCGAAGTCCACTGAGCACCCTTTCAAGAAGGTTGAGATCAGGCCGGCCCTGCGCGTGGTCCGCCTGGTGGACCCGGACCAGGCCCTCCATCGCCATGTCCCCGACCAGGACGCGGGCGACGCCGAGCGGCATTCGCAGGACCGCGGAGATCTCGGCAACCGAACGCCAGTCACGGCAGTATCCAAGAATGGACTGGCATTCCGGGCTCAATACCGAAAGATCGCGGGCTTCGTAATGCGATGCCGACACCATAGCCTCGATCTGCAGCTGATAACTGGGTTTTGTCCGGCCTCCGGTTACCGCATACGGACGCACCAGCGAACTGGACTGATCTGGGAGGCTAAACGCAATGTCGGGCACGCCGAAGTCGTCCGGCGACGGGACGCCGTTGTCGCGCCCGTCTGCCGGCCCTGGCCGGTGGCTGTCCATTCCTGACCTGCCACCGTCCGCCAGCCAATCATCGTGGCGGGGAACCGACACCGATCGCTCCTGTCACTAACCGCCAGCACCGGGCCAGCTAGGAGGGGCCGAACCACGCATGTCAGGAGTGAGCGCACTGCCCACTCTTTCCACCATCAGCGCCATTTCATAGGCAACAAGACCCATGTCACAATCTGCGGCGGCAAGCACCGCCAGGCTCGAACCATCGCTGATAGCCATCACGATCAGCAGGCCGCGCTGCATCTCGACCACGGTCTGCGAGACGGCGCCGCCCTCGAACACTCGTGAAGCACCCTGTGTCAGGCTGGTCAGCCCGGACGTGACCGCCGCGAGCTGGTCGACTCGCTCAGCAGGAAACCCCTGCGAGAACGCCATCGGCAGGCCATCGGCTGAAACGACGATGGCATGCGCGACCGAGGGCACACGCTCAACAAAGTTGGTAACCAGCCAGTTGAGATCCTGTGCCGGACGGGTAAGCGGACTCACCGGCGCTCCTTCCTGTCGTGACGGGTGGGCCCGACGCCCTCCGAATGTGACATCCGCCGCTCCTCTGACCATACCTGCGCAGGTCGCACAT
>Ga0137377_10004644_pt1 | contig 10843 bp, 11 predicted proteins | sample SagtaG_22_FD_104815 | JGI IMG/M metagenome (GOLD analysis project Ga0137377, IMG submission 104815) | Vadose zone soil microbial communities from Sagehorn Ranch, Mendocino, California, USA - Sage2_L_40_16 metaG | ecosystem: Environmental > Terrestrial > Soil > Vadose zone | place: USA... | reverse complement strand
TTCCCATCGGTGGATTACTCGTTGATACGCTGGCATACCAGTTCATTGAGAACTATGCATATCGGAACAAATCCTACCTCTACTACGACTACATGGGTCGGGACTTTTTCGAATGGATGGCCGGTCAGGATGAGCAACAGGAGTATTGGAGGGCACCTGGGAGTGGCCAGTACGTGTACGGAAAGGGGCTTTTCCAGTACAAGGCTAAGCGGTGCTACAACATCTCTCTGGAAGCCATAGCCTGCGAGACGGCTGAGCCGAAGCAGGAGTGGTCAGCCAAGCAGAAATGGAGGGAGATATTTGGAACAGCATTCCCAGACTGATGATACGCCCCAAGCGCGTAGGATTCTTGAGGGCCAGCTGAGAGAGTCTTACGGGCGTGTTGTGTACTCCCATAAGACGCATGAAAAATGTGCGGATCTACTCCTTTCCAGCCAGGCACGAATCAGAATAGTGCAGATTGTCTTGTCAGCCATTACGACAGCCGGCTTTATCGGTGCGGTGTTTGGTGCAGGCACGATTGGTGCTGTATTGGGGATAATTGTATCGACCGTCTTGCTGGCGATAAACTCCTACACCAAGAACTACGACCAGGGAGAGTTGGCGCAGAAACACAAACAAGCGGCAAGTGATCTGTGGGTCATCCGTGAGAAGTATTTGTCTCTTCTTGTGGACCTTGCCATGAGAGAGAAACCCCTCGAAGCATTGCAGAAGCAACGAGATCAATTAGTAGAGCAGCTTCACACCGTTTATAGTGGTATGCCCAGCACGACATTCCGGGCATACAAAAAAGCGCAAGAGGCGCTGCAGAAGAATGAGGATATGACGTTCACGGATGCAGAGATTGACGCGTTTCTGCCTAAAGAATTGAAAAGAGGCCAAGGGTAGGTGTTCTGATACCACCCTGGCCCAAAGAACCGTCAGAATCGCGTCTTGGCTCGTCGGTGTTTTCGGTTGGTACAAAAGCGTGCGTTTTTCTACCATTGATATTTTGCCTCATCATGGCATGTGAGACGTTCAAGTGGGAAAGGATGACAGGTGGACATCCAGGAAGCATTTGCAACAACTCTTTCGCGGATTGAATTAAATCCGACTCGCGTACAGCTTGCATCGCAACGCTACACCGCAATCAAGCAAGTGATCGAGCAGGCATTGCCAGGAAAAACAGTGACCCAAATAGGCTCGTTTCAACGCAAGACCAAAATCAGGCCACTTGATTTGAGCGACAAGCTTGATATTGATCTGCTTGTGAAGTTTAAGACCGCTAGGTGGTCTCTCTTTGGGGTGCCCGGTGTTTGGGGCATACCAGAATCGGCGCTTGATAAAATTCAAAGAGTTCTTGTTGCAGACCAGACCTACAGGATTATGAGGCCCAAACCCGATGCCCCTACCGTCTCATTAACCTATGCAGATCAGTTCACTTTCGAGATCGTTCCGGCACTGGTGGATAAGACTGGCAGATATAATCATCAGCCTGGGGAACCTGACTGCTATTTAGTAGGGTTAAATCGAGATACCTGGTCTCCGGCTGATTATGACTATGAGGCCGCTTACATCAGCAGCCTCAATAAACAAACTGGCGGCAGACTCGTGCCATCCATCAAACTCATCAAAGCTTTCTTGCGTGGGCATGGTTTATCGCCCGATCCACTCAAGTCTTTCCACATTGAAATCCTTTGCACACGCATTATCCCGCCAATCATTGCCTCCTGGGAAGCATATGGGCTGAACTGGGGCTATCATCAGGTATTAGCCTATTTCCTGTGCAATGTAGGAAGCCAGCTAGCCGGTCCAGTGGCACTTCCAAACAGCTACTCCCCACAAGTACAGGTCAACCTATCTCCTGCCGATGTACAAGCCTTGAAGAGCAAGGTAGACCAGCTAGGTCAGTCAGCTCAGAAACTCTGCAAACTCAAAGATGCTCCAGACATGTTAAAGCGATGGCGTGAATTCTTTGGTGACCCATTTCCAGTATAGGATATATTCGCATTTACATCCATACAGCATGGACCTTTCCCCTTCTCGTGTTCATCCAGCGCGGGCAACGCACCCCTCAATGCGCTGCATCATACGGTTATCTTCTCCTCTATAGGCTGTCAAGCCCCTCGAGCTGAAGCCAACCACTGTCTTCAGCATCAGGCGGTTACTTGACGGTTTGGAAAAGAAAGATTAAGCTGTACTTGCTGTTTTGATTGAAAAGCATAAGGTATGGGTATGAGCGATTCTAACGCAACAATGGAAAACGGAGCGCGTACGCCGCAAGCTCGCACGTGTTATATAGCTGCCCCTCTTAATACTGATTTGAAAGCACTAGAGAAGCTTTTGATAGAAAGGCAGATCCAGCCGATCGTATCCGCTGACCTATCATCGGAGGCGATAACATTTCTAGAGGGGATAGTCAATGTTATCGCTACTGCCGACTTGTTTATTGCCGTTCTCAACGAGGAGCAGAGTAATGACAACGTCTACCTCGAATTAGGTGTTGCACTTGGAATGGGATGTCGCATCTTGATTATTGCCCCTCCTGAAAGACCCTTGATGGTGGATATTGCAGAACTTCCTGCGGTTCGGGCTGATATTACTAATCTTGAGGCTATTAGTTTGATGTTGGATCAGGTACTGCTGTCACCTCCAAGAAAGTTCAGGTCTCAGCTACCCACGCCTGTCACACAAGAGGGACAACCCATAGGAGATTTCGCTGATGAGCTTCAAGAACAGCTGAATGCTCTGAGTGAACGGGGACGCGAAGTCGAGATGATACAACTGGTAAGGGAGGTTCTTGAGAAAAGCGGATATGCTACTATCGCCACTAATCCTCTTCTTGGAGACGGTGAGCGTGCAGATATGGTTGTCTGGTCCGATGAATTTGGCCCATGGATTGGCAACCCCCTTATCATAGAGGTGAGAAAGATTGGGAGAGGGAAGGACTGGGAGGGTCTAGTAGACCAGGTACTCAACTATCTCCAGGTAAGTCAGACGCGGTCGGCATTAATACTCTATACTAAAACAGCGGGTACTCCAGATATTCCGCCATCAATATCTCCTCCGAACATTTTCTTCTTGGATATTCATCAACTTCTCACTGCAATGCGGACAAAAAGCTTTGCGAAAGTCATGATAGATCTCAGAAATCGTCGTGTTCATGGGTTAGATACTCTATGAGAGAGGACTTTCAAGCAGAAATTTTGAGACGCTTGCAGCTCTGCGATCGAGCAAGAACAACATACGAGAAAGGAAAATCTTTTGAGGATTTAATCTGCTTTCTGTTTGAGGCTATCCCTGGCATTACAACCAGACGCAATAAAAAGAATGTTTTTAGCACCGAGGAGGTGGACGTTATACTCACGAATGAGTTTTTCCCAGGTGGCCTCCCCTCTCCAGCATTTCCGCCCCATATTCTTGTTGAATGCAAGAACTGGTCTGTTAAAGTGGACAGTATGAATGTGAATTGGTTTGATGACAAATTGGAGAGTCGTGGATTAGCTTTAGGCATATTGATTGCAGCTCAGGGAATAACGGGAGATCCGCAGCACCTCACGGATGCCCATTTCATTATTGCTAAGGCTCTTCCTAAAGGAAGGAGAATGCTTGTGATTACTCGTAAGGATATAGAAAGCCTTACGAACGTGAGTGATTTGGTAAGGTTATTGAAGGAGAAGCTGAGCGATTTATTTCTAAACATGACCTGCTTTTAAGATCTATCCGGGGTCAGCGTATCCAAAGATGAAAACTGTACTGATGTTGACCCGAATTTGTGGAGACCCCAAAGAGGGGTTAGCACATCAATTATTCGTACATGAGGGGACTCATGTAGTGCAAGGTAGAGTGTCTCCTGCTCCGATTAGAGAAACACTCGATGTATTCAAAGGTGCTGCTTCTGGCTTGCGCTCGTGTCTGAAAGGACTCACTAGTGGACTGACCCACTTCATTTGAGAACTGGATACAGCCGCTTCAACTTAATCCGAGCACCAGCCGTCGTAAAGCGCCAATCAATCGCGACCCTGGCCTGGTTGCGCTCTTGATAACTGAAAAAAAACAGGTTTTTTCATGGTCAAAAGAGGCTGGCGTAGTACATCGTCGGCGCTATGAACAACCGGCGTTTGTTCACCAGCGTTAATACCATCCTCTGCCTGACGGAAAGAAGAACCAAAGCTTTAGGCCGTTTTCAAGTATTTTCATTGCTTGCATTTTCACAGTGCGCTGATATGTTGAAAAAAGTCAAGAATTATCTGGGCTTGCTCCATCTGGCTGGCGTTTCTATCACTACCGGACAGCGGATCTATTGGGATAGGTTCTTAGGTTGCGAATTGGTATCACGCTGCTGAGCGGACAGTTTCGCCAGTAAAAAGGGATTGAAGTTCGTCACCTCGTCTTCTCCGGGTGGCCTATCTCCTAGCAGATCGAAGATACCCGGGAAATCACCCATGATCACCGCTGGACGCAGGCGGGCAATGACACTGTGAAAGGTGCTGACCACGCGACGAGTTGCTTTCTTTAGCTCTTCCCAGCGCTGCCCTGTCACCTGGCGTCGTTCCAACCGTTCCTCCCAGCTCGCTAATTGGCTCGCCAGCTTGTCCTGGAAGTCCTCTGTCGAGGCTTTGGTGAAGGAAAATACGTGCGTCTCATTGAGAGGGATGCCCAGTAGCTTATGGAGGACGAGCAGGCGCAGGATAAGCGTGGTCGATTTGCCAGACCCGGCCCCAGCAATCACGCAGGTCGAGGTAGAGGGGGAGAGGATCATCTTCCACTGATCAACTGTTGGAGCAGCGTCAAGCAGGTCGAGGCATAGCCGTGCCCGCGCCCGTACTTCTGTGAGAGCCAATTGCTGCAGTGTCTGGCTCGCGGGGAGGTAAACCGGGAGCGCCGTAGATCCCCAAGGAAACCCAGCTCCTCCTCCGCTCTGTGTGCTCGGAGGTAATCCAGTACCCTGCCCACGCTGTTGCAGTGGGTCAAAATGTGATCCCATCGGTTGCTCCCTTCACTGGTATATATGGCGGATGGCAGATGAAAAAAATCGGAGCTATGCAGGTGCCACTTCACGAGAAAAAGTGCCATACCCGCTCTCAGGTCGGCTGGCGCGGGTACTCGCGCAGAACGTATGCTTCTCCCTGCAAAATTCTACACGACCCCACTTCCAGAATCAAGCGGCTGCATTGCCGTGGGTGTACGGGGGAGTCCTACGCGCTCAAGTGAGCACACGGGGCTGATAGGATCGGAAAGTTCTTTCAGTTGGAGGCAAGTTACGAAGTGACCCCTCGAACATTTCGGTCATCCTTCCAGCAACGAAGTTGTCCGCTGGAAGGGGAGATCAAATTCCCACTGCTGATCTCCCCTTTCCGCATGTGATCTGTTCACTTGCGTGGATCTTCTTCTCGCCGAAGATGCACTAAGACCGCCCGAGCGACATTTCCCAAGTGCTTGATCAGGGTGATATGTAAAGTCCATACAAAGCGCTCCCCAGGTCGCATGTCCCCTACTAACAACCAGAACAGTGCCCGCATTTCTAGCATGCGCCCGTCCTTCATGCTCTGCCATTCGATATGGTAAGGAATCATTCCCACTACTAGCCATATCCCTAGTTGATCTCCATTCATGTTTATCGCTTTTCTTTCATGTAGGTGCGATGATGCGCATCATCCTTCGTATTGCTGTATTGATCGATCTAGGCTTATAATAAATTGCTCACTGAGCAGTTCTGCTATCCAACGACTATCCATTTTCGGATAGGAAAAGGTGGGCCGCGATGGATACGTCTGAAAGACAGCCGTTTGGCGAGGTTTTAAAACAGTTTCGGGAGCGCATGCAACCCAGGATGAGCCAGGACAAACTGGCTCAAGCGCTCGGAGTGCATAGACGAACTATTGTCGCCTGGGAACTCGGTAGTCATAATCCTAGTAACAGATCATTTGTACTGGAGATTGCCAAGCGCTTACGGCTCAGTGACGAGGAGACAGATACACTCCTCGCAGCCGCCTTGTTTCCTATTCCTCTTTGGCATGTACCCCATCACCGCAATCCGTTCTTTACTGGTCGCGAAGAGCTATTACACCATCTTCGTCATGCGCTTGTTACGGATACAACGGCGGCTTTAACTCCGCCACAGGCGATTAGCGGACTGGGAGGCGTCGGAAAAACTCAGGTCGTTGTAGAATTTGCTTATCGCTATCGCCAGGACTACCAAGCGGTGCTCTGGCTTCAAGCCGACTCGCGTGAAATCCTGTTCGCGCAGTTTGCGCAGCTTGCTCAGATATTGAAGCTTCCTGAACGGGACGAGCAAGATCAAACACGCGCGGTTCATGCAGTGAGACGTTGGCTTAAAGGACATAACAAATGGCTGTTGATCCTTGACAATATCGAAGATCTCCTGCTCGTCGAGGAGCTCCTGCCCTCAGGTCATTGCGGTTGTGCTTTACTCACGACCGGAGCACATGTAACAGAACCAGTCGCCCATGCCAACGAACTCAGAGCGATGACTGAACAAGAAGGTGTACTCTTCTTGTTGCGGCGTACCAGGGTCCTTACGCGGGATATGTCCCTAGACGCAGCTTCGGAAGATGATTGCATCACGGCAAAGAAGATTTGGGAGTTCATGGATGGCCTACCCCTTGCACTCGATCAAGCAGGAGCTTATATCCTTGAAACAGGATGTGGCCTCTCACGCTATCTCGACTTGCTCCAACGACGACGCACCGAGCTCTTGAGGCAGCGCGGAGGGTATCCATCCGGCCATCCTGAATCTGTCACTGCGACGTTCTTCCTCGCTTTCGAGAAGATTGAAGCAAAGAATAGAGCAGCCGCCGACCTGCTCAGATTATGTGCCTTTCTCCACCCGGAAGCTATTCCCGATGAACTCCTTACAGAAGGGGGTGATGCTTTCAGTTCAGCCCTCCAGCCTGTTGCAACTGATCCAATAAAACTAGACAAAGCTATTGAAACGCTCCGCAAGTACTCTCTTGTGCATAGAGACCATCATGCGAAAACCCTCACCGTGCATACCTTAGTGCAAGCAGTATTAAGAGATGAGATGGATGAGGATACACCAGGCGAGTGGGAAAAACGTGCGGTGCGGGCAATCTATCGAGCGTTGCTGTCCATTATCAATCGGCCTCTACCTCCACCTGCTATGTTATTGAAAGCGAAATGGATGGAGCGGCAACGGTACCTACCGCATATGCGAGCGGGTGCAAGTCTTATTGAACGAAGGGACATGCAGTTCATAGAGGCCACCCGGTTACTCCACGCGACAGCCGACTATATTCAATTTAATCTGGAGAAAGAAGAGGAGGCAGAGCACCTCTACAGAAAGGCATTAGCCATGTGGGAGAGAATACCGGGAGCAGAAGATGATTTGGCGAACTGCCTCAATAGTTTGGCTATACACTACCTCACACGAGGTAAATATGAAGAAGCCGAGCCATTGTGTCAACGTGCGCTTGCCATCTATGAACGGCTGCAAGGGCCTGAAAGCCCAGATGTGGTCAAGATGTTAGAGCTCTACACTATGCTCTTACAGCATCAGGTCGTCCTATTCTCCCATGCTCACCGCGAGGACGAGTTAAGTATGCTGAGGGCGCGTATTCAAGAAATACGCTCCCATGCCCACGAATTGCGCAACGAGCTGCTAACAGGTAGCAGGCAAGCCTAAAACTGTGCCTCCATACGAAGGAAGAAAACAAGAACCCTTCGGAAAGGAGGCCCAATGACCAGTATCGCTGATTCTTCTGTCAGTATCCAGACCACTTCGCGATCTGTTCCCTCGCCCCCCTGTTGGCTGGGCGAAGTCACCCTCATCGTCCACCATCTTCGAAGGCAGGGCGTCCTCGATGCCATCTGTGAGCGTGTGCGTTTTGCCCGTCGCCGCTGCGGGCGCTATGAGGTCATCGACTTTGTCGCGGTGCTCTTCGGCTACGCCATCAGCAGTGAACGGACGCTCGAAGCCTTCTACGAGTGCTTGCACCCCTTTGCCGCTGGTTTCATGGCTCTCTTCGGACGAGAGCAGTTGCCAGCACGCTCCACGCTTAGTCGCTTTCTTGCCAGCCTCACCCAGACGGCTGTCGAAGCCTTGCGCGCACTCTTTCTTGAAGATGGGCTTTCGCGCCCGCTGGGTAAAGAGCGGCAGACAGGCGGACTTGTTGATCGAGCAGGCAGAGAGCGAGTCGTCTTCGACATCGATGGCACGCGCGAGGCCGCCCGCCAACGTGCCTTGCCAAAAACCCCGGAGCTGCCTGCACCCCAGCGGCGGTTGGGTGAGGTGTGTGCTCCCGGCTACACCGGGCGCAAGCGCGGGGAGGTCGTCCGTACCCGCACGACCATCTCGCAAGCGCATACCTCTCAGTGGCTCGGCTCGTTCGCCAACCCTGGCAACGGAAAGTTTAGGGAAGAACTGCGCCGTGCGGTGGCTGCCATTCAGCTCTACAGTAAGGCCCATGACTTGCCGGAGGAGCAGGTCTTGCTGCGGCTGGATGGGCAATATGGCACTGGGGCTGTCCTTGCCGATCTGGCAGGCTTCTCCTCTGTGATGCGCGGCAAAGACTACACCGTGCTGGATCGAACGGAGGTCCAGAGCCGCTTGCACTTGCCGCCCGATCAGCAGTTCAGCCGCCCGGAAAGTGACCTGGTGCGCGCACTCTACGACTGTCCTGATGTGCCGGTGGGGCCAACGGGACAACGCTGCCGGGTGGTAGTGGCGACCCATCCGGCTTCTGAGAAGAAGAGCCGGGTCGGTCTCACCCGCTCTGGCCTCGTCTACGAACTCTTCTTCACCAATCTGCCGCAAGGCGCTTTCACTGCTGCCGATGTCGTCGCCCTCTACCTGCATCGCGGGGCTTTTGAGCCTGTCCTTGCCGATGAAGACCAGGAACAAGACCCCGACCGCTGGTGTTCTCACGCTCCGTGCGGTCAGGAAGCGTGGCAAATCATCTCGCAATGGGTGTGGAACCTGCGCCTGGAACTGGGGCATCACCTGGAGCCGACTCCGATGCGTACCACCGAGTTTGCTCCCGCCCCCGAGGCCAAAGAGCAGCAAGCCCCTTCCTCCGGCTATGGCCCGCCGACTCTCGCCGCGCCCTGGAAAGCAGGCCGTCTCTCGGGGCGAGACTTTGTGCTTCAGCCTGACGGGACCCTGCGCTGCCCCGCCAATCAGGCGCTCTCTGCCACCGAACAGCGCCGTGAGGCTGATGGCAGCCTGCGTCTGGTCTACGCAGCTCGGCTCAGCCAGTGTCGACCGTGTCCCTTGCGAGAGCAGTGTCAATGGCATGGCCGCACCACGACGAAGCCGCGCCGGGTTAGCCTGCTGTTGCATCCGCTCCCGGTTGGGTCTGCTCCCCTGCTCTGGCGTGATTGGAGTCGCAGGCAGCATCGCCGAGCCTGCATGGGCCTGCTGCGCCACCAACGGGTTGAGGTCACCCTTCCGCAGACCACGCCTCCCGAGCCACACAACTCGGTGGGAATCCTTTCCCGTGCGCGGCGCGCCCATTATCGCCTTGCGTGGGAAGAACGGCTGGCACGCAATGCCCGTGCCCCTACCACTGACCGACCCGCCATCAAGCTCTTCGGCGTCCCAGAAATCTTCGCCACTTTCCTCGGTCTGCCCACGGCGTAAGGAGGCGTTGGCTGCCTCAGGATGCTCTCTTCTCGGACAGGCCCACCTCTCCGAGTGGTGCCTCATGGCCTTTTTTCCTGGCTTGCCCTCTGTTCCTCTCATCTGCTGCTCTTTTCGCTCCAAGTTCCGCCGTTTCTGCCAGGTCACAGGGCCACCATGTCCAGCTCTCATTCGCTTCCGCTTTCAGGACTCAACTCAAGATTCCCTTCATCTCGTTGCGCAATTCGTGGGCCATGCATAGAATGTAAATGTTGAGAATCGGTGGGCGAAATTTGGACAAGTATGTGGGCGGTAAAACGAGCATGAGTACGCAGGGAAATGTGTGTACCGCGTGATGAGTTGCCTCTTACGGCTCTGCTGGCTCCTCCCTACTGATCGCTTGCTTAACCATTTAATTGTCAAAATTGTTAACAATCCGCCCATTTAATTGTCAAATTTACACATCGCCGAGGTGCTGGAAGAGTTTCTGAGCCAGTACCCAGCCAAGAGAGGTTCGTAATGGAAAACTTGAGCGCACAACGAACCGTCGAGCAACTTTACTCTGTTCACTGATTTCTTCGCATACTTTATCTGCTCAGCAAGCAATCTTAAAACAAGTGCTGATGAGCAGTTGCATTTGAAGAGCATCTCATGTAATATAGAGCATGATGTACTATAGAGGGTATAGAAACAGGTGGGAGTAGCTGGGGATGGCGCCAGGGAACTGCTTCCTTCGACCCTACTTTTCCCATGGAGGAGCAATCAAGCATGGTTGCGAACGCTGTGCCGTATTCCAGCAAGATCATCAGAGCTGGCGCTTTGTTACCTGATACTAAGCTCCTGTTGGCACATTGGAACCTCTCAGATGATGTCAAGGCCAATCTATGCTGTATCCAGCAGGAGAACCTCTTTGGCAAAGCCTCGCGTTCCCGCGTCGCCGAGATACTGGCGATCTTTAAGCAACGCTATCTTGGCGACCCACAGATTCTGGCTGCGTTGGTAACCCTGGTACAGGCAGACATGTCCGCAACCATCCTTGATCCTATCCTCTATTTTCTCACCGTCCAAGCCGACCCCCTCTTGTATGCAGTTGTGACCGAAGTGCTGACGCCGCTTATAGGTCGGGGGCAGCCAGAGATCTACGTTACAGATGTGCGACCCGTTCAGCCTAGTGCGACCCGATAACTAACGTTTTGACGTAGGGCGAGATTCCCTACCCGCGAAGTGAGCGCGGACAGCATCCCTCCGTTGGTGCGACTGGAC
>Ga0137377_10004640_pt1 | contig 10850 bp, 10 predicted proteins | sample SagtaG_22_FD_104815 | JGI IMG/M metagenome (GOLD analysis project Ga0137377, IMG submission 104815) | Vadose zone soil microbial communities from Sagehorn Ranch, Mendocino, California, USA - Sage2_L_40_16 metaG | ecosystem: Environmental > Terrestrial > Soil > Vadose zone | place: USA... | reverse complement strand
TCTTTCTGGCTGCATGCTGAAATGATGACGATGGGTAGGAGTTCCTGGGGAATGGCCCTGCGAATAGTGTGAATGGCCTCTAAGCCTGATATATTGCCTGGGAGGAGGAGATCAACCAGTAAGAGATCGTAGGGTAAAGGAGTACGAACGCGCTCACCATTAAACAGCGTGTCCAGGAGCGAGGTGCTGTCGGGATATTTATGCACCGTATGTCCCATCATTTCCAGTGCTCTGGAGAGATAATCAAGGATAGATGGGTTGTCTTCCAGTAGGGCAATCTTCACGCGCCATTCCCTCTTAGTGCAATGCTCACTGTTCCCTACGTCCATTATACCTGGTATCTCTCCTATAGCATAGTTTACATGACCAAAGTCATAGGTATGCAGCACTATTACATGGTTGTCCAGCCAACGATTGACAACTGCGTTCCATCTGCGATGGATGCGAATGATTGAGGCGCGCCGCCATTGAGCGATGCCGTGTAGAGCGTATAGGTTTCGGGATAGCTCCCCCTGGTGAGCGTTTGAAACGCGTACCTGGTGCCATCGCGCGAGACGTTCGACCAGGGATTCTGCGAAAACTGGCAGAGAGAGGTCGTAGTGCCTTTGGCTTCGGTGGTGAGGCGTGTCAGGTTGGTACCATCCGTATTGACTTTCCAAATCCCGTTCTGACTGGGATCGATGGGGTGGTTAACACTGAAATTCTCGACTAGCAGTAACAGCGTGCCACTTGAGATCGCTCGTACTGCCGCGATACCCAGCGTTTGACTGGTGAGGATGATCTTAGGCGAACCGCCTGATGCTGGCTCTGTATTGATAGTGCTCGGCCCTTCTCGTGTCCCCAATATGCATGACCCACTGCAGTTCGGCGCGCTGATACCACTGCACTGATTGACGAAGAGTGTGCTGCCATCAAAGCTGCTATCAGCATCCCAGCAGGGATAATTGAAAGGAGGGCTGAACTTCTGCTGGAAGATGGTGGTGATATCACTCATCTTCTGGTTGGGGCCGCGACTGGTATCGAGAAGACCGAGGCTGTCGTCAGGAGCGATGGCGAAATTCGCAAATCTCACGTAGGCTCGCGTATTATCAAGCCAGGTAACCAGTGAACCAACAAACTGTATGTGCAAGGGTACTCCACTATCGCTGGGCTTTACTTCCAACTGTATCGTTCCACTTTTTAGATTCAGCAGGTATATACCCGCGGGACCCTGGGGAGCGGCAGAAAGATTGAAGAGGACAGATTGCTCGTTGGCAGACAAGAGAACATTAGTGATGTCTCCATTGGCGATGCAGTAGAGCGTTTGCAGGCCCTTTCCATCCATGCGCACCATCTGTAATATGCTTTGCGTGTTCGCCTTCGAAACAAAGATGAGCCATTGTCCGTCGGCTGACACCTGTGCCTCGGAGATGTATACACCGGGTAACTTGACGATCTCGGTTTTATTGCCACTTGTAAGATCGTAGCGTTTCAAGGTGCTGGTGGTTCCGGTGCCTTGATGCTCACTGACGAGGTAGACGATGTTCTGATGGCTGCCCAGCGCCAGGGGAGCCGTTACCCAGGCTCTTGCTGTGCCAGCCACCGGGCAGGAGGTTTGTGTGGGTGGCACGGCGACGGTAGTAACTGTGGGGGTGACGCGTGCCGTACTGCTGCTTGTAGGAGTTGTTGTCGGGGGTGGTGAGCCTCCCGTTGAGCAGGATGCAAATAAGAACACGAGGCCTATGAGGATAAATGTGTAGCGAAAGGTGCGAGGTGAATACATAATCTTCTCCCTGTGTAAGCTTTTCTCATTTGTGGGTCAACACGCATGCTCTCACAAAACTGACTGCTTACAGCACTTAACCTACCAACTATACACGGGGAGAGGGCGGGATTCACAGTGCATATTTCACAGAAAAACTGTGTGGGTGCTCACACGATGAATACAAATATAGCCAGGGCGACCGCCAGGGTCGCCCGTACAATACCAGGTTGCCTGTTTTCCACGTCAATGTGTATTGTACGGGCGACCCTGGCGGTCGCCCTGGAAAATCGGTGGTATGTCTTTGACAACAAGTTCCTTAACTTATTATAATTAACTTCATGGTTAACGATTCATCACAGCGGCTCGATACGGTTTTTCTGGCGCTCTCTGATCCCACACGGCGGGCCATATTAGAGCGCCTGGTGCGTGGAGAAGCTTCTGGGACGGAACTGGCCCGGCCTTTCTCGATATCGGTCCCGGCGATCTCCAAACATTTGCGTGTGCTCGAAAACGCGGATCTCATCCTGCGCAGGAAGGATGGACGGGTTCATCGTTTTCGCCTTGCCGCCAGGTCAATGCGCGAGGCCGCGGCGTGGCTTGAGCAATACCGGCAGTTTTGGGAAACGCAATTTGACGCGCTGGCAAACTACCTGGAAGCTACTTCTGAAGAGGAGAAAAACGGAAATGACGACTCAAAATAACCGCTGAGTTGGGTCCAGTGGTTTCCGAGATGCTGTCTTCTCGCATAATACTCGAGATCACGCGTCCAGGAGATATACGTATCTTCCTCTATCAATTTTTTCCTCCATTGATGGTAGATGTTCTCGTGCAGCATTAACCACCATGTCAGTAAGTTGAAGTAGCGCTCCTTGTCAATCTCATCTAACTCGTCAAAGCGCTGTGTCGCTTGCCGCCAGAGCATTGTCAACGCACGATCTTGAGCAAGTTGGAAATTGAAGGGAGAAGAAAGCTCTACGAGCTTTTGGGTATTGGCTGTCCTGGTCAGTCTTGTGTTCTCGCGCAATTGATACCAGACCAGGGCAATGGAGACGACGAAAAGAAATCCTTGAACAATGATAGCAATACTCGCCAGGTCGCTTAATGACATACTGCCTGCTCCTGGAAATGCTTTCATCAACAATCAAACAGTACACATGATACTATATGGACAAAATAAAACTCCTGAACTTCGAAAGTTCAGGAGTTTTGGCAGGGGTGGCAAGGCTCGAACTCGCGACATTCCGTTTTGGAGACGGACGCTCTACCAACTGAGCTACACCCCTAGATAATGTGCCATAATGATAGCAGAGCGAGAAGGATTTGTCAAGGCCACAAGGCGTTCCGGCGTTCCGTGCGCCTTAATTCGCAAATAACTCATGATTAATCTCCCTCTTGGAGGTCGCCATAGTAAAGGGGAAAACCCATGAGTACAACAGCCGAGCAAATAACCGTTATCACTCGTACCACCTTCCGTGATGGGTTTACTCAAGGGAAACGAGGGTTTTACCGTGCTATCAATATCGGCAATCAGGTGAAAGAAGACGTCATTGTTGATATTGTTCGCAATCTGACAGAGATTGTCATTGAGGGCTGGTTATCTGAAGACCTCTTACGTCGCGATGTAAGTATCCTTGTGGGAATACTCACCAATTGCACAGGCTTGGTTTAGACCGGGAAACGTTATTCCACATTCTTGTACAAAGGACACAAAGAGGAGTAAAACACATGGCGAGGGATACGTCACAACAAGGCTTAGTTTCCCAAACTGCTGTATTGAACCGTTTGGTGCAGTTGGGGTTTGAGGTGCTGCTGCCCTGGGCGGATCATCTTGGATACGATTTGGCCTACTATGTGACGACAGAGGAACGGCACTTTGGGTTCTTTGTTCATAGGGACAGTCGCCTTGTTCGCATCCAATGCAAAACAGCGTGGCTCTCAAAGGATGGAACCTACCTGGAGTTTAACACTTCCACTGTTTCGGTGAGAAAACGCGGGAACAACAAGAAGTCTGGTTATAAAGGGAAGGCTGAATACTTTGCCATTTATAGCCCTGATACAGGAAAAGTCTACATAGTAGCAGTCGATGAGGCAACGGAGGGCAATATGAATTTGCGGTTTAAGAGCGCAGGTGTGCTACGAAGTAATGGCAGACAAAGCTGGCGTGTTTCTTACGAGGAGGCAATTACAAGCGGAGTAAGGTACAATTGGGCAGAGGACTACGAAATATAGCAGAGCGATCGCTCTACCCATTAAGCTACATCTCTAAGGGGCGGAGAGGGTGGGAGTCGAACCCACGGGGGAGGATAAATCCCCAAGCGATTAGCAATCGCTCGCACTAGGCCACTATGCGACCTCTCCTCAAAAGACTTTCCAGGTTGGTTGATATTCCAATAGGGCCGTATAAAACTGTAAACCATGTGCGCAAACCGCCGCACTAGGCCACTATGCGACCTCTCCATGCTTTGCTTTCACGTTGCTTCTATCCCCGTGCAAACGAGTGACGCTCTGAAGGGATAACTGCTGCGTTACATCCACGATATTACCATACTGTGAGGGTGGTGTCAATCAGGAATTTTGGGGTATTTTCCACGCATTTTCTGCGCTTTAGAGGGGGTTTTCCGCGCGCGGGCTGAGAAAAAGAAGGTATGCTTTCCTGGAGCATTGTGGCAACGGGGCTGAAAGAGAGGCACGAGTTCAGTGTACTCACCTGGGGCCCTGTTCTAGTCGTAAAGGCTCCTCCCGCTCCGCGTGAGAAGGCACGCCCACGAGGAGGGGAGGAAGCCGGGAGGGAAGCCGACTCACGAGACATCAATCGAATCTACTTGCACGGTATTTCTCCCTTGAATAACAGAAACATGCTCCGGCGCGTTTACAATGTGCAAGGGAACACGACTCAGCATGGCTTCGCTTGTACCAAGTGGAACATTATAGGGCAGTAGGGCAAAGCCCACATGAGCCAACCCGTGCGGCACATTCCCGACGTATAATGGACTGCTCTCTGTACGTACAATCGTGCCGGGTTTCCAGGAACTGCTGGGGCACCAGGAGATAGCAGGAAAATCAGTGCTTGAAAGCTCCTCTTTCTCGTCCTCACCGAGCAGCACCGTCAAGACCTTTAGCGTGGGAATATTCGCAGCGTTGACTCTCCAGTAAGCAGTGACTCGCATGAGCGGCATGATGATCTGGAATGACTGGGGAGGCGTGATACTGTATCCGATCAGGCTGATGCTGCTCTGGGGACCATCCTGCGGGTCAAAATCAACCTGGAGCGCCTGTGGCACTTCTTGAGGTGATACGCGCGAGAATGAGCAAAACGAAGCCGGCAGATCAGGCACAAGGTCATTGTCTGACTGCACCCCAGAAAAGGACGAGACACCCGGAGGAGGAAGTCCGCGTTTAAGCAGGAGATAGCCATCCTGAGCGACTACGACTCCATAATGACCACTCAGCAACACCTTCTTCACTTCGATGGTATATGAAGGCGGATAGAAAGGATAGGTATCGCCGGTGATATCCAGAAAGATATAATCAGCGGTATCGTCAGCGTAAGGAAAAAGGTAAATATGACTGCGTTCACTTAGATGAGGTACCAGGCCGGTTTGCGCAGAGATCGAGGCCGATGGACGAATCATCGGAATAATGTGTTCTGCGACCTGGTCATGTGGTGAAACGTTCGGCCAGGAAAACGCCCTGGAAAAGGGAAGCGCACCATACGTGAAGTCCTGGTGGACGACAGCAAAGAGCGTAAAGCCTACCAGCAAGAACAGCAGTGCAGGCTGCACCCAACGAATAGCAGGACGAACCGGGAGAGCAGGTTGGATGTGCTCCGCCTGATCAGCTTCCCCATACTGGGCCTGTTGTACTTGCCGCTCGCGCATGTACTTTACGAGCCACCGCGCTACCCAGGTTATCAGCACTATCGCCTCGATGGTGGCAAAGATGAGCACGGGCACAATCTCGGCGTTGTACTGGTACACACCGAGGTACTGGTTGCGGTCTGAACTCAGCAGATTCAAGGCGATGGAAGGGAACGCCAATACGAGTATCCAGGGAGCCAGGAGGGGGAGATATCCGGCGGGAGCCAGGAGTATCCTGAGGTACTGGCGATGTGTCGGCTCGAGCAGGTGCTGGGATATCACCGCTCGTGGATGCCGCAAGAAGTAAGAGATGATCTGTGACGGGCTACTGCCTAGATAAGAGTAGCGTGAGGACAGGAGTGGGTGTCCGGTCGGACTGATGAAGTGGTAGATCAACAGTGCCGTGCCAATCCAGGCAATACTCAGCCCTACCAACGCCAGGCCACTTCGCCAGCGCTGCTGAAAGATGATTGACCACAGGCCAAACATGGCGATGACGACCGGTATCTCTTCTTTACAGGCCATCGAAAGAATGGCAAAGACGAACAGCCAGGGGGTGCGCCGGGTATACATGAAATACAGGGTAAAGAGCAGCAGGGCACCAGTCATCGTTACCGCGTGAAAATCGAAGATTTCGGCCTGTTGCAGCGCGGGATAGAGCAAATAGAGGATGGCGATGCCTACAGCAGCCAGTTCATTCCTCAGTCGCAGACGCGCCAGCCAGAAGGCGGGAAATGCCCCGCTTGCCACTACCAGTGTTTGCAGGACCAGCAATGTTTTTGGGCCAGAGATAATCAGGTAGAACAGCGACAGCAGGAAAAGTACCGGCTCGAAATGGATAGCGAAGCGCGGGATGCCATTGAGGCTAAAACAGTTCGTATCGCTGACAATATTGCAAACGGTTTGATGGAAGAGTTGCCCGTGTGTCAGGCTCCAGACAGCCTGGTCGTATGTACCCAGGTCTTCAGCGGAAGTGAGGTACGCATCCTGGCGCCCAAGATGCACAAAAATGAAATAGGTCGAGAAGATAGCCGCCGCAAAAGCAACCAGGCCAGGAGCAATCCAGAATAAGCGTGTGCGGGCCATTGGTTCAGGAGCGGGATAGCGATAGAGACGACTTCGCCACACCGCTACATGTTTTCGCCATGTCATAGTATTTCCCCAAATACCTTGAAAGAAAGAGTAACAGTCGCAAGGACAGCCTATACTATCGGGCGCGTTTTGACAAGAATTTGTCTGCTTGATAGCCCAAATATATCAAGGGAGCAAGCCCTGTAGGGATATACACGCTTAAATTCAGAAAATAGATATAATGAAAGTGGAAAAGATAGCATCTCAGCAGAAAGAGTATATTCATGAGCAGCATGTATAATTTGGGCTCTCGTCAATTACAGGATCGGTTCGATAGTCAGCGGATCGCTGATATTACTGTGGCAGATTCGCGGGGAACGCGTAAAACTTATCCGGCGGTGGATTGGGTGAGCCGTACTCCATGGTGATAGCATCGTGCGAGCTCAGGATCACTTCGGTATGGAGTGGCGAAGTGACCACGCCGTTGAACGGTTTGCCATTCACGAAGATTTGCCATCCAGTTGATTGCGTCATTTGCGGGGGGAAGTTGAGACTGGCAAAGCCCACTTGCCAGAGCGTCAAGAAATCGTCTAAGGCCAGGTTGTGCAGCTTCTGGGGAGCCTCGATATGGACGATACCGTCATCGGTATGGGTGTGCATCCAGTAGAAACAACTGCCATCGGAGGCGATGCCTATATCCTGCGGAATCGTTACCATTTTTCCCTGGATATAGATCGTGAGATGGACGTGAATATGATAGCCGAACTGTTCCGCGCTATCGCAGGAGAGACCGCTGATGGGCGGATTGGCGCTATTTTTGGCGACGATGTTCTGGATTTCCAGGTAGATGAAACCGGTCAGGCCCAGCAGGAGAACGCACACGCTGATGGCGGACCACAACAGGATGCGCGCCCGGTGCTGCTGTTTGCGGCGCAGCATACGCGCCGCGCGCCGCTCTTGACGGAGTTCTTCCTGTTCGGGGTCGGTATGCGGGATTAACTGCTGGGTATCCATTCCATCTCCTCGATAGGACGTAGAAAGTGTTCTCTTTTCATTGTATGCAACGGGGTAAATATGCGCTAGTAACAACGTTGGATAGATGGGGGGTGCATTTTTATATGTTTACAATGAGCGCAAATGTTTATGTATCCATCATCGCTTGTCTTGTTGCTTGTTTCATTTAATGTGTGTTGAAATAGCAACTTCAATGATACTTTCATCACCACATCTTAACTCACTTCGTCACTTTAATTATACCTGCTCCTCTTACTGTTCAAAAGGGGATATACGTCCTCGAGTAAACATTGGAAGATAGGAGATTAGAAGACAAGGAGAAACTGCACATGGGAGTCATTTCTCGTCAGCGTTGGCGCATCACCCTACTTTCGGTTGTTACCCTTAGCGCTCTATTTTTTTCCCTCGCCTTCGTTGGCGCATCACCCGTGCATGGGGCAGGGCAACTCACCCAGATAAGTAGTGACCCGTACACCAACCCCGATAGTAATCACAAGACGCAAGTTGAGCCTGACACCTTTGCCTTTGGCAACACCATCGTGTCCGCCTTCCAGTCTGGCCGCTTTTTCGATGGTGGAGGATCCAACATCGGTTTTGCGACTTCGACCAATGCTGGTGAAACCTGGACACACGGTTTCATCCCCTCGTCTACCGTCAACGCGACACCACCGGGGATATATCTCCGTGCCAGTGACGCTTCGGTTGCCTACGATGCCAAACACAAGGTCTGGCTGATTTCATGGCTGGGCATTAAGAATCCTAGCACGGGACCTGTCGATGTGCTCGTGAGTCGTTCGACTGATGGAGGACTGACATTTGGCAAACCCGTCGTGGTGAATGCTTCCGGTGATTTTAACGACAAAAACTGGTCGGTCTGCGATGACACAGCCAGTAGCCCCTTCTATGGCCACTGCTATACCGAGTTCGACGACTTTACCAAACTCAACCGCGTCCAGTTGAGCACCTCTAGCAATGGTGGATTGACGTGGGGCGCGGCAAAGACGACTCCCGACCATACCTGCGTCATCGGTGGACAACCGCTCGTGCAGCCCAATGGGAACGTCATCGTCCCCATAGACGATTGTCTTGAGACGGCGATCCTGTCTATCAGGTCCACTGATGGTGGTGCGACCTGGTCCAGACCGGTCCTTGCTGCACAACTTCTCAATGACGGTCATCCCGGCAATATTCGTTCTCCTGACCTTCCCTCTGCTGAAATTGACAAATCGGGCAGAGTGTACGTGGTCTGGACAGACTGCCGGTTTGAATCCGCCTGCAATGCCGGGAACAATGATCTCCTGCTGATCTCCTCGGCCGATGGCGTCAACTGGACGCTGCCAAAGCGCATCCCGGCCGCCCCGGTCGGCAGTGGTACCGATTTTCTCATTCCTGGCCTGGGCGTTGACAGAAGTACGTCTGGCAGCTCCGCCCATCTTGGGCTTGTCTACTACTACTTCCCGACCATAAATTGCACTCCCAGCACCTGTCAGCTCAATGTCGGCTTCATCTCCTCCACCAACGGGGGGAAGAGTTGGAGTGCGGCAGAGCAACTGGCCGGACCGATGACACTGACGTGGCTACCGCTTACCACACAGGGGTACATGGTAGCTGATTACCTCTCGACTTCCATTGTGCCCGGTGATGATGACGCCACTCCTGTCTTTCAGGTGGCTTTCCCGCCAACACCGCCACCAAACTGTTCCAGCCCGTCGGGCGCTCCAGGCCAGGGCTGTCACCAGGCCACGTATACGACGCCTGAAGATCTGCTGAAGATCATCGGAGGTTCAAGCGTCTCGAATGATGTGGCCCCGTCTAATGTCAGTAAGCCGGGGTTGTCTTCTCCCGCAACCGCCTTCTAACTGTAGCAGCGTACTTTTAGAGATACGAGTGTAGGCCGTCGCTCTTCGTAGGAGTGGCGGCCTACGTTTGTTAATCTGAATGGGCTGCTATAGAACTCACTGCCCGTTTTCTTTTTCTCTCAGGCGTATATATCATGCAATGGATGCATCAGTAATTCGTCAGTGGACGCTGAAGTTTCATGCGAACCCGCAGGCAAGAACGGGATAAGGTTCTGCAAGATAGTGACTTCTGGTATCGTTTCGTCGGGACGCCCAAGCAAGTAGCCCTGCCCATACTGCACCTTGAGTTGTTGTACCAAGGCGAGCATCTCCGGGGTTTCAATGCCTTCTGCAATCACAGATATGCCTGATTCTCGTGCGATGGCGAGGATACCGACAAGGACACTGTATGCCGCCCGATCGGTGAGCGCCCGGCTCAACACTGCGCGATCAATTTTCACGAAATCAACTGATAGCTGACTGAGCATCTCCAGGCCTGCATTTCCTGCCCCTGCGTCGTCAAGTGCGACCTGGAAACCCATCAAGCGCAAGAACTTGACTTTCTGCACGATCTCGTCAAGCTCGACGATGGAGCGCTCGGTAATCTCCAGCACCACGCGGGACGGTGACAGACCGGCCGAGATGGTCGCTTCCAGAAGAGTGGCCCCGGTGAGCAGATCATGGACGAGCGTCTGGGGAGTCAGGTTCAGGAATAGAAGGGCATCAGCGGGTAGCTCTGCCGCACGAGCCAGGATGGCCCGAATACATACGACATCGAGTTTGTGCGCCCGTCCGAGCTTCTCAGCAATATCGAACGCTTCTTGAGGTCCGGCGAAACCATATTCTGTCCCCGGTCGTGTGAGCGCCTCGAAGGAGAGCAGGCGGCCACTTTCCAGGTCCCAGATCGGTTGGAAGGCTACGGAGACGTTACCCTCGGCGAGCAAACGACGCAAGGCGTGAGCCCTGGCCGAGGAGATGATCGAGACCCGATCTCGAATGTCCTCAAATGTTACCACGGTATTGCGGCTCCGTCGCCTGGCTTCAGAGAGAGCCGCATTGGCTTGTTCTTGTAGCATCTCTGCATCGCCCCCGCCTGACTCTGAGACTGCAATACCGATACTCACTGTTGCGCCCAAAAGATGGGACTTAGTGTCCTGGCGCAGTTGTTCCATCGCTATGGCCGCATCTGACAAGGTCGTATTCGGCAGGATCACCGCGAAATCGTCGCCACTTAAGCGATAGGTGTAAGCCGAGAGTTTGGTCTCACGCAGCATAGATCCAAGTGCGGTCAGGACGCGATCTCCCTCGATGTGCCCATACTCATCG
>Ga0137377_10004639_pt1 | contig 10850 bp, 10 predicted proteins | sample SagtaG_22_FD_104815 | JGI IMG/M metagenome (GOLD analysis project Ga0137377, IMG submission 104815) | Vadose zone soil microbial communities from Sagehorn Ranch, Mendocino, California, USA - Sage2_L_40_16 metaG | ecosystem: Environmental > Terrestrial > Soil > Vadose zone | place: USA... | reverse complement strand
GTGGTCACCTTCACTGCGGTGCTGATCGTGATCCTGTACGGCCTGATCGCCGTGTGCGCCCTGGTCAGCCGGGTGCGGCAGCGGCACCTCGACCGGCCGTCGAGGATGCCGTTCTGGCCGGTGCCGCCGATCATCGCCCTCGTCGGCGTCGTCGTCGCACTGACGAAACAGAAGGCATCCGATCTGATCATCACGGTATGCGTCTTCGGGGCCGCGCTGCTCTACTACGTCCTCTTCGTGCGTCCCAGGGGCGACCGGTACTGGACCGTGTCTGGCGCGGTACCGGACTCCGCGGCCGGCCCGGCCGCTGTGGCGGAGGAAGGCCCTGGCTGAGGCTTATTCTGATTGGTTGCGATTAGCCTGGACGAGCAGGAGCGCCGGACGGGAATGGCGATACTTTTCTGCGGCGATGAACTCGTCCCGTTCTACTCAGCGCTGGGCTGGATCGCGGCGCCGCCGGGGACGGTCACGGTGGCCGGCGAGGGCGATTCGCCGCTCGCGATGGTGCGCGGATCGATGCGCGGGCCGGACCTGGTCGCCGGTTTCTGTAGGCACACGACAGGAGGAGACGTGATGACGGACCTGCGCGGCGTTCTGGAGACCCACGTCAGCAGCGGCACGCTGCCCGGAGCGGTGGGCCTCGTCGCTCGCGGCGACAGGATCGAGGTCGCGGCGGTGGGTTCGGCGAGCCTGGGCGGCGCTCCGATGGCGCGAGACTCGATCTTCCGGTTCGCGTCGATCACCAAGCCGATCACGGCGGCCGGCGTGATGCTGCTGATCGATGACGGCGCGATCGGCCTCGATGAGCCCGTGGACCGGTGGCTGCCGGAGCTGGCCGCCCGCTGGTGGTACGGACCCCCGCGAGTGAGCCAGACGACTTGGTCCCGGCGGCCCGGGCGATCACCGTGTTCGACCTGCTCAGCTCCAGTGCCGGGTACGGCTTCGCGTCCGACTTCGGCTTGCCGGCCGTCCAGCTGCTCTTCGGGGTCCAGAAGGACGGCCGCGAGGTCCAGAGCTTCCCCGCGCCCGACGTATGGATGGCCGATCTCAGCCGGGTTCCGCTGCTGTACCAGCCGGGCGAGGCGTTCCTGTACGACACGTGCTCCACGTTGCAGGGCGTCCTGATCACCAGGGTCTCCGGGCAGCCGCTGCCCGAGTTCCTGGCCGAGCGGCTCCTCCGGCCGGCGGGCATGACCGACACAGCCTTCGAGGTTCCGGCCGCCAAGCGCGACCGGTTTACCAGCTATTACCGGACCGGCGAGGATGGTGCCCTGCGGCTGGCCGACGGGCCTGACGGCCAGTGGAGTACGCCTCCGGCGCTCCCGCTCGGCAACGGCGGGCTTGCCGGGACCGCCGACGACTGGCTCGCGTTCGGACGGATGCTGCTGGCCGGCGGTGCCACCGCCGATGGTCGTCAGCTGCTCTCCAGGGACGCCGTGCGGCTCATGACCACCGACCACACGACTCCCGCCCAGCGTCAGATCGGCCAGCTTTTCCTGGAGGGCCAGGGCTGGGGGTTCGGCGGCTCGGTCGACATCGCCACCATCGATCCGTGGAACGTGCCAGGCCGCTACGGCTGGGTCGGCGGAACCGGAACGTCCGCGCACATCATCCGGCCACGGGCACGGTCACCATCCTGCTTGCCCAGGTCGCGACGGACAGCCCGACCGCGCCGCGGTGGATGCGCGACTTCTGGACCTACGCCGCTAGCGTGGGCTAGCGGTGTCTTTGGCGACGCACGCGGACTGCCCGTCCCGGCTCGCCGTCATTCCGGGGCCCCACATCGGCCTGCAAGATCGCGCCCAGTGGGTCGTCCCGATAGTCACTGACTTCCTCGACGACGCCCGAGCCGTCTCGCGGGGCCGCTGTCTGGCGCGAAGCTGCTCACGCGAGAGCGATCATCATCTGCTGCTCGCTCCGTCCCGGGCGCGCGGCCAGTGGCTGCACCACGCCGGTAAAGTGGAAGCCAACCTTTTTGTACAACTTCGCTGCCGCCACATTGCCGTCGAGAACCCACAGATAGACAACCTTCACACCGGATACGCGCAAAACCTCGAGCAGGTCCTGGAGCATGTACCGGCCTATGCCACGGCGACGGAATCTTTCGGCTACCCACATGTACTCTATGTAGCGCTCGGATTCTGGCATATCAGGTTCCCTGGTGACGCCGATGAGGCTGACATCATGGCGGCCGATCACCCCGGCGTACCAGTCGCCTCGCTCGAATTCGGCTGCCCACCGCTCGTCTGGGTATTGCTGCTCGGTGACGCGCTCCGAGAGGAAGCAGGCAGGCGAATCCTTCAATGCCCGCAGCCTGAGGCGCTTCAGCCTCTCCGGCTGTTCGGGAGCTATCCGGTCTGAGCTAGACATGACCGCCGGTATTCCGGAATTCACAGGTGCACTCACGGTCGTCATGGATTCTCCGAGTGCCCAAATTGTTAGTTAGCACGCTGCAGATCGCATGATTGGCTGGAATGGCTTGACGAATCTGTCCAGCCCTGCCAACACGCGCCTGCCCGTTGGCGCTCCAAGCCTTTCGGCTCGGACAATACCACCCAGGCGACCAGGCGCGTGTCCTTTCCTCGCGCGTGACAGAATCGTGTCCGTCGTCCACTTCGATCCGTCTCCCCGCCTCGGCTCTGCCCGCTCCTTCGCTCAGTGATGAACCGCCAGCGTCACCACCACTACCGCAAGAATCACCAAGGTAAACAAGGTAGAGGCGATGTTTGCCGCCACTTGAAGGAACTGGGCGAGCAAGGAGGCGGCCAGCCTCGCGGCTCCCGCGACCACCACCATGCAGCCGATCATGAGCACCACGATCAGCACGGTTATCGTGCCCGCACCTGCCGGAGCTGACGACAGGGCTATGGCCGGGCAGTGCACGTGGAGCTGGCAGGCCATATCAGAGCTGGCCATCAGGGCGTGGCCAGTTATCGTTGCGATCATCGGACTTCCTTCCGCTGCGTGACGCCCGCGCAGGCGTCTGGCTTCGTGGGGCAGGGTCCCCGAAGCCGTTCTTCGGATATGCCTGAGCTGTACTGAGCCATCAATGGTGACCTCCTTGGTGGGTGTCGCGATATCTGATTTCTTCGCATGAATGCACCATCGCACGGGCGTCTCGCGGCTGTCGATACATCAGGCCAGGTAAACCTTTATATAGTGGCGGTATTGCAGGCCCCTGCATATCCGCAAACTAAAGCTCGATGGGTTCAGCTACAGGTTCGCAGTATTGACTAATGTGCGGTTCAGCGAAGGCGCGCTGAGGTTTACAAGGAGATCCGGAAGTGTTCACGAGGTGATACCGCGTGTCGCCGGGCGACGGGAGCTTTGTCGCGGCGCCGTGGCATGAACCGACGGTGTGTGAACTTCGCAGGTCTGCGTTGAATGCTCTCGTTGTGTCCGTCGAACGATGAACGGGCAGTGTCACAGGCTGACCTGTAGCACTGGGTGCTTCGCGTCGGGGACCCCGGCCGCCCGTGCCGCTGGCATGGGCCGATTCACCGTCACGTGGCGCGCGCCCGGCCCTGGCATCCGGCGCGGACCGCACGCGCTCCTCGGATGCGGCGCTGAAATGGCTGAGCCGAAGATCAGATCGGCAGGCAATGACATCCGATCGGTCGCGATCTGGACTGAAGTTTCGCGATCACTGTAGATTGGTATGAACTTCGCACTACTTTCCTGAACTTCAACGTAGAGGCATGGGCTTGAACGGCGGTGACGCGCGGCAGGTGCTTGCCGCCCGACTGCGTGACCTCCGCGATCAGCACTGGCCGGAGCTGCGAATCACCCAGCCGCAGCTGGCTCTCGCGCTGGGCGGGCTGAGCGTGCCCCTGATCTCCTCCTGGGAGTCGGCGACCAACCCGCGGATTCCGCCGGTGCACCGGCTCGAGACCTATGCCCGGCTGTTCGCGACGCGGCGCTCCTTTGACGGTGACGCACCCCGCCTCGTGGACCGGGCAAGTCTCACCGACGCGGAGCGGCGCACGCTCAACGAGCTGACCAGCGAGCTCATGCGGCTGCGCGGCCGGGCGATGGAAGCCGCGTCCGCGGACCCGGCGGGCGTTCGCTCGCTCTCTGAATCGATCGGCTCGAGCCCCTGGCGCTTTGATGACGGCGGCACGGTGACGGTCGTCTGCGCCAAGCTGCCGCAGGAGATGCTCAAGCAAATCCCCTATACCGACGTCAACGAGCCAGACTTCATAGAGTTGCTGACGTACTCCGATCTTGACTCGCTCTTCGAGTTGTACGGCCACCTCAGGGCCGCCAACCCGGGCAGTCACGTATACCGCCGTATCGCGAACGAGCTGAAGCACGACGACTATCACACGCATCTGGCCGTGCTCGGCGGAGTCGACTGGAACGAGCTCACCAGCACAATTCTCAAGAGACTCGAGCTTCCCGTTCAGCAGGTAGCCCACTGGGATACCGACGGCGCTCAGTATTTTGAGGTCGAGAACAACGGCGTGATGGAACAGTACCGGCCAGTCCTGCGCGGGTCCGGGGATCAGAAGGTCCTGGAAGAGGACGTTGCCCTCTTCGTGCGCGCGGCCAATCCCTTCAACCGCGCTCGCATCGTGACCATTTGCAATGGCATGTACGGCCGGGGTACGTACGGTGCCGTGCGAGCGCTGACGGATGCGGAGTTCCGTGATCGCAATGTCGACTACCTGAGCTCACGTTTTAGTGGCTGCGATTCTTTTTGCATCCTCACTCGCGTGCAGATCGTTAACGGCGCGACGCTGACGCCAGACTGGAGCGTCGGCGAAAATACGCTCTTTGAATGGCCTCCGGTAGCGTGACCCGCGAGGAAACCGCATTTCACCATCAAACACACCGGGACCTCTTGTGGTCGCCTCGCGACTCGGTTCTTGTGGGTCAGGTGATCGACGCCATCGTCGTGCCGACCATCAGGCCGCCGACGTACCTGAACCAGGCCGCTAACCTGGCGCTGGCCCTGGACCGTCCGCTCGTGACCTTCCATAGCGGCACCGCCACCACGGCTCAGCTGGCCAGGACGTACCTGCCAGCAAAAGTCGACCTGATCGCCATCGACGTGCGGCCGCGCAAGGAACTGAGCCTGCCCGCCTTCGATACCTGCGAGCTACTGGACGATGGCATATTCACCCGCCGGTCTGATTTGAGCATCAAACGAAATCTCGCTCTTGTCCTCGCGCGTCAGCTCTGCTGGTCGCGCATCCTTTACCTGGACGACGACATCACCGAGCTGACTGCCGAGGACGTCGAAAAGGCGAGTGGTCTTCTTGACAGATACAACGCTGTGGGTTTCCGGATTGGCGGCTATCCCGACAACTCTGTTGTTTGCCACGCCTACCGGGAAGCCGGCGGCAAGCAGGATTCGTTCGTCGGCGGCGGAGCGCTCGCGGTCGACGTCGGCCGATGCGACTCTTTCTTCCCCGATATCTACAACGACGACTGGTTCTATCTGCTTGACGGCAACGAGCGGTTGCAGCCCACCGCCATAACCGGCGAAGTGAAACAGTATGAATACGATCCGTTCCAGAACCCCGAGCGGGCACGTTCGGAGGAACTTGGCGACGTTCTGGCCGAGGGCCTGTACTGGCTCCTGGACCAAGGCGGCTCAATTACTGATGCGGACCAGGCTCACTGGCAGAATTTCTTGCTCTGGCGCCGGAGCTTCATCGAGAGCGTCGCGACGATGGTTCGGGGTTCTGACCGCGAGGAGGCCGAGAAGGCCCGCATGCTGGAGTCGCTCGGCGCGTCTCTGGCCAGGCTGGCTCACATCACGCCGGCCTTCTGCCAAAGCTATCTGCGCGCGTGGATGGCCGATCGCGCCGAGTGGCGCGCATACCTCGCTTCGCTGCCACGGTGCGAACAGCGAAGCGAGGCGATCGCGAGGCTGTGGCGCAACGGACACCCGCGGCCCACGCGGCCGGTCGGATGGCCGGCTCGCAACACGCGCACCCGGCGTTGTTCGACGCCTGGCTGAACTCGTCTCGGGACTACGTGGCCGTCGGCGTCCGCACCGGAGTCCCCGGGTGAAGGGCGCGATATCACCCGACGTGGCTCACGATCATGGCGCGGGTGGCGTCGAGAGCGTCTCCACGCAGACGTCTTCCTGTGCCAGCCGGTCAGGCCTGCTTGTCAAACAAGTCGGTGATGGGCGAGTCGAACTCGCCCTGGATGTAGGTGAACTCCGCCTCCAGCGGGCCGCCCGGCGAAGCGGGGGGCAGGATGCCGAACTGGAACTGCGGGCCGCCGCTGAGCGAGCACAGCACATACCATACGCCGTCCCCACGGGTCATCTGCCACGTTCCGTGTTCATCAGCCGGGAGTGCCCGGATGGTGACGTCCCTGACCCCCGAAGCGGATTTGTCCGGCGGCAGGCCCGTGGCCGTGAAGCTGCCATCGGGGAAGATCCGCAACGTTGCCCCGCCCCCGACGCCGCCGTCCGCCCATGTCCCGGCAACCTGCGCCACGGATGGCCTGCCCTGCTGGTAGGAGGAGATCAGGAACTCGGTGTTGCCCAGCACGACCAGCCCCAGGGCGGTGAACGCCACGATCATGGCCGCCCATCTCCCGCGCGCGGACGCACCAGGCCGGGCGAGTTGGGACGGGCGCAGGCGGCGGGCAGCCACAATAACGGCGAAGACGAGCCCGGCAATGACTCCAAGATCGCCCAGCAGAATAGGCAATCCCCAGAGTGCTGGCACCGGCATTTCCTTCGGCAAGCTGGAAGGCAATATTGTAATCATGGCTCTCCGGGCTAGCCCAACGTGGTCATATCGGGCAAGGTCCCGTCACCCCGAGGCCGCAGGGCTCTGGCGTAGTGGCGTGATGTCCGTTTAGGTCACGCCGTGGTGAGTCCGAGGGTGGCCAGGGGCCGGGTGGCGTCGCGGGCGTGGTCGCGGGCGGCGGCGGCGATGTTGGCGGCGCAGCCGAGTTTGAGGGCTCCGATGGCGAGGCTGCGCAGGGCGGCGGAGCCACGGACGTAGCGGTTCCTGATGTTCTCGCGGCGTTTTGTCATGGCCTGTCATGGCCTGTCATGGCCTGTCATGGCCTGTCATGGCCTGTCATGGTCTGTGGCTACCAGCCGATCCGCGCGGGTCGCGCGAGTTCGCTGTGGGCGCGACGAACCGGCCTACGCCGCCGTCTGCTTATTGCCGCCATCGGCAGGGACTTTCTCGTCTTACGCCGCAAACGCGGACCATTCGCGTGACTCTGGAGCGGAGACTTTAACGCAAACCGCACGTGGTTAAGGCGGCGCCCAGAGCCCTAGCCCATAGCCGGCTGTTTCGGAGCATTGACATTCTCGCAATTGCGTCGTCTACTCTTTATCAGGGTGGGTTGTCTAGTGATGGGCCGTTTGTCGTCCTTCGCCTTTACCTTCCTATTGTGAGATTGGTTCGGGAGAAAGGACCTGGCATGCCTTCTCATGGTGCGGACAGCGGAGATCCGGGGCCGCGCGTCGTCAACAACATCGGGAACGTGGCGGGTGCTTTCAACCAGTACAACGCGCCCGTCTGGCAGGGCGGTGAGACCGGCGATCTCCGCAGGCAGCTCGAGGAGGGCCTCACCGAGCTGCGGCGCGCGATACTCGCTGCTGAGCAGCACAACGAGCTAAGTTCCGCCGAGAGCCGCGCGGCCCTTGTGCAACTCGACGGAGCGACGGCCCGCGTCCGTGCGAGCGTTAAGGACGGCAGGCACCTGGCCTTGACTCTAGGGCGCATCAAGGACGCGCTGTCAGGAGGCCTCGGCGTCCTGGCGCAACTGGCCGCTGTCATTGCCGCGGTCAAAGGATTGTAGTGGCGGCGCAGCCTGCCGACGCCTCTGGCGGCAATGACGCAAACGGCAATGACGGCGCCTGGATCGGGTATGTCAGGGGTGACTTTAATCAGTACAACCTTTCCGGGGATCCTCCTCGCCGGCAGCGCTACGAAGCGGCTCTTGCGTTCCTGAGGGCAGGAGCCGCCGCGAACGCCGCGCGACTCATTCAGAGTCTGGTTGACGAGCACTTCAGGGGTGACGGAGACTTCTCCGTCAATCACGTCTGCTATCACTGGGTTCTGGCGATCCTGAGCGGTCGCTCATACGATCAGCTGAGCTCGGACGACCTGCACGTCATCAGCATGACCGCGCAGATGGCCGATCCGGCCAAGCCCGATGCTGAACTGAGGGCTTACAACGTCATCCGCAAGCTTGTCGGCTGCGTCAAAGAGCAGCAGGAGACGGGGAAGCCAGATCCCCGGCTGGACAGCCTGCATGAGGACTACCAGGGGCTGCTTCCCCAGCACCGGGCTGACTTCAGGCGGCACCTCGACCCTTTGCTGGCAGAAGCGCTGGCCGACAAGCTGGAAGCGCAGATCACCGCGGACGCCATCGCGGAGCGGATGGCGAACGGGCGCAGGGATCGAGCCTGGAAGTTCTTCCAGCCAACGCCCGAGCCACCGCGCCGGCGTGCCGTAGAAGACCCGTCGTATGACTTCGGTGAATGGGTTCTCGCCGGAACCGGGGCTGCCATCGGCGTCGGAGCGATAGGTCTTGATGTTGCAATTCTTCAGTCCGCCGGAATCATCCGCGCGATACTGACCGCCGTAGTCATTCTAGCCGGTGCTATTGCCGTCGCCCGTTCTGCCATCAGCTACCTGACCGCCAAGGAGCGCCTGACGGCGAAGGAGCGGGCGCACGGGCACCCGCATCATTTGAACCGATATTCTGTGCCCGCTCAAGACGACGACTCTGAGTTGTCCGATGACGACCTTGACGATGATGCGACAGATCTGGTTAGGCAGGAGCGGCTCCGGCGAAATAAATTCGTCAAAGCGCTGCACCGCGACGTTGATCGTCAGTTCGCCAGGCACGCACCACAAGGAAGGGCCGCGCGCCGCCGCTGGCAAATCGGAACTGCCGGGGTCAAGGCGACGCTGATTAAGGAGATTCTCGCCGAATATTCCGAGTCCGACCTACAAGTCGGAGCAGTCAACTGGCTAGTTACCTGGCGGACCCGGCAAACTGCTCGTCGATGGAAGTCCGGGGCTTTCGACGAATACCGGGAGGAACTCCGGCCGCGACTAGAGACCGAACTGGTCATAGCCGCCGGGTCAATAGCTCTCGCGGCAGGCCTGGTGTACAGCATCGTCGTGATCGCCGGGGTGCGACCGGCCGGAGCCGCACTGGTCGTTGTCGGCTTGCTGGTCGCCGGCTTGCTCGTCGCCTACAGCAAGATTGACGTGTACCGGGTGCGGCGACGGCTGGCCGCGGCGGGGCGAGTTGAGGCTGAGGCTCAGTACAAACAAGAGCAGCAGGAATATAAGAGGTGGGCAGATAAGCTCAAGGACTGCCCGGTCGATGAAGAAATCGTGCGCTGGCTGGACTGCGACAAGATCTATCTAAAGGATCTAGCCGTGAACCAGCTCGGTCTTGCGCGGCGCGATATCTTGGCATACGCGACGCTCACTGAGCCGGCAGCGGGCAGCGTCGGGATGCGCGCACCGCTGCTGCCGCGGTATTCTCGTTATCGGGCAACGGTCTTCCTGCTGACACAATCGGGTGTCCGCCAGGTAAGCGTGATCCTGGACTTCAGTACGGGAGACGCGTATAACCAGGAGCGTCGGAGCTTCAGGCATGACGCCATAACCTCGGCGACTGTCCTCGAAACCGGAATCCGGTTCGATGCGAAATTCGGGCAGCCGATACAGACCCATTCTTACTGGGACCACGGCAAATATCGCCTGACCTCGAGCCCGCGGAATCGCGGCTCGCGTCTCCGGGCGACGCCGCTAATATTGCGCCAGCGATTTCGCCTCGGCCTGCAAAATGGCGAATCTATCCCTTTCCTTGTACAGAATTTTGATACGAACGCATTCGACGAGATCGCCGAAGACCCCGCGATGCTGCTCAATCTGGCGCTCGATACATCCGGGATCTCCGGTGCGCTCGAACTGCTCGAAGCTATCTCAGGCCACGGCGCGCAGTGGGTTGCCCAGCGGCTGCGGTCACGGCGGCCGCCGCAGGCTGGCATGAGCAATGGTCATGGCACCGAAACCGACTAGACCCGGTCACGCGGTGCGCAGCTGCCTGATGCTGCTTTCAGCTATTCCGCGAGGACCCGTGACAGCGCCTGGAAGGCGATGTTGCGGCCGCTGATGACGGCGACGGCCTGGCCGGTGACCGGGATCGCGCCGGCGAGGATGGCGGCCACGGGAGCGGCGCCGGAGCCTTCGGCGATCAGCCCGTGCTCGCGGGCGAGGTACCGGATGGCGCTGGCGATCTGGTCCTCGGTGACGCAGACGAGGCGACTGACGTGCCGGCTGATCAGGTCGACCGTCATGGTGCCGGGTTCGAGGTTGCCGGTGAGCCCGTCGGCCAGGCTCTCGTGGACCTCGACCGCGACGACCTTCCCGGCGCGCACCGCTGTTGACATGGCGAGAGACGCGGCGGCCTCGACGCCGATGACGCTCATGCGTCCGCTCGCGCTGCCGGTCAGGCCGAGCCCGGAGGCCATCGCGCCGCCGCCGATGCCGCAGACCACGGTGAACTCGCCCGCGATCTGGTCAAGCAGTTCGGTGCCGATGGTGGCCTGCCCGGCGATGACGTCGGGATTGCTCGACGCGGAGAGATAACGAACGCTGTCGGTTGCGAGTGACAGCGCATGCTGCTCGGCCTCGTCGTAGCTGTTCCCGTGCGTGATGACCGTGGCAGGGAACTGTCGCAGGCTCGCCAGCTTGGCGGGAGAGGCGGTGACGGGGACGACCACGGTCGCGGGAAACCCGAGCCGCTGTGCTGCCCAGGCCACGCCGAGCGCATGGTTGCCGCTGGAAGCCGTTACTACGCCGTCGCCGCCGCCCGCCGCGGACAGGGCGGCAAGCGCG
>Ga0137377_10004637_pt1 | contig 10851 bp, 7 predicted proteins | sample SagtaG_22_FD_104815 | JGI IMG/M metagenome (GOLD analysis project Ga0137377, IMG submission 104815) | Vadose zone soil microbial communities from Sagehorn Ranch, Mendocino, California, USA - Sage2_L_40_16 metaG | ecosystem: Environmental > Terrestrial > Soil > Vadose zone | place: USA... | reverse complement strand
CGCGGAGATGAATCCACTTGGAGTGTGTGCCGGGCAGACAAACGAGACCGGCGCCACCACACGAGTCCAACATACCCATGGCTTCAGTTTCTTCTCCACGCATGACTTCGGGCACCCCATAAGGATCTTCTCCTATCACACCCGGAACCAGGAGCACTTCTGCGCGGGCAAAGGGCAACTTAATGACAGAATCTGCCAAACCTGCAATCCCGACCGGGCAGCGAAGGTATTTCGCTTCTGCCCAACCTTCGCGACTGCCAACCATGCCACACAGCAAAATACGATTCTCACCAGCCGTCAACCAATCACCCACTTGTGCCAGTAGCGTTTCCGCAAAGCGCCCCTCTTCGACGCGAAGAACGCCGCTCGGAAACAAGCGCCTCTCAATGATTTCTCCAGCTTCATCAAGCCGAAAAGCACGAAAGTTGCTAGTACCCCAATCAATCGCAATCAAGCCCTTTCCTCCGTAACTTCTCCACTCACACTTTCCATTCCACAGGAGGTCATTGCAGCACGGAAGATCGTGCGGATGATGACATTATTGGTCGTACGTAACAAATTCTGCATATCAGCCTGCGACTCTCTCAATCATGCGAGCGATTCCGAGGTGGAGAGTGTCCCGACCAGGCGGTCATGCGTAACGAACCGGAACTTCGAGACCATGAGTCAGCGACTCTCCTCTATATACACAGCGGTGACGATCGAGAAGGAAAGTTATTTGGCTGCGTAGTGTTTGCTTTGCTTGTTGCCTGAATTGAAGACAGTGAAACTACCGTTCGGACTTGCAGTCAGTAGAAGATAGTTGCCCTCGTCTGAACCTTGAGGGTTAGCGATATATTCCGCTGCCGTATTATGCTCTGGACCCCCTTCTTCAGAGTAATGGAGCTGCCAAAGAGTTTCGAGCCCGGGTGCTTGGTGTACTGTATCAAGGACCGGCACATTCCCCCCTTTGGTCGGCGCATTGTTCATAATCGCCACTTTGGAATGAATAGCGTCGACCAAAGCATGGCTGGAGCTTGGGCGAAAGCCATGGTGCGAAACCACAAGAATATCGACATTGCCCAGCAGGTTCTTCGGGCACATAAATTGCATTTCTTTGTCCCAGGTTAGATCTCCTAAATCAAGGATCTTAACTCTTCCGAAGTTGATCAAAACACCCAGCGAATGCGAATTCTCGCTACGATCCATCGGCTTTGTTTCCGGGATTTTGCAATATTCGTTGTCTTCACCACCTCCGGGAAGAGGATGGTCGATGACGTTGCCGTCGCTGCTAACCACCGTAACCTTCATGCCAACGATCGGGATAACGTCGCCTGGACGAGCGGTGATGTGCTTGTATTTTCCTGTGGCGAGGACCTTCTGGTATGCATTCCAAACGTCAAGCGTCGCTCCGCCAGGTTTGGTGTCAATGTTTGCGCCATGATCAATAAAAGTCCCGATGGGAATCCGTTCGACCAATTGTGGAACGCCGCCCGAATGGTCGTTGTGATAATGGGTCAATAAGACGTAGTCGATCTTGCTGATGCCAGCAAGTTTCGCCGCCGCCGCGATCCTATCCGCGTCGCGGCCAGCGTTTTCCGGCCAGCCGGTGTCGATCAGTAACGATTGCCCTGCGGGTGTGGCGAAGAGTGTGGCTTGTCCACCCTCGACATCGATGAAGTAAACCTGGAGGTCGCTTTTGGCTGCCCAGGCCGACACTGGACTGGCAACGAACATGGCCCCAACAGCACATACAACCAGAAAGTATCTCCGAAGACGATTCTGTATTTTCATCCCGCATCCTTGCAAAAGAGACATTAAGTATTGTGTCGAAAGAAATCAATCGCAACAAAGGAGCCGGAAGTGTCAATCCCGACTCCGCGATCCTAGAATTGGAATTGAAGCGATGCCTGCAAGTTACGTGGGTTGCCAACAACAGAGGTGATCGATCCGACTTGCGCCGTGCCAACCGTGGGGTTCGGGTAACCGAACTGTGGATGGTTGAAGACATTGAATGCCTCAAACCGGAACTGGAAGTACATCTGCTCGTGCACCGGGAACGATTTGAAGATTGACATGTCCACGTCCGTTCTTCCCGGTCCAATCAAAGAGTTGCGACCAGCATTGCCATAGGTATACTGCGCCGGCGACGAAAATGCCGATGCACTAAACCAGTTGGTGTGGGTTTTGGGGTAGGCGACCGTCCCCGTGATATTCGGGCGGCTCCCAGTACCCGTATTGGTTGTCGAAGTTCCCAGGACAGGCGAGAAGTAAAGGCCCGACTGAGTGAATAAGAGTCCATTGGTCTGCCATCCCCCGAGGAACCAATCGGTGGGACCACTCTTATCGAGGAAATGCTGTCCTTTGCCGAATGGCAGTTGCCATAGGTAGGTGAAAGTAAGCCTGGTGCGCTGATCGAAGATCGAGTTGCTGCGCTCCGCCCTCAGGAAACGTGGATCCTGGGGAGTTGGTCCAGCAAGGCCGCCACTGAAGTCAAGTGGCGTGTTGTCGATGGAATGACCCCAGGCGTAGCCGATCTGTGCGCTCACACCATGGCTCAGCCGCTTGTCCGCGACGAATTGCAGCGCATAATAGTCGCCCAGTCCATTCGAAACCGCGTAGTTGACATCGGTGATATTTGGGTTGATGGCAAACAGGGGACGCCGCGTGTTCAACGTGGTGGGGCCTGGTATCGCCTGGTTAATATTGTAGGTATTGTAGATACGACGGCCGAGATTACCGACACCGTACAGCTTCAGGACCATGTTGAGTTTAGATATTTCATACTCCGCGCCCAGATTGAACTGCTCAGCATAGGACGGTCTAAAGTTGGGCGAGATAGAGGACTGGTTCCCGGTCGGGTTGTCAGCCAACGCGAAGTTGACGGTTGGAAGGACCGGAAATCCCTGGCTCACTGTCGTTCCAGGTGTAATATCACCGGGCGAGACGCTGCTTGTCAGACCAAACGGAATGTTCCTGGCAAGACGCATGTTGAGCGCTTCACTACCCGATGCGTTGTAGAAAAGACCAAAGCCGCCGCGAAGCACGGTATTCGGCAACGCCTGATAGGCAAAGCCGACGCGAGGTCCCCAGTTCTTGCGGAACGGCAAGACACCTGCAGTCAGACTCACTCCGTTCCGTCCGGCAACATCCATTTTTCCAGTAATCGGATTGAAGTTCGCCCAGCGGTCCAGTTCCTCACTGGGAGGACTGAAGTAATCCCAGCGCAAGCCATAGTTCAGCGTCAACTTCCTCGTCATTCTCCAGTCATCCGCAACGTATACGCCATACTCGTTGAGGCGAATGCCCGGAAAGGGAAAGGTGTAGTCATGCCCGATGGATGTGGCATATCCGAGCATCATGCTGGCAGCACTGTCTCCACCGCTGCCTGCAGGGTTTCTGGAGTCCGTTAACGCGGGCGAGAAATTGAACCTCCCGTTACCCATGTTGGTCTGGTAAATCGTCAACTGCCTGCGACGGAAATCGATACCGAACTTGAGCGTGTGTGACGACCTGGTCCAGACCAGGTTATCGAACACTTGGAATGTATTTTCCCGCCGATAAAGCGGGAGAGACCGCGTCTGGCCGACACCCAGATAGGTTGATGGCGAGAAGATCGTTATGTTTTGTTCGCGGGGCGTCACGTTCGCATTGGGGATGCCGAGTTGGTCGGCCAGCCCTCCATTGGGTACGAAGTCAACGGGAACATAATCCAATTTGTAGCGGCTAAAACCGAAGCGGAAATCGTTGACAATCGTTGGAGTGAAGACCCTGGTGTAGCCCAACGCTGTTTGTGACGTCGGCGTGGCAGACGTGCCGGCGAACGAAGCTTCGTCGCTCAGGTGGACTGGGGTTGAGATTCCAGGAATCGTAGTTACTGGATAAGTGCTTGGCGCAATATTCGTCGTACTTTGGTACGAATATCTGCCAAAAACGAGGTCCCTCGGCGTAATTTGCTCGTCTATCCGGCCGTCAAAAGAGTTGGCGTTCTGGCTCTGAAGCAGGTTGGACGAATAATTATTGAAGCGGCCCGTGCTCGTGGGCAGAGGATATGCGTTGAGCATCTTTACAGAAATCGGATCGCGGCGATTCAGTGGGATGAAGTTGTTGGCGAAGACGGTGCGAATAAACCCGCCGGGATTTGCTGGATTCGGCTTCGTGGTCAATGGGTCGTAGATATTCGCCACACCCGGAGTTGTCTCGACCTCGCTGAAGTCCCCAGCACGCTCTTTTAAGGTTGGAACGTTGCCAAGAACAAACGACTGGGTCGTATTTCGGAAGCCTTCATAATCAGCGAAGAAGAAGGTTCGATTCTTGCCGTTGAAGACCTTCGGTAAGATGACGGGCCCACCAATGGAAAACCCGAATTGGTTGAGCCGGAAAGAGGGGAACGGAGATGGCGGTCTATTGAAGTAGCTGCGTGCATCCACGGCCGAGTTCCGGATGTATTCAAACACACTGCCATGCAGTTGGTTCGTGCCGGACTTTGTGATCACGTCAATGACAGCTCCGGAGTTGCGACCAATGTCGGCGCTGTAGAGGTTCGTCTGGATCTTGAATTCGCGCACTGATGCTACAGGGGGGCGAACCACGATGGACAGGGTAAGCCGTTCATTGTCGTCCACGCCGTCGATCAGAAAGTTGTTATCGCCTTCGCGGTTGCCGTTGGAGAAGATCTCCGACGCCGGCCGCCTGTTATCGGGACGCGTTCCGCTCTCGATAGTTCCCGTGGCAGACTGTCCCACTCCGGTCACTCCCGGGCTCAAGGTCGCCAATTGAGTAAAATTGCGACCATTCAAAGGCAGCTGATTGACCATCTGCTGGCCGATTACTGTGCCAACCGACGAAGACTCGGATTCCAGCAGTGGGGCCTGACTGACCACTTCCACCGTCTCCGTTTGCGCGCCGACCTTCAGCGTCAGGTCCAGTTGCGCCTGCTGGTTGACCTGAAGGCTCAACCCAGTCTGCACAAGCTTACTGAAGCCCTTCGCCTCCACAGTGATCGTGTAATCGCCCGGGGGAAGCTGGCCGACGACATAGTGGCCATTTTTTTCACTGACCGTACTGTGCGCGATATTGGTCGCGATGTTATTAGCGATCACCTGCGCGCCGGGAACAACGGCGCCGGAGGCATCCTCAACGGTGCCGGACAACTCTGCAGTAGTGGCCTGCCCGAAGCCCCGCAAGCTTAGCAACAGTAGCACTGCCATCAAACCAAATGTCTTTCGCAAATCAGTTCTCCTCATCCCAGCCAGAGCCAGAACCTCTTGAATTTGGTGCGCCGATCACTCTATAGTGCAAATGAGAAAAAAAGCAACACTTTATTGAACTAAGTTTCATATTCGTGACGAACGCACCAATTAATGTCTTCCTTGGAATCACACAAGCAGACGGTGCCAATATCGGCTAGTATTGAAGTGTCATACGGTTTCTAGGTCAACTTTTATGCTTAAAGCCAAGACTGCCCGTAACTTAAGAGCCAAGAGCGTCGAAGAGCCTCGCAGTCGAGATAAATACTTTTCTCGCGCGGTGAGTAAGGCGCTGGAGGTCCTGGAATTTCTTCAGACCGAGTCAAATGCCTTGTCGATGAACGAAATCGCGCAGCGAGTTCAACTCTCCAAGACATCCGCATTCCGTCTGTTGCGGACACTCGAAACGACTGGATATGTCGCTTTGGACGGGCGCGGGCAATACAAGCTCGCCCCTGGCATTCACGCTGTAACTCCGACACAGTGGCTTGGCAAGCTGGTTCGTGTCGCCATGCCGCATATTCAGGCGTTGAACCTTGAACTCACGGAAACCGTGAGCCTTGCGGCATTATTTGAAAATCGCGTTGAAGTAGTGGCTGTCGTCGAAAGCCCGCACGACATCCGGATGAGCAATGTGGTCGGTCACATTTTGCCGCCCAATGCCAGCTCTCTTGGAAAGGTAATTACCGCCTTTCAGCCGCCCGTGCAGCGGGAAAGACTGCTCCGTAGCTTCAAAATCTATCGATTTACCGATCAGACCATCACCGACCAGAAGGACTTGAGCCGCGAATACGAGAACATACGCCTTCAAAAATTTGCGATCGACCGTGAAGAGTGCGCTCCTGGCGGAGTCTGCTTCTCCGTACCAATCTTCGCTTCAGGTGGTCAGGTTTCTGCGGCCATCAGTTTATCGATGCCAAAAACCCGTCTACGAGATTCTGAGCAGGAGAAATCGATCATCGCTGCGCTTCGTGCAACTGCAGATCAATTGGCACTCGATTTCGAGAGCGCTTGAGTCTTGCCTGCCTTTCCCCACGATATTGGCGACGGGCAGGGAGTGCCGATTGTCTCGTTTGAAGAACAGGAAGTATCCTCCAGCGGTCTTCCGTGGGCGGCCACTTGACGTGTGCGATTGGCAACTTCAAACAGAAATGCATTTGAACCATCGCAATTACTTGAAAAAAGTCGTTGGATTAGACAAATTCCTCGCTGTCGTCAAAACGATGGCGATCACACGACCTTCTGGTTCCGGAGCCGTTGGATCGCCTTGACCCGCTTTATTGGATCGTATTTCACTTTTCACATGTTTGTTGCACTTTTTGCTTGACGGTCCTGAACTGCTGCATATAATTCCCGCTGTCGCGAACATTGGTGTCGCGAACTTCACAAAGAAGATCACCGGGACCCTATGCGACGCATCGATCAGCCTCTGACCTCGCTTGTTTTTTCCGCTTTTCTGGCATCCTCCTCCTTCGCCCAGACCCAGCTCGAAACGCGGATTGGTCACACCGACCCCAACAAATACAAGCACAGCCGCTCCCATGAAAGTGCCGGGGACATGGCTTGCATGTTGTTGGTTCCCCCCACCGCAATGGACATCAACCTCAATTTCATGCACCGCTGTCAAATCATGCCCGGAGGAGGCGTCGGACACCACTTCCATAACTCGACGGAAGAGATGTTCATCGTCTTCGATGGCCAGGCCGAGTTCACCATTGATGGTCGCACTTCAGTTCTGCGTGGGACCGTCGGAGCGCCCGTTCGGATGGGCCACTCTCATGCCATCTACAATCCCTCCGACAAGCCCGTCGAATTCATGAACATCAACATTGCCTCCATCAAGGGCCACTACGATGCCTTCAACCTGGCCGATGCTCGCGTGGGCGCGCCCAAAGATCCCCTCCCGGTCTTCATGACAATGAACCTGGACAAGGCATTGCTGACCCCGGAGCAGAGCTATCACGGCGGTCAGGGTACTGTGCGATATCGGCGAGCGTTGGACTCGGACGTCTTTCTCACGAACTGGGCCTATGTCGATCACCTTCTGATTCCCCCCGGAGCATCAGACGGACTGCATCGGCACAAAGGCGTCGAAGAAATCTACTACGTGCTCAACGGGGACGGTCAGGTTCGAGTCAACGACGAAACGGCACTGATCCACAAGGGCGACGCCGTGCCGGTTCGTTTTAACGAAACGCACTCCTTTGTAAATAACGGAACGGGAGATCTGGAACTGATGATCGTTGGCGTCTCCGCCCAAAAGAACGCCCTGGATACGGAATTGGGCGGAGCGGTAAGAGAACATTGATGCGAAGCCAGCCGCAGCGAGAAAGCGGTCCTCACGTCGCGGCCATCTCTGTGTGCCGACAATAACGCCCCAGCCCAAAAATCGAGCCTCTACAATTGCATACGGCCAAGGAAATAGGAGACACAGATGCTCAACAGGTTCTTCCGAATTGCACTGGTCTTTCCGCTTCTCAGTTCCACGGCGGCCCTGGCGCAACAGGGTGCATCCGCATCGTCTCCACTCGCACAACGAATCGCCCACACCGATCCAACGAAATACCACCACATGCCGTCGGTACACAACGGTGCAGGTCCGATGGACTACATGCCGCTCTACGACACGCGCAGCCCAAACGTTGCAAAGTTCGACCTTGGCACCAACCTCTTCTTTCTCCATCGAGGCATTATCCCGCCAGGAGGCGGCGTTGGAGCGCACTTTCACAATCACTGTGAAGAGATGTTCGTCATCTTCGATGGAGAAGCACAATTCACCATAGACGGGCGCACCTCCTTGCTCAAGGGTCCGGCCGGAGCACCGACCCGACTAGGTCACTCCCATGCCATCTTCAATTCGTCGAACAAGACCGTCCAGTGGATGAACATCAACATCGGACTAACCCACGATTTCTATGACGCCTTCAATCTCGATGACTCGCGCGTCGGTGCACCTGTCGACGCTGTCCCAACATTCATTGCGATGCACCTTGATCGGTCACTCTTGAAACCGGTGGACCATATGAAAGGCGGCACGGGAACCGTTCAATATCGCCGTGCCCTTGATCCCTCTGTCTTTTTCTCACCGTGGTCGTACGTCGACCATCTTCTCCTTCCTCCCGGCAGCTCAGTCGGTCCCAACACCGCACCGGATATGAGCGAGGTTTACTATGTGCTGGGCGGCGATGGAACAGTAAAACTTGGATCCGAGACGGCAGAAATCCATAGTGGAGATGCCGTCCCGGTTGGATTGAATGAGACGAAGTCGTTCACCAATTCGGGCAGTGCTCCACTCGAATTCATGATCATCGGCATAGCCCGCGACATGACGGCCAAGGAAACTTTCATGACCTCACCTCTCGGCATGACGGGAGTCTCTCGACCTCCGCGATAGAAAACGCGCCTTCATGGTCGCAGAGAAAATTAGGAACAAAAAATTCAAGGAGCACAGAATGTCTAAAGTAATCGATACTCACGCCCACCTCGGAGAATGCTGCGTCTTCGGCCTATACAGCACCGAGGAAGAAATGATTCGGCGAATGGACGAGTGCGGAGTCGACGCCACAATCGTGCAACCTTACCCTGGGGCAAAGGATTATGTGAAGAGGCACGATGAAATCGCTGCCTTATGTGCAAAATATCCAGGTCGTTTTTTTGGTCTGGCCAGCCTCAGCCCCCACACCGGTCGAGATAAATATCAACGCGAAGTCGAACGTTGCGTGAAGGACTTAAAGTTTGTTGCAGTCAAACTTCACACCATCGGACACGGGGTCAATCCTTTAACAGAAGACGGAGACATGGTATTCGCAACCGCCTTCGAGTTGGGAATTCCAGCGATGGTGCACACTGGCGCTGGTATTCCCTTCTCCCTGCCGGCGCTTTGCATTCCTGCGGCCAACAAATATCCCAAACTTAAAATCGTTCTGGCACATGCCGGCGGCGGAATCGTATCCGCGGAAGCCCAGGTAGCTGCTTCCATCTGCAACAATCTTTACCTTGAGACCTCCTGGTGTCTCGGCGAAGACATTCGATGGATGATTTCAACGATTGGTGCTGACCGTGTCATGATGGGTGCCGATCTTCCCAGCAATGTGCCCGTCGAGTTCGCGAAATACCGTGCTCTCGATCTGGAACCCGCCGTCTACGACAAAGTCATGGGGACTACAGCAGTTGAAGTATTCAACCTGAAATGGTGAGGTGATCATGTTCGTGCTGCACATCGAACTCAAGGTAAAACCGGGACTGCGGCAGTCTCTGGAAAAGACCTATCTCGAGAAATTCCGCCCGGCTATCTCCGCCCAGGAAGGCTTCAACGCGGTACAGTTACTGCATTCGAAAGAAGACGACGCGAATTACCGCCTCTGCCTCACCTTCGATCAACAGGGATCGCAGCAAAAATGGGTAGCGACAGACCTGCATCAGGAAGTATGGCCCGCGATCGCCGACCAGTGTGCAGAATTCTCCGTCAAGGACTACAGCACTGTATAAAGGAGTCGATCGCACCATCGACAAGATGTAGTTCCAGACGAGGAGCCCCATGGAGCGCGTTGTTCCCCAGTACGTCAGTTGTTCCGTCCCGGTGCCGCTGAATAACCGGGTGCCGTGGTACAAGAGCACTTTTCCCACATACGCCGGGATCTTTCTTTGGGTCGGCTTCTACCTGAAGCTTGCAGAACCGACCATTGGCTACGCCGATATCAGTGTTTGCCTTTGGGGTCTCCTCGTCTCAGGCCTGCTCTGTTTCGGGCTCTACTACTACGTGCCGGCAATGCTGGGCATGCAAACCGGCCATCCACTTTATGTAGTTGGCACTTCCACCTTTGGAACAACAGGTGGATATCTGATCCCGGGATTAATGATGGGCCTGCTCCAGATCGGTTGGGTAGCCGTGGTCGGCGCCGTCTCCGCCGACTTCATCATGAAAGGACTGAATCAAACATCCAAAGTCCTATCGAGCGTCATTATCATCGTGTGGATCTACAGTCTCGGCTGTGTGGCGATCAAAGGCATTCACTACGTCGGTCGGGTAGCCAAGTTCCTGAACTGGGTCCCGTTGATCATGATCCTCATCGTTTTTTATGCAAATAGGGACGGTATCGCGAACTATCAGCCTGCACATCACGAAGGAACCATCGGCTTCCTCAATGTCCTCACGATCGTAATCGGATACTTTGCTACAGCCGGTGCCGCCGGCGCCGACTTCGGAATGAACAACGCCAACAGGAAAGACGTCATCCTCGGCGGTATCTCTGGCATCGTCGGCGGCGCAATGATCGCCGGTGGCTTGCCTCTACTTTCGGTCGCCGGCTATCTGGGTCGCGTCGCCAGCCCTCAGAGCTACGACTACACCGCCGCAATCTCGAGTGTGGGTGCTCTGGCGCCAGTGATGTTCTTCCTCTTTGCCATTGCTTCTATGGTGCCAACCTGCTTCTCGTCGTTCATCGCGTCGAACAGCTTTAGCACCATGCTGCCTAAGATCCCGCGAACCGTCTCCACTCTCGCTGCTCTCACGGTAAGCGTACTTTTGGCGGTCACCGGTGTTGCCAACAACCTCATGGGGTTCTTCAGCCTTGTCGCCGCGTCCTTTGGCCCGATCTGTGGCGCCATGGTGGCTGACTACATT
>Ga0137377_10004632_pt1 | contig 10854 bp, 8 predicted proteins | sample SagtaG_22_FD_104815 | JGI IMG/M metagenome (GOLD analysis project Ga0137377, IMG submission 104815) | Vadose zone soil microbial communities from Sagehorn Ranch, Mendocino, California, USA - Sage2_L_40_16 metaG | ecosystem: Environmental > Terrestrial > Soil > Vadose zone | place: USA... | reverse complement strand
TCGAACACCGGCTTGGCCTCCGGGTGGTCGCCGAACTTCGGGTGGTCGCCGGTCATCACCAGGATGTTGCGGATGCCGAGCGCCGACGCCCCGAGCAGGTCGGACTGCAGCGCGATGCGGTTGCGGTCCCGGCAGGTCATCTGCATGACCGGCTCGAGCCCGGCGGCCATCGCGGCCAGGCTCCCCGCCCAGCTGGCCATCCGGACGTTCGAGCCCTGGTTGTCGGTGACGTTGACGGCATCGACCCAGTCCCGCAGCAGCGCGGCCGTTTCCGTGATCGGGCCGGTGCCCGCCCCGCGGGGCGGGCTGATCTCCGCGGTGACCGCGAAGCCGCCCGAGGCCAGCCGCTCGCGCAGGCTCATGAGCCCCCCAGGACCCAGCGTTGGTTGTTGGCGGGGTGGTTGTTGGCGGGGCCCTCATCGCCAGTATCGCCGGTCACTGCGGTCCACAATCCTTCGTCCCGGCCCTGCCAGTAGTTCAGCCACGAGCTTTCGCCCCAGCGGCGCTGGTCGATGGGCCGGTGCAGCAGGCGCAGGTCGGCGGCCCGGCCCTGGCTGGCCGCGCGCTCGTAGGCCTCGACCCAGACGCAGCGCAGGCTGGGGTAGACCTCGCAGGACCCGTCCGCGCCGACACCGCCGCAGGGTCCGTTGCGCAGTTCCTTCGGGCAGCCCATCGGGCACACGTATCCGGTGACGGGCAGCGCACACTGACCGCACATCCGGCAGCCGAACAGGGCTTCCTTCGTCTGCCGCTCCACGTCGGTGAACAGCGACCGGGCCAGGCCGGACGCCTCGATCCTGGCGCTGAGCCAGCGGAAACCGGGATGGGGCCGCAGGGCCCGCTGCAGGCGGTAGGCCAAGCGGGTCCCCAGGCGCGGATGCGCGGGAATGGGTGGCCTGGCGGTCAAGAGGCCGTCCATACGGCGATGAATTGCGGTCGGCAATTGTTTACGCGACGGTTACAAATGAATTGCAACCGGTTTTCACGGACCGCACTGCCTCCCATGATGGATATGCTCGATGTTAGCGGGCACGGATTCAAGGATGGCCGCCACAAGCTTCGCGGCGGTCCGTTGTGAGCGGCGACAACCTGGGCTGCGAATCCCGCTAAAACGAGCCGCTAATAGCCGGGCAGCACAAATTTGCCGCACCGAATTTGTGGCGTGGCTCAATAAGTGCTTGGCGAAGCGAGCGGCACCTGGCCTGCCGTCGCGATTTCCTTGTCGGGCGGTGGCGGAGGGCCAGGTCGTTCGGCTGGAAAACTAGGTGAGCTGGGTCAGGACCTCGCGGCCGAGTAGCCGGACGTGGTCCAGGTCCGTGACGTCGTAGAGGTGGAAGTAGACGGTGTCCGCGCCGGCGGCACGCAGCTCGGCGAGCCGGCCGAGGACGTCGCCGGGGGCGCCGGTGACGCCCATCCGCAGCATCCGGGCGCCAGCCTCGCCCAGGGCAGCGGCCCGGCGGGCGGCCTCACCGCGGGTTTCGCCGCAGCACACCGGCAGCGTGGTGGACAGCCGGACCTCCGCCGGATCCCGCCCGGCCTGCGCGCAGACCCGCAGGAAGTTGGCGAACCGCTCGGCCAGCCCGTCCGCCATCCCGCTGTTGAACTCGTCGGCGAACCGCGCCGCCAGCGCGGGCGTGCGCCGCGGACCGGCGCCGCCGATGATGACCGGCGGCCGCCGGGCCGGCCGGGGGATGCTGGCGCACTCCTCGAGCTGGTAGTGCTGGCCGTGGTAGCTGAACCGCTCCCCCGGCGTCGTCCGCCACAGCCCGGTGATGACCTCGAGCTGCTCGCCGAGCCGGTCGAACCGCTCGCCCAGCGGCGGGAAGGGGATGCCGAAGAACCGGTGCTCCCGCTCGTACCAGGCGGCGCCGATGCCGAGTTCGGCCCGGCCGCCGCTCATCGCGTCCACGGTGGCCACGGCGATCGCGAGCGGCCCCGGGTGCCGGTAGGTGGACGCGGTCATCAGCGTGCCCAGGCGGACTCGCTCGGTCTGCACGGCCAGGCCGGCCAGTGTGGTCCACGAGTCGGTCGGGCGGTAGCCGGCGTCGTCCGGGTCGATGCCCAGGTAGTGGTCGGAGCGGAAGAAGGCGTCGAAGCCGGCTTCCTCGGTCGCCCGGGCCAGCGCCAGGATCTGGTCGTAGCTGGCGCCGTGGTGCGGCTCGAGCAGGACGCGCATCCTCATCGCGGGTTCTCTCCGCTGGCGGGGTGTCACTGATGCCTGGCCGGTCACAGCGAGCCCCAGACCTCCTGTGCGGTCTCGACGATCAGGGCGAGCTTGGCCCACTGCTGATCCGGCGTGATGTCGTTGCCCTCCTTGGTGGAGGAGAAGCCGCACTGCGGAGACAGGCACAGCTGGTCCAGGTCGGTGAACCGGGCCGCCGCATCGATCCGTCGTTTCAGCTCGTCCTTGCTCTCCAGCTCGCCGCGCTTGGTCGTGACCAGCCCGAGGACGACCCGCTTGCCCTTCGGCACGAAGCGCAGCGGCTCGAACCCGCCCGAGCGCTCGTCGTCCCACTCGCAGAAGAACCCGTCGACTTCAAGCTCGTTGAACAGGGCCTCAGCGACGAAGTCATAGCCGCCCTCGGCCGCCCACATGCTCTGGTTGTTGCCACGGCACATGTGCGTCGTCACGGCCAGGTCCGGCGGGCGGCCGGCGAGCGCCCGGTTGATGTTCGCGATGTACTGCTCGTGCTGGTGCTCGGGGTCCCCGCCGATCTCGGCAATGTGCTGGCGCTGAGCCGGGTCGTTCACATAAGCCAGGCTGGTGTCGTCGAGCTGCAGGTAGCGGCAACCGAGGTCGTACAGCCGCCGCACCTCCTCGGCGTACGCCGCCGCCAGGTCGGCCCAGAACTGGCCGAGGTCGGGATAGACCGACTCGTCGATGGCCGAACGGCCGCCGCGGTAGTGCACCATGCTGAGCGACGGGATCGTGAGCTTGGGTACCGCGGCCGCGGCGTTGACTGTGTCAGCCAGGAACGTGAACGCGTCGCCGAATATCGTGTGCTCGAGCGTCAGCGGCGCCACCACGTGCGCCGACGGCGGGGCCCACTCGTACTCCTTCTGCTTGTTGTGGAACGCCACCCTGATGGTGTCGTCCTGCACCTTCTTGACGCCGCCGAGCTGATAGATGAAGTCCATGTGCCAGGACTCCCGGCGCAGTTCGCCGTCGGTCGCCGAGGCCAGCCCGACCTCCTGCTGCCTGCGCACGACCTCGCGGATGGCGGTGTCCTCGGCGGCCCGCAGCTGCTCGCCGCTGATCTGCCCGGCGGCGGTGGCGTCGCGGGCCCGGAGCAGGTCGGGCGGGCGGAGCAGGCTGCCGACGTGGTCGGCGCGGAACGGCGGCCGCCCAGTGGCCGGTGCTGTGGCCGGTGCTGTGGCCGGTGCTGTGGCCGGTGCTGTGGCCGGTGCTGTGGCCGGTGCTGCGGTCGCGGCTGACTGCTGTTCTATGCTCTGCGCATCCGGCATGGGACCTTCTCCTCCTGTGCAGATCATTAACAATAGTGTGGTCAATTTTCGCTGAGCCTGGCTACCCCCCGTCATCACCAGCGGCTGCCTGGCCGGCGGTGGCTTTGCTCGTGGCTACCTGGGACAGCGGGAAGTGACAGGCCACCAAGCGCCCGTCAGCGAGCGGGCGCAGTTGCGGCGCCTCGGCCGCGCAGCGTTCCTCCGCCCTCGGGCAGCGGGTGCGGAACCGGCAGCCGCTCGGCGGGTCGAGCGGCGACGGCAGTTCTCCGCTGATCACGCTGCCGGTTTCCCGCCTGGCCGCTGACGGGTCCGGGTTGGGGATGGAGTTCAGCAGCGCCAGCGTGTAGGGATGCAGCGGCTCGCGGTAGATGTCCCGCACCGGACCGATCTCGCATAGCTTGCCGAGGTACATGACCGCGACCCGGTCGCTGACCTGCTTGACCAGCGCCAGGTCGTGGGCGATGAACAAGTAGGACAGGCCCAGGTCGGCGCGCAGCTTCTCGAACAGGTTCAGCACCTGTGCCTGCACCAGGACGTCCAGCGACGAGACCGGCTCGTCGCACAGGATCAGCTTGGGCTCAAGCACCAGGGCCCGGGCGATCGCCACCCGCTGGGCCTGCCCGCCGGACAGCTCGCGAGGACGCCGCCCGCCATAGCTGGCGGGGTCGAGTCCCACCAGGTCGAGCAGCGAGCGGACGCGCTCGCGGCGCTCGGCGCGGGAGCCGATCCCGTAGGCGATGAGCGGCTCCGTGACGATCCGGGATACCGTCCATTTCGGGTCGAGGGACCTGAACGGATCCTGGAAAACCATCTGCAGGTCACGGCGGACCGACTTCATAGCCCGGTGCGGCAGTCGGACGAGATCCTGGCCTTCGAAGATCACCTGGCCGTGCTTCGGCGGCGGAGCCTGGATGACTGAGCGGGCCAGCGTCGACTTCCCTGACCCTGTCTCGCCCACGATCCCGAGCGTCTCGCCGGCGTGCAGGTCGAAGGACACGTCGGACACGGCTTGCAGGACCCCGCCTTTCACTCCGCCGTAGTCGCGCAGGACAAACTCCTGGACCAGGTGGCGGACTTCGAGCAGAGCGTCGCTACCTGCCGTCCCAGTGGTCGTGTCGGCTCCAGCGGTGTCGGCTCCGGTCGGTGTCGCTGTCACTGGGCGTCTCCCCTTCCGCACGGATGCCAGCACGCCCACCAGTGACCGAACTCGTGCTGCTTGAGCGGCGGGCGCTCCTGCTGGCAATCCTGCTGCGCGTCGGGACAGCGGGGCGCGAAGGAACATCCGGGCCCGATCGTGGACAGGTCCGGCGGCCGCCCGCCGATCACCGGGAGCAGCACGTGCGGTTCCAGCTCGACCCGCGGGATGGCATTCAGCAGGGCGCGCGTGTACGGCATCCGGACGCTGCCGAACAGGTCCGCGGCCGCGGCCCGCTCGACCACCCGGCCGGCGTACATTACCAGCACTTCCTCGGCGTAGGAGGCGGCCAGGGCGAGGTCGTGGCTGATCATCACCAGCGCCGTGCCGAGTTCGGCCTGCAAGCCGAGCAGCAGGTCCATGATCTGCGCCTGGGTGGTGACGTCGAGGGCGGTCGTGGCCTCGTCGGCGATCAGCAGCCGGGGCTCGCAGGCCAGCGCGATCGCGATGACAACACGCTGGCGCATGCCGCCGGACAGCTGGTGCGGATACTCGTAGAAGCGCCGTTCCGGGGCGGGCAGGCGCACCATCCGCAGCAATTCGACGGCCCGCTCGTGCCCCTCGGCCCGGCCGAGCGGGAGGTGACACCGGATCGCCTCGGTGATCTGCGTGCCGATCCGCATCGTCGGGTTCAGGGACCGCTCGGGGTTCTGGAAGACCATCGCCGCGTTCCTGCCGCGGTGGTTCCGCAGGTCCTTTTCGCTGCAGCCGACGAGCTCGGTGCCGGCGAACCGGATCGAGCCGGACACCCGGGCGGTCCGCGGCAGCAGGCCCAGCACGGCGTACGCGCTGACGGTCTTGCCCGAACCGGACTCGCCGATGATCGCCAGCGTCCGGCCGGGCTCGACGGTGAAGCTGACTCCCTGCACGGCATTGACGATGCCGCCGCGAGAACGGAACTGCACGCGCAGGTCGGATACGTCGAGCAGGGCCGTGCCTGGCTGGGCCTCCGGCCCGGCGCGTCCCGCGCCCGGAGCGCCCACCGACGTCGCGGCCAGGCGGCGGCCCCGCTGCCCGAGTGATCCGGCCATCAGCGCACTCCCCACAGGGCCCGGAGGCCATCGCCGAGCAGGTTCAGGCATATGACCGTCACGAACAGGAAGATGCTCGGCACGATGACCAGGCTCGGGCTGACCGACAGCATCGTCTGCCCGGCCGCGATCATCTTGCCCCAGCTCGGCGCGGGATCCGGGATACCGTAGCCGAGGAAGTCGAGCGCGCCCTCCAAGATGATCGTGACGCCCGCGCCAAGCAGGCTGAAGGTCAGCAGCTGCGGCATCATATTCGGCACGATGTGGCCGAACAGGATCCGCCAGGTCTTCGCGCTGGACAGCCGGGCCGCGACGACGAAGGGCTGGTCCCGCAGCCGCAGTGTCGCGGCTCTCGCGATCCGCGCGAAGGCCGGGATGCTGAAGGCTGACAGCGCCCAGATGACGTTCAGCTCACTTTGACCGAGGCTGTCGACGATGGCCAGGACGAGGACCAGCGAGGGAAAGGCGATGAACACGTCGAGCACCCGCATCAGCACCGCCTCAAGCGGCCCGCCGCTGTAGCCGGCGATCGTGCCCAGGAGCCCTCCGACGACCAGGCCGATGACCTGGACGGCGGCGGCTACCTCGAACGACACCCGGCCGCCGTACAAGATCCTGGACATGATGTCGTTGCCGACCGTGTCGGTGCCGAAGATGTGGCCGGGTGACCACAGCGGCAGGCCGCTGCCCAGGATGGACCCGCCGACCGGTTTGGGCACCGGGTAGACGAGCGGCCAGATGAAGCAGAAGAACAACAGCAGGGCCAGCACGGCGGCAGGGACGGCGACCTCGAGCGAGCGCATCAGGGTGCGTCCATGGGACAGACGGCCGACGGCCGCGATGTCGCCGGCCGGCGGCGCGGGGGACAGTGCGTCAGCTACGGGAACGGCCATGACGGATCCTTGGGTCGAGCACGTCGTAGAGCAGGTCGGTGGCGAGGTTGGCCAAGACGACGATGGCGGCGAAGACCAGCACGATGCCCTCGACCAGGGGCACGTCCCGGTTGTTGATCGCCTTGAGCAGCTGGAATCCGATGCCGGACAACCCGAAGATCTGTTCCACGATCACCGTCGCCCCGATCAGCGTGGCCAGGTTGAGCCCGACGACTGTGATCAGCCCGATCGCGGAATTCCGCAGCGCGTGCCGGGTCAGCACCTGCCAGCGGCTGAGGCCCTTGGCCAGGGCGGTCACGGTGTAGTCCTCGGACTGCATCTGCTCGAGCAGGTCGGCGCGCAGGAACCTGGTGTAGAAACCGATCAGCGGAACGGCGATGGTGATCGCCGGCAGGGTCAGGTCCCTGATGTCCCCTCCTGTTCCCTGCGCGAGCGCGGGGAACCAGCGCAGGTCCACGGCGAAGACCAGGATGAGCAGCAAGGCCAGCACGTACGGCGCGATGGACAGGCTGCCCATGCTGAAGGCCATGCTGGCCCGGTCGGTGCCGCCGCCCGGCCGCCGGGCGGACAAGACGGCCAGCGGCACCGCGACCACGAAGGTGATGACCAGCGCGTACACCACCAGTTCGATGGTTATCGGCAACCGCTGCCAGAGAATCGATGCGACGGACTGGCTGTAGTACAGGGAGGTGCCGAGGTCGCCGTGGAGGGCGGCGCCGAGCCAGTGCCCGTAGCGGACCAGGAACGGCTCGTTGAGGTGCAGCTTGATGGACAGGGCCCGAACCTCCTGCGGGGTGGCGTTCGCCCCGAGCAGGGCCGAGGCTGCGTCGCCGGGCAGGGCGTTCAGGACCACGAAGGTCAGGAACGTCACGCCCCACAGGACAGGTATGGCGACAAGCAGCCGCCGACCGACCACGCGCAAAGCCGGCGAGCCGGCCAGGCGGCGGTGCGGGGGGGCACCGCCCGCCCGGCGGCTCGGCTCCACGCTGGGACTCCCTGGCTGCCCCGCGGTGACCGATGTGTTCATCGTGATGGCAATCCGCGCATCATCATCCGTTGTTGTTGTAGACGTCCTGCCACAGGATTCCCGGCAGCACCACGACGGATGGGATCGCCGTGGTCAGCCCCGGTCCGCTGACACCATTGGCGGCGATGCTGTAACCGGCGATCGGGAACAGGAACGGCCCGTACGCCTGCTTGGCGATGTAGGCGTTCAATGCGGCGTAGTCAGCCGCCCGCTGCGCGCTGTCGACGGTCGAAGCCGCGGCGTTGATCATGTTGTCGACCTTCTTGTCGTAGACGCCCGTGAACGGAGAGGTCGACGAGAACCGGAAGGCGACGCCGACACCGGTGCCCGGGTCGTACGCCCCGGCCGTCTGCAGGAACGCCTGCCACTTGTGCGACTGGAAGGTGGCGATCAGGCTGGTCAGGTCATAGTTGTGCAGCGTGACCTTCATCCCGGCGGCCTGCCATTGCGTCTGCAGCGCCTCGTCCAGCGACTCGGCAACCGGGCTGGTGATGGTGTCGAGCGTGATGTTGATGCCGCCAACCGCCTTGACCAGCGCCTTGGCCTTCGCCAGGTCGTAGCCGATGTAGCCGGGCACCGTCGGCTGGTAGAAGAGCCCGGCCTGGGCGGTGAACGACTGGGTCACCGGATAGGTGTTCTGGAACAGCGCCTGGTCTATCTGGGCCGCGTTGGTGGCGTAGTAGATCGCCTGCCTGGCCCGGATGTCATTGAACGGCGCGGACTTGGTGTTCAGCTGGATGTCGTACGGCGACGTCGACGGCTCGGCGGTCACCTGGAAATGCGACTTGAACGTCTTGACGAGCTGCGGCGTCGACATGCCCTCATAGGCCTGACCGGAGCCGGCCAGCATCGCCTCGTACGCCGGCTCGTCGGCCGCGACGGTCTTGAAGGTCAGGTTGTCGAGGTAGGGCTTGCCCTGCTCCCAGTAATGCGGGTTCTTCTTGAGCACCAGCTGCGAGCCCGGGGTGTCGCTGACGACCGTGAAGGGCCCGGCACCGACCGGCTTGAGCGCGAACGCCTTCTCGCCCATCTTCTGGATGGCCGTCGGTGAGGCGATCCAGTTGAAGATGGCGGCCTGCAGGCTGTTGATGAACGGCGCATAGACATAGCTCAGCGTGAGCGACAGGCTGTACGGCCCGGTCTGCTTGATGACCGGCGGGCTGAGGAAGACGGGCTTGCAGGTGCACGTGCCCGTGAGGTCGCGCTTCCAGTTGAACACGACGGCGGCCGCGTTGAACGGCGTCCCGTCGGAGAACGTCACGCCCTGGCGGAGGGTGAGGTTCACCGTCTTGCCGCCGTTGGCGTACGAGTACCCGGTGGCCAGGTCGGGGATCAGCTTCCCGCCGGTGCCCAGCTCGAACAGGTCCCCGTAGATGGCATTCATGTAGCTCTGGTTGGCCGCGCCGTCGGTATCGGTGGCGGGGTCAAGGCCCGGCCAGGCCCCGGCGAAGCTGGCACCCTCAAGCACGGTGAGCGATCCGCCGTGCTTCGGCGCCCCGCTCGTGCCCGGCGAGGTCGTGCTCTTGCTCGAGGATCCGCAGGCGGCCAGGCCGACCGCCGCGACCGCCGCCAGGCAGACGGACGCGACCCGCACGGCGGGCCGCCTGATGTCGCGTCTGGAAAACGTCTTGGGTCTCACGTCGATGCTCCCTATAGAGATGCTCCCGCTACGGACAGGCGGCTGCGTTTCGCCGCGCTGCCCGGATCTCGGCCGGCGCGGCCGGCAGACCTCAGTGCGGTGAGATTGCCTCACCGGGTGACGCGCCCAGCTTCCGCGACCTGTCAGGTGCCCGTCCACAGCGCTTCCGCCGGGCGAAAGGGAGATGCCGGCCCACCCGATCCGGTGGCGATCTGTGGCCAGTCTGTGGCCAAGCCGTATCCGGGGCTGCGGCCCCCTGGTTGGCCGCGGATTCGCCTGGCGGTCCGGCGGGCTTGGCTTGGTGTCACGTAGTTCTTGCGGAACCGGATTCGAAGTGCCAGCATAATCGTTGACAATGTCTTGGCTTAGGCGATGACGCCAAGGGCGAAGGTGAGCATGCCGGAACCGCTCAATCCCGCAGCGGAGGTGAGTGCGCATGCAACTCGGAAGAACGCCGCCGGGCGGTTGCTGGCGGTGCTCGACGCCTTCGGGCCGAGGAGTCGCGCGCTCTCGCTAAGCGAGATCTCGCGGCGGTCGGGGCTGAGCCTGTCCACGACTCATCGGCTGGTTCACGAGCTACTGAGCTGGGGCGCGCTGGAGCGGGACCCGAACGGGCGCTACTCCATCGGCGTGCGACTGCTCGAACTGGCGGCGCTCGCGCCGCGCGGGCTTGACCTGCGGGAGGCGGCGTTCCCCTGCCTGGACGAGCTGCACCACCGCACCCGCGGCAACGTGCATCTCGCTGTGCGCGACGGCATGCAAGTCGTATACGTAGAGGTAATCCGGGCGTGCGCCACCCATCCGACTAGCGGCAAGGCCGGCGACCGCTGGCCCATGCATGCCACCGGCACCGGCCTGGTGCTGCTCGCGTTCGCCGACCGGGAGCTGCAGGAGGAGGCGCTCCAGCGCCCGCTGGAGCAATACACGCCGCTGACCATCACCGAGCCGGCCCAGCTGCGCCGCAAGCTCGCCCAGGTCAGGCAGTCCGGGTACGCCGTCTCTGTGGGGCAGATCACGCTGCCGGATCTCGTGGTGGCAGTGCCCGTCCATGACCCGTTCGGCGGCCTGGCCGCGGCGATAAGCGTGGTGGTCGAGTCCGCGCGAGCCAAGCCGCGGGTCCTGGCGAGGATGCTCGCCGACGCATCCACCGAGATCACTCGCCGGCTGGCCGCGCAGTCTGCGCAGCGCATGATCGGGCCACGGCAGTCCGGCCAGCCGCTGGCCGGGTGCGCGAGGGCCAGCGCCCGGCCGCGAAGCGGCGGATTCGCGCCGGTAGCCAGCGCGATGTCCGCACCCGTCAGCGCGCCGGCTTGAATCCCAGCCACCGGAACGCATTGTTCCAGGTGATGTCCTCCAGCACATCCGGCGGCAGGTCCAGCGAGCGAAGTGTGCGGCCGGCCGGGTCCTCGCGTGGTATGGCCGGAAAGTCCGAGCCGACCAGCAGCCGGTCCGGGCCGAGATAGTCCACCAGGAAGCGCAGGGCCCGGCGGTCAAAGACCAGGGTGTCGTAGTAGAACCGGCGGGCGAACTCGATCGGTGCCGGTCCGTCGTCCGGTATGACCACCCGCTCGGGCACCTTCGGTTCTTCGTTCCAGCTGCCGCCC